>Ga0268299_1003582_pt1 | contig 13898 bp, 13 predicted proteins | sample NOBtaG_FD_193484 | JGI IMG/M metagenome (GOLD analysis project Ga0268299, IMG submission 193484) | Activated sludge microbial communities from bioreactor in Nijmegen, Gelderland, Netherland - NOB reactor | ecosystem: Engineered > Bioreactor > Aerobic > Activated sludge | place: Netherlands...
TCGGAAAGAACGGCTTGAGGCGCTCCATTTGTGCGTCCGTCAGCCAGTAAAGATTGCTCATTGATCAGGTCTCCTTGCGGAGCCTGAATCACGCCAAATGCCTGAAATCAATGGGTCTGGAGCCTACGCCGCAGGCGATCCGCTCTCCGGCTTCTTCAAGATACCGATGATCTGCGCTTCTGTGAACCGCAATTGCTTCATAATCCGTCTCCTTGCGTGGACGGATTCCCCCAGAAACTGGATGAGTTGCCGGGCCTCAGGTCGGGCGGCACGTTAAGGCCGCTGCAGGCATTCAACTTAGCCGCAGGCGGGACGCGGACGGCGCAGCGACTGAGCCAGCAGGGCGATGGTTTCGGAATGGGTCCGGGCGTTTGCAAAAGTGCCGGCCTGCGACAGGCGCTCGGCCTGCCTTTCGGTCCGGTTTTCAAGGTGGCGCCCGCCGACAAAGCCGATGGCGCGCATCCCCGCCGACATGGCGGCAAGAACACCGGCAGTGGCATCTTCGACCACGATGCACTGTTCAGGCGGGCACCCCAACCGGGCCGCCGCAAACAGCATCAGATCGGGCGCGGGCTTGCCATGGGTCACGTCATCGGCGCTGAAGGCGCGGCCGCGGAACCGCCCGGTCAGACCCAGACATTCAAGCGCAAAGCCAAGCCTCCGGTGCGAACTGCCCGAGGCGATGCAGTAATCCACCCCGTCGCGGTCAAGCTGATCCAGAAGCTCCAGAATCCCCGGAACCAGTTGCAGCTCGGCGCGGTAGCGGGCGAAAAGGCGCACGTACCATCTTTCGCGGAAATCCTCGGGCACCGGGGCGCCGGTATGGTCGGCCAGCGCGGCGGTGATACTGGCCAGCGAGGCGCCAAGGAACCGGTCGATCAGCGTCTCTATCGGCAGGTTCAGCCCGTGGTCTGCCAGACAGGACTGCAGCTCGGCCAGGGCGATGATCTCGCTGTCGGCAATCACGCCGTCGAAATCGAAGATCACCAGCGCCGGCGTCATCCCAGCTTCTCCAGCACAAGGCGCGCGGTCACGTCGTCGGTGACAAGGGTTTGCGCCAGCCCACGGCGGCAGGCGGCGATGATGATGTCAACCTTGTGCGCCCCGGCGGCGGCCAGAATCCGGTTGGGAACCTTCATCAGCGATTCCAGATCCATGCCGATGGCGCTGCGGCCGATCGGATGGTCAATCTCGGTGCCGTCGGGTTTCAGGAAATGGCCCAGTACGTCGCCCACCGCGCCGGCGTCGATCAGATTGCGGGGTGTCACGCCGGTCGGCAGACCCATCGAGACAAGGAACGACCGTTCGGTAACGTCGCCGGCCACCAGAACCGCCAGGTCCAGCTTCTGCAGCCGCGCCAGATGCGCCTGAAACGCGCCTTCGGCCAGAAAGGTCTCGCGGTCGGTGCCCGGAGACAGAAAGATCGGCGCCGAGAACAGCGAGTAATTCGCCCCCAGCCGGTCGGCCATGGCCGAGGCGACGCCAAAGGCATTGAAGCTGGCCCCCTGTGAGGTGCCGCCGATCATCGAGACGATCTCCAGCCCCTCGATCGACAGGCGCGGCAGGCGCTGGATCGCGGTCTTCAGCGTCTGGCCCCATGACAGGCCGATCGACCGCCACTGCCCCTCACGCAGGCCTTTCTCCAGCCAAAGCGCGAGGGCAGCACCGACCGGGCCGTGGTAATCATGTTCCTCGGGGTCGGCGAGGGCGCAGACCGCCTCGGTCAGGTCCAGACGGCGGCAAAGCTCGGCCTGCAGTTCAAGCCGGGCCACAAAGGGTGAGGCGATCTCGATCCGCACGATCCCGGCGGCGCGGGCAAGCTGCAGCGCCCGGTTCACCCGCAGCCGCGTGACGCCCATGATCCGGGCCACATCCTGCTGGGTCATCTCGTTGACGTAGTAGTGCCAGCACACCTCGGCCAGAAAGGATTCGGGCTCTTCCGCTGTTGTGGTGTTCATCCGCCTCCCCCTGTCCTGCGCCGGTCCCTACGGCCTGTCGGAATGTCCCTGAGCGTTTCGTGTACCGCAACTTCGAACAAATGGAAATGAAAGATTACACCTGTATTTTACACTTGTGAATCACGACGCACAAATGTATTCAGGCGGCACCCCAAGCTGTGAAGCGTCCGGAAAAGCCGGACCCGCGCTGGGGTTCGACGAATGCGTCGGGCCGCGCAGAAGGCCCACATGGGAGGAATGAAATGCTGAAGCTGTTGCTCGCCTCATCGGCGATTGCCCTTGCCCTGACCGCCCCGGCGCGGGCCGACTTCTGGTCGGACGCCGGTGCGAAACTGCAGGGTGTAACCATTCGCGGCGTATCGGAAAGCACCCCGCCGTCCAACTATGTGCGCGACGTTCTTGCGCCGCAGTTCACCGCAGCCACCGGCATCAAGGTGGAATTCGAAACCACCTCGTGGGACCAGATGTTCGACAAGGCGATCAAGGACATGGAGGCCGGTTCGGGCATCTATGACTTCGTCTATATCGAGCAGGACATCATCTATTCCTACCTCGCCCGCGATTTCCTGGTGAACATCTCTGACGCGCTTGAGGCCGATCCGTCCCTGCAGGCGCCGGAGTTCAAGATCGAGGAATTCACCACCTTCATCGACAACTTCCGCGGCGAAAACGGCGATATCTTCGGCGTGCCGATGGAAGCCTTCATCAAGGTCTATCTCTACCGCAAGGACCTGTTCGAAGACCCGGCGCACAAGGAAGCCTTCAAGGCCAAATATGGCTATAATCTTGCCCCCGCCACGACCTTTGCCCAGTGGCGTGACAACGCGGAATATTTCGCCAACCTCGACCCGAATGATGAACTGTGGGGCACCACGGTTCAGGCATCTTCGGGCCACCCGGCGTCCTTCTATGAATTCTTCGAATCGATCGCGCCGACCTATGGCGTCTATGACTGGGGCATCGACATGGCCAAGGGGGCGGCCACGGTCGAGAAGGGCGGCCGCATGAACTCGCCCGAGGCAAAAGAGGCGCTGGCCTTCTGGGTCGGCCTGCTGGACCTTGCTCCACCGGAAGCCACCGCTTCGACCTGGGACGAAGTCGCCTCGACCTTTGCTGCGGGCCGTGCGGCGCAGGGCTGGGTCTATGGCGAAAACGCCGCCTGGGTGGCAACCAACCCCGAAAAATCGACCGTTGTCGGCAAGGTCGGCGTGGCCCTGCCGCCGATGAACGAAGGCGTGATGGCCGCCGCCGAAGCCGGCGAGGGCTATATCGGCTACTATGACGGCGGCGCCTTCGGCATCCCGCATTCGTCGAAGAACAAGGAAGCCGCGCTGCTGTGGCTGCAGTATATCGGTCAGCCTTCGGTCCAGGCCGACTGGGCGGTCGCCGGATCGCGCGTGGTGCATCAGGCGACCTTCGATGCCCCCAAGGTCATGGAGGTGGATGCCAAGGCCGACGGCTACTTCACCATGATGAAAGAGCAGGGCCACCTGTTCAAGGGCGCGCCGGAATTCCCGTTCCACGCGCAGGTGCGCGAAGTGGTGGCGCCGTTCATCTATGAGGCCATCGTCGGCACGATGACCCCGGAAGAGGCGCTGGACAAGGCAGCCGTTGCGGCCGAGGCCGAGATGGCCAAACTGGGTTACGGCGGGAACTGATCCTGCCGTAACCCGCCGGCAGCGCCGCCTCCCGGGGTGCTGCCGGCTCTCTTCCGACCTGTTCCGCCACAGCCGGCGGCCGCAAAGCGAAGGTGCTGCCATGCGCAACACGACCACGGGATGGCTTCTGATCGCGCCAACCCTTTTCATCCTGTTCATCACCGGGATGGTTCCGTTTCTTTATGTGCTGGCCGTGGGGTTCCTGGACTGGAACACCTTTGCCGCAAACCCCGAGCCGCGCTTTGCCGGGGTCGAGAATTTCCGCGCGCTGGTCTTTGACGCGGCCTTCCTGAAATCGCTGTGGCTGACCTTCAAGTTCACCGTTTTCGTGCTTGCCAGTCAGCTGCTTGTCGGCTTCTTCCTGGCCAAGATGCTGATGCGCAACGTGCCCCTGAAAGGGCTGTTCCGCACCATCCACACCCTGCCGCTGATGATCGCGCCGATTGCGGTCGGTGCCACCTGGCGGCTGATGACGGTGCCGGGGCTGGGGCCCATTCCGCACTGGATGCAGCAGTGGTTCGACATCAGCTATGTGCTGTCGCGCTTTCCCGATCAGGCGTTTGCGACCGTCGTCATAATGGATATCTGGCACTGGACGCCGCTGGTCACGCTGACGCTGATGGCGGGGCTCTCGAACCTGCCCGAAGAGCCGCTGGAACAGGCCCGCATCGACGGCGCCGGCGAATGGCGCATCTTCTGGGACATCACGCTGCCCTTCCTGAAGCCCGTGCTGCTGACGACCATCTTCATCCGCCTGATGGACGCGCTGCGCACCGTGGATGAGGTCTGGATGCTGACCGGCGGGGGCCCCGGGGCCGAGACGCGGTTCATCGGCCTGCACATCTGGCGCGTGGTCTTTCCAAAGACGGATTACGGCTATGGCGCGGCCATGTCGCTGATCACGCTGTATCTGACCATTGTCATGTGCTGGCTTCTCTACGTCGCCATGACCGGCATGAAGGAGAAAAGCCGGTGAACCGCGGTATCCTTTATTCCCGCCTGCTGACCTTCCTGTTCTGGATCGCCATGTCGGCGCTGACCCTGCTGCCGGTCTGGTGGATGTTTCTGGTCTCGGTCCGCACCCGGGCCGACCTGTTCGGCAAGCCTTCTTTCCTGCTGGATGTGCAGGCGATGACCTGGGAGAACTATGCGGCGGTTCTGTCGAACCCGACCTTCCAGAAATACATGACCAACTCACTGATCGTCGCCACGTCGAACGCGGTGCTGGTCTCGGTGCTGGCGCTTCTGGCGGCTTATGCGATGTCGCGCTTTGCGCTGGTGGGCAAGGACAACCTGTTCTTCTGGGTGCTGACCAACCGCATGGCCCCGCCGGCGGTGTTCCTGCTGCCGCTGTTCCTGATGTTCACCGGCCTGCGCCTTGGCGACTGGTCGCTGTTTGATACCCGGATCGGGTTGATCCTGCTTTACTGCGTGTTCAACCTGCCTTTCGCCTTCTGGCTGTTGCAGGGCATCGTCGATGCCATCCCGAAAGAGCTGGACGAGGCGGCCTATGTCGATGGTGCCAGCACCTTCACCGTGCTGACCACCGTCATCTTTCCGCTGGCCCGCCCCGGCCTGGCCGTGACCGGCATCCTGACCTGGGTCTTTGCCTGGAACGAGTATCTCTTCGCCTCCACCCTGACCTCGGTCGAGGCGCGGACGATCACCACCGGTCTGGCCGAGTTTGTCACTGTCACCGGCACCAACTGGGGCCAGCTGGCCGCCGTGGCCATGCTGACGCTGGCGCCTGCCGCGCTGGTTCTGGCGCTGGTGCAGCGTCACATCGTGGCCGGGCTGACCTTCGGCGCCGTGAAAGGATAGACCATGGCCGCGCGCAACGGTTTCCTGCCGATCAGGACCAACACCTTCGACCGCGTCTTCATCTCGGTCGTGCTGTTCATCGCCATTTCGCTGTTCTGGATGCGGTTCCTTGAACCCTTCGCGCCGCTTTGGGTCTCGACCCTGCTGTCGGCGCTCCTTGGCCAGTGGATCATAAGAAAAGGATAAGACATGAGCCGCGTCACCCTTGAAGCGGTCGGCAAAAGCTATGGCGCCGTCACGGTGCTGAAGCCTCTGGACCTTGATATTGCCGACGGTGAGTTTCTGGTGCTGCTGGGGCCTTCGGGCTGCGGCAAGTCCACCACGATGCGGATGATCGCCGGGCTTGAGGCGATCACCACCGGCACGCTGCGGTTTGACGGGCGGGATGTCACCGCCCTGCACCCGCGCGACCGGAATGTGGCGATGGTGTTCCAGAACTACGCGCTTTATCCGCACATGACCGTGGCCGACAACATCGGCTATCCGCTGAAGGTGGCGCGGGTGGGACGCGCCGAGCGGCTGGCCCAGATCGAGGCGGCGGCAAAGAAGGTGGACCTGACCCCCTATCTGGCCCGCTACCCCCGCGATCTGTCGGGCGGGCAGCGGCAGCGCGTGGCGCTGGCGCGGGCCTTGGTGCGCTCGCCCGGGGTGTTCCTGCTGGATGAGCCGCTGTCGAATCTGGACGCCAAGCTGCGCGTCGCGATGCGGGCCGAGATCAAGCATCTTCAGCGCAGTTTGGGCGTGACGATGATCTACGTCACCCATGACCAGATCGAGGCGATGACGCTGGCCGACCGCGTGGTTCTGTTGAACGACGGCGTGATCCAGCAGGTCGGCACCCCGGATGAGATCTATGACAACCCCGGCAACCTGTTCGTCGCGGGCTTCATCGGCTCGCCGCCGATGAACTTTGTCGAGGGGCTGGGCGCGGGCGGGCGTTTTGCCGGGCCGGGCGTTACTGACCTGCCGTGCCCCGGCACCGGCAAGCTGACCCTTGGTTTTCGTGCCGAAGATACCGCCATCGCCGATACCGGCCGCTTCTCGGGCACCGTCTATGAGGTCGAGCCGACGGGTGAGGCGACCTATGTCGTGCTTCAGATGGGGCCGCACCGGGTGAACCTGCGCTGCGACAAGAAGTTCCGCCCCGATCTGGGGACGACCCTGCGCTTCGATCTTGGCGCCGGTCAGGCGCTGTTCTTCGACACGGCAACCGGCCAGAGGGTGCGATAGATGGGTATTCTCGACAGATTCGGCCTGCAGGGCCAGCGCGCCCTGATCACCGGGGCCAGCAAGGGCATCGGCCTTGCCTGCGCCCGGGCGCTGGCGCAGGCGGGGGCGCATGTGATCCTGACCGCGCGCGATGCGGCGGCGTTGCAGCAGGTGGCGGCTGATCTGGCCGCCGAGGGCCACAGCGCGGAATGGCATGTGCTGGACGTCACCGACAGCGCTGCGGCAACCGCGCTGGCCGGGCGGCTTGGTCCGCTGGACGTGGTGGTGGCCAACGCCGGCATCGCGCGTGCCGGGACGGCGGCCGAGGCGGCGGGCGACGATCTGGTGCAGGATGTGATGAACACCAATTTCTACGGTGTTCTTTACACCGTCCGGGCATTCGGCGCGCAGATGCTGGCGGCCGGAAAGGGGGCGATCGTGGCGATTGGCTCGATCTCGGGCGATATCTCGAACCGGCCGCAGAACCAGAGCTACTACAACGCCTCAAAGGCCGCCGTGCATCATCTTGTGCGCTCGATGGGGGCCGAATGGGCCGGGCGCGGCGTGCGGGTGAACGCCGTGGCGCCGGGCTATATTGAAACCGAGATGACGAAATACGCCATGGTCGATGATCCGGTCATGGCCGCGAAATGGATGGAGCTTACGCCGATGGCCCGCGCGGGCCAGCCGGATGAAATCGCTTCCATCGTGGTTTTTCTTGCCTCTGCTGCCTCCAGCTACATGACCGGGTCGGTCGTGACGGCGGATGGCGGCTATACCTGCTGGTGATGTGACATGAGCCAAATTCCCGAAACGATGCAGGCCGTTGTCTGCCATGGCCCCGGCGACTACCGGCTGGAAACCCGCCCCGTGCCGCGCCCCGGCCCGGGCGAGGTGCTGGTGAAGGTGATCGCCGCCGGCATCTGCGCGGGTGACGTGAAATGCTTTCAGGGCACGCCGATGTTCTGGGGCGACGCCAACCGCAAGGCATATGCTGAAACCGATGTGATCCCGGGCCATGAATTCGTCGGTCGCGTGGTGGCCCTGGGCGAAGGCGCGGGTCACCGGCACCGGCTGGCGCTGGGCGATGTGGCCGTCAGCGAACAGATCGTGCCCTGCGGCGAATGCCGGTTCTGCCGTGAGGGCAATTACTGGATGTGCCAGCCGCATGACCTGTATGGCTTTCACCGGGTTACGCAAGGGTCCTGGGCGGAATACATGATCTACCCCGCCAAATCGCGGAACTACCGCCTGCCCGACGGGATGGACCCGCGCCACGGTGTCTTTGTCGAACCGCTGGGCTGTTCGATCCACGCGGTGAACCGCGGCAACATCGGGTTCAACGATGTCGTGGTGATCTCGGGCTGCGGCGCGCTGGGCCTTGGCATGGTGGCCGCGGCGCGGATGAAGAACCCGGCCAAGCTGATCGCGCTGGACCTGAACCCCCACCGGCTGGAACTGGCGAAACGCTGCGGCGCGGATATCGCGATGAACCCCGCAGAGGTGGACGTGGTGCAGGCCATCCGTGACCTGACGGGCGGCTACGGCTGCGATGTCTATATCGAGGCGACGGGTGCGGGAAAATCAGTTGAACAGGGGCTCTTGGCAATCCGAAAGCTGGGCACCTTCGTCGAATTCTCGGTCTTCAAGGACCCGGTCACGGTGGACTGGACCATCATCGGCGACAGCAAGGAGCTGAACATCCACGGCGCGCATCTTTCGCCCAACACCTACCCCCATGCCATCCGCATGATCGCCGAAGGCCGCCTGCCGATGGAGGATATCCTGACGCACCGCCTGCCGCTGTCGGGTTTCCGAGAGGGGATCGACATTGCCGCCGACGGACGCCACTCGCTGAAGGTGATCCTTGAGCCGGAGGCCGCAGCATGAAGGCGCTGGTTCTGGAAAAGAAGGGCGTTCTGGCCCTGCGCGACATCGACCTGCCCGCCGTGGTCGGGCCGCATGACGTGAAGATTGCCGTCGATACCGTGGGGGTCTGCGGGTCGGATGTGCATTACTACACCCACGGCAAGATCGGCCCCTTCGTGGTGAATGCGCCGATGGTTCTGGGGCATGAAGCCGCGGGTGAGGTGATTGCCGTGGGATCGGCCGTTACCCATCTGGCCATCGGCGACCGGGTCTGCATGGAGCCGGGCATCCCCGACCCGAACTCCCGCGCCGCGAAACTGGGCATCTACAATGTCGATCCCGCGGTGCAGTTCTGGGCGACGCCGCCTGTTCACGGCTGCCTTGCGCCCGAAGTGGTGCATCCGGCGGCCTATAGCTACAAGCTGCCCGATACTGTCAGCTTTGCCGAGGGCGCGATGGTCGAACCCTTTGCCATCGGCATGCAGGCGGCGCTGCGGGCGCGGATCAAGCCGGGCGATGTGGCGGTGGTCACCGGGGCAGGGCCGATTGGCATGATGGTGGCGCTGGCCGCGCTGGCCGGGGGCTGCGCGCGGGTGATCATCTCGGATCTGGCGCAACCCAAGCTGGATATCATCGCGGTATATCCGGGCATCACGCCGGTCAACCTGCGCCAGCAGGTGCTGGCCGAAGTGGTGGCGGCGGAAACCGCAGGATGGGGCGCGGATGTGGTGTTCGAATGCTCGGGCGCGGCGCCGGCCATTCTGGGACTGCCGCAGATCGTGGCACCGGGCGGTGCCGTCGTGCTGGTCGGCATGCCGGTCGATCCGGTGCCCTTCGACATCGTCGGCCTTCAGGCACGCGAGGCGCGGGTGGAAACCGTCTTTCGCTATGCCAATGTCTATGACCGCGCCATCGCGCTGATGGGGTCTGGCAAGGTCGATCTGAAGCCGCTGATCTCGGCCACGCTGCCCTTTGCCGACAGCATCGCCGCCTTTGACCGTGCGGTCGAGGCGCGGCCGACGGACGTGAAGATTCAGATCAGCATGCGGGGTTAGCCGGGGTGCATCTGGGGATCGACATCGGCACATCGGGCGTCAAGGCGCTGCTGATGGATAACGATGCCCGCGTCGTGGGAAGCCATGATGCGGCCCTGACAACCAGCCGCCCGCGCCCCGGATGGTCCGAACAGGACCCCGCCGACTGGCTTGCCGCCGTTCAGGCCGCCGTGGCGGGGCTGCGGGCCGCCCATCCGGCCGAGTTTGCCGCGCTGGCCTCGGTCGGTCTGTCGGGGCAGATGCACGGCGCCACGCTTTTGGGCGCAGATGACCGGCCGCTGCGGCCTTGCATCCTGTGGAATGACGGCCGGTCCGGCGCCGAATGTGCCGAGATGGAAGCGCGGGTGGATGTGCGCGGCATCGGCGGCAACATTGCCATGGCGGGCTTTACTGCGCCCAAGCTGCTGTGGGTGGCGCGGTACGAACCCGAGGTCTTCGCGCGCATCGCCAAGGTGCTGCTGCCGAAGGATTATGTCCGCCTCTGGCTGACCGGGGTCCATGCCAGCGATATGTCGGACGCCGCCGGAACCCTGTGGCTTGACGTCGGGCGGCGGCGCTGGTCGGACGCGCTGCTGGCGGCGACCGGGCTGACGCGCGAGCACATGCCCGAGGTGATCGAGGGCACGGCCCAATCGGGCGTCCTGCGCGCCGAAATCGCCGCCGAATGGGGCGTGGCGCGGGTGCCGGTGGCGGGTGGGGGCGGCGACAATGCCGCCACGGCCTGTGGCATGGGCCTTCTGGCGCCGGGGGCGGGGTTCCTCAGCCTGGGCACGTCGGGTGTGCTGTTCACCGCCACCGAACGCTTTGCCCCCAACACCGATGAGGCGGTTCACGCATTTTGCCATGCCGTGCCGGGGCGCTGGCACCAGATGGGGGTCACGCTTTCGGCGGTTGACAGCCTGACCTGGCTGGCGCGGCAATGCGGCGGCACGCCGCCCGAACTGGCCGCGCTGGTGCCTGCCGATGTCCCGGCCCCCGCCGAGGCGATGTTCCTACCTTATCTCTCAGGCGAACGGACCCCGCACAACAGCCCCGCCGCCCGGGGCGCGTTCATCGGGCTGGCTGCGGGAACCGACCGGGCGGCGCTGGTGCAGGCGGTGATGGAGGGTGTGGCCTTTGCCTTTGCCGATTGCCACGACGCGCTGACCCGCACCGGTGGCCCCCTGGGGGCGGTCTATTCGGTGGGCGGCGGTGCGCGGTCGGCGGCCTGGCTTCGGATCATCGCGGCGGCCACCGGTCTGACGCTGCTGATCCCGGAAACCGGTGATTTCGGCGCCGCCTATGGTGCGGCGAAACTGGCCCGCGCCTGCCTGTCCCCCCGGTTCGACCCCGCCGGCTTCGCACCGCCCGCGCTTCGGGCCGAGGTGCGCCCCGACCCGGCGCTGGCCGCCGCCTATGCCGAGCGGCGCCCCCGGTTCCGCGCGGTTTACCGGGCCCTGAACGATGGTTGACCACATCATCGTCGGCGCCGGTTCGGCCGGTTGCCTGATCGCCGCGCGGCTGGTGGCCGCCGGGGCCGAGGTGCTGCTTCTGGAAGAGGGGCCGGCGCGGGGCCATCCGTTGCTGGACCTGCCCGCCGGGTACATGAAGTTCCTGAACTCAGAGCGCTATCTGAAATACTATCCCACCGTGCCGCAGCCCCAGCTGGACGGCCGCAGCATGATCATCCCGCAGGGGCGGCTTTTGGGGGGCGGTTCTGCGATCAATGCCATGGTCTATCTGCGCGGTCAGCCGCAGGATTACGATGCCTGGGCCGAGGCGACGGGCGATCCGGGCTGGGGTGCTGCGGCCATGCAGCGGCATTTCATCGGGATGGAAGGCAATGCCGAGCTTTCTGGCCCGTACCACGGCACGGATGGCCCGCTGAAAGTATCGCATCTCGGTCATATGAACCCCGTGACGGCGGCGTTTCTGGCAGCCTGCGCGGCCACGGGCATTCCGCTGAACGACGATTTCAACGGCGCCTCACCGTCCGGCGCAGGCCGTATGCAGCACACGATCGACGGGCGGGCGCGGCGGCGATGTTCGGCGTCCCGGGCGTTTCTGGCGCCGCTGAAGGGCAACCCGCGCCTGCGGCTGGTCACCGGCGCGCGGGTGACCCGGCTGAACCTGCAGGGCGACCGGGTGACAGGTGTCACCTATCACGACGGCAGGCAGACCCGCCGGGCCGAGGCGGCAGGCGGCGTGATCCTGACGGCGGGCGCGCTGGCCAGCCCGCATCTGATGCTGCTTTCGGGCCTTGGACCCGAGGCACAGTTGCGCGCGGCGGGCGTGCCGGTGCTGGCCGATCTTCCCGGCGTGGGTCAGGGCCTGCAGGACCATTGCGAAGTACCGGTGATCAGCGGGCTGCGCCGGGGACTGGGCTATTTCGGGCAGGACCGGGGCTTGGCCATGCTGCGCCATGGCCTGCGCTATCTGCTGACCCGGGGCGGACCCGTCACCTCGACCGGGGTCGAGGCCTGCGCCTTTCTGCCGTTCGGTGACGACCCCCGGCCGTTGATTCAGCTTTACTGCGTTCCGACGGTCTATCTGGACCGCACGGTCAGCGGCATTGATCCGACATGGGGCCTGACCCTGACGCCCTGCCTTGCCCGCCCGCAATCCCGCGGATCGGTCAGCCTGAACCCGGCCGACCCCGACGGGCTGCCGCTGGTCGATCCGGGTTTTCTGCGTGCGCCGGCCGATCTTGAGGCGATGCGTCAGGGGATTGCGGCGGCGCGGCAAATCCTTGCGGCCGAGCCCTTGGCAGGAATGGTGACGGGCCCGCTGATGCCGGCCCGGTTCGATACCGAAGCGATTGACGCCCATATCCGCGCCACGGTGAAGACGAACTATCACCCCGTCGGCACCTGCGCGATGGGCCGGGTGCTGGATGCCGGTCTTCGCGTGACCGGCCTGCGCGGGCTGCGCGTGGCCGATGCCTCGGCCATGCCGGCGATCCCGGCGGCAAACACCAACGCGCCGACCATGGCTCTGGCCTCACGCGCGGCCGAGCTGATCCTGGCAGAGTGAATGCGGCAGGGTGGCTGCCAGAGCGAAAGGGGCCGCTAGGCCTTGCGCGGTTCGTCATGGCCGGCACCTTCGGCATGCGGCGGATTTTACGGTGTTCCGAACATTCCGATATGGCGCCGGAAGGTTGTGGCGAAATGGGCATGGACGGAGGCATCGCCGCCGTTGTGGGCCATACAGGCTATTCAGACCGCAAAATGCCCGACCAGATGGACGCGGTGGGGTTTTTCCGCGGGGAGGCTGGCGTCGGGGCGGAGCGGACCATAGTCGGCCGACCTGGAAGATTCATCGTGTTTCGCGACTCTGCGGCTGAAATCGCGCAGCCTCGTGCCCGGGGCGAGCAGCGCCGCGGGTCGCCGGCGTTCAGCCCAGCAGGCCGAGGGTCTTTGCCCGGGCCAGCAGCATTCTGACCGACGATGGCTGCCAGCTTGTCCGGCCACGGGGCGTCGGTTCGCGCATCGCCTCCAGCCGGTCGCAGATGGCCTGCAGCGTGATGTCGGGATCGGCGCCCCGGATCGCGGCGACGATGGCGGGCAGGCGGTCGTTGCCTTCCCGCCGCGCCGCCCGGCCCAGCACGGTTTCGGACAGAAAGCCGTCCCGCACAAAGGCGTTGACGGCGCGCAGAAGGCGGGCCTGCGTCCAGCGCCGGGCCTCGGGCAGCGGGGCGTTGATGATCCGCAGCAGGTCCTGCCAGGCCATGTCGGGGCGCAGGCGGCGCACCTGCGGAACCCAGTCCTGCGCCCTCTCGCCCAGCCGGTCCATGTAGCTGTCGGCCCGGGCCTGCCGCACCTTGCGCAGCGCCGCCGGGTCGCGCGCCCGCAGCCCCGGATTGCCACCGATGCGGCCCTGGCTGCGTGCGCTGGCAAGCCCGGCCTTGGTGCGTTCGCGGATCAGCGCGCGTTCGAACTCGGCCGCGGCGCCCAGAACCTGCAGCGTGAACTTGCCTTGCGGGCTGGAGGTATCAATCGGGTCGGTCAGTGAGCGGAAGAAGGCGCCTTTGGCCTCAAGCTGTTCGATCACCTCCAGCAGATGCGAGAGCGACCGGGCCAGCCGGTCGATGCGCACGACGACCAGCGTGTCGCCCTTGCCGATCCGCCCCAGAACCCGCGCCAGAACCGGGCGGGACCGGTTGCCGCCCGAAGCCTGTTCTTCATGAATCTCGGCGCAGCCCGCCGCCTTCAGCGCCTGAGATTGCGGCAGCGGGGTCTGGTCTTCGGTCGAGACATGACGTAATCGCGGGCGCACAATTTCGACGGACTGGTGCATCCTGCGGTCCTGCAATTTTTTCACAGGAGGATGCCATGACTGCCTTTGCTGCT
>Ga0268299_1003583_pt1 | contig 13896 bp, 26 predicted proteins | sample NOBtaG_FD_193484 | JGI IMG/M metagenome (GOLD analysis project Ga0268299, IMG submission 193484) | Activated sludge microbial communities from bioreactor in Nijmegen, Gelderland, Netherland - NOB reactor | ecosystem: Engineered > Bioreactor > Aerobic > Activated sludge | place: Netherlands...
GTCGTCGCGGAACTCTCGGGGGTAAGGCCTGGGCACAAGGACATCCTTCCAGCTCACCCGTCCCGGGCAAGCCAACTCAGATGTCACCTATTCGTGCAGCAGACCCCTCTTTTTTAGATGTAGCTGTAGTAGAAGTAGCTGTAGCTGTAGTAGGGGCCGGGTTAGGCGGGGGGTTAACCCCAACCCCATCGCTAAGGGTTAATCCGGGGGTTACCCGACCGGTTGGCGGTGGGGTTCCGGGCGGGGTCGGCGGCGGAGTAAATGGCGTCACCGTCGCCGGGTCAATCGCCCTCTGCGAGAGCATCTTCACAACCTCGTCGCGCTTCCACGAACTCAGATCGGGCTCGGCCTTGGCGAGTTTCATGACCTCATGGACGATCACGCCGCGCAACATCTTGGACCCGACAGCCGAACGCGCGTTGGCCATCGTGACGGCCATGTTTGGGATCCGCCACAGCCCGTCATGCTTGATCCACGAACGCAACAGGCATTCTTCGGTCACTTCATCGATGAGCAGGAACAGACGCTGCGACAACACTGCGCCGGCCGCGACGATGCGCTCCACGGTCCAGTCGCCGGCGCACTGCGTGAGCTTTCCAGGTCTCCAGTCATGCGCCCCGCAGTACGTCCTGTCGGGGCTCGTCCAGAGCGTCCAATAGAGGTTCTGAGCATCCACAGGTAGGTCGCGGAACTCATCGTCGCCCCAGATATCCAGATTGATTCGCGTGTGGTCCCTTGCCATTACGCCGTCTCCTTGATTTCGTGCATGTACTCAGACTGAGGCACTACAGATGGCCCTTCTCACCCCAATTCCTGCGACGTTCGGCGCGAGGCCGGACTGTGAATTCAGGGCAGCCGCACAGTCCACCGCCGCGCTCGTAGGTGGGCCAGTGAACGAAGTGGCAGTGCGGAGCCAGGCGCCCCTGGTGATCGCTCCAGAGATGGCCGCACACGCATATCGGGTTCTCCGACATCTAGACACCACCCGCCGACGAGCTCATGCCGCGCCCTTTCGCCGTAGTTGCGTCTTCACCGAGTCGAGTCGGATGCCCATCGCTTCGGCGATCTGCTCGTCGTCGCCGTGGACCCACTGGTAGTCCTCGTATTCCTGCATCCAGGTCGACTTGCCGCCGAGATCCGGTGCGACACTGGGGTCATCGATGGTGTCCTCGTCCCACGCGAAGGGCACGGGCCATCCGTTGGCGCTGGCGTGCCGGCGAGCCTTGCCCGAGGGGCCCGCAGTGAGGTGCAGTCGGGTGAACAGCTCGGCGATCTCACGCGCACGCCGGGCGAGTACGCGCTCACGTTTGAGGGTGTTCAGGAGCACGTTGCGATGAGTGCCCATCATCTTGGCCAACGCATCGAAGCTCCATCCGATCGCGACGAGCGCCTGCAAGCGCCTCGCGGTTCCGACTGCGCTCACGTATCCGTTTCCGCCGAAACGCCCGGGGATGGGGATCGTGAGAATCCGTTGAGCATTGAGCTTGCGCACCGAGTCGTACTCGCCGTCGCGGATCAGGCGCACACCGTGCTCGCTCATCTGGGCCAGCTCGGCGATCTGTGCCCACGAGCACCCCGCGGCGTGAAGCACATCCAGGCGTGCCCGCACAGGCGCACTGTCGACGCACCCGCGTTCAGCCAGCCTGTAATGCTGCTTGCAAAGCCCCTGCCGAAAACTACTTCTCGACAGCGCCTGGCTGTGACTGGAGCAGTTGGGGCGCGCGCACTTCATGCCGCCACCACACTTCCGTCATCACACAGCAGCACCCTCTGTTCATGCCGGTAGAAGACCGCGACGTCGGCAGGTTCCTGGTTCTGGTCAACAATGAACCCGAGCTTGCGTGCCTCGCCCCGCTCCCCCGTCTCCAGGAAGCTGTGACACCAGGTGCACGCCATGAGCCCGTTGGCGGCCAGGCGAGACGAGTGGCGCTTGGTGCCGCCGCTACCGCGGGGCCGGCGATGGTGGCCGACCAACTGACTGCCGCTGCCCTGGCATACCCGGGGCCACTGAACCTCGCAAAGACCCCCGCAGCGCTCGCGCATGAGTAGCAGGGCCTCGGTAGTGAACTCGGCGCTCATGCGACCGACCGCCGCTCGGTCATCAGCCAGGTATGCGCGAGCTGGATCTCGCTGCTGGTCATCGGTCGTGCCCAGCGCGGGTTGAGCATCGCCGCTATGGAATTCATGCCCAGCTCGCAGTCATGGCACATGCAATCCCGGTGGTCGCGCACGATGCAGTAGCGCCCGCATCTGTCGCAAAAGGCGTGCTTCATGACAGGCTCTCGACACCCACGGTGATCAGGTCGCGTGAGCTTGGCGGGGTGACAGCGTTGCCAGCCATGCGGACCTGTTCGCGCCGGTTGCCCTTGATCACGTATTCGGCCGGGAAGTCCATGGCGCGTTTGATTTCGCGTGGCTCCAACATCCGGAACCGGACGTCGTCGAGATTGAACGTGGGGCGCTCGGCCGAGATGACGGATTGGTGCCCAGCCGTAGTGATCGTCCGTATCGGTTCGGTGGCTGGGGTGACCATTTGGGCCGGGTTGCCGCGGGCGGTGTTGTTCCGCATGACCAGCGCGTGGTGATTCCCCGATGCGGTCACAGTCGCCAGCGGGTCGTTGACCGCTCGCGCATCGCTGCTGCCGCCGCGGAGTTCGGCGATGAACGCCAGGCCGTCGGTCTCCCGTGTAGTGCGGGTGGAGAACGGCTCGCTGGTCGGTGCGGCGTCTTCGCGCCAGGTGCCCCCGCACGGCACCAGTAGCCCGGTTTCACTGCGCGTGGTCATGGTCCGCATCGGTGCCAACATCGGTAGTGCTTGCTTGCCGTCGCGCCCCTCAACCGGGATCGCCAGCGCCTTGGACATCGTGGTGTGGACCGTGCGAAGCGGTTCGCCGGTCGGCCACACACGCATGTACGCGCCAGATTGACCATGCCGCGGATGCTTCGGGTTCGCGGCGTCATATGTATTTCCAGCGGCCTCCAGAACGAACGGCGCCCAGTAGCGTTCGATGCCGGCGCAGATGCGGGCCATGGTCTTCTCAGCGAGCGGCTTGTCGCGGTCACCCAGACGCGTCCCGAGTAGCGACCAGTCGATGATGTCGGCTGCGGGACGGACTGCGGGCTCTAATACCTGGTTGCGGCACTTTGTGTTCGGGCACCGGTAGAGGTACTGGGAGCGGTAGCGGCCGACGGTGTTACCGGGTTTCTTGAACACCTGCATGGCGTTGATAGGCCCGCAGTCCGGGCATACGGCTCGTGGACGCACGATGCGTTCAAGATCGGGCTTACGGTTGCCGCGCCGCCAGAACACCACATACAGGCGATCACGGGATTGTGGCGCCCCTAATCCGGCCAGCTGCGCGTGCATCGAGTTCAGCGTCACGAGCCGGTGTTCGTAGCCCAGCGATTCCATCGCGGCCAGCCACGCCTGGAACGGCGCCCACGCTGCGGCCTCGACAACGTTCTCCACGAACACCAGTTCGTAGCGGTGGAATTCGGAGAATCTGACGACGTCCCACATGGTGGCGCGGGAGCGTTCGGCGGCCTCGTCGGGCAATGTTTCACCGAACAGGTCTGGTTGTGCGTCGATACGTTTGCGGCCCTTGGCCTGTGAATGATTGGTGCACTCTGGGGAGAACCACCCAATCGTGGTCTTCGGGAAATACATAGGGTGGATCTGCGATAGGTCAGCGCAGTAATGATCGGCGTCCGGGTGATTCGCGTTATGCGTCTCTACGGCCAGCGGCCAGTGGTTCGCAGCGGCCCGGACCTCCACGCCGTCAACGTCAACTGCGCCGGTGCTTGAACCACCTGCACCGCAGAAGAAATCGGTCAGCGAGATATGCGTGCTCACGAGACGGTCTCCAATGCCGAGAAGTGGTCGATGGTGGCCTGTAGCTGCTCGAGGTCGGTGGCAGTGTTTAGGTCGCCGCCGAATTCCTCGTTGAACCACGTGCCGGCGTGTGCCGCTTCTATGTGCCTGGTCTTGAGTAGTGCTCGAAGTTCGGTTTTCATCTGCTGCGCCGGCGGAATATCCGAGGCCTGCAACGGAGTGGCCTTGCGCGGGGACATGCCGGGTTTCATCACGTCGAAGATCAGCCATTCCAGTGAGAAGTCCTTCACCGACTTGGGCTGGTCCACGCCGGGGCGCACGCCGTATGTGGGCGATCGGACACCGACGATCATGGGCGGGCGCTCGCGGGAGAGCTGCACCCACGCGGTGGCCTCGTACGCGAGGTCTTTCTGGCCCTCTACGCGGTAGTCGCGCTTGCCGGTGGGCTTTCCGTCCTCCACCTCGGCCACTTCCTTGCCGCGGGCGGTCATGACCACGATTCCGGGGAATGCCACGAGCATTCGCATCAGCTGGTAGTGCCGCTCGCTGACGTCGTTCCAGAAGTTCATGGACGGTTTGATCTCGGCGTCGGGATCCTTGGCCAGCTTGGCACGGTTGGCCGGAGTGTTCCGTGCACGCTGGTCGGCCCAGTCCTTGAGGAACGTCCACTCGTTGGTCATGGAGTCGATGACCAACACGACGGGCGGCTCGCCCGCCTGGTGCGCGGCCTTGGCGAGCTTGCCCGCCTCCTCGACCTGGTGCACGATGTCGTGCCAGGTGCCGTCGTGATCGAGGATCAGGTAGTCAGCGCCGGGGATGACCGAGTACTCGTCGGCAGCGTCCTCTCCGAGGTCAAGCCAGTACGCCTGCCCGATCTTGTCCGAGGCGGTGAACTGCGCTGCGGCGTAGGTCTTCCCGGACTTCTCGGGTCCCTCGATCAGCACCAGAGGAAACGGGACTACACCCGTGGGCTTGCGAACAGTCAGAGTCACGATTGCGCCTCCTTGTCGAGGACGGTGACGTCGTTCTCGATGAACCAGATGAGGTCGGCCAGGGAGCGCCGCCCCAGTAGTTCGGCGAGGTGCTGGTCGGCGTCTTTGAGCAGTCGGGTCGTGGTGTAGGCGTTCGGCAGCTCCAGCCCCACCCATGGGCAGACCTCGCCGTCGGCATCGACTAGGCACCCGTCGTTGGCGGCCATGTCCGCTGAAATCTGCGCGAGGAACGAGGTGCGTACCGCGGGGACAATCTCAGTGGGCCAACGCTTCTGCACCCACTGGGCTAGCCGGTCCGGGTCTTCCACTTTGATCTTGGCGCTTGGCTGCACGCGCGTGGTGGATGACACCTCCACCTTCTTGTCGTCGATGACGACAAACCCCTTGATCTTCTCCTCGGGGAATTCAACCTCGGCCCGCTCGTTGGCATCGGCTTCTATTCTCTTGAGTTGCTTACGAACCCAGGAGATCATCGCAAGGACCTGAGCCGCGTCTCTACGCCCAGTTATGCCGACAGGCGGGGTAGTCTCAGCGACTGATTCCCGAACATTTTCCATGGTCACGAGGCCTCTCCCAGTATGGTTATCTGTGGTTCAATTCCCATGGCGCGCAACAGGCGATCCCGTGCGTTGACCAGGGCCAGGCGCTCGGCCATATCGGTCTCCGCTTGCAGCTTGTGGGCGATGTCGAGCAGGATTGCGCCGTGGCTGCGTGCTGCTCGAGGTGTCTTCGAGACCAGCGCGGCCTGGTCGCCCGGCGCACTCACCGCGCCCCCACTGAAAACCAGATCACCGCACCTAAGAAGACGGAGAACAGCAGCATCCAACCCATCGCCGCCAAGTTCTGCCTACGCAGGCGCGCTTGCTGTTTCACGCACGGCGGACACGGCAGGAACTTCTGATGCACGGTGCAAACCGGAACGGTCAGTTCGATCATTCGCCCTCACCGCCCGGCTCCAGATCCTCAACGACCGGATAAATGACGCGCGACGGATCCAGTGCTAGAGCCAGTTCCGCTGTAATGGGCGAGAACTCGGCGGCGTCGACAGTGATCCCAATCTTGACGGCGATCTGGTCGCGCTCCAGCTTGGCTGGCCTACCCTTTCGGAATCCAGCCACCCGTACGCCAGCCACCTTTTTCAGACCGTCGTCGCCGGTCCAGTACCCACGCTGCGCTTCAAGGATGAGGTAGCCGTTTGCGATGTGTGTTGTCATGCCGCCCACCTCGGCGCATCAATCCACCAATCGCCCGCCAATGTCGGCCTGTAGCCAAGCTCCTCGGCGATCTCGCGATAGATGTGTGTTGTCATGCCGCCCACCTCGGCGCATCAATCCACCAATCGCCCGCCAATGTCGGCCTGTAGCCAAGCTCCTCGGCGATCTCGCGATAGCAGCCACCGAACCAGTTCGGATCCTTGTTAAAGTCCGGCACCGAAACACCGGTGGTCTCCGACATGTCGAAGGCCACTCCGATCAGGTGGCCGACCACCACGCCGATCTCGACGAGGTCGTCCTCGGCATCGAGCTCTTCCTGAATATCCGTGCACCGCAGCTCTGTCGCGCTCACGCGGCGCTCCCTTGGTGCTCAAGAGGGACTTGGATATGGTTCGACATGACCGGCCTCCTTTAGGCTGGTTGATGGAAGCGGTGCCGGTGGATTGACTTGGCGGTTGGACCATCGGCACCGCGCTTCTATTCGGTTGTTTGACAGGCGATTACGCGCTCTTGCGCCGCTCCTGCGCGTACCTATTCAGCTCGGACAGGCGGACGATGACCTTGCGTGATCCGTGCTGCTCGGTAGCGATCTGGTCGCGGGCGCGCAGCTCATCGAATTCGCGTTCGGAAACCCCTAGGTACTTAGCCGCTTCGATCCGCGGAATGAAGGGGTCATAGGACGGCGCGTCCTGAACGGCCTCCTTGATCAGGCCTTTGATCACCGACAGGTCCGATGGCGTAAGGGTCATGCCGTGAGCGCCTTCCACTGCCGACTGATGCACGACGGCTTCTCGCGGGTAGTGCTCACGCTTCTGGCAGACTCGCGTACTACGGTTCCGGGAATGGACTGGGTACGCGTCATCGAAGTGGTCCCGTCTGCCGCCCTCGTGTCGGCGACGGTCACCTTGACGATCCGCTGGCTAGACCGAGCGCGTGCGATCCTGGTGCTTGAAGCTCGACACCGTTCCGACCTCGGAATCGAGGCAACGTCCACTGGGCAAGTCGCCGTAATCAACATCGGTGACGGCGACGCATTCGATGTGCGCGTGTTCGGTTCGGGCATGGATGCTGTGGCGGACGTGGACTCTGATCCGAAGCGCTGGACATATCGCATTCCCGTTATCCGCGCCGGGGAGACGCAGCTGGTGACAATCGGCTTGCCTGCAGGCGTTGGCGCCACTCCGAGAGATGGGCTTCTTATCACTTGGTCACCCCGCCCGGGCCGCTGGCCACGGAAACGTATTCGTGGGCGGCTTTCAGACCTCGCTGAAACAGATCCTCTGCCCCCAGGGTCAGTGCGAGAAGTAGCGATACCGTGGTGGCGGCGACGCACACGATCACTGGAGCGACGATCACTGCGAGCACAGCGAGTCCTGCGGCCACGTCAACGACCTCCCGAGGACTCCACATCTGAACCGCAAGCGCAGCAAGGGAAGTAATCAGCACCGCCCCGCCGTATACGCCACCCGCGCTCATGCGGAACGCCCACCGATCTCGCGGGGCAGCTCGAGCGTCCCGTTTGCACTGATATAACGGGTGATCCGCTCCCAGGCGTAGGCCTGGCCAGCAGGGGTGAGCAGCCCTGTCACGACATTCCGGCCGTTCCGGGTGTCGCGGCGGTTCTCGCACAGACCACGGCGGATCGCGTCGGTGGTGGCATGCCCGTTGTCGGAACGATCTCCGGCGACGAACAGGTGCAGCTTGCGCGCCAGGAACTCACGGATCTGCCTGTGCAGCACTCGAATACCCTGCTCTTCTGCCCACTCCACGACCTCGCGGCCGAAATCGGTCCGGTTGACCGACCCAGATCCTGCGGCGTGGGTCTTGGCGCGCTCCACGAGCGGCCGGTCCGCCTCGGCTCGCGCCTGGAGCGCTAGGCGCTGCTCGTGCTCGTCCCGATACAGCTCCACGGCTGTGGTCGTCGCTTGCGCCAGCTGCGCGATGTGGTCGATGTTGGTGATATCGACCGCCAAGGAAGTGCGTCGGCTCAGCGCGGCGCGCATGGCGTAGAACTCCCCCACCAACCGCTTCTTGAAGTCCCGCACCACCGGCGTGTTGCGGAGGTAGGTCATCAGAAGCGCAGCAGCAGGCTCGTCGAGCTCGGCGTATCGGACGTCCCCACCGCCGTGTTGCCCCTCGGGTCTTGGTCGGATTTCAAATCGGACCAAGCCGACCTCGTTGAGATCGTTGAGGTTCTCACGAACAAGTCGGATCACCGAGGCGTGCTCGTTACCCGTCTCGGCGGCGATGACCGTCGACGTGGTGAATGGCTCGCCGTCCGGTCCGGCAAAAACCAAGTTGGCGGCGGTCATGAGGCACGGCTCCCCGCGAGTTCTTCGCGCACAACTTGACGGATCAGCTCGACGAGCGCGATGTCGTTGCCATTGGCGTCGACACGCCGTTCTCGCTCAAGTACCGAAACCGGAACATTCAACGCACTCGCAAGTTTTCTCACCGCCTCCACGCTCGGCAGCTGACGGCCTCGTTCAAGATCGGAGAGGTAGGAAACCGACATAGCGGCGGCGTCGGCGAGCGCGGTGAGGGACTGACCGTCCTTGGATCGAGCGACCCGAAGTGCCTGCCAAACCCCGTGCCTAGTTCGAGAACTAATTGACATAGCTCGAAGGTACTACGTAGTTACGCGTCATACAACGACACCTACGAAATATTCTCCGCTACCTACGCTCACCTGCAATGTTCGAATATGACACGGGTGTCATTACGTAGACCCACGAATCTACGAAGACTGGACTTCGTAGGGCAACGCATAGGACAGTGTTCGATATGGATGCAGAGGCTCCGCCACCAGAAGCCGAACTGATTGAGCGCCTACGGCGGGAATTCACGCCCCGGCTGTCAGTGAATCGCGCCTCCAAAATGGCCGCCCTGAGCGAAGCCCGTTGGCGACAGATCGCGAAGGGCTATCAGCAGGTCGATCCGCAGACCCGTGTTGCGGTGCGAGCTCCTTCAGACACACTCGCGCGCATGGCGTATGCAGTCAGCGCCACCCCTAAGCAACTTCGCAATGCTGGGCGAGAAGATGCAGCCGACGAACTCGAACTCCTCTTACGTCGGGCAGAAATCGAAAGCAAACCTGCGTCAGAGCGAACACCCGAGGAAGTTGTGGAACTGTCCACGCTGCCACCGATTGTCCCGGTTCAGGCTGATAAAGCTACTGCGCTCCAAGCACATCCGATGATCAAGGCTGGTGTTCCGCTAGAGGAAGTCGCACGAACCCTGCAGACGCTCATAGACGGTTTCGAGCGACGCGCGGCGTCCCTCGAACGCATCAAGGAGCTTTTGTCGGTTCTCACAATCTCCACAGCAGGCCTTTCACAGTTCCCATCCCAAGACCCCGTCATGGTCGCCATCGAGGAAGAGACGACGGCAACACAGGAATTGTGGGGTGAACTCCGGTCACAGGTGATCAGAATGATCGCGACCGCGAACCCAGACAACGCCGATGAGGTCATACGCCTCTTTGAACCGCTGCTAGCCCAGCTCGAAGCAATAGACGCTGGCACCCGGCCGTCGTCGGTCCCGGATGTCCCTGAAACCGACGAGTCCCGCTCTATCGACGATGACTTGTCAGGTGGGGGCAATCCACGTTGAGGACACAGTGCTACCGACAAATCACGAGGCAGAAGGGTGTCTTCGTTCAAAGTCGCGTTGGATTAGGTAGACGACGTTGCCCTTCAATTCATCCGACCACATACGTGAAGGATGTCTCCTAACCCACGCAGCGAGGGCCGCATCCCATCTGTTCGACACAGTATCCCGTTCACGGTCTGTGTCTTCTGTGTCGTTTGGCGTAAAATCGTCCACTGACTGGTCTCCCGGACTGTCGTAGAGGGCTGCTCTAAGAGCACTGGTCGTTTGGATGGCCCCTCTTTGGTGTTCCCGCACCAAGGGGGCCATCCGCTGTTTGGCCCCGTGGGGTTCTCTCCGCTGGTCTAATTGTGGCTGATCAGATCGCCCTGTGCGGACGACTTTTTCCTGGCGCATCGGCTCCCTTCCGTTGAGTTCCGCGGTACCGAGTTCAGCTTCGAGTACCTCACCTTGCGATGACAAGCTATGTCTGTCGGCGCGAGAAGCCAAGGAGAGTTCGGGGACACGCCGAACGGTCCTCGATGCGGTATCACGATCATCTGCTGCCTCCCACTTCCGCCTATCTGTGCTCATAATTTGCACCGTAAGATGACGGCGCGACATATGCCCACCACTAACGGCGACTATTTTCGGAGAGCCTTCTCCGCCATTGGACAACCCAGTTAGGGCGCCCGCAACCACATGTGCTCGGTCCCGCGGTTCTTCAATAGGTCCTCGGTTCATTCACATCGCCCGGTACATCTGTCCGGCCTTCCCTAACGCTAGAAACTGACGCAGACACGGTTTACAAGCCGGGGGTGCCTGAGAGGTCGTAGACCGTTTCGGGTCTCCGCCCAACATCGCGATGCATCTGCTCCGGGGTGATGTAAGCACCTCCAAGACGCCCTCGCAACAATCTAACTTTAGGCCATCTACCAGTGCATTTGCTCTTGTAGCTACCTTTGCGCCCTGCATCACGCCCTGCATTGCGCCCTTCGTTTCACGCTTCGTAGGGCGCTTCGTTGTGCCCTCGCCCCACGCCTGATCGCGCCCTTTACCTGCCCTTCGTTGGGCGCTTCGTGGGGCCCTTCGTTGCACGCTGTGGCGGAACCTTCGGTCGGTGAAGCCATCGCCGGTCGGGCTAGCTGAGGCGTAGCACGCCGATTCCACGGTCCGTGAAGCCGTGGCGCGAGCGGCGCGCGGCGCCATCGCAGCTTTTTACGCAGGTCAGGGCGCTTCCGACGCCTAATTTTTGTCAACGCCATTCCACCAAATGTGGACAAATCCGGATTTCCAGACTTAACATTGGACACGACAAAGCCTCCTCTGTTCGCACGGTCGAGCGTTTGGTCATGGATGGCCTTGGTGTTGCAACCACCAGGGCCATCCGCTTGTTCAGCGGTTCACATCTCAGTGTGACTTCGGTTTCGCGCGTTGTCTATTCACTCAAATCTCCGTTTATCGTAATGGTCGGATATACGCATACCCGGCACTTTTGACCACCACACTTTCGGACAATCTCTGGTTCCATTGTCGGTGACGTTTGGCGCCACGGGTACGGTCACGCACTTTATCGACCAGATTCCTGCCGCGAAGAGTCCTCTCATCCCAATTTTCGGCCATGATTTCGAGGCTATCGAGCCGGCGCAACATACGACGCCCCTGACCACAGCTGATTTATGTCGAGCCTTCAGCGTTTCGAAATGCGGATACACCAGCCGCCTTCCTTCCATGATTCGGCCCGCAAGAACCGGAGCGCACAACCTGCTTACCACCGAGAAGACAGATTCAGGATGTCACTCACTCAGCTACCCCGACCTAAACACACGATCGAAAGGAACGCAATGCCCTGGACAACGAATTTTGCAGTGTGTCAAGGGATTTCCACAATCGACCGCAATCGTTCGTAATCGACCGCAATCGACCGCAATCGTTCGTAATCGACCGCAATCGACCGAACAGATACGCACAGCTGCAAGCAACAACGAGCCTAGTCAGCGGGCCAAGAATTGGTCGGATTACCAAATCGGGAACCGCAGCTCCACCGAGCGGCAACACACATCGCCACGTTGCCTGCGCGCAGCGTTTGTGTACACCGGTAGCGAATGTCACGCGGTTCATCATTGAACACTCCCGAAGTCGGGGATCTGCTGACATCCACTACGACGTCACCCGAGACTGATTCGGTTCCAACAATTTTCACCCATGTGGATACTTCTTGACTGTTACACAGATAGCGGCGGATGGCACCAAGAGTAAAGGGCCGCAGCCTGTTTGGCCGCATGCGTCATCTCTGCTCGACATCCTTGAGAGAGAACCGCATGGGCCTCTGCAAGTGAGTCGCGAACGGCTTGCAGCAGCACGTAATCGATGGTGGTGGACTGCCGCGGGAACGGCGGGGCCTCGGATCGGCTGATAGACGCCTCGAATGCTGCCGGGTTGTCAGGAACAACTGGATCGCCCGCGAAATATGCAGCGACTATTTCGGCGTCGGCGCGCATCGTCGCGGCCCTTCGCCGATAGCCCTGGGCCTGCCATCTGATCAAATCGACCAGGAGCTGCAATGACGCCGCATCTTGCGGCGAAATCCCGTATCCAACAGCGTCATCGAGAAACGTGTCGAGCTGCCAGGCAGCCATGTCGTACAAGCCGGCCGCCAGCTCAAGTCGCGGTGGGTCCAGTTGGGGCTGAGGCCTGTTCACGATCCGAACCTAGCTCGTCGGTGTTGATTGCACGATCAATCCAGGGTTGCGCCCAAGACTGTCGTCTCGGAGATTGCCGGGAAAACACGGTGATGCACCGATCAGTGAAGGCGCGAACTTGGGATCTGTGCGTGCCTCGATTTGTAGTGTGTAGCCGTCGGGGGCGTAGCCGAAACGATTGGGCTTGGTAAAGCCGTCGCGTTCGAGCACTTGCCAGCCCCACTGTTTCCATACGTCCCCGAGGTGGGCGATAGTGGCATTGAAATCCGTTGCAGGCGGCAGATTTATGTCTCGCCAGTCTTCAAAGTGCACCGGTGAGTTTTGGTCTTTGGGCTCATCTTCGCAGTAAGTCGTGCCGGTTCCGACTACGTAGCGGCTGCCGTCCAGGGTGCTTCCCGCGGGAAGCGCATCGACGCTCTGCTGCAGGTACTTGAGCACAGTGTCACGTGCTTCTTGTTGGCTGGCAGGGATTTTCGGGTTAGTGACTTTGGGAGTGGGTTCCATCGGTCCTCCGGGGATGAGGGTCGCGCCTGACGGTGTCGGCGACCCCAATGGTTGGTCCGGGCGATCAGGGGTACAGGCCGTGGCCGCGATCGCCAACATCACAGCGATGGCCGCTCCGATATGTTTCACGCTTCGTATTGTCATGGCGTGTACCTCGGTGGTGTCACATCGGTGCGTCCGGCAATGATCTTGCCCATGTTATCCAGCGCGGGATTTTTAGCGTCCCAATAGCTGCTATGAGCGTCGACAGTCGGAGTGCCGAACGGTCCGGCCGGCCCCGGCGCAGCTTCGAACGGGATACCACCGAACTGAGCGGCGGTGGGATCTGGGCCCAGGGTCGCGTAGGTGACCACGCCGATGATGTCGTTCTGCGCGCGAGTGGAGAAGACGTTGGCGCCCGGGGCGAGATTGAGGTCCTTCGCGTGGTCGGCGAGCACCCCGGGGCTTCCGACCGTGATTACGTTGTTGGCATCGAGGTGATGACCGTCAGTGGCCGCACCACCCAGCAGGGTGGAGCCGTAACTGTGGCCAATGACTGTCTGGATGGCCTTTCCTCCAGCCACCGTGTCGTTGTGCGATGCGCGCAGCCCGGCTTGGAAATCATCAAGCGCCTGGGCCCCGTTGTGGGCGTAGCTCGTAGAGGCGGCTTCCGGAATGCTCATAGGCCGGTCGTATCCCATCCACGTGGTCACTGAGACGTCTTTTGGCTGCAAGGAGGGGTCTGCCTTCAACGTCGACAGCAGCATCTTCTCCGACTTCTCGGTGCTGTATTCGAGGCGTACGAGGTCTTGACCGGTTCCGGGCACATAGGTGGCGACACGTTTGGCGTTGTCCGGGTTGTTGATTGATGTTGCCGCGCGCCCCTTGTCATCGAGATAGCCCAGGTAGCGGCGCATGCCGTCCTTGGAATCCAGGGATTTCCCGACCTGTTGATAGCCGGACAGAGTGTGGTTAGCGTTTTCCCACTGCTCTTTCCAGTGCCGGTATTCCCAATTGCCGCCCTTGTTCGTCGGCAGCTTCCCATCTGCCCAATCCGGGTGTTGCGCCCGCAATGTATCGACATT
>Ga0268299_1003584_pt1 | contig 13896 bp, 11 predicted proteins | sample NOBtaG_FD_193484 | JGI IMG/M metagenome (GOLD analysis project Ga0268299, IMG submission 193484) | Activated sludge microbial communities from bioreactor in Nijmegen, Gelderland, Netherland - NOB reactor | ecosystem: Engineered > Bioreactor > Aerobic > Activated sludge | place: Netherlands...
AAAAAACGATCAGGCAAAACAACAAGCCGGCCATTCCACCGATCGTGGCGCCGATGAGGCCGTTCAGGTCCCGGGCCAAATCTTCCTGGCCGCCGGTATTTGTCTTTGTGATGGAAACCCCCACTACTGCCCCTACCAACGGCCCGGCGAGGTACGCAATTCCGATCCACAGGAACGGCGAGTATCGCCGCCGGAAGGTGATCGTCTGGATATCCGAGTAGGGAACTTCGTAGTAATCCCCTGCTTTTTTCCAATCCGGGAACGGCTTTTTGGTTTCAAAAATGAGGGTCGAGTCCGTGACACCACGCAACTTGCCTTTGTAGCGCCCCACCCATTGGGGTACGCCCCACACGCTATCCGGTCTGGCTACATCTATCCATGCAATATGTGGTTTGATTTTCTTTTTCGGAATGGAATCCGGCAAATTAATGCCGGTGCTTTGCGTCAAAGTAACTGCCGGAAGCGGAACCAGCATCATACCTGTGAGCAGGAGGCAAATCAGATAGTTCACCTGAGCCATTGTGTTTGTATTAAAATGAAAGGTTTTGCATTCCCCTAATCCCGAAGGTTGCCGAACATCAAGTCGAGATTAATGCCGTACAACTCTTTTCTACCGGCAAAAACAGCATATCCGCCTATTCCCAACCCAAACCCACGGGACAGTAAAAACTCGAACCGGGGATCCACAAGCACGCCGATGCCGCGGGATACCGGATTTGCATTGAATGACTCGGCTGATTTTACAGAATAATAACCAACTCCCCCCCGAAAGTTGAACCTGCATAACTCACCGAGCGCGGGTGCATATCCAACCATCCCTCCGGCGAATATAGACTTCGCATTCTCTTCAAACAACAGGCTGTTTTGGTCATGCATTTGAAAAAAAACGGAAAGCGTGAGTTGACTCTCAAGCACAAAGTCGAACGATGCGCGTGCAGCTGCACTATTGCCTAAACCCACTCCAATACTGATATCTCCATACGGTTGTGCGGGCAGACTGGGCATTGTCAAAAACAAGGCTATGATTGCGAAACAACGAAGAGCAACTTTCATGGCAAGAACATTCTACAAGGTGAAAATGAGTGCTCAAGTAAGCCATGTTTTTGTGGTGGATGGGCTGATTCAGCACATACGCAGCGGTGATTCTTTGTCGTGAACCTCGTCTGACGAATTTTTCGTCTGACGAGTGCGTGGCCGAACCGGCATGGTCAGTCATTGCGCGGCTGCGCATTCATCCGACGACAAATTCGTCAGATGAGGGAGGGGTGCGTTACTCCCCCAACGCTCCCGCCGCTCGCACCCGCCGCACGAAATACTCCACCGCCAGCGCATACCCTTCCAGTCCAAGCCCGAAGATGCAGCCCGCGCACTTGGCCGACAACCAGGAATGGTGGCGGTATTCCTCCCGCTCGAACACGTTGCTGATGTGTACCTCCACCGCCGGCGTGCGGATGGCGGCTACGGCATCGGCAAGGGCGATGGACGTGTGGGCAAAGGCTCCGGCATTGATCACGATGCCGTCGGCATGCAGGCCGGTGTCGTGGAGTTTGTCCAAGAGGGCGCCTTCGTGGTTGCTCTGAAAATATTCCAAGTGGATGCCGCTGAAGCGGGTTTTGAGGTCGTGGAAAAAATCGTCGAAGGACACGTTGCCGTAAATTTCCGGTTCGCGCAGGCCCAGCAGGTTGAGGTTGGGGCCGTTGAGGATGAGGATACGCATGGCGGTTGGTGCAGGTGGGTTTGGTTCGGACGAACCGGCTCCCAAAGGTGCGGCGGACAGGTGAAAAAAACTACCTTGCGGCCCAAAATCATATCCGGGCGACGACTGTGGACACCGAATACAGGTCGTGTGCGTTGTTCCGATTTTTGTTTGTATTGACGTTTCCCATGAAAACAACCTGGTTTTTCGGACTGATCTTGGCGCTGTACATCGCCTCCTTTTTTACGATGAAGCGCTGGCCGACCCTGCCCTACGGCGGCGATGCCTGGGGTTACTACGCGCACCTGCCCTCCGCGCTACTCTACCACGACATCGGAACCTACGATTCCACGATAGCGGCTACGCGCAAGTACGACCCAAACATGGCCGACCCCAAGGCCGACCTGTACGGTTTGCGGGAAACGCCCATCGGGAAGTACATCATCAAGTACCCAATCGGCGTACCGCTCCTCGAAGTGCCGTTTTTCTACATCGCCCATGCTCAGGCGCACGCGAGCGGCGGGGAAAATGCCCCGGACGGGTTCAGCCGTCCGTACATGCTATGGGCCGGGCTGGGCGCCATTTTTTACGCCGTGCTCGGCCTTCTGCTGCTTTGGCGTATCCTCTCGCGGTATTTCCCGAAGGGCGCTGTCATCGCGCTAGTGCTGATCACGGCGTTTGCGACCAACCTGTACTACTTCAGCGTGTACAACAACGTGATGTCGCACCCTTTCCTGTTTTTCCTGCACGCGGCGCTGATCTGGACGACGATCCGGTTTTGGGAACGACCGGGCGGACTGCGGGCAGCGGCTGTCGGGTTGGCAGCGGGCATGATCGCCATCACCCGCACGCAGGAAGTCATCGCGGCCATCATTCCGCTGGTTTGGGGGCTGACGGACTGGGCATCCGTTCGGGAACGCGCAAGGTTCATCGGCGCCCATTGGAAGTGGGTTGTCGTGGCGGTTGCAGCCTTTGCAGTGACGATCTTCCCGCAATTGCTGTACTGGAAAACGGTCGGCGGCAGTTGGCTGTACTTTTCCTATCAGGGCGAAACCTTCGATTTCCGCCACCCGCACATCCGGGGCGGTTTCACGGATTTTCGGAACGGCTGGCTGATTTATACTCCCGTCATGCTACTGGCGCTGCTCGGCTTGTGGCGACTGCGGCGATCCGTCCCGGGGGCATGGTGGCCGTTTTGGGCATTTTTTCCGCTGCACGTGTACATCACCTACAGCTGGTGGTGCTGGACGTACATCAACGGGTTCGGCTCGCGGCCCATGGTGGAAACTTATGCGCTCCTCGCGCTTCCGCTGGGCGCTTTTTGGCAATGGGGAGCCGCTCGTTTTTGGAAAAAATGCCTGAACTGGACGGCCCTGCTCTTTTTCTCTTGGCTCAATATTTTCCAGACATGGCAACTTCGCGAGGGCATCCTCTGGACGGAAAGCGCCAACCGCGCCTACTACCTCGGCGTGTTCGGAACCATGCACCCCGACCGCAATTCCCTCATCGCATACGACTCGGGCGAACGACAGCCCGACACATCGGGGCTTGCCGTTGTGCGTGAGCTGGCACATCTGGATTTTGAGGATTCGACACATACACAGCGCGTCGCCGACCCTGTGTTTTCCGGACGCTACGCCCTGTCGCCTTCCGAAGAATTCAACGCCAATGCAGAGCTGCGGTGCGATACGCTCGACCTGCGGCCCGGCGACTGGCTACGGGTTTCCGTGTACGCATACGTTCGCGGCGCCGACAAAATCTGGAACCGCGACGCGCTCGCCAACCTAACCCTCGAGTTTGCCGACGCGAACAACCGTGCCGTCAAAATCCGGGGCATCCGCATCACCAGCAAAATCGGCAATCCCGGCAACTCGATCTGGGACACCGGCGCCACCGACCAATGGGGCGAGGCGGCGTATTTTGTGAAAGTCCCCCGCAAATACCGTCCCGACGGCAAGATCAAGGCATACATCTGGAACCCGCAGCGCCAAAAATTGATCGTGGACGACCTGCGCATCAGCCACTGGCGAAAGTGAAGGGCGTTTTCCGTTTGGAGAAAAACGTACCTTTGCCGCCCCTTTTTGTCATCCCGAAGGGATCCGTCCGCTCTACGGCTGTCACCTCGCAGAGGCCCGTCCGCTCTACGAGGGCGAATATGCCCGAGCACGCCTGCCCCCGTAGAGCGGACGGATCCCTTCGGGATGACAAAGGGACTCATCGTTCATCACTCATCGTTCATCACTCCAAATCTTGGGAATCAAAGCATTTGCCCCGGCCTCCATTGGCAACCTCGGCGTGGGGTTCGATATTCTCGGCATGGCTATCGAGCGCCCCGGCGACGAGGTTGTTGCCCGGAAAAGCGATACGCCCGGCCTGCGCATTACCAAAATCACCGGCCACGGCGGCAAACTGCCCTACGAGGTGGAACGCAACACCGCAGGCGTTGCAGCCTTGCGCTTGCTTGAACATCTGGGCGAAAGCGGACGCGGCATTGAACTGGAGATTTACAAAAAAATGCCGCTCGGCAGCGGCTTGGGCAGCAGCGCTGCCAGTGCCGTCGCTGCCGTGCTGGCGGTGAGCGAACTTTTGCGCACGGGCTTGAGCAAACGCGATCTGTTGCCCTTTGCCTGCGCCGGCGAGCAGGTGGCATCCGGCAGTTTCCATGCCGACAATGCAGCGCCCTCGCTGCTCGGCGGCATCGTGCTCATCCGCGACAACGCCACGCTCGACGTGCACCGCCTGCACGCGCCTCGCGGCCTGTATGCCACGGTGGTGCATCCGCAAATCGAGGTAATGACCCGGGAGGCGCGCGCCATTCTCCGGCCCGATGTACCCTTGGCCGATTTTGTGCGTCAAAGCGCCAACGTGGCCGGATTCGTCGTGGGGTGTTATACCGGCGACATGGACTTGATCGGGCGCAGCCTGCGCGACATCGTCATTGAACCGCAGCGTGCCGGCCTCATTCCCGGTTTTGCCGACGTGCAGGCTGCGGCGTTTGCCGCAGGCGTGCTGGGGTGCAGCATATCGGGTGCCGGGCCGTCCGTTTTTGCGCTCAGCGCCAACAGCCTCGTGGCCGAAAATGCCGGGCAGGTCATGCAACAAGCATTTGCCCGGCACGGTATCGAGAGCACGGTGTACCTGTCGCCGGTCAATCAGGAAGGGGCGGTTGTTTGTTAGTTTTGAGTTTTGGGTTTTGAGTTGGTTTAATATTGAAAATCAAATTGTTGTTGGTAAACATACTTGTTGCATGAAACACAAAATTCTGCTGCCTTTTTTCTTTATCTTAGCCGGCCAACTCGCCGGACAGATCAGTTCGGCCATCACGGTGATCCCGCAACCGATCAAGGGATTTGTCAAGGAGGGCAAATTCGAACTCAAGCCCGACACGCGCATCCATTTCCCGCAGGGGAAGCCCGACTGGGAAACCGCCGCCCAGTTTTTCATGGCCACGGCGCAGGCATCCACGGGGTATCAGTTGGTGGCGCAACCGTACAAGGCTCCGATCGCGCAACCGCGCGAGAACGCCATCTATTTTTTGCAGGACGACAATGTAGAACAATCCGAGGGCTATGTGCTGGATATCATACCCGGGAGCTATGTCGCCATCCGCGCCCGCACGGCCATCGGCGCGTTTTATGGGGCGCAAAGCCTGCGGCAGATGTTTCCGCCACAGTTCAGCAGCGCGGAGCTGGTGAAGGACGTGGCCTGGACGGCAGCCGGATGTTCCATTACGGACTATCCCCGGTTCGGCTACCGGGGCATGCACCTCGACGTGGCGCGTCATTTTTTCCCGGTCGAATACATCAAGCGCTACATTGACCTGCTGGCCATGCACAAGTTCAACCGCTTCCACTGGCACCTGACCGACGATCAGGGCTGGCGCATCGAGATCAAAAAATACCCCAAACTGCAATCCGTGGCTTCCTGCCGCAAGGAAACCGTTATTGGCCATGCGGATGAGGCTCCGGCGAAGTACGACGGCAAGCAGCACTGCGGCTTTTACACCCAGGCCGAGATCAAGGACGTGGTGGACTATGCCCGCAAACGTTTTGTGACCATTGTGCCCGAGATCGAAATGCCCGGCCATGCCATGGCGGCGTTGGCGGCCTATCCCGAACTCGGCTGTACCGGCGGCCCCTACGAGGTGGCCACCACCTGGGGCATTTTCAATGACGTGTTCTGCGCCGGCAACGACAAAACCTTCGAGTTCGTGACCGGGGTGCTGGACGAGGTTTGCGCTCTTTTTCCCGGTGAGTACGTCCACATCGGCGGCGACGAGTGCCCCAAAGACCGCTGGAAGGCCTGTGCCAAATGCCAGAGCCGGATGAAGGCCGAAGGGCTGAAGGACGAATTTGAGCTCCAGAGCTACTTCATTCGCCGCGCCGGTCAGGTGCTGGCCAAAAACAAGAAAAAACTAATCGGCTGGGACGAGATCATGGAGGGCGGGCTGGCGCCCTCGGCCACGGTGATGAGCTGGCGCGGTACCGAAGGCGGCATTGCGGCAGCCAAGGCGGGCCACAACGCCATCATGACGCCCGGCTCGCACTGCTACTTCGACCACTACCAGAGCGACCCTGCCAACGAACCGCTGGCGATCAGCGGGTTCACCACCCTGCAACGGGTGTACGAATACGAACCGATACCGACCGCCCTGAGCGAAGAGGAAGGGCGGCTGATCCTCGGCGCCCAGGGCAATGTCTGGACGGAGTACATGTCAACCCCCGACCAGGTGGAATACATGGCATTCCCGCGCGCCTGTGCCCTTTCCGAAGTGCTGTGGGTGCCTGCGACAAAAAAGATGTGGGGAGATTTTGCCCGTCGCCTGAAAAACCATTTCAGGCTGCTGGAGGTGCTGGGAGTGAACTATGCCAAAAGCTACTACGACGTCAAGTCGAACTTTTCCGGGGGCTATGTGACGCTGACCACGAGCGACCGGTCCGCACAGGTCAAGTACACCCGAAACGGCATGGACCCCAAACCCACGTCCGGCAGTTTTTACTCGCCCATCGAACTGAAGCAAACCACGACGATCAAAGCCGTTTCGGTGGCAGACGGCAAACTCGTCGGCAAAATCCTGACCGTGCAGTATCTCGTTCACAAAGCCTTGGGCAAGTCCTACACCCTGACGACGCAGCCCGACCAGTACACCGGCGGTGAACGCCACGGCCTGACAAACGGAGTGACCGGCTCCTTGCGCTCGTGGAACAACTGGATCGGCATCAAGGAAGACCTCGATCCGGTCATTGATTTCGGCGAGGTGACGGCATTTTCCAAAGTCACCACCAACTACCTGAACAACAAGGTGTCCTGGATTTATCCGCCGCGAAGCATCGAGATTTTGGTTTCCGAAGACGGGCAGAATTTTACGCCGCTCGCGAAGAAGACCATTGATGCCGATGCCATGATGGGCACGACCGTCGAAAAAGTTGAGTTTTCCACGCCTGGCGCCAAAGGTCGCTACCTGAAATTGGTGGCTCGGGCATTCGGAGCGATTCCCGACAACGCTGCCGGGGCCAGAAACAAAGCATGGGTGTTCCTGGACGAGATCATCGTAGATTAGCGTTCACCGGAACGCTCAATGTTTCCGTTCGCCTTTGAAATTCCGCTCCCCGGCCGGCACCGCCAGTTCCAGGTGATTTTCTGCGGGCGGGATGGGGCAGTTGTACCCGTCGCTGTACGCGCACCAGGGGTTGTAGACTTTGTTCAAATCCAGCATCATCGTGCCGTCGGGCGCGATGTCGCCGGTTGTCAGATCGAGGTAGCGCCCGCCGCCGTAGGTGGTTTCGCCATTGCTGTGGTCTTTGAACGGCAGGAACAAGTGATCGCGGTAGGCGTCCTGTTGGGCCAAGGTCAGGTTGATGTACAGCGCCAGCCGGTATTCCGTGCCGCCGATTTGAAATGCCGCAAACCCGTAACGCCGGAAGGGTTTGGTGCGGCCGCTGTACGTGGGCATGTCGAACGGCTGCGCATCGGGCGTCGGCTCGAAGCGGGCCCTCAGGCGCCAGGCCGGATCGGGCGGGAAAAAATCGAGCAGCGCGGTGTCAGCGGCAGCGAGCGGCGAACGCGGGTTGGTCAAAAACTCCTGCTTGTAGTGTGCGCGGTGGCGGGCGATTTCGGTGGAGAAATCGGGGGAAGGCGACTGAGCAAATGTGGAGAAACAGCTCAAGTAAAGCACCGAAATCCAGAGCGCACATATCGTCCGGACGGCCTGAATCGTGAATGGTGTAAGTTTATTACGCATTTTCTTAAAATACTCGTGGCAAATTTTAGCCACGCATTGTTCGAGGCTTTTTATCATCCAATGCAAGCATTGAAGTTGCTTTGGCATTTTTGTAAAAGTCTTTCATTAAATTGGTAAGCAGTTGATTTACATTGACATTGCCTTGTGACACCCAGTCCGCAATCTCTTTGTCAACAACGACTTCGGCTCGCAGTACCCTGACCAATTTTTCATGGGCAAAATCCTCGGCGCTGATGTCCGCATCATCCCCAAAATCAATGCTTTCATCATCGTAAAACACGAGATGGTCGGGGAGATCAACTCCGTTTTTCCTGAGCAAAAAGGCATCCAATGCCTCCACCTTATCCTCGTTGAGGTGAATTTGAAAACCGTTTATGGTCTTCCCACTTCTCAGAAGTTCTACGGCTTTTCTCTGATTGATGGTTTGTTCTGCCATGTTACGCTGTTTTTGATGGTAAATGTAGGATTATCTATTGGTTGTTGTACAGGTCTCGCTCTTTTGGGCTCGCCAGTCTTGCGGATATGAGCCTTATCACGACTGCCCGGAGTGTATACGTGACAAAGCCGGTTTGAAGTCCTTCCAGCAAGGTCTAATAATTACCGCCAATTGAATAAGCAATAACCTTTTGTGTAGTATCTGTGTAAAACAACATGTGTTTGTATACTAACGCATCATATACCCAATGAACATTATCGCTCATACCATAATCCAACTTTCGAGATTTTGGTTTTCCATAGATAGATTCCACTTTCGAAATCGGGTCTCCAATCTGAATTCCTTTCGAAGTTGTATACCGGTGGGTCTTGAAAATGTCAATTTTTTTAATTCGTGCCTTATTGTTGAACCGAGGAATGATTCCAATGTCTTGCCACCTTTTAATGATCTCATAGCTGAAAGTATTGGGCTTTCCGATCGACATGGCACGATTTTTAACGTAGCCACCGATAATCTCATCTCGCTCTTTATCAACAATTGTTTCTTTAACAGCACATGATTGTATAATCAAAAACAGTAAGACTATAAATATTTTAAATTTCATATTACAGTTAACTATTGGTTACCCCATTGTGCCTTACATGCGCCTACGGTACTTATCCCGCAAGCGGACGTTCCTTAGATATCCGTTGCTACCAAGCCCGCTACGATCACACACCCCCGTCTCCGGCAACAACACCCAAAGCGGAGGCGCATCATTATGAATTTAGCGGGTATTGTCTCATTTGATGTTGATTTGGTCTGCGAAAGTAGCACGACCACAGGCAATAGTCAAGGGGCGGGAAAAATATAACTTTCGAGAACCCATCCAGATAGGAGGCAAAATGCGGAAGCAAGGCAACTAAGATTTAAAAAAACTGACTTTATTTACCTATTTTTGTCCGAAAATTAAACGTGTCATGGTGCTCACCATTCCTGAAGATATTTTAGGCTCGCTCAAGATGAATGAAGATGAACTGCTGCTGGAATTGGCGGTAGCGCTTTATGCTGCCCAAAAAATATCGTTTGGGAAAGCCCGGCGGCTGGCAGGATTGGATTGGTATCGTTTCAGGGGAATACTTGCAGACCGGAAAATTCCAGCGCACTACGATATTGAACAATTTGAAGAAGACTTAACCAACCTGCATAGCCTGCCTGTTTCCAAATGATTGTTGTCAGTGACACCTCGCCCCTTTCCAGCCTTTATCTGATTGATCAATTACCTCTACTGCCGGCGGTTTTTGGAAAAATAATTGTCCCGGAAAAAGTCTGGGAGGAACTGCTGGTCCTTGAAACAGACTTTGGACATGATTTATCGCTGTTGAAATCGGCTCCTTGGCTTGAGGTTTGTCCGGCAAGTGATGTCGCTGAAGTCCGGCGGCTGCAACGGTTTTTGGATGCCGGGGAATCCCAGGCAATTGTGTTGGCCAAGGAACTGCATGCGGATTACCTGTTGATTGATGAAATGGAAGGCAGAGAGGCAGCTGCGCATGAGGGCCTGAAAACCATCGGTGTGCTTGGCGTTTTCATACAAGCAAAATCATTTGGGCTGATCGCAGAGGTTCGCCCTTTAATGGAGGGTTTGCAGATGAAGGCCCGCTTCCATATCCACGATAAATTGTTTCATGCGGTTTTAAAACAGGCAGGCGAAACCTAAACCCCTTCCCCCTTCCCCTTAAAATGCCCATTCCGGAACCGGCTCCCGTTGAACCGCTCCCCCCGGGCGCGCTCCCGGCGTATTTCCTCGGGCAGGTAATTGAACTCGCGGCATTGCTCGGAGCAGCAGCCGGCGTACTTTTCCCGGCAGGCCGGGCACTGTATGAACAGCAGGTGGCAATACGTGTTGGCGCAGTTGGTGTGGTCGTCACAGGGGGTGCCGCACTGGTGGCAGTGGGCAATGACGGTATCGTTGATGCGCTCGCCGAGGCGCTCGTCGAACACGAAGTTTTTGCCCAAAAACTTGTTGCGCAGCCCCCCAGCCTGCACCTGCCGGGCGTACTCGATGATGCCGCCTTCGAGTTGGAACACGTTTTTGAAACCCCGGTACTTCAAATAGGCGCTGGCTTTTTCGCAACGGATGCCGCCGGTGCAGTACATCACGATGTTTTTGTCCTTTTGGTCGGCCAGCAATTCGGCCACGTAGGGCAGCTCTTCGCGGAAGGTGTCCACCGGCGGCACGATGGCGCGCTCGAAGCGGCCCACCTCGCTCTCGTAGTGGTTGCGCATGTCCACGATGATGGTGTCGGGGTCGTCGGTCAGTTGGTTGAAATCCTCGGCCCGCAGGTGGGTGCCGTAGTTGGCGGGATCGAAGTCCGGGTCGTCAATGCCGTCGGCCACGATTTTGGGCCGCACCTTGATGATGAGCGCAAAAAACGACTTGCCGTCGTCCTCGATGGCGATGTTGAGGCGCAGCCCCTGGAAAAACAGGATGCTGTCCAGGGCTGCCTTGAATTCCTCCAGCCGGGCTTTCGGCACCGAGATTTGGGCGTTCACGCCCTCGCGCGCCACATAGATTCGACCCAGCACGCCGAGGTCGCCAAGCAGGCCGTACAAGTGGTCGCGGAAAAGTTGGGGGTTGCGCAGGCTGACGTATTTGTAAAACGAAATAGTGACGCGCGGTTCGGCGCTCTGGCGAACCCGTTCTTTCAGTTCCTCGCGGTTGACGCGGTTGTACAAAAACTTGGACATGGCTCAATTCAAATCTTTCTGGAAAATGCGGAACACCTTGTACAGTTGAGCGCCGAGGCGTTCGTATTCGGCGCGCATGGCGGTGTTGGTTTCCAACACCAGGTTGGTCTCGAAGGTCTGGATACCGGCATTACGGGCGCTTTCTATCATTTTCCAGCCCATGAGGATGTCGAGGCCCTTGCCGCGGTACTGGGCGTCAATGCCGCCGAGCAACAGGTCGAGTTGTTTGGCGGTTCGGGCGGCGTACAGGATGTGCAGGAAACCGAACGGAAACAGCTTGCCCTTGGCGCGCTGAATGCCCTTGGTCATGTTGGGTATGCCCAGCATGAAGGCAACGACCTGGCCCGACTCGTCGAGCACGATTTTGAAAAAACGCGGGTCGAGGATGGGCAGGTACCGGGCGGCCGTTTCGTGCATTTCCTGTTCATCGAGCGGCGAAAAGCCCTGCAGGTCGGCGTAGGTGCGGTTGAGCAGCTCAAAAACCGGCACGATGTACGGCTTCATTTCCCGTTTGTTGCGAAACTCGACCAAGCGGAACTGCGTGTTGCGCCGGACGCGCTCCCAAATTTTGGGGTAAATCTCCGGGATGTCCTTGTGGATGTCAATCAGGTAATCCATGCAATCGGTCAATTTGCTGTACCCGTTTGTTTCCACGAAACGCGGCAGGTAGGGCAGGTTGCACATGGTGACCATGATGGGCGGTTTGTCGAACCCTTCCACCAACAACCCCTGCGGTTCGCGGCCCGAAAACCCGAACGGCCCGATGATTCGTTTCATGCCTTTTTCGCGGCCCCATTGCTCCACGGCAAACAGCAGGGCGTGGCAAACGGCCTCGTCGTCGTAACAGTCCAGGTGCGCAAAGCGCACGGTTTTTTCCCGGTGTTCGGTGTTGTACGGGTGATGGATGATGCCCATGATACGCCCCAAGGGCTTGCCGTTCCGGTACGCCAGGAACAATACAGTGTCACAGTACAAGAAGGATTTGTTTTTGGCCGGGTCAAAAAACGCTTTCTGGTCCGAGTAAAGGGGCGGCATCCAATTGGCATGCCCGTCATGGATGCGGGCAGGCAGGTGGATAAACGTGTGAAGGTCTTTTGCCCCTTCTACAAGGCGGATGGATACGGACATCAGCAATCAAGTTAGGATGTGGTTCTTCGGGCTAAAGATATGGCGCACTTGCACTCAATCACTCCTTCACTCCTTCACTCCATGAATTTGTGCGTGTTTTCGTTTGAAAAACACAAACCCGTTCTTTTCTCCGACCTGCTCCATTTCGGGCTTGCTGCGCAGGTATTCGGCGTGGTAATTTTTGGTCACGATGTACACGTCTTTGTCCACGGGCCCTTCGATCAGCCAGTCCCGGTTATAGGCGTTTGGATTGGCGTGCGGCATTTTCCGGGTATAAAAATACTGCGCGTACGACTTGTACCCGTGGGTGCTGAAATACACGTCTTCCCCAACCTTGCTTTCAAAAAATTCGATGGCGGCCTGCTGGGAATAGCCCTCGATGCGCTTGATGAAAAATATGAGCGTCAGCATCACGAAGACAGCCGTGCCGCCGAACAGCCAGCGGTAGGCTCGCTCCGAACGCCCACGGTTGAACCAACGTAGCGTCAGTACCAGCAACACGAGCAGGAACACGCCGGGCAGGATTTCCAGGCCGGTCCAATGCACATCGGCGTCGAGGTTGGCCTGCGCAAACGGGTCCTTGAACAACGGCTTGAGCAGGTCGGCGTTCATGCCCACAAAGGGCAGCGCCACCGTGGCCAACACGAACACCCCGCCGATGGCCGCCAGCAGGACTTTCATCCAGGTGGCAAAAGCGATCTCGCCGCGCAGGATTTTGTACAACACCACAGCGGCCAAAAACGTGAGCGGAAAGTAGCACATCGAGGAATAGTGCACGATCTTGGACTTGACGATGCTGAACAGGATGAGCACCACCCAGAAGAGGTATTTCATCCAGCGGCGGAAATCCCGCTGATGCTCGTGCTCCTCGTCTGGCAACCGAAAAAAGGCACGCAGGGCGAAGACGGATGCCGGGAAACACCCCACGAGCAGCACTGCGAAGTGGTAACCGGGAAAGCCGCCGTGCCCGGCATCGGGCGTGGAAAACAGGCGGTACTGGTACTTGTTGAACTCGTTGATGAACCAAGGGCCGTTTTTCCAGGTCTCCAAACCGTACCACGCAAGCGTGACCAGAGTAGCCGCTGCCGTGAAAAACAGGAACTGCGGCACGTTCACATAAAAGCGCAGCCGCTTGGAAACCCAATATACCCCCATCGTGAGCACGGCAATGAGGTAGGCGGTCTGGCCTTTGGTCAGGATGCCCATGCCGATGAAAAAGCCGCCGGCAAACAGGTACCACCAGCGGTTGCGCGGCAGTTCGATGCCCGAAACGGCGTCCTTTTTCCAGTAGCCGAGGATGAAAAAATACAAACCGAGGAAAATGAACAGGTTGAACCAGGGGTCAATGATGCCGGATTTGAAGTACAGGAACGGCAGCACCGTGCCGAGGTAAACCGTGGCCCAAATAGCGCCGAAACGGGCATCGTACAGTTTTTTGCCGATCTGATATACCACTACAAGCGTTGCGATTCCGCACAGCGCATTGGGCAGGCGGGCGGCAAACTCGCCCACGCCAAAGGTTTTCATGGCCAGCACCTGCAGCCAGAAAAAGAAGGGCGGCTTCTCCCAGAACGGCTGAAAATTGACATGCACCCGCAGGTAGTCGTCCAGCACGATCATCTCGCGGCTGATTTCCGCAAAGTTGATCTCGTCCCAGTCGAACAGGTG
>Ga0268299_1003585_pt1 | contig 13894 bp, 17 predicted proteins | sample NOBtaG_FD_193484 | JGI IMG/M metagenome (GOLD analysis project Ga0268299, IMG submission 193484) | Activated sludge microbial communities from bioreactor in Nijmegen, Gelderland, Netherland - NOB reactor | ecosystem: Engineered > Bioreactor > Aerobic > Activated sludge | place: Netherlands...
CCATTTCCACTCGCTTGAGCTTCTTGCGCAATTCCATCAGCTCCTGCCGTTCGCTGACACTCAAGGAAGAAACATTCGATAGTGCAGCCGGTGCAATTGCCTGGCTTGACCTAAGTGGTACACCTGCTGCCCATTCCGACGCATACTCGCCCTGGTGTTTTCGCAATAGCCGGACAGCGCGGCCCCGTACTTCCGGTGAATATCTCATTTGTTTTTTCATTGCTCTATCCTCTCAAGAAATAGAGTCTCCGGCAATCCCGAGCCGATTCACTTCCTGCAATGGATTATTTTGCTCTGGTTTGTTCAGCTTGAAAATATTACTATCTGTCATGCGATGTTTTCCTTGCTTTGTTGATTGATCTGCCGAAATCCTCACCATTACCTAAAATATCTAATATTCGCCAATCACCCGGCGCAAGATCTTTTAATGTGTAATGGCCAACCGCAAAACGTATTAAACGCAATGTTGGATAGCCTACCGCAGCAGTCATACGGCGCACTTGGCGGTTTTTCCCTTCTTTAAGAATCAGCTCTAACCACACCGTTGGTATATATTTTCGCATACGAACTGGAGGCACTCTTGGCCAAAGACTTTCCGGCTGCTCTATCACGGTGGCGCTCGTCGGCTGCGTAGTATAATTTCGCACCAAAACTCCGTTGCGCAACTGTTGCAGCGCTTCCAACGTAGGCACACCCTCTATCTGCACCCAATATAGTTTAGGAAGTTTGAACTTTGGATCGCTGATTCTATGCTGCAAACGCCCGTCATTGGTGAGCAAAACCAAGCCTTCGCTATCAGTATCCAACCGACCGGCAGGATAGAAGTCAGGTAGAGGAATATAATGCTTAAGTGAAATATGTCCGGACGCCTCAGTAAACTGACAGATCACGCCATAGGGTTTATTAAACAAAATCAATTGGGACATGTGATTTCCGGAAAATGATCCAGCAATTCACCGGATATTGACACCATGAGATATCAGATCCAAAGAAAGAACCCAAAGCACTAGCCTTGAAATATGGTGTCAGGAGCATACTTGGTCTGCAAAATCTTTACAACCTTACGTCTTGATTTTCCGCCCTGTTTAAGCAGAACTTGGTTGAATGGCACTTCAAAACAGTCGGCAAGATAGTTTAACAGCGCAGCATTAGCTTTATCTTCGACCGGTACAGCAGCAACTTTGATTTTCATAGCGTCGCCATGCAGACCAACGGCTTCAGTGCGTCTTGCTCCCGGCTGAATATATAGCGACAAAACGTAGATGCCATCCCCTTCACTATAAAACCAACTCATCAGGCACAAAAGAATTACTAATTCAACATCGATTTGAATTCCATATTGACGCCGGCGATCACCATCAGCAGCAATTGAATGACTATGAGTGCAAATAATGGCGAAAGATCAACATTGGCGATGGGTGGAATTCGTCTGCGAAATACAGCAAGAAAAGGTTGCGTAAACGTATTCAGCAATGGTGCGACTGGACTGTAAGGATTGATCCAGGAAACTATAGCTTGTGCAATTACCATAAACAGCACAATGTACAACGTGGTCCTGATAATTTCAATGATGCCCAACAAACCGAAGACGCCGACAGCAGTAATCACGTTACCACTAAAATCATACCCCTGACTAGAATACACTGTAACAAGGATGATGCACTCCACCAGCCAGGCCAGAATCAAAGTCGACAAATCCAGACCTTTCCAACCAGGAATAAAACGGCGTGCAGGCCGGACGATAAAATCGGTTACCGCAATCAGAAACTGTGAAATGTTGTTGTAATAGGGTACGCGCAACAACTGGAAATAAAAGCGCAATAGTAGCGCCAGGGAAAAAAGACCTAATAATGTGTCGATAAGAAAAATCAATATGTCGCTTGTCACTTGCTGTTCCCTTCAAAACTGTTACGAGTTGGTATTTTTAGAATGCAAAAATACCAATGACTAACTGCTTGTGTTATTAAAGCTTTCACATTTTACTGTATTCATTACTCATTTCTTGCGAACGCGCATAAGATGCTTCAATTGCGGCGATGATTGCATTTCTGACATTATCATCTTCCATTGTTTGAATGGCTCGCTGAGTCGTACCGCCTTTTGACGTTACTTTTTCCCGTAACACCGATACATCTTCGTAGCTATCACTGGCCAATTTAACCGCTCCAAGGAAAGTCTGCAAACTCAATTGCCGAGACTGCTCCTGTGTTAGCCCCAATTTTATCCCTGCTTGCTGCATGGATTCAATAAAATAAAATACATAAGCCGGTCCACTTCCGGATATGGCGGTTACTGTGTGCAGCATCTCCTCATCATTCACCCACAAAACTGTGCCAACAGCACCGAGTATGCACTCGGCAGAACGGCGATCCAACTCGCCGGTTTCAGGCGCGGCATAAAGTCCTGTCACACCTGCTCGCACGAAAGAAGGTGTATTAGGCATCGCGCGGATGACACGCGAATATCCACCCAGCCAGCGCATGATATCAGTAGCACGAATACCCGCTGCAATGGAAATTATCAGATGCTGGTTCAGCAAACCAGCAATATGATGTGCTATTACATGCATTTGCTGTGGTTTAACGGCCAGCACGATAACATTCAGTTCGTTTTCCCCGATAGATTGCGTAGACTGCGATATGCCGTCCACCAGATCAGGTACTGCGATTATGCCAAATGTTTCTTTAATGCGACTGCGGCGTTCGGCATCAATTTCAACAACATTAATCTGCTCAGCACTGTAACCTTGCTGTATCAGTCCGCTGATCAAAGCAAAAGCCATATTGCCACCACCGATAAATGTAATTCTATTTTTTTCCATTCTATTTATGTTGCATTCCTGTGTTTAATGCTGGCAACCAGGGCAATAAAAGCTTGATCGCTGGTTTTGCCTGATTTGCTTGATCGTTGTATTACAGCTCCGACAAGGCAGACCTGCACGTCCATACACCCGGTAGTGCTGCTGAAAATAACCCGGATTGCCATCGGTATGCGCAAAATCACGTAAACTGCTTCCACCAGCTTGAATTGCCTTTTGCAGTACCGCCCGTACTTCCCGCACGAGCTTATCGTAACGGCGAAGCCCTATTCTGCTAACAGCAGTGGATGGATGAATACCGGCCTGAAATAATGCTTCATTAGCGTAAATATTACCCACACCGACTACAGTATGATTATCCATCAGCATTGTTTTAATGCTTGATTTTTTGCTACGCGAATATTTGTATAGTCTTTCAGCATTAAAATTATCGGATAACGGCTCGGGTCCTAAATGACGCAGCAACCGCTGCTGTGATATATCGCCTTCATGCCATAAAACAGCACCAAAACGCCGCGGATCCCGCATCCGCATCACAGTTCGATCTTCGGTAATCAAATCAAAATGATCATGCGCACCCGGAGCTTCCGCAACCGGATGATTATTACACGTTAAAATACGCAGGCTGCCCGACATGCCTAAATGAATAATTAATGTCCCGGTATCGACGGTAAATAAAAGATACTTTCCCCGCCGCGTAATTGCATGAATCTGCTGCCCGCGCAGCACAATATCAAGACATTCCGGAACCGGCCAGCGCAGTTTTCTGTTTCGTACAGTAATGGCTGCAATACGGCGTTGCTCCAGATACGGCGCGATGCCGTTCCGGGTCACCTCGACTTCAGGCAATTCTGGCATAAGCAGCTTTCAGAATGGTGAAATTTTATTCAAAACCGTAGAGATCCAATAGTTTCCGGTTTTTCGGTTCAGGAAAGAAATAACCAACCTGCTCATCGTTACGAAAAATTATCGCACCATTTTCGTCTTCCAGTACACTGAACTGAATTATTTCGCCATTCTGAAGCGTTATTTTCACAGCTGGACGTGCCGCGGATTGCTTATGCTGATCCACAATCAGTTCCGATGCTTGACTGGAATGCCATAATTGCACCCAGCGACTCAACAATTCCACCGTCAATTCACCCACACTGCCATCAGCACGCCACTCATTCACCTGAGCGCCTTCACGCTGTATCAAAAAATCATGAAACTCAAACTTAACCGGCATTTCCTTCTCATCCAGTAATTGCGCGCTAACGATATCAAGCGGTTTAACCGGTATCCATATTGCATACCGCGGCGATACCAAATAAACATGCTGATTAATGGCCATATATTGTTGATCTGTTGTGGGTGCTAATCCACCAAAGGCAAAATAATCATCATCCAGGTACAGTTCAATCAGTGGACTGTCCAGATTAAATACCTCGCTGCTTGTCAATGGATAACGTTGTCGGCTGTTGGCCGATAAGACATTCAGTATCTTCCCGATTAATGCTTCATCAGCACGAGCATGATAAGGCGATGATAAATACCAGCTATCCCTAATACGCTGCAAAATAGCTTCTTCGCCATGACGGATAATACGAATGGCTTGTACTGTATCAGGATCGCGCAGGGAGACCTGAAACGCCGCATCGGATTCAGATTGAAATTGAGGCGTCAGATAAAGAAATACTGCCAGACCGATAACGGTAGCCAGCATGATCAGATTGAGTTGTGAATGATACGTCATAATTTATTTGCTCCTTTTCCGGCGCCACCAGATCACAACGCCGCTAATCAGAAACAAACTCGGCAAAATAAATAAAAAAATGATAACTATACTGCCAAGCGCAGTTTCGTTGAGCACGAGTTGATTATCCACTGTAGCACGAGGCTGGATACTCACCAGATCTTCGTCACCCGTCAACCAGTTAATCATATTGATGCCGAAATCCAGGTTGTTGCCATTACCCAGATAACTATTAGCGAGAAAATGTCCGCTGCCGACGACTATAATCCGCTGTTCCCGGTGATCGACTTGACGCGTTAACGCAACCGCGATGGTAACCGGCCCGGCGACATCTTCGTTCTGATTAAAAGTAATCGTTTCATCAAGCGAACCACTTTCCACCCAGCCGTTGGGCGCCACATCAACTAACGGAATGGTTCTCCATTCGTCATTTTCATTAAAGGCAATCTGGCGCGCAAAAGGAAACACGGTGATATAGTTAAAGTGCTGCGTAATCTCGTGCTGGCCGTAAATGGCACCCAATGCAAATGTGACAGGCGCTTTCAGCTGTTCGGCCTGTGGGTCGACAACAACGCCGGGCGTCAACACAAGGCGCAATTTCTCCGTCAATGGAAGCAGTCCACGCAAAGATTCCTGATCAACCAACCACAATAAATTCCCGCCTCGATCGACATAGTGCAGTAGCTTGTCCACCTCTCCGGGCATCAAATCAACCTGCGGCGAAGCAATAAGCAGCACATCCGTATTCACCGGGATATTCTGTACCAGTGTTAGATTAAGCGGTTGATTCACAAAGCCGTTAACAGTCAGCTGCCTGCCAAATTCACCAAAATCGTAATTGGCATTGCCGTCCAGACTACGTTCGCCATGCCCGCTCAACGCCATAATCAATCTTTCTTCCGGTCGCGCAAGACGCATCAGCAATTGCGTGAATGCCTGTTCGTTAATTGTCGTCAAATGGGCCTGCCGCTGCTGATAATGGACAACCATTTCGCCATTCACTTTTACCCCGGCGTCTTTTGCCAGGCGCGGCTGCTCAACAGGATCGATAAATATCAGCGAAAGGTCGGGCTTGATTCGCTGATAAAGTTGCATAAAATTACGAATAATGTCACGCACGTCACCATGCTGCGCATGCTTCTCGGTTGCATAAGCCGTAACCTGAATCGGGCCGTTCATTTTGCGCAAGATATCAACACTGGCCTGACTGAGGGTATTGCGGCCATTCTGGCTGATGTCCCATTGCTGTCGTGTTTCAAGTGCCAAATAACTCAACAGTGCAAACAATAACAGCATTAGAACAACGAAAATACCGTGATGTATCTTTTGTTGAAGGCGAAATTTTTTGCTGGAAAATGTCATGAATGCTATCGGTGTAACCGATCCGCCTCCAGACGGCGAATAGTTAAAATAATAAAAAACAGTGTAAACAGGGCAAGGTAAGCTATGCTGAAAGAATCAAGCAGTCCGCTGTTAAATTGTTTGAAATGTTTTAGTAAGGAAAAATAGTGAATCCAGCCATCCTGGCTGCTGCCCAGTATATCCAGAACCCAGAAGCACAATAGGACTCCCAGGGCTACCAGTGCAGCGATAACAGGCTGCATGGTCAAGCTGGAAATATAAAGCCCTAAAGCAACAAAACAACACGCCACCAGAAACAATCCTAATACACTGCTAATCAACAGCCCCGAATCCAGTGTGCCGCCCGCTGACAAGGTGACAGACAGCAATACGATAAAAATCATCGCACCAGAAATAAAAAGTATTAGACTTAAAAATTTGCCTATGACAATTTCACTGATAGAAACCGGCGATGAAATCAGTAAAATCAGCGTACGATTTTTACGTTCCTCCGCCAGCAGACGCATTGTCAGTAATGGAACAATCATCAACAGAATCAGTGCCGCCATGGCAAAAACAGGCGTCACGATGATTTCGGTAAAACCGGGAGCATTAGCAATTTGCTGCAATTGCGGCTGTACGTGCAGATAGGCATCCAGACGACCCAGAAAAACCCAGGTCAATACAACCTGCATCAGCGCCAGCAAAAACCAGGCCAGCGGTGAAACGAACAGGGATTTTAATTCTTTGCCTACTATGGCGCGAATCATTAAACATGCTCCCTTTTAATATGAAATTTCATTTGTTTCATATTTGCGTCAGTTCAGTGAATACAGTTTCCAGATCCACGCCTTTCTGCTGCAACTGTACCAGCGCCTGATTGAAAACAATATGCCCTTTATTCATGATTAACACGCGGTTACACAAGCTCTCCACTTCTGACAGAATATGCGTGGACAGAATAATACTGCAGGATTGAGCCAGCGTGCGTATCAATTGACGCATTTCACGTATCTGATTCGGATCCAGACCCACTGTAGGCTCATCCAGAATAATGACATCAGGTTCATGGATAACTGCCTGAGCTATGCCGACACGCTGCTGCAAGCCTTTCGACAGTATACCAATTAGTTGATTACCTCTTTCAGCCAAGCCGCACCTTTTTTTACAGCTTTCAACCGCCTGCGCGATAATTTTTTTATCAATACGATGCAACTGCGCTACAAAAACCAGAAATTCATCTACCGTCATATCCATGTAAAGCGGCGGTATCTCGGGCAAATAACCCAGATGTGCCTTTGCGGATTTTGGATCATCCAGCAAATCTATCCCGCAGATTTCAATTCTGCCCGAATTGGGTGCAAGATTACCTGTGAGCATGTGCATAGTTGTCGACTTACCTGCACCATTCGGCCCCAGTAAACCGAGTATTTCACCCCGCCCGAGCTGCAGCGTAACGTCATGCACAACAAAAGTTCCGCTATATGCACGACTCAGATGCTGCGCTGATAAAGTAAACGATGATGCGTCATAATCTGTCACGCCAAAATCCTTCCAGTTTTCTTGTACATTTTAAGCCCGCTCATACTTCAGGAACAGATTTCAATCCATTATTCTATAGCACAATGCTTTTACGGCAACATACTATTTGAGTCATATCAGCGCTATGGCATTGCATTCCTGGCAATTTAAATTGAAGTCAGGTGACGCATGCACTATTACACTATTATCCTGGCAACAGAAAGTTTTCAAAAAAATATGAAAACTATATCGACACCACAAAGTGTATGATTATTACGACACAAAATGCTTAATCAAAGCTTTACTGTCTTTCTTGAGTCGCCTAGACCATATTTAAAGTTTATACTTATTTCAGCATGTTACTAAGTCGTGTTGCAAATAAGATACACTCAAATTTGACAAAAATCGGCATATAAACTCATAATCGCGTCAGCACATCATACGTGGAAAGAATTTTAAATGGTGGGACGGCTTTTTACTGTTTGCCTATGCGAATAGTAAATAATCTAAATCTGAAGTTCACTTAAAAGGATAACAGCATGAATAAATTATCAGCCAAGAAAAAACTGATTGGAATGATCCTACTGCCTGCGTTCTTCTCCGGCGCAGTTACAGCGCATGTAGCAGTCGCCGCTCAAGATCATGGTAACAGCATCCAGCAGCCTGAAGGATATACGTCCGAAGGTAATGCCGGACAGGTATGGCGCAGCACATACGATCTAGGAAATCACTGCTGGCGTACAGGATATTGGAACGAGTCACTGGTTGTTGTTGAGGGATGCGATGGTTATGAAAAAGTGGCAGAGGCTGCATCAGAGCCAGCTCCTGCCGCCCCGGCTCCGGCACCCGTATCGCCACCAGAAAAACTGACATTCTCTGCAGACGCACTTTTTGATTTTGACAGCGCCGTATTAAAACCAAACGGCAAAGTCGCGCTGGATGAATTTGTTCGCGGTCTTGATGGTATCAATTTTGATGTCATCGTCGCTGTTGGGCATGCGGATCGAATCGGCAATCCAGATTACAACCAAAAGCTGTCGGTACGCCGAGCTGAATCTGTTAAGGCCTATCTGATGTCGAGAGGAATTCCGGAAAGCAGCATCTTTACAGATGGTAAAGGCGAAACACAGCCTGTCACCGGTACTGCCTGTGATGGGAAATCAGGTCAAGCGTTACGCGCATGTCTCGAACCCGATCGCCGTGTAGAAGTTGAAGTTTCCGGTGCACGTAGACGCTAAACCTTAAGCATTGTTAAACTTCATTGATATAAAAAAAGCCCTGCTCTGTCAGGGCTTTTTTCTGTGCAACACGCTTCCGTCCTTATGCATCGCCCACCAGCTCAGATTGACACACTAATTCAAGCGCGCTGGATTATCCCGGTCGACGCAAAAAATTCCACACTCAGCAATCATGCCTTAGCCATTGATCAGGGAAGAATAATTGATATTTTTCCTGCCAGCGAAGCGGCCATCCGATATAATCCGAAACATATGGCACTCCTTAAAAACCATGCCGTAATACCCGGCCTGATAAATCTGCATACGCATGCTGCAATGACACTGATGCGCGGACTTGCCGATGATCTTCCGTTAATGGAATGGTTAAACAAACACATCTGGCCGGCGGAACAATGTCATGTCAACGAAACCTACGTCTACGACGGCACACGACTGGCCTGCGCAGAAATGCTCAAGGGCGGCACCACTTGTTTCAATGATATGTATTTTTACCCCGAAGCTGGCGCACGGGCAGCTCTCGCAGCCGGCATGCGCGCTGTGATCGGCATGATCGCAATTGATTTCCCGACGGCATACGCCAGCGATGCCGACGACTATCTGGCGAAGGGGCTGCTTCTCAGAGACAATCTGCAATGTGAATCGCTGTTGCGATTCAGCTTTGCACCGCATGCACCTTACACTGTCAGCGATAAAACTTTTGCCACTATTTTGACTTATGCCGAGCAGCTGGATACTTCAATACATTTACATTTACATGAAACCATCGACGAGATCCATATCAGCCTGAAATCGCACGGCATGCGACCTATCGAACGACTCCAGCAGCTTGGATTACTAACCCCCAATCTGATCGCAGTACATATGGTACAAGCAACCGAGTCAGATCTGAGAATCCTGCAGCGAAACGGCTGTCATGTTGCGCATTGCCCTTCTTCCAACCTGAAACTCGCCAGCGGATTTGCGCCAGTTGCATCATTACTGGATGCAGGTATCAATATCGGTTTAGGCACGGATAGCGCCGCCAGCAATAATCGGCTGGATATGTTTGAAGAAATGCGCCTCGCCGCTTTACTGGCAAAAGCTGTCAGCGGTCAGGCAAACGCGCTGCCTGCCTATCAGGCTTTGCAAATGGCAACCATCAATGGCGCCAGAGCACTTGGCATTGAGGAAATCACCGGATCGCTTACACCAGGGAAAGTTGCTGACATCGCCGCCGTTGATTTCTCAGATTTGAATCTTTTACCTTGCTACGATCCAATATCACATCTTGTGTATTCAGCCAGCAGGGAACATGTGAGCCATGTCTGGGTAAATGGTAAAATGCTTGTGGAAAATAAGCAATTAACAACACTGAATACCTCCGAACTGAAAAACAGGGCTGTATACTGGCAGGAATGCATGGCAGACTGACTGCTTGTGTTCAAGGCAATTATAAAAAGTAAAGGAGTACGAATGAAAGATGATGGTATAAACGCGGACCCCTTGGAGCTGGAAAAATTCAGTCAACTTGCGCATCGCTGGTGGGATCCCAACAGCGAATTCAAGCCACTCCATGAAATCAATCCATTGCGCATGGATTACATCGAAGGACTCGCAGGCCTGCAAGGCAAGGTGATTCTGGATGTCGGCTGCGGCGGCGGCATTCTATCGGAAGGAATGGCAACGCGCGGCGCTAAAGTCACAGGCATCGATCTGAGTGACAAGGCACTCAAAGTAGCCAAGTTGCACCTGCTGGAAAGTGGGCAGCAAGTTGAATATCGAAAAATCACAACTGAGTCACTCGCTAAAGAACAGCCGCAACATTATGATATTGTAACCTGCATGGAAATGCTCGAACATGTGCCCGACCCGATGAGCGTGGTTCGCGCCTGCGCAAAACTCGTTAAGCCAAGCGGCTGGGTATTTTTCTCCACCATCAATCGCAACCCGAAATCCTACTTGTTTGCCATTATTGGTGCGGAATATATCTTGAAGTTGTTGCCGCGCGGAACCCACGAATACGCCAATTTCATTAAACCATCCGAATTAGCCCGCATGGCACGCAATGCCGGTCTCCATGATGAAAAACTGATCGGCATGACGTACAATCCTTTCACCAAAGTCTACGCGCTGGGAAATGACACTGATGTCAATTACATCATGGCCTATCGCGCCTGAGACACAGCAACATGGTACGCGCTGTTTTTTTCGATTTTGACGGTACACTTGCTGACACTGCGCCGGATCTGGGCCATGCATTGAATCGTCAGCGCATGGCGCGAGACTTGGCTCCACTGCCTCTTGATATGATCCGCGCCCAAGCGTCCGCCGGTGCGCGCGGATTGTTGAAAATTGGATTCAATATCGAACCTGAAGATCAGGATTACATCGAAATGCGCAATGAATTCCTCGCGTTCTATACGCAGCGGCTTTATCACGACACTCGGCTTTTTCCCGGAATAATGGAATTACTCGATCAACTCGATACGCAAAATATACCATGGGGTATTGTCACCAATAAGCCAGCGCGGTTCACGCATCCGCTTATCGCGCAATTGGGTTTACAACAGCGTGTCGCCAGCGTCGTCTGTGGCGACGAAACAAGCTACACAAAACCGCATCCCGAACCACTCTTGACCGCCTGTCGAAAAATCAATGTCTTACCTGACGACTGCCTGTATTTAGGCGATGATCAGCGTGACGTCAAAGCAAGTTTGGCAGCCGGCATGGAGCCATTCATCGCACTTTACGGCTACTTGGGTGACGGCCAGCCTCCCGAAACATGGGGAGCACGGTACATGATCAGCCACCCGCAAGACCTGCTCGCATACCTACCTATAGAATGATAGAATCACTCCGTTCTTTTCAGCATTGAACTTTTGTAATGCGGCAGCATCTTAGATACACCACAACAGAATACCGGGGACGATCTGGCTTCGACGTGGGTTGCAAAGCAGCGTAGGGCATACCGAGGATCAGATTACCTCGTAAATCCATCTGAAAACAATAGTCGCAAACGACGAAAACTACGCTTTAGCCGCTTAATTGGCTAGCCTCTGCACCGGTGGGCCTCAACGCCGGGTCTGGCAACAGACAGCAGAGTCATTAACGAGGATCGCGCGCTGCAGGGTTACTTTGCAGAGTGTTAAATAAAAGGTAACTCGCCTGTCAACAGCCCGCCGGTTGGCGATTGCCAGGTTAAATCAAAGAACATGGCTAAGTATGTAGAACTGCCTGTAGAGGACTTGCGGACGCGGGTTCGATTCCCGCCGTCTCCACCATTAATACCCCCAGTAACATCCAACGCCGTCCTAGAGACGGCGTTTTCATTTGCTCTATCCTGTAATTACAATCCATGCAGATTCAAAAAAATCTTATTACATCCAGTCTAAAAGGGGGTATGATTGGGGGTATCTAATGAAATCGAACTGGAGAAAATATCATGGCTGGGGGTATTTATAATCGCTTGTCAGATAAGGCTTGCAAGGCATTCGCCGCTCAAAAGGCGCATGGAAAGAAGCTTTCAGACGGTGGGGGCTTGTATCTCCTTATCACGCCTAGCGGTTCAGCCAGTTGGCGAATCAAATACCGGGTAGAAGGAAAGGAAAAAACTTATTCCATCGGCAATTATCCCGATGTATCCCTGGCAGCGGCGCGGGTCGAGTTAGGCGAGGTCAAAGCCTTGCTCCGGGAACACAAAGACCCGGTAACGGAACGCCGGATAAACCGGGCGACCAGTGCCGCTTGTGCCGACGACACCTTCCACGCTGTCGCTCTGGACTGGCTGACCATGAAGCAAAAGGAATGGAGCGCAGGCCACTACACCAAGTCGGCCAGGGCATTCGAGCGCGACATTTATCCAGCGCTTGGCAACCTGCCGATTTCCAGCATTACCCCGGCCATCGTGGCGAAAGCCGTTGAAAACATCCACAAGCGTGACGTGCTCGAAACTGCCACCCGAATCCTCCAGCATCTGAACGGCGTTTTTCGCTACGCGCAAGCCAAAGGACTCTGCCGCGACAACCCTGCCCTGCCCGCTCGTGAAATACTGCCTCGCAAAAAAGATAGCGGAAGAATGCCAGCTTTGACAGATTTTGTATCATTGGGCGACGTATTGCGGCGAGCAGATATAGTAAGAATCTCGCCACAGGTACGCATGGCACACCGTTTATGTGCATACACTGCCGCGCGTATCGACAACATTATCACTGCCGAATGGAAAGAATTCGATCTGGATAGTGAGCAACCCATCTGGACAATCCCGCGCGCAAAAATGAAGGTCAAATCCCGTTTCATTGATCATCGCATTCCCTTGTCTAATGAAATCGTATCGGAATTGAAACAATGGCAGGCGATTTCCGGCAGAAAAGGTTTTTTATTTCCTTCGCCTACAGGTAACAAACATATCGGCTGCGAATCCATCGAAAAAATGTACCGTGTAACCCTCGGATTAAGGGGCATACATGTCCCGCATGGCTGGCGCAGCTCATTCTCGACTTTAGCACGCGATCACAATTTTGAACGGGATGTCATTGAATTGGCGCTCGATCATGCACACGACAACGAAGTCGCCCGTGCATACGACCGAGGTGAACGGTTTGACAAGCGTATCAAATTATTCGGTTGGTGGGGAAAACAACTTGTTGCTGCGCAACTTGGGGCGACAGTTATTCCACTAAAAACCAAAACCGCTTAATAGCTGCACAATGCTGGTAAGTCAGAATTCTTTAGTAATATTCCTTAATTCCAGTGCTGCCCACTCTGACGCATACTCGCCCTGGTGTTCTCGCAATAGCCGGACAATTTGTTTTTTCATTACTCTATCCTCTCAAGAAATAGAGTCTTATATGGACGCCTCCCGTTCTGGCAAGAGATATTTCATGATTTGGCGATACGAAGAATCGGCTTCAGTCTTATATCCGGCCTTGTTGCAGACTAAATATATATCTGCGGGCCCTGATGGAATTCGCCAAGAACGCCCTCATCTCCTGTTCGTGTTCAAGCACTTATCTCTATGCAGGTTCACGTTCTTGCGGTCCGACCTGTTTCGCCATCACACGGGTAATCTACCTGCGCAACCTTTTGGCATTCCACTCCTTTTTAGTAGTTGTTCTTTGTTATGCGGGTGCTTGACTGTAAGCCTCCAACCCTTCCACCTTAATATGGTTGCTGAATTTCATTATCCTGTCTGAGTATTCTTGAGGGGGATAATTGATGAAATTACAGCAGCATCAACAAAGGTATATAGAAGCCTGGCAATCA
>Ga0268299_1003586_pt1 | contig 13892 bp, 17 predicted proteins | sample NOBtaG_FD_193484 | JGI IMG/M metagenome (GOLD analysis project Ga0268299, IMG submission 193484) | Activated sludge microbial communities from bioreactor in Nijmegen, Gelderland, Netherland - NOB reactor | ecosystem: Engineered > Bioreactor > Aerobic > Activated sludge | place: Netherlands...
CCTGCCGGTTTGGGGCGAGGCGGAAACCCATGTTCCACAGGCAAGTTCGCAGTGCGCTCTTCGTTGACTATGACAACGTTGCACCGCGCTTTGCGAATTTTGCGTTCTCCGGGCGTATTGGAAATTGGCTAGCCTGGCTGGAGGCTGGCGAGTTCGATCCAAGTAAGCGTCGCCGGAAGTTTCTGCGCAAGGCAGTCTTCATGCATCCGGTGCACGAGAGTGAGCAGCCGGCATTTCACCAGTTCGGTTTCGTGTCGCAGACCTGCGTGTACGCGTCTGGCTTGAAGCGCGAACAAAGCGCTGTCGATCTCCACCTTGCTGTGGATGCGATTGACACCGCCTGCACGGTTCGATCCCTCAAAGAAGCAGTAATTCTGGCAACCGACACGGATTATGTGCCGGTGATTGCGTTACTGAAGAAAAAGGGAATTCGCACCACTATCATGGTGTTTGAGGGCGACCGCTCGGAGACAGCCTACAACGGCATCGCGGACTTGGTCATTTCTGTCGACGAAATGAATGGCGCTCTCTCATATGTGCGCACGCGCGACGGCGTTGTGCTTCCAGACCAGTCGGGCGCGCCGAGCGCGAGGGGCCGCGGAAAGCATCCCACGCTGGCGGCTCCAACTATTGAAGAAAAGCGCGAGGCGCGTAAGGCCAAGAAGAAGGCTTCTCCACCGCCACCCCCAGCGCTTGGCAAAACAAAGCCAGTTCCCACGCCAGTGCCAATAAACATGGAAGTGGTGGCGCAGGCAGTTCTTGCGGTCGCAAAGTCCCAACCAAATCTGCCGGTCGGCCGTGCGCGTGTTATAAAGGAACTTCGTCGGATTGCGCCCCTCACTCCAAGCGGTCCTACTGCATGGTATGGTCGAGGCACTTACGAGGCCGTCGTCGCCGAGCTTGCCTCCATCAAGAGTGAACTGTCGATCCGAACAGAGCAGGGCGGCGGCGTGGTGCTCTATTGGCAGGCGCCGCCGGACGCACCTAGCGCCTGAGTACGCCCGGCCAGTTCGCATCACCCTGGCGGATGAGGTTCGCCCGGTTGGCGTCCCACTGGCGTTGCACATCGCCGTTGTAGTTGAGGAACAGCCGGCCATCGACGATGCGCCAGTGGCGCGGATCGCCGGGCGCGGTGTAACCGTTGCCGACGGCCCAGGCGCAATAGCCGCCATATTGCGGCAGATAACGCGCCGGCGTTGCGCGGAACGCGGCGAGATTGGCAGCGCTCGCGAAGCGATATTCGACGCCTTGATGCGTGATGCGGTGTTGCGTCGTGCCGCGCACCGCGCGGTTCTCGGTGAAGTACGCAACCGGATCGTAACCGCCGACGCCAACATTGCCGATGAAGTTGGTGTGCACAGGCGCTGTGTCGGCGCAGGCGGGCAGCGCAACGCTTGTTGCCGTGAGCGCGACGAGCGCGAGTAAGAGCGAACGGACGTTTTTCATTCTCATCTACCTATCAATATGCTTTGGCTCCGGCTCTTCCCATAGTTACGGCCGGGGAGCGGGTGTCATGTGTGGTTGCAGCTTCAACGCGCGTGCGCCGGTTGGTGGAACGAGTGCGCGCGCAACATCTGCGATAAGAGCAGCCAACTCGCGGCGGCGCAGAAAGAGCAACACAATCGCGCTCACCCAGATCGTGCACGCCGCGGCGAACAAACCGCCGCCGTCGTTGTTCGGATCGATGCCGAGCGGCGTGAACACGTGGAAGCTCACCGCGCCGCTCATCACCGCGAGCGCGACCAGCGCGCCGAGCGCGTTGAGGCGCACGAAGCGCGGGAAGAGCCCAACGATCAGCAGTGTCGAGGCGACAAGCTCGGCGCTGCCGATCACGTATTGGCTGAAGAGGCCCGTGTGCCCGAAAAGACCCGCCGCACCGAGCGAGGCGGCCCACGCATCGAGGCGGCCGAAGATTTCCTGCGTGTTCGGGTGGTCGGTGAATTTGAACCGGAGCGAGTCCAGAAACACGAGCGCGGCGAATACCGATATCACAGTTGGGGCCCATCGGCGGAGACGGTCGAGCATGGCGGCGTCCTAAAGCTTTGCTCCCGATACGCCGCCGGCGCCGCCCCGGTTACATACTCACCAACGCAGCAGCCGCGCGCCGACGATCGCGCCCAGCGCAGCGCACAACGCGATCGCGAGCGCGTACCAGGTCGCGACGAAGGCGATGGAATCGACCGGGCAGTGCAGCGCGTAGGCCATCGCGCCAAGCCCGCCGCTCGCCGCGCCAATCGCAGCGCCCGTGAGCGTCAGTTGCGTCGGCGCCAGCGCACGCACAACCCAGCCAAGCGCGAGCGCGGCGGGCAGCGCAAGCAGCGGGATCAGCACGAGACACCAGGGAAACGCCCCGCCCGTCCACGCCCGCATGCGCGCATCGGGATCGGCGCCAAGCAGCGCAATGCCGGCGGCGGCGAAACTCAGCACGATAATTGCGCCAAGCATTCGCGCGCGCGTTTGCGCGGGCCGGCCAGGGCGCGCGAGCCGCGCCGTCAGCGCAAGGCCCGCTGCCGCGAAGAGCGCTGAAAACGTGGCCTTTGCGAAGGTCACCCCCGCGCTGGCGCCAAGATCGAGCCGCGGGCCGATGAACGCCCCAAGAATGGCGAGCGCGCCGGCAAGCCCCAGCAACGCCGCCAATGCCCAGCGCGCATCGCCTGCCTTGTGCGGCGTTTCGGTTTCGCTGTTCGCCAGCGCATCGATCAGGGATTTGGTTTTCATGGCGTTTGTTCACGCATCAGCTTGGCGAGCGTTTTGAGCCCGCGATGGATGGAGATTTTGATGTCGCTCTCGCCCCAGCCGGTGAGGGCGGCGGCTTCGCGCACGGATCTTTCCTCGAGCTTCACGAGGCGGATCGCGTCGCGTTGTTTCGGCGGCAGCTTCGCCAGCAGCACCGAAGCATCGAGCCGCGCATCGACTTCGCTTGCATCTGACTCTTCGGAGAGCATGAACGCATCGTCGATCGGCACGGACACGCCGCGCCGTTTGGTGCGCCGCCAATGATCGATCAGGCGATAGCGGGCGATGGCGTGCACCCAGGCCGTCACGGGGAAGGCCGGATCGTAACTGTCCCGCCGCGTGTGCACGGCGATCAGCGTTTCCTGCACCAGATCTTCCGCTTCCGCGGCCGAGGCGCCCATGCGCCGCCGGTAATAGCCGCGCAGCATCTGGGACACGGCTTCGAGAAACGCCCGATGCGCCCCCGCATCGCCGTCCAAACCCGCCAGCATGAGCTGGCGGAGCCGCGTCTCGTCAAAGCTCACGATGGCAATTCGGCGCGCCCACTCGCCCGGTTACAAGCGCAAATCGGCGCTCATATCCCCGGCGCGGTCTTCCGGAACGGGTCGGCCGGGTAGACGCCCAGGATCTTCAGGTGGCTGGAGAAGAACTGCAGCTCTTCGATCGCTAGGCGCACGTTCCGGTCGGAGGGGTGGCCTTCGATGTCGGCATAAAACTGCGTCGCCGAGAACATGCCGTTGAGCTGATAGCTCTCCAGCTTGGTCATGTTCACCCCGTTGGTCGCAAAGCCGCCGAGGCCTTTGTAGAGCGCGGCCGGGATGTTGCGCACGCGGAAGACGAACGTGGTGATGCACGGGCCGGCTTCCGGCTCGGCGTCGTCCGGCTCGGGCGAGAAGATCAGGAAACGCGTGGTGTTATGCGCGGCGTCGGCGATGTCGCTCTTCAGCACGTCGAGGCCGTAAATCTGCGCAGCGAGCGGCGGCGCCAGCGCGCCTTCGGATGGATCGTTGAGTTCGGCCACTTCGCGCGCCGCGCCTGCATTGTCGCTGGTCGTCATGCCCGTGAGGCCAAGGCGGCGGAGCGTGTTGCGGCACTGGCCGATGGTTTGGATGTGGCTGCGGACGCGCTTCAGCGTGTCGAGCGTAGCGCCGCGTGGGCCGACCAGATCGTACCGGATCGGCATGAAGTGCTCGCCGATCACGTAGAGTCCTGCATCCGGCACCAGATGGTGCACGTCCGCGACGCGGCCAGCGATCGAGTTCTCGATGGGGATCATTGCGAGCGCGGCTTCGCCTTCGCTCACCGCCGCGAACGCATCCTCGAACGTCGCGCAGGGCATCGGCTCGTGGTCGGGAAACGTCGCCTTGCACGCGATGTGCGAATTGGCGCCGGGTTCGCCCTGGTATGCGATCTTCTTGGTCATGGCCGTCTTTGCGAAGTGAGGGGCGCGCCTTAGCCCATCGCGCGGGCGCGGGCCAGCGTCAGCCCTCGAGCGAGACGGCGTCCCCGACGCGGATCGCCCCGCCGGAGAGCACGCGCGTGGAAACGCCCGCGCGCCAATCGGGCTTCAGGGCTTTGCGCAGGCCCTTCATCTGCTTGTCCATCACCGAGCAGGGCTCGGTCTCTTCCGTGATCTCCAGCCGCACGTCCCCGATGCGGACGACGCCGCCGGGCGCGCGCGGGTTTGCGAGGCCGCGCACCAGCAAATTGGCGCGCCGCGCGGTCCAGTCAGGTTCGGCGCCGAGGTCCGCGCACGCCGCGGCCCAATCTTCTGCAAAGACGATCGTCACCTGGCGGCCTTCGATTGCGCCACGAGAATCGCCCGCGAGGCCCTTATCCACAGAGATCGTCGCGGCCTGCGCCAACACCATCGGTTGGCGCGGCTTTTCCTTCCAGGCGATGGCGAGAAGTTCTCCGGGCATGTCGGCTTCATGCCCGCTCCTTCGTCCTCGTGCTAGATTGCCCAGCAGACGAGGGAGCGCCGCCCATGTCCAAATCCAGTTCCGTCACCGTCTTAGCGGGCACGACCAAGGGGCTCGCCGTCTACCGCAGCGATGCTGCGCGCACGCGCTGGGAGATGGAGCCGCTCGCGCTCGGCGGCTGGAAGGTGACGGCTGCGGCGCGCGACGCGGGCGGGCTCACCTATGCTGCGATCACGGGCGACATCTACGGCGTCGCGCTCATGGTCTCGGACGACGACTGCAAGACGTGGCGCCAACTCGAGGCCGCGCCGCGTTTTCCCGAAGGCGTGAAGGGCAACGCCGATCACACGCGCCTCATCGGCAATTCGCTGCCGTTCGAGGAGGTGAACTTCGATCAGCGCCATCTCGATCAGGTTTGGCGCCTGCACGTCGCGGCAGATGGCGCGCTTTACGCCGGCGTGTCTGAAGCTGGCCTCTTCGTTAGCCGTGATCGCGGCGAGAGCTGGACGGCGTTTGAAGCGCTCAACGAACATCCAACGCGCAAGGATTGGATGCCCGGCTTCGGCGGCATGGGCCTGCACGCCATTCTCACCGATCCCGCCAATCCGCAGCGGATCTGGGCCGGCATCTCCGCCGCTGGCCTCTTCCGCAGCGATGACGGCGGCAAGAGCTGGGAGATGAAGAACGAGGGCGTGAACAATTTCGGCGGCTGGTGCGTGCATGGGATCGCGCACGATCCTGCGAACCCCAACGTCATCTACCGGCAAGATCACCGCGGCATGTACCGGACTGACGATGGCGGCGACACCTGGGTGCTGATCGAGAACGGTCTACCGGGCGCGACTCTGAGCGACGATCATCACTGCGTGTTCGGTTTTGCGATGGCGTTCGATCCGAAGACCAATTCCGCCTACGCGATCCCGCTGCAGGGCGACAATTTCCGCCATCCGCACGAAGGCAAGCTGCGCGTCTTCCGCACGCGCGATGGCGGCGCGCACTGGGCGCCGTGCGGGCAGGGCCTGCCGGACGCGTGCTACGCGAACATTCTGCGCGGCGCGATCGCGCTCGATCACGCCGATCCGTGTGGAATCTATTTTGGCACCACGGCCGGGCAAATGTTCGCGAGCCGCGACGGCGAAAGCTGGCAGGCGCTGCCCGGCACGCTGCCGCGCGTGCTTTCGGTCACCGCGTATCGATCATGAGCGCCGTCACCATTCGCCTGCCGATGGTGCTCGCGCAGCTCTACGGCGGGCGGCGCGATTTTGAGGCGGCGGGCGGGGATATCGCCGCCGCGCTGCGCGATCTAGCAGATCGCGAACCCTCGCTCGCGGCGCATTTCTTCGACGCTTGCGGCGCGCTGCGGCGCAATCTCCAATTCGTGCACAACGAAACCTATGTGCGCGTGCGGGACGCCAGCAAACGCGCGCTCGCTGCGGGGGACCGCGTCGTCGTGATGAACGCGGTTATGGGCGGATAGGCGCGCTCGAAAGCGCAATCGCGTCGCGCCCGCCTTGGATCAGCGCGGCGATCGTTTCAGCCGGCAGGCTGACGCGCGTGGGGGCCACGCCAAGTTCCGCGGCGCGCTCAGGTCCGAGATCCTCGAACGCAATCATCTCGACGCGAATATCGAGATCGTTGCATCGCCAGCCGTCAGCGCTCCCGCGCAGCGCGCGCACGTCTGCGACAGGCAGTGCGCAGCGCCATGCGATGAGATCGCGCTCCCAGAGCTGCGTCATGGCCATGAACGCGTCATAAGCGCCGCGCTTGCCCGCATCGATCGAGTCCGAGAGCGCAGCGCTCATCGCCGCCGCGCCGCTTGGCCCGCGCGCGGAGCCGGTCCAATCGCCCGAAAGCGCAAGTTCGGCGTTGACGACGATCACGGTGAGCCGCCGCAGCCGCACGGCGTCCTCCGCCGTCAACGGCGCGTAGGCGTTTGTCGCCGCGGCGCGCATGATGTTGAAGCTCGCGAGCCCGAAATTGTCCGCAACGCCGCCATCGACGAGATGGAGATAACGCGGCGGCTCAGCGCGGTAGAGCGCAACAGCGCGCGCGGCGGCGCGCAACGTCGAAGGCGCGCCGCGATCGGCCAGCGCGCGCGCCGCCCAATCGGGCGCGGGGCACGCTTGGCCGTATGGCGCGGCCAGCACCGGCTGAAACGCAAGCGGCACAGCCATCGACGCTGCAACGGCATCCGCGACACGCACCCGCCCGACATCGCTGCACAATGCATCGAAGAAGAACGGCGTGAACGCGAGCGGCGCGCCGGTGTAAAGATCGGCGGTGTTGAGGATCACGCGCGGGCGCGCAGGCAGCTCACCCAAGTGCGCGCCGCGATAGAGCGCGCTGTCTAGCCGGTCCGCGAGATCGGTGGTGCGGTTAAGGCCGCCGCGCGCGGCGCGCATCCAGTTCTGCGGCGCGAACGCGCTGGTGTTGAGATCGTCAGCCCAATCGTCATCGAGGAAGGCCGCAAAGCCATCGAGGCCCGCCGGTCCGTGCTGGCCGAAATACGCCGCGGTGATCGCGCCGCCCGAAACCGCCGTCACGAGCGCGACGTCATCGAGCCGCGTGCGTCCGTTCGTACCCGGCATGTCCCGGAGGCCAAGCAGCACGCCATAGGAAAACGAGGCTGCCCGCGCCCCGCCGCCAGAGAACGCCAGCATCAGCGCGTCCGCATCGACAGGCAGATCGAGATCGCGCTCCGCTTGCGCTGGCGCTGCGCGCGCAGCGTTGATCGGCGTTGGGTCGGGCGCTGTCGCGCATGACGCAACCAGAGCCGCTGCGGCGAGCGCGCGGATCACTTTGCGCCCAGCGCGGCGCGCGCCGCCTCAAGATCGGCCGGGCTATCGACGCCCTTCGGAAACGCGTCCGTCACGCCCGCGACGATCGTCATGCCCATTTCGAGCGCGCGCAATTGTTCGAGCTTCTCGCGCAGTTCGAGCGGCGAGGGCTTTGCGGCGACGAAGCGCGCGAGCGCTGCGCGGCGATAGACGTAGATGCCAAGGTGCCGCAGCACCGGCCCTTCGCCGTGCGGCGCGGGCGCGCGCGTGAAGTAGAGGCAGCGCCCGTCTTCGGCGCGCACGGCTTTGACGACGTTGGGATCGTTGCGCGCGGCCGGATCGCCGGACGGCGAAACCAGCGTTGCGATGTCGGCGCCATCGCGCAGCGCAGAGACGGCCGCCACGATGATCGAAGCGGGCGCAGTCGGCATGTCGCCCTGAAGGTTCACCACCACGTCGTGCGCGCCTGCGGGATCGAAGGCTTGGGCCGCCGCGTGAACACGGTCCGTGCCTGAGGGGAGCGCGGGATCGGTCAGCACCGCCTCAGCGCCCGCCGCGCGCGCGGCCGCCGCGATCTCTTCCTCAGCAGCCGCAACGACAACGGGGCCAACGCCCGCGTCGCGCGCGATCTCGGCCATCCAGGCGATCATCGGCTTGCCGGCGATATCGGCCAGCGGCTTGCCCGGCAGGCGCTGGGCGGCCATGCGGGCGGGGATCACGACAAGGACGTTCGACCGGCTCATGGGGAGCCTCTTAGACCGGCGAGACTGTGGAGAAACCGCGTGCGACGGTTCGCCGCGCGGCGTCAAGCCGGCGCGCGTTTCGCCAGCCCTGTCTTGGCGCGACGCATTCGGCTTGCCATAAGCGGCGCTGAATCGGCGCGAAGAGCGCGCGGGGACGGCTGATGAGCGATCTCAAGTTCAATTCGATCGCCGGCGCGGTGCTGGCTTCAGTGCTCGGCGTCATGGGCGTTGGCACGTTGGCCGACACCGTGTTTCACCCGCACTATCCTGAGAAGGCGGGCTTTCTTCCGGAAGCCGATCTGACGATCGGCGGCGGCGGCGGCGCGCCCGCACCTGAGCTGCCGCCAGATTTCGGCGTGCTGTTCGCCGATCCAGCCGGCTACGCCGAGCTCGTTGCGCGCGGTGAGCGCGTCCACGCGGTCTGTGTATCGTGTCACACGTTCGATCAGGGCGGCGCGAACGGCACCGGCCCGAACCTCCACGCCGTGTTCGGCAGCACCGCCGGCACACATGCGGGTTATTCCTATTCCGAAGCGATGGGCGGCTACGGCCAGCAGTGGAACTACGAGACGTTGAACAACTATCTGCGCTCGCCCTCGCAAGCCGTGCGCGGCAACAAGATGGCGTTCGCGGGCATCCGCAACACGGAAGACCGTGTCGCTGTGATCGCGTTCCTCCGCTCGATTTCGCCGAACAACGTGCCGCTGCCCGCGCCGTTGCCGCCGCCGGCGGAAGCCGCACCGGCTGAAACTGGTGCCACGCCGGCCGAAGCGGGCGCCACGCCCGCCGCCGCGCCCGCAACGCCGGGCTGATCCGGGCTTCCAGCACAAAGAAATTGGGCGGCCGCGCGATGCGCGGCCGCCCTTTTCATTTCGCTTGCGCGGCGCTGACTACATCGACAGCTGCGCGCCGCCGGTTTCGAGGCTGCGGAGCCCGGTGATGCGCGAGCCGAAGTCGGCGAGGAAATCGCCGCCCTTCGGCGTCTTTTCGACGAGCACGTTGCGCCCGTCTTGCGGATCGCGGCGGCGCTGCAGCAGCTCAAGGCGCGACAGCGTATCGAGGGCCCGCGTGATCGCCGGCTTGCCGACGGCAAGCTGAGAGGCGAGGCCGCGTACGGTGTGCGGGCCGGGCGAGAGGTGCACCGTCATCAGGACGGCGGTTTGGCGGGCGGTCAGGTCAGGCGCGTCGGAACGGACGGCGGAGACCGTCACGCGCCGCCACAGATCGAGCGCTTGGCGTTGTTCGGTGGTGATTTCCATCGCATCGGCTCCACGGGCTTCGTTGGCGATGCGAAAGAAGGTCCGCCGATTCTGGGGTCGCGTCCAAGTCGGAAACGCAACATCTTGTGGGCAACGTTTCGTGGCCGCACTAGCCCTGGCGGCTACTGTTTGGCCGATCCGTAGCGTTGGCGGAGCACGCGCCAGCTGGCGCGCAGCACTTGGGCTTCGCCGCCGGCCGGGCGCGCGGGCTTTTCGCGCGGCGCCCAGGCGTAGATGTCAAAATGCGCCCACGCTTCGGCGGCGACGAACTTTTTGAGGAAGAGCGCAGCGTAGACCGAGCCGGCCATCGGCCCGTCGCCAGTGTTTTTGAGGTCGGCGATCGGGCTTTCCATATCGCCCTCGTACGGGGCCCAGAGCGGCATGCGCCACAGCGGATCGGCCACATCGAGCGCGGCCTTGGCGTAATCGGCCGCGAGCGTTTCATCGTCGGTGTACATCGGCGGCAGATCAGGGCCGAGCGCCGAGCGCGCGGCGCCCGTCAGCGTGGCGAAGTCGATCATCAGCTGCGGCTTGTCTTCGCTCGCACGCGCCAGCGCGTCGGCGAGAATGAGGCGGCCCTCCGCGTCGGTGTTGTCAACTTCGACGGTGAGGCCCTTGCGGCTCTTCACGATATCGCCTGGCCGGAATGCATCGCCGGCGATCGCGTTTTCGACGATCGGCAAATAGATCTCGAGCCGCACCGGCAGTTTCGCGTCCATCACGATCTGGCCAAGCGCCAGCGCGTGCGCCGCGCCGCCCATATCCTTCTTCATGATGCGCATGCCGGTGTCGGGCTTGATATCGAGCCCGCCGGTGTCGAACGTCACGCCCTTGCCGACGAGCGTCACGCGCGGCGCATCGGGCGCGCCCCACGCAATGCGCACCAGGCGCGGCGCTTCCTTCGCGGCGCGGCCAACGGCATGGATCAGCGGGTAGTTCTGCGCGAGGAGATCGTCGCCGACGATCGCTTCGAACTCCGCGCCGTATTGTTTGGCCACGGCCTCAGCCGCTGCGTGCAGCGCAGCCGGGCTCATATCGCCGGCGGGCGTGTTGACGAGATCGCGCGCCAGCCACGCCGCGCGCACCACGCGCGCCACATCGGCCATGTCCGCGCCGTCGGGCGCAACGAGGCGCGGGGCGGGGCGCTTGCGGGATTTGTAGCGCGTGAACGCATACGCGCCGAGGCCCCACGCCACGGCGACAAGTCCTGCCGCAAACTCACGGGGCGCTGCGGCGATTTTGTAGTCGCCGGCAGGCAGCGCTTGCGCGAGCGCGCCCATCTGCATCGCCGTTGAGCGTTCCCCGAGGCCATAGAGCACGCGCTCGATCGAGCCATCCGTCGCCGGAACGATCAGCAGCCGCCCAAGCTGCGCGCGAAAATCGTGCGCGCTGGCGAGGCGTTTGAGCGCTTCGCTGCGGGTTTCGATCCAAGCGCTCCAATCGGCGGGGCGCATCGCGTGCACCGGCACGGCCGGGTGGTTTGCATCGGTCAGGAACGGGAGGTCGTCGGGGCGCTCGGTCATGCAGCCCGTATAGCGCGCATTAGCGGTTTGTTGAGCCTCTGAGCAGAGGTTCGTGACCGGCTCTTAAGGATTCGCTCATGTCTGCGCCCAAGCCCGTTACCGGCCTCGTCAGCCTCGCCGCGCTCAGCGCGCTCGCCGCCTGCGCCACCACGGGCGAGGATGTGCGCGCCTCAACGCGCGGAGAGGGCGCAGAGCGCGCGCCCCGCGCCGAGCGGCAAGCCGCAGCCGAGATCGACCGTGACGCGCGCCGCCGCATTTCGCGCGAAGACACGCTCACGCAGATGACGTTCTGGGCGCAGGAATACCAAAACCATCCGGATGATTTGGAAGCCGCGCAAAAGCTCACCGAAGCTTTGCGCGCGGGCGGGCGTCACGAGCGCGCGGCCGAAGTCGCCAACGAAGCCATCGGGCGCCATCCCGATGACGTCACGCTCCAGCGCACGATGGGCTTTGCGCTTTTGAGCGCCGGGCGGCCCAATCCCGCTTTGCGCCCGCTCGCGATCGCGGCGGCCGCCGATCCGCAAGATTGGGCCGCGCGCTCGGCGCTCGGCGTCGCGCTCGATCAGCTCGGGCGCATGCCCGAGGCGCAGCGCGCTTACCGCGAAGCGCTCGCGATCCGCGCGGACGATCCGGGCGTGCTGACGAACATGGGCGTGTCGCATCTGCTCTCGGGTTCGCCCGCGGAAGCGGAAGCGGTGCTGCGCCAAGCGGCGGCGCTGCCGAACGCGCCGCCCGCCGCGCGCCAGAACCTGGCGCTCGCTGTTGGCCTGCAAGGCCGGTTCGACGAGGCCGAGCAATTGGAGCGCGTCGATCTTCCGCCCGCGCTGGTGGCCGAGAACATGGCCTATATCCGCGGTCTCCTCGCCACCGGCCGCCGCTGGAGCGATGTGGGCGCGCGCACCGCGCGCGAATAGGCGGCTCTTGCGCTAGGCGCGCGCTCGCGCGCCAATGGCGCATGGATCACGCCGCGCTTCTAACCGCGTTCACGCTCGCCGCCGCGCTGCTGACAGTCACGCCGGGGCTCGATACGGCTTTGGTGCTGCGCACGTCGCTCGCGGACGGGCGCGCCAGCGCTGCGCTTGCGGGCGCTGGCATCTGCATCGGATTGCTCGCGTGGGGGCTTGCCGTCGCGATCGGCCTTGGCGCGCTGATGGCCGCGTCCGCGCTTGCATATGACGTGCTGCGCTGGTGCGGCGCGGCGTATCTGATCTGGCTTGGCGTTGCGCTGATCGCGCGGCCGCGTTCGGCGTTCGCGCTTGGGTCAGCGCCGGTGCGCTCTGCCGGCGCGCGCTGGCTGCGCGTCGGGCTCTTCTCGAACCTCCTCAATCCGAAGATTGGCGTGTTCTACGTATCGTTCCTGCCGCAGTTCACGCCGCAAGGCGCGGGCCTGCCGTGGACGATGATGCTGGCCGTGATCCACATCGTGCTCACGGTGGCGTGGTTTGCGCTGCTGATCTTCGCGACGCAGCCGCTGCGCGCGCTTTTTCAGCGGCCTAACGTCGTGCGTTGGCTCGATCGTGCGACAGGCGGTGCGTTTATCGCGTTCGGCGCGGGCCTGGCGCTTGCGCGCCGGGCTTAGTTGACCGGATTGGTCGCCAGCATGTTCGAGATCTGGATCATTGCCGGGCCCATGATCACCATGAACAGCACCGGCAGGAAGAACACGATCATCGGCACGGTAAGCTGAGCGGGCAGGGCCGCGGCCTTCTTTTCCGCTTCCGAGAGCCGTAGCTCGCGGTTTTCCTTGGCCATCACGCGCAGCGCGTTGCCGACTGGCGTGCCGTACTTTTCCGCCTGCGTCAGCGCCATCGCCACGCCCTTGACGCCCGGATGGTTGGTGCGGCGCGCGAGATTTTCATACGCCATGCGCCGTTCCGGCAGATAAGAAAGCTCGGCCGTCGTCAGCGCGAACTCTTCCGCGAGCTCGACGCTCGCATTCGCGATCTCGCCGCCAACGCGCTGCAGCGCCATTTCAACGCTCATGCCCGCTTCAACGCAGATCAGCAGCATGTCCAAGCTGTCCGGGAAGGCGCGCATGATCGCTTCCTTCCGCTTGGCCGCGCGGTTCGAGAGATAGATGTTTGGCGCGTAGAAGCCGGCAAACACCGCGCCCGTCACGATCGCGAGCTTCATTTGCCATGTCAGATCGAGCGCGCCGCCGAGCGTTGCGAGATACACAAACGCGGCGATGCCAAAGCCGATCGGCAGCGCGGCGCGGTAGAAGTAGAACATCGTCTGCGCCGCTTGGCCGCGAAGGCCGGCGCGGATCAGATTGTCGTTGAGCTTGTCGTCCTGCAGGCGCCGCGCGAGTTGCAGCTTTTCGACGAAACCTTGCGCGACCTGGTTGGCAGAGGGGCTTTTGAGGCTAGCGCGGTTGAGTTCGGCGCGTGAGCGCTTGCGCAGCTCTTCGCGGCGCTTGGCCACTTCCTTGAGGCGCGAGCCGAGCTTGTTCTCGCTCATCAGGGGCGCTGCGAGCGTCATGATCGTGAAGAAGCACGCGATCGCCGCGAGCCCGCCCGCGATATTGATCGGATCCGTGATCGCTCTGAAGAAGGATTCCATCGCGCGCCCCTAACTCGACTAGAATTGGCTCGACGAGAACTGGCTCGACTAGAACTTGAAGTTGATCATCTGGCGCATCACGAGGATGCCGGTCGTCATCATGAACGCGGCCGCGAGCAGGATGACGTTCCCGACCGTGGTCGTGAACAAGAGCGCCATGTAGTCGGGCTTCACCACGTAGACGATCAGCATAACGATGAACGGCAGCGAGCCGATGATCATCGCCGAGGCCTTCGCTTCGGAGGAGAGCGCCTTGACCTTTTCGCGCATCAGCTTGCGGGCGCGCAGCACGGTCGAAAGGTTGCCGAGCGATTCCGAGAGGTTGCCGCCCGTCTTCTGCTGAATGTTCAGCACGATCGCGAAGAAGTTC
>Ga0268299_1003587_pt1 | contig 13891 bp, 17 predicted proteins | sample NOBtaG_FD_193484 | JGI IMG/M metagenome (GOLD analysis project Ga0268299, IMG submission 193484) | Activated sludge microbial communities from bioreactor in Nijmegen, Gelderland, Netherland - NOB reactor | ecosystem: Engineered > Bioreactor > Aerobic > Activated sludge | place: Netherlands...
CGCGCAGCACGAAGGGCGCATAGGCGAGGCCGACGAACACGCGCTGCGGGCCATTCTGGAAAAAGTATCGTCCGGCTTCGTCCCGCTCGTAGTTGCGGCCGATGAATGCCGCCACTGCGGGATTGCGGATCGGTTCACCCTTGATGGTCCAGGTTCCGCGCCGGTCGAGAACCAGCCAACCGTACACGGACGGTACCGAGGGCCACTTCACCATCGCCTTGAGGACTGCAGGATCCATCGTCCTAGTATAGGTGCGACGCCGTGCGGAGCGTCCAGAAGAACACTTCGGTCGGGCGCTTTACGCCTGTCGTGCGGAGCGAGTAGCATCGGGAACATCTCGCCCGTGGAGCATTGCGCATGTCACTGACCTTCTATTGCGGTTCGGGATCGCCCTACGCTTGGCGCGTCTGGCTTGGCCTCGAACACAAAGGCCTGGTGTACGCGTTGCGGATGATGTCCTTCTCCGAAGGCGACCTGAAGACCTCCGAATACGCTGCCATCAACCCTCGGCGCAAGGTGCCCGCTATCGTGGATGATGGTTTCGCGCTGTACGAATCGGCGGCCATACTGGAGTATCTGGACGAGCAGTATCCGGCGTCCGGCGCGCGTCTGTTCCCGGGCGATATCCAGGAGCGCGCGGTTGTGCGTCGTATGGTGCAGGAGGCAGACCAGTATTTCGCCACGGCGATGGAACGCATCGTCGACCAGGTGCTGTTCACCCCTCAGGAGAAGTGGAACCTCGAGCGCATCGCCAAGGGGCGCGTGGTCCTGGCCGAGGAACTGGCCAACTGGGAGAGCATGATCGGGAGCGACTACCTGGCGGGAGCGTCGGTCTCAGCGGCGGATTTCACGCTGTATCCGCTGATCGCGCTCACCCAACGGATGCAGCGGCGCAAGCCGGACCTCGACGTGGACGGCATGCTCGGTCCACGTCTGCGCGCCTGGATGCAGCGCATGCAGACGCTGCCTTACCTGCACAAGACCTGGCCCCCGCACTGGAGGTGAGTTGTGCAACTGAAGCAAGTGAGGAATTGATGAGACGTATCGTGGCAATGTGCATGTTATCGGCTGTGATCTCCCCTGCCACCGCGGATGACGGTGCGGCCCTGTTCAAGGCCAAGTGCACGGCCTGCCATAGCGAGTCCAAGGTGCTCGGTGGCGTGCGCAAGGTCGCCGAGGGGGAGCGCGCGGCGCATTTCGAGAAGCATCTGGCGGGGCATTTCGCGCCAGACGCCGCGCAACGCCAGGCCATCGTCGAGTACCTGTTGAAGGCAGCGGCACAGTAGCCGCCGCGCGGTGCTGCGCTCAGCCGGCAGCAGCAGGCACAGGGCTGACCTCGAGCGCATAGTCACCTGCTGCAATGGCGATGAGCCGGTCGATATTGGGATGCTTGCCGGGATTGTCGCGCGCGTCCTGCGTGTGCTCGGCATACAACGCCAGGCCCTCGCGCGCTGCCGCCGCGTCGATGCGCCCATGGCGTTCGCGCAGGTGGTTGTATAGGGCAAGCGAGCCTTGCTGGCCGGGGCGGTTCTCGATCCTTCCCACCAATTCTCCGCTGGCATCGAACAGGTCGAGTCGGGCGAGCGCTGCCACAGAAGAGAAGCTCTCGAGGTTATCGGCGAAGCTGGGCATCGGGTTTGCGTCCGGGTTGTCGTTCCTGTGGAGCCAGTCAGCGAAAGGCCGCTGCGTGATTTTGGTTACCATTATGCCAAGCGTCGGACGCAGAGGGCGCGGATGAGGACACTCATGGGGCAAGCAGCGCAATCACTGACCGGATGCACGTGCGCATGAAGATTTTGCTCGGCTGCATCGCGGACGATTTCACCGGGGCCACGGACTTGGCGAATACGCTGGTCAAGGCCGGCATGCGCACCGTGCAGTTGCTCGGCGTTCCGCGCAGCGGATTGTCCGTGCCAGAGGCCGACGCGGTCATCGTTGCACTCAAGTCGCGCAGCAACCCCGCCCCCGAAGCGGTGCAGATGTCGCTGGGCGCGCTCGAGTGGCTCCAGGCGGCGGGCGCACGCCAGTTCTACTTCAAGTACTGCTCCACCTTCGATTCCACCGATGGCGGCAACATCGGCCCGGTGGCGGACGCGCTGCTCGATGCACTGGGCGCGGATTTCACGGTCTTCAATCCGGCCTTTCCCACCAACAAACGCACCGTCTTCAAGGGCTATTTGTTCGTCGGCGACGAACTACTGTCGGAATCCGGCATGCGCCATCATCCGCTTACCCCCATGACCGATCCGTCGCTGGTGCGCGTACTGCAGCGGCAGACCGCCCACCGGGTCGGCCTGGTCCAGTATGCGACAGTGGTTCAGGGTGCGGAGGCGGTACGTGCGGGCTTCGATTCGTTGCGCAAGGCCGGCGTACGGCACGCCGTGCTCGATTCGATCACCGACGAGCACCTGTTCGCGCTCGGCGCTGCCTGCGCCGACCTGAAGCTGGTGACAGGCGGCTCCGGGATGGCGATGGGCCTGCCCGCGAATTTCGTGCGCACCGGCCTGATGCGTCCCGGACAGACCACGCAACTGCCGCGCGTGACGGGTCCCACGGCGGTGCTAGCCGGCAGTTGCTCCACCGCGACGCAAGGCCAGGTCGCGCTGATGAAGCGCGATCACGCCGCCTTCGAGCTCGATCCCATGGCGATGGCAGCGGGACGTGACGTCGCCGAGGAGGCGCTCGACTGGGCGCAGGGCCGCCTGTCGGACAAACCGGTCCTGATCTACTCGACCTCGACGCCCACGCAGGTAGGCGAAGTGCAGAACAAGCTGGGCCGAGAGCGCGCTGGTGAACTGGTGGAGCGCACACTCGGGCGTATCGCGCAGGGGCTGGTTCAGCGCGGAGTGCGCCGCCTCGTCGTAGCCGGCGGCGAGACTTCCGGTGCTGTGGTGAGCGCGCTAGGCGTGGAAGGACTCACCATCGGTACTGAGATCGATCCCGGCGTGCCATGGACCTTTGGCATCGGCCAGCCGACGCTGGCGCTAGCGCTGAAGTCCGGCAATTTTGGCGGACCGGATTTCTTCACCCGAGCCTTCGAGGTGCAGCCTTGAACATGAGGCGCGCATGACCGAGTCACGCCGGCGCGAGGAGATCTGTATGCACGGCAGGTCGCTGTTCGATCGCGGCCTGACCTTCGGCAGCGCCGGCAACATCAGCGTTCGCCTCGACGACGGCTGGCTGATGACGCCGACCAATGCCTGTCTCGGCCGCCTCGACCCGGCTGAACTGTCCAAGGTGGATCTGCAGGGTCGCCTGGTATCGGGCGGCAAGCCGACCAAGGAGTCGTTCCTGCATACGTCGATGTACGCGCAACGTCCGACCGCAGGTGCGATCGTGCATCTGCATTCAACCCACTCCGTCGCCGTGTCCGTCCTGGCCGACCTCGATCCGCAGGAGCCGATCCCGCCGATCACTGCCTACTACGTCATGAAGATCGGAAGCCTTGCGCTGGTGCCCTACTTCGCGCCGGGTGATGCCGGCTTGGCCGACGCCGTGCGCGAGGTGGCGGGGCGCCACCATGCGGTGCTTCTGGCGAATCACGGGCCGGTGATCGCCGGCAAGGATCTGGACACCGCGATCTACGCGACCGAGGAACTGGAAGAAACCGCCAAGCTCTATCTGATGTTGCGCGGCGAGAAGCTCAAGCTGCTATCCGCGTCCGATGTCGCCGCCCTGCGGCAGAAGTATCCATCCTGAGTACGACATATCAACGACCCAGCAAGGGAGATCGCATGACCGTTCACGTGTTCAAAACCGCCATCGCGCTCGCGGCGTGCGCCAGCCTTGGCGCATGTGCGCTTTGGAAGCAACCGGAAGTCCAGCGCGGCGTGGGCAGCGATGTCGCCGTGTACAGCACCAACCAGTTGACGCCGATGCAGTACACCGTCGTCCAGCACATCTGGATCGACCAGTTGTACAGTAACGTGCGCATTCCCACTTTCGCGAATGCGGACGAGGGGATCGCGGCGCTCAAGGACCAGGCGGCCGCCGCGGGCGGCGGCGGCTTGATCAACGCCATGTGCCTGGATGCCACAGGGTACGAGTCCGGCCGGTTGCTGTGCTATGGTGATGCCATCCGCTTGAATTGACCATACGCCGTCATAACTTAGGAGCGATCATGCAGGCAGTGAAAGGATGTCTCGTCGTTGCCGCGCTGCTGTGCGCCGGCAATGCGCTCGCACAGCAAAAGCCGGAGGATGCGATCAAGTACCGGCAGTCGGCGCTGTTTCTGCTGGGTCAGCACTTCGGCCCGATCGCCGCCATGGCGCAAGGTAAGATCCCATTCGACAAGGACGCCGCCGCGCGCAATGCCGCGCTGGCAGAAACGTTCTCCAAGCTGCCGTGGGATCGTTTCGGTCCGGGCACCGACCAGGGCAACACCAAGGCCAAGCCCGAAGTCTGGACGAAGCAGGACGACTTCAAGGCCAAGGCCGACAAGATGCAGGCGGAGGTCGCGAAGCTCGCGCAGGTGGCGAAAGGCGGCGATTTCGACGCGCTGAAGGCGCAGGTCGGCGAAACCGGCAAGTCTTGCAAGGCCTGTCACGACGAATACCGCAACAAGTGATGTGGCGCATGCCGACCCGTACCCGGCGCCGCCGGGGACGCGTCGGCCTCAACCGCGCAGCAACAGCCAGACAGCCCCGCCGCTCAATGCGAGCAGCATCGCCGCCAGCCAGGGCGAGCCACCCTGTGCAGCGGGTGCGTCGGTGTCCTCCACCAGCTTATTGCCGGTGACCATCGGCACGATCAGATTCTCGCGCTTGACCAGGAGGTAGAACATTGCTGCCAGGACGTGCAGCGCGACCAGGACAAGCAGCACGTTGAAGTTGATCTCGTGAATGAGCGTCGACAGGTCGCTGGCCTGTTTCGAGACGCGCGCAGCGAGTGGCCCTTCGATCATGATGTCGTCGTTGGCGAACAGGCCGGTGCCAGCCTGGATCGAGAGGCTGAGCAGCAGGGCCAGCACCATCCATCCGCCGAGCGGGTTGTGCCCGAGGAAGTGCGGCGGCTTGCCGCGCCTCAGGGCGCCGGCATAGGCCAGCGCCGCAGCCGGCGAGCGCAGAAACGAAGCGAAGCGCGCATGGGTGCCGCCCAGAAACCCCCAGGCGATGCGGAATACGATGAGTGTGAGAACGCTCACGCCGCTCCACTGATGCACTTGCATGGCATTGCCGCCCAGTTCCGCGCTTATCCACGAGGTCGCGAGCAATGCCACCAGCAGCCAGTGGAATAGCCGCAATGGGAGGTCCCAGACGCGCAGTCGGTGCGCTGCACGGGCAGTTGTATTCATGCCATCATCCTTTCTCGTGCGATTCCTCAGACTGCCGCATCCAGGCGGACCGGTGGACGCGCACAAAACAAAGGGATCCACGCCAGCACTTTTGCTCGACGATTCCCTAGACTATCACTGGATCAGACAAGGAGATGCAATGAAATCAGCCTTCGGCGGACTCTTCGCACAGCTGGGTACCGTAGCTGTGCTGTCGCTTGCTGCAGCGTCGGCCTGGGCGGACGACTTCTGCTGCCTATGCAAGGGCGGCGACAAGTCCTTTAACGTGGAAGCAGGCGACAAGTTCACCGCCGGCCTGGAATGCTCGCTCAAGTGCAAGCTGCCCACGCGAGCCAAGGCCGGCAAGTGCGCTGCACCCGCGGAGGCGCCCGCTGCGAGCAGTGCTCCCGCTGCGGCTGCCTCGGCGAGCCAGGGCAATAGCGTGAAGCTCTTCGGCAGCGATGATTGCTCGGGCGAAGCGAAGAGCGTCAGTGCCTCGACCGCCAAATTGGCCGATACGGCCATGGCCGGTTCGCGCTCCTACGAGGTGGAGGCCGGTGCGGCTGCCGGCGTGTGGGAGAAGGCGGACTACGCAGGGCGCAAGGTCGAGATGGTTGGTGCTGGTGTGTGCGTATCGCCCGGCTGGGAGATCGGCAGCGTGCGCTTTCTCGGGCAGTAATACCGACTCTGGAGTTGGCGGCGGCGGATCCTGGTCAACGTCCTGGTCGGGAGACTAGCCGCCCGTCACGGCAGGATCAGTCCGCGCTGGCCACTGCGATGGCAAAGCCGGCGAGCGCCGGAGCCATGCCAGGAGGGTGGGCCCGACCAACGCGAGCGCGCAGCCGAACAGCAGGTTCACGTAGGCCGATGCCGGGGTATCCGTGTCCAATACCGACTGTGTGATGTCGATGGGGTTGTAGCGCACTGTGATGCTGCTGCCCACCGGGTATCGCGCCAGGTAAGTCAGGGCCTGTTCACGCGTGGCTTCCACGCGCGGTTTGCTCACCGACATCCGCGTCGAGACGATCAGCCGTCCGGATACGGCGTAGGAGTAGGTCACGTGCGGGCGCCACTGTTCACCCTGGGAGCCGGCCATCACGTATACGTCGGAGGCTTCCACCACCCCTTGCACGGTGTGCCATGCCTCGGTCTGGCGTACCTCGCGGATGCGTTCGCCCCCCTGCATCATCAGCAGCAGTCCGATCAGTGAGAACGCTGCGCAGAAAGTGATCACCAGCACGCCCTGCATGCGTGCTTCCCCGACCAGGCGTTGCGGCGCATCGGCGAATGCATTGACCGGCCGTGCCTTTGGCGGGGCGGCAAGCAAAGCGGCCTGCTGCGCCAGCCGTACGCTGCGCAGGGGAGATTTCCTGCGGCCCGGCCGGATCGTCATGCGCTTTCCTGTTCTTTCCACGCCATCCTCGATTGCCCGTCGCCGTACATCGGCGAACGACAAAGTGTATCCATACCGCGACGTCGACGTCATCCGGAAAAAGTGCCATAGGGGCATTCATTCTTACCGGTTTGCCGATGCTCGCCTCAACGACGTCAGGCGATCCTGCCACCGTGTCATTACACCGGTTCTTCTGCCGTTTCGACGGTGTCCAGTGCGTGCAGGATCAAGCCGGGGTCATTGCGGGCGAGCGCACTTGCGTCGGACAGTAGCTGGCGCCATGCCCGGGCTCGGGGTCGGCCATGGAACAGCCCCAGGATGTGACGCGTGATGTTGCGCAGCGGCGTCCCCGCGGCGACTTCTGACTGAGCGTACTCGAACATTTTCCTGGCGACCGCCGTGCGCGAAGCTGGCGCTTTGCCGCCCAGCGCGTTGTCGATCTCGGCGAGCAGCCAGGACTCGTGATAGGCGCTGCGCCCGAGCATCACGCCGTCCACGCGCTCCAGGTGATGCAGCGCCTCGTCGCAACGAGTGACCCCGCCGTTGAGAACCACAGTCATCGCCGGAAAATCGCGCTTGAGCCGGTATACCGCGTCGTGACGCAGCGGCGGGATGCTGCGATTGTCCTTGGGACTCAACCCCTTGAGCACCGCGTTGCGCGCGTGCACGATCACCGTTGCGCAGCCCGCGTCTGCCAGCGCATGCACGAAGCCGCGAACGAACGCGTAATCCTCGTCGTGGTCCAGCCCCAGGCGGTGCTTGACCGTGACCGGAATGGCGACCGCCTCGCGCATCGCGCGAACGCACTGTGCGACCAGTTCCGGCTCTGCCATCAGACAGGCGCCGAAGGCGCCGCGCTGTACGCGTTCAGACGGACAGCCGCAGTTCAGGTTGATTTCGTCGTAGCCCCACTGTTCCCCGATACGGGCGCAGCGCGCCAGCTCGTCAGCCTCGCTGCCGCCGAGCTGCAACGCGACAGGATGCTCAGCAGCGTTGAAGCGCAGATGCCGAGGGATATCGCCATGCAACAGCGCGCCGGTCGTCACCATCTCGGTGTAGACCCGTGCACTGGGTGCGAGCAATCGGAAGTAGTAGCGGCAGTGACGGTCCGACCAGTCCATCATCGGGGCCGTGCACAGGCGATGCGAGGCAGTCATTGCACGTCATTCTAGCGGGAGCCGGGACGCGCAGAGAACGGCTGGGGTTGCAGGGGAGAGGCGGACGGTTGATCCGCTCCGCCTGGTTCTAATCCGGCGATCGCGGGTCGGACCAGCGGCGACGGGGACAGTCGCGGTCCTGCAGGGGTGGAACGTAGACGCATTCGGCCCATTCCACGGACAACTGGGGTTCGCGTGCCAGGATGCGGCGCTCGAACGCGCTCAGAGCCAGAGCAAGGGCTTCGATGCGGCTTTCCTCGCGCAACCACCCGGGCTCGGCCAACGCCTCGGACAGGCGGCGGCGGGCGCGATCATAGTCGCGGGTGTTGAAAATCGCGCGCGCCCGATAGCGCGTATCGCCCAGCACTCTGCTTTCCATCGCCGTCTCCTCGTCTAGAGCACGGCCCTTTTCGGGCTCGCGTGTCGATTAGACGAGTGCTGCTGCAGCGGCGTCGAGAAATGTCAGGCGTTTGTCTTTCTTCGAGACGCGGCGTTGCGCAAGAGCAGCCGCGCGGCTGGCATCTTCAGTCCTCGAGGTCTTCGTCCTTATCGGACCAGCGGCGGTGACCGGACTCGCTATCATCCAGGCTTGCCTCGTAGGCGTACTCGACCCAGTCGGCGCTGTCCTCCTCACCCTTGAGGAAGCGCGCCTCGTAGGTGGCGATCTCGCGAATCAACGCCTCGAGGCGGGACCACACCTCATCGCTGTGTTCGTGCTTCAGTTCCCGTTCCACCACATCCTTGGCGGCGCGATAGTCGCGGTCGTTGAGGATCGGGCGGGCTTTGGTCGAGCGGAAGTGCCGAGTTCCCATTGTCAAAATTCTCCGTACTGGCCGTGCCGGGCATCGATGCAGCGACCATGCCAGCGGCAGTAACGGAATCGGCAAACCCGTGCCCACGAACGAAAAAGCGGACCCGTCGGTCCGCTTTCTTTGCTCAGACAACCTTGCGGATCAGCCGCCTGTCACCTGCTGGCGCTGCTCGCCGAGTCCGTCGATGCCTACGCGCATGAGGTCACCGGACTTGAGGAACACGGGACTGGGTTTGACGCCCATGCCCACGCCGGGCGGGGTGCCGGTGGTGATGATGTCTCCCGGCTTGAGCGTGAACAGGAAGCTCACGTAGGAGACGAGCTTGGCGATGCTGAAGATCATCGTCTTGGTGTTGCCCGTCTGCATGCGTTGGCCGTTCACATCCAGCCACATCGCGAGATTCTGCGGATCGCGGATCTCGTCGCTGGTCACCAGCCAGGGGCCGATCGGTCCGAACGTGTCGAAGCCCTTGCCCTTGTCCCAGGTCGGCCCGCGCTCGAGCTGCCACTCGCGCTCGGATACGTCGTTGCAGATCATGTAGCCGGCGACGTGACTCAACGCGTCTGCCTCCGACACGTTCTTCGCCGTCTTGCCGATGGCGAATGCGAGTTCGACTTCCCAGTCGCCCTTCACCGAGCCCTTCGGCAGCACCACCGTGTCGTTCGGACCGGAGATGCAGGACGTGGCCTTCATGAACACCACCGGTTCCTTCGGGATCGGCAGGTTGGATTCCTTGGCATGATCCTCGTAGTTCAGGCCGATGGCGATGAACTTGCCGATGTTGCCGATCGGCGCACCGAAACGCGGGTTTCCCGCCACCTTCGGCAGCGCATTCACGTCCACGCCGCGCAGCTTGTTCAGCCCATCCGTGCCCAGGGTGCTGCCGTCGATGTCCTTGACCACCCCGGACAAATCACGGATCGCGCCGCTCGCATCCAGGATGCCGGGCTTTTCGCTGCCTGCTTCGCCGTAACGTACCAGTCTCATCTCACTTGCCTCCTCGTTCGTTCAAATCGTCATCCCGCCGTCGATCATCACGGCCTGTCCGGTCATGAACTGCGTCTCGTCCGAGGCGAGATACACGCACAGCTCGCCGATCTCCTCGGCATTGCCCAGGCGTCCCATCGGCTGGCGCGCGATGAAGTCCTTGCGCGCCTGCTCCGGATCCGAGAACGCGTTGATGCGATCGCCCAGACTCGGGGTGTCCACAGTCCCCGGACACACGGCGTTGCAGCGGATGCCCTTGCGCACGAAATCCGCCGCCACCGACTTGGTCAGGCCGATCACCGCCGCCTTGGTCGCGCCGTACACGAAGCGGTTGGGTATGCCTTTGACGCTGCCTGCGATCGAAGCGATGTTAACGATCGAGCCCCCGCCCTGTTCGAGCATGCCGGGCAGGAAGGCCTTGATCGTGTAGAACATCGAGCGCACGTTCAGATTGAAGGAGAAGTCCCAGTCCTTCTGCGTGCACTCCAGAATGGTGCCGTTGGCGACGAAGCCGGCGCAGTTGATCAGCGCGTGTGGAGCAGGCAGGTCCCTCGCCAGTGCCGCCACGGCGGACTCGTCGGTCACGTCGAGGCGTCGGACCTGAATGCCGCGCATGCCGGACAACTCATCGAGCTTGTCGATGTTGACGTCCGTGGCGATCACCGCGGCGCCTTCGCGCGCGCATGCGAGCGCGGTCGCCCGCCCGATCCCCTGCGCCGCCGCCGTCACCAGGATCTTCTTGCCGTGGAGTCTTCCGCTCACTGGCTCCTCCCCATTGGGTTCCCTTTCCGAAGGGCGACAAGTATGCCACAGCGCGTTGCGCGGCCTATCGCCTCGTCGCTGGCAATGGCGAGGTCGAACTCTAACGATTGTTCGAGGCAACCTGCATTGCGTAGTGGGAACGCCCACGGCGATACGCGGTTCGCCCTCGTTCGTCAGAACGCGGGCAAAAGGCCCGCATGCGCAGATGTTCGCCTGGGCGATGGTGGTGTGCGCAGTGGCGTTCTGAGCGGTGGATCAGCACGCATCATCCGAACATGCTCGCGCTCCCCGGAACATAGGGGTACTTCGCCTTGATCTCCGCCGTCAAATTCGTACCAAGCCCCGGTGCGGTCGGTGGCAGCGCATAGCCGTTCTGCGTCCGCAACGGCTCAACCAAAAGCTCTTCTTCCAGCGGATTGTGCATGATCGGCCGTTCCAGCCATACGCAGTTGGGCTGGGTGAATGCGAGATTGTAGTTCGCCATGAGGGCTGGTGCCGAACCCCAGACATGCATTGCAACACGCACGTCGTAGGCGCGCGCAATCTCGCAGGCGCGGCGCGCTTCACCGATTCCGCCGATGATGGTCGCATCCGGCTGAGCAAGATCGAACGCGCCCGCGCGTACCCATTGGTCGAATTGAGATGCCGTGGTTATTCCCTCGCCACCAGAAATCGGCGTGGTTGTCGCGCGGCGCAACTCGGCATAGGGGGCTGGATCGAACGGCGGCAGCACCTCCTCCGCCCATGCCAGATCGAAGGGCATCAGCCGCTCGAGCAGTTTGACCACTTGCTTGACGGACCAAGGATGGAGATTGAAGTTCTGCACCGCATCGAGCGCCAGGGCCATTTTCGGGCCTATCGCTTCACGCACAGCGGCAACGCGCTCGGCCTCGACTTCTGGCTGATAGGCAAAGAAGTTGGCGCGCATCTTGAAACCGAGATAGCCCGCCGCACGCACTGCTTTGGCTTGCTCCACGAGTTGATCGATCGAGAATGTGGGAACGCCGCCGCTCGCATACATGGGCAGCCGGCTGTGCACCGCGCCGCCCAGCAGCACGTGCGCCGGAACGCCGAGCGTTTTACCCAGAATGTCCCAGATCGCGTTTTCGATCGCGCTGAACACCATCACAGTGAGCCCGGTACGACCAAAGTAGCTCCCGAGCCAAGAGCCAAGCCGATGCACCTGTGCTGGGTTTCGCGCATCGAGATCTTGGATCAGGGGGCCAATGCTCTCTCGCGCACTCTTGCCCACGTCGGTTTCCCAAAGCGTGTCCAACTCGCCGCTGCGGCTCGTGAAAGCCGTGCCGACGAGAAACGGTTTGTACCAATTGACGATGGCGGCGGCGAGTTCGGGAACATAGACGCCGGCATAGGTTTCGCCGAGACCGATGATGCCCTCATCGGTCTCGACCTCAACGAAGCAGGCACTCCTGCGGCTCGCATGTGCGCCTGCTGTTCCATAGGGCGCGGTCAGCAGGACGGGGCGGATGTCGACGATCTTCATGACCGGCTTGCTACCACGCTCGGATGAGCGTGATCCTCGGACCGCACCGAGGCTCAGCGGCACCGCGAGAGCCGCACTGGAAAGCAGTCGCACGCAGGCTTCGCGCCGTGTCACCATGAGCTTGATCTCCTTTGACCCCAGTGAGTGCGTATATTCTCTTCAGGCGGATCGGACATTGACTTGGGTCAAGGGGCGGCCTCATCCAGTAAGCCCGCTCGCCGAGTGTTACCACTAGTAGAGTCCGGATGTGAAGCAGGACGATCTCATGTCGAAGCAGCAGGACACGGCGACATGCGCAAAGCCGGGTCCAATTTGTGATCTCGAACCAATGACCCTTACCTCCGACACCCGACAACGCTGCCCCTGGTGCGGCACCGACCCACTCTACGTGCGCTACCACGACGAGGAGTGGGGCGTTCCATCCCACGACGATCGGCACTTGTTCGAGATGCTCATTCTCGAGGGCGCGCAGGCCGGGCTGAGTTGGTCCACCATCTTGAAGAGGCGTGAGAGCTACCGGAAGGCGTTTGCCGGCTTCGACGCGCACCGGATGGCGCGCTACGGCGAGCGCGACTTCGCGCGCCTGATGAACGACGAAGGCATCGTGCGCAATCGCCTCAAGATCCAGGCGGCGAAGAAGAACGCAATCGCGTTCCTCGCGGTGCAGGAGGCGTTCGGCAGCTTCGACGCCTACGTATGGAGGTTCGTCGATGGCGTGCCGATACGCAATGGCTGGAGTGCGATGAAGCAGGTGCCCGCCACCACCGCGCGCTCCGACGCGATGAGCAAGGATTTGAAGAAGCGCGGATTCACCTTCGTCGGATCGACCATCTGCTATGCCTTCATGCAGGCAGTGGGAATGGTCGACGACCACCTCACCGGCTGCTTCCGCTACGCGAGCGCAGCGGCGAGGCGGAGCTAGCCCGTCACGTCCGACTGCGCAGCAGGTGCGCAGTGCTGCTGGGCGAGGCGGGACCTTGACGCTGCGTGTCAGTCGCGATCGAATCTCGTCTCGAATCCCTGGTTGAAGCCGGCAGTGGTGCGGTATGGCGGTTCGCCGGGCGGGAACGAAGGTGCGACGAGGAACACCGCGCCCGCACGAGGCTCGCCGCGAAGCCCCTTGTCGACACTGCCGACGAAGAACAGCGGGCTGTCTCGGCCATCATGGCGATGCGTTGCCAGGGCGAATCCGAAGCGATCGTTGGCCGCGTTGCTGGCGACCGTGACCGAGGTCGGCGGGGAGCCCGGGAAGGCCGATGGCACGACTTGCGCGTCTTCCTGATTCACGCGGAACCAGCGGCGTAGCCCACTCTGGCACAACCGGACGATCGAAAGCGCGTTCGAGGGCGGGCGCACGCTTGCGAAATCGGTGGACGAGGTTGCCAGCTGCGACAGCGGTACGCAGCCGCGATACGCATACACCTTGCCGACACCTGGCATGCCTTCCAGGGAGGCCTGCGGAGACCCCACCAGGAGATCGTCGCGCCCGTCGCCGTTCAAATCGGCAGCCGCGATCGCCGAGCCGAAGGAATACTCCGGTCCGCTCTCGCCGAAGTCCGCCCGCGCTGCCGTCTTGGCGTGGGCGAAGCTGCCGTCGAGCTGCCCTCGGAACATGAACACCTTGGGCGCCCCGGCGATGGCGAGATCGGCGCGGCCGTCGCCGTCGAAATCGCCGCTCGCCAGCCTCGCGCCGAAGGTGGCGTCCCACACCAGCGAGGGATAGGCGTCGATCGCATCGCTCAGATCCGGATCCTGCGGGCAGAACGCTGCCGCGGGTGCGTTGGGCTCGCTGATCTGGTGCACGGTCTCGAGGTCTGCACCCGATGCACGTGTGGTATAGACCCTCGGCGCGCCGCAGCCGCCCAAGGTGACGCCCGGCGCGCCAACCACGAGCTTGTCGTTCGAGAAGCCGGCGGCAAGCTTCATCTTGGCGAGGGCGAATCCGAATTGGCCGAACCGGGCCGCCGCGTTGTTCTGCAGGCGCACGGGGCGAAATCGCTGAGT
>Ga0268299_1003588_pt1 | contig 13887 bp, 11 predicted proteins | sample NOBtaG_FD_193484 | JGI IMG/M metagenome (GOLD analysis project Ga0268299, IMG submission 193484) | Activated sludge microbial communities from bioreactor in Nijmegen, Gelderland, Netherland - NOB reactor | ecosystem: Engineered > Bioreactor > Aerobic > Activated sludge | place: Netherlands...
TTGTTGAAGCCGAAGGCGTACGACGGCGAGACGAGCAGCTCCCGCGGCGGAAAGAAGAACGGCAGCCGGAAGACCGCGAGGTAGGTCGCGATCGCGAACGCGACTCCGCGCCAGCGCGTGGTCCTCACGCCGTCACCGTCGCTCGTAGACACGCGCGAGCCCGTCCGCGGTCCGATAGACTTCCTCCCACTGCCGGCCCGCCGCCTCGACGGCCGGCGCCGCGTAGCGTTGGCTGATCCCCGGGTAGCCGATGTCGTCCAGCACGACGAATCGCACCGGGACCGCGTCCAGCAGCCGGCGCGCCTCCTCACGATCGGCCACCATCGGCGGCAGGATCGCGTCGACCCCGGTGCGGAGGAACGTCCAGTGCGGCATGCTCGTCGCCATGACGTCGCCCGGCCGCGCTCGGCGTCGAACCTCGAAGGCGGCGGCATCGAGCGCCGCGAAGCGATCGTCGTAGAAGAGGAGCCGCGCGGAGGCGGCACGGCGGCCGTCGGCGCTTTCGAAGACGACCGTCCGCGCGCCTTGGACGAGGAACGTCCACGCCGCGACGAAGACGTCCTGACCGACCACGAGCGCGAGCACCGCGAGCGCCACGGCGCGGCGCGCCGAACGCGCGAGTCCGCCCGCGGCGCCGCGGTCCACGATCAGTCCGACGCTCAGCATGAGCATGACGGCGAGGAACGGCGTCATCGGCGTGTAGTACCGGACGAATTGCTCGGGCCAGGGCGTGAGGCACATCGACGCCGTCGCCGCCCCGCACACGAGCGGCACGAGCCACTCGCGCCGCCGCACCATCTCCGCCGCACCGGCGAGGACGACGAGACCGAGCACCGACATGGGGACGAGCGCCGCCACGGGCGGGAGGACGTCGCGCCCGAGCACGCGCCGATTCACGACCGCGATCGCCATCTCCCAGAAGGCGCGCTGTGCCGTGACGGCGCCGCCGAGCGACGCGGGGACGACGACCACGTTGCTCACGACCCGCGCGATCCTGCCGCGCGTCGTGAGCCGCCCCTCCTCGGGCACGAACGGGCTCACGAGATCCATGTTCTCGAGATACGGCACGTTCGAGTACTGATACGCCGCCCGCTGGTACGCATACGCCGGGTGCGCGTACGCGGGGCTCGAGGTCACGGAGCCGACGTAGGACTGCCACGCCACGACCGGAACCAACGCGACGACCGTACGTGCCACGGCCCGCATGATCCGCGTTGCGAGCGGCGGCCGGTCCGCCCGTGGCAGCAGCGCTTCGGCGATCCAGCCGAGGAGGAGCGCGAGTCCCGCCGTGCGCAGCAGATAGCCGGTGATCCCGAGCGCCGCCGTGGCGAGCCAGTACGGCGCGCGCTCGGCCCGCCGCGCGCACAGCACGAAGGCGACCGCCACGAGGCTGAAGGGAATCTCGGTGTAGAGCACGCCGGCCAGGTACCAGACGTGGAGCGCCGCGCCGGCCATCACGGTCGCCATGAAGGCCCGCGCCGGCGGCAGCCAGCCGCGGGCCATCAGATACGTGGCCGTCGCCAACCCGAGCCACACGACCGCGTACAGCCAGCGGAGCCACGTCCCTACGACGACGAAGTCGCTCGTCCCGAGCGCGCGCTGCACGGCCGCCACCACGAGCGGCAGAGCCGGCGGGTACTGCACCGCCGCGATGTCCCCCGGCTCGTTCAGCAGGCGATAGCCGTGGCCCTCGGCCAGCGACGTTCCGAGGATGTAGTAGACGGCGCCGTCCGATCGCGCGTCGATCGGCCCACCCAGCAGGGGCAGCGCGCACGCGGCGGTCACGGCGAGGACGAGCACGAGAACGCGAAGATCGGTACGCCCCACGGTCTACCCGCGTGCTCCAGCGTAGTACCTGAGCCCGGCGAGCGCCCCGGCCGCGCCGCCGAGCGCCACCCGGCTCTCGAGCGGAAAGCCGCGGAGCGCGCCCACCACGAGCTGGCGCGCGTAGTAGGCGGGGAGGCCGATCGCGAGCCGGTACAGGTTTCCCCAGTGTCGATGCCGCTCGAACTGCACGAGCAGCGCCGTCACGTGGCCGCGCATGTAGTCGTGCACCTGCCGGCGGAGCTCGGGAAGCGTCGCGCGATGATGATGGTGGACCACGGCCGCGGGCGTGTAGACGCAGACGCCGCCCGCCGCGAGCAGGCGATACCAGAGCTCGGAGTCGCCGCTGCACCCGGCGGCTCCCGCGTCGAGCCGCTCGTCGAAGCCGCCCGCCGCGAGCACCGCCGCGCGCCGGAACGCCATGTTGGCGCCGGCGCCGATCTGCCACACCGGCGCGCCGGCGCGGCGATGACGCGCGAACCACGCCGCGTCGAAGCGCCGCGCTTCGTACCCGCGGTCGAGCCCGCCGAAGTGCCGCTCGAAGACGAGCTGCGCGTCGGTCGCGAGCTCGGCCGGGACGACCAGGCCGGTCACGGCCACGACCGCGGGATCGGCGAAGGGCGCCAGGAGACGGCCGAGCCAGTCGCGCGGCACCGCGACGTCGTCGTCGGTGCACGCGACGAGCGCGCCGCGCGCGGCGGCGAGACCCGCGTTGCGGGCGCGGTCGAGCCCCGGGCGCGGCTCGACGACGTACCGGACGCCGGGCGACGCCGCGACGACCTCGCGGGTCGCGGCGCTCGCGGGCGCGTTGTCGACCACGACGACCTCGCCCGGCGCGGGGTCCAACGCGGCGAGCGCCGCGAGGCAGCGCGCGAGCGCCGCCGGCCGTTCGCGCGTGCATACGATCACCGACGCGTCGCGGGCATCGCGCACGGGCGTGGGCGTCGCGGGCGGCACGTCGGCGCGCACGTCGGCGAGCATCGACTCCGACGACGGCAGCTCGCGCGCGGGCACGATGCGCCGCGCGACCGGCACGCCGTCGCGCCAGAGATACAGCCACACCGGCACGTCGCCGGGCCGACACGCGACCGCGGGCAGCGGTCCCGCGACGTCGACGTGTACGACATGCGCCGCCGGCCGCGTCATCGCGACGCTCGCACCGCGCGCCAGACCGCGACGAGCACGGCCGCCTCCGTCGTGACCACCGCCGCCGCCATCCCGAGCTGCCCGTAGCGCGGCGCGAGCTGCGTCGCGAGCGCGACGTTGAGCACGCCGGCGGCGATCGTGATCCCGAGCAAGACCCGGTCGCGCTCCGCCGGCAACACCCGCATGGTCACGAGCGCGGTCGTGACCGAGAGGATCGGCAGGAGAAGAGCCAACACGCGGAGCGGTGCGACGGCCGGACCGTACTCCGGGCCGAGCAGCACCCGGACGAGCAGCGGCGCCGCCGCGAAGACCGCCAGGCCCGACACCGTTCCGAGCGCCGTGAAGACGGCGACGGTCCGCCGGGTGAGACCGGCCGCCTCCGCGCTCCCGCCCGCGAGCCGGCTCGCGCGCGGATAGAGCGCCTGGTTCAACGGATTGATGCCGGCGAGAAAGAGCGCCTTCACGATCTTCTCCGCACCGGCGAAGTAGCCGACGACGGCCGCCGGGGCCACGAGGCCGAGCACGACCGGATTCGCGACCGTGTAGAGCGCGGCCGCCGCCCGGTACGCGAAGAGGTGCGCGCCGCTCCCGAGCCGGGCCCCGATCGCGGCGAACGACGGCGGGCGCGGGGCGATTTCGCGCGCCGCGAGCGCATAGCCGCCGATCGCCACCGTCGCGGCGGCGCCCCCTTGCCACGCGAGCACCTTCCACGCGTCCGCCGGCACACGGCAGGTCCAGAGCACGCCGGCGACGGCGACGGCGCCCGCGCCGAGGTCCATGGCCAGCAGCGGCCGCACGCGTTCGCGTCCCTGGAAGTACCAGAGAGGATGGAACCCCTGGGCCACCGCCCAGAACACGGCGCCCCAGAGCAGCGCCCGGTCGTCGGCGAGCGCGGGCACCCACGCGCCGGCGCCGGCGCCGAGCGCGACGACGACGAGCGCGAGCACCGCCTTCGCCCCGAGCACCGACCCGAGGACGGCGGCGCGCCCGGGCGCCTCGAGCCGCGCGATCTCGCGGGTCGCGGACAACAGGAACCCGTACTCGACGACGATCACGAGCACCTGCCCGGCGCCCTGCGCGAGCGCGACGCGTCCCCATCCTTCGGGGCGGAGCACGCGGGCGAGATACGGCGCGGTGAGCAGCGGGAACAGATAGGCGGCGAGCCCGACCGCGTAGAGCGCGAGCGTGTTCTGCGCGAGCGGCGTCGCCGTCAGCGCGCGCAGGCGCGCCGCCGCTCTCATGACTGCGAGGGCGCGAGGTGGAAGATGCGTACGCCCGGGAAGCGCGTCGCGGGCGGAACGCCGCGGGCGCCGAGCGCGGCCTCGAGGTGCCCCACGGGATCGTCGTCCCACTCGCGCGCGAGCACGAGCCACACGCCGCGGCCGCCCGACGCGGCCTCGAGCGTCCGGAGGTTCGCCGCGGCGTCCTCGACCGATCGCACCGGTCGGACGGGAAGCGGCTCGACGGCCCCACGGTAGTAGTGCGCGACGCCCTGGATCGCGTAGTGCGCGGCCACGACGACGCGGTCCCCGTCGGCCGCGTGCGCCGCGAGATACGCCCCGGCGCTCCGGTAGTCTTCGCGCAGATAGCGCGGATCGCTGCGCTCGCGTTGGATCGACAGCGCCGACAGCGCGACGAACGCGCAGAGGCCGAGCGCGAGGCGGCGCGCCGAGCCGGCGGTCAGCACGAGCGCGAGACAGAGCACGATGCCGGGGAGCGCCGCGATCGCGTAGCGCACGTTGAACGCGCCGTCGCGGAGCCAGGAGCCCGCGAACACGAGCAGCGGCGGCGTCACGGCCCAGAGCACGACGTACGCCCCGAACGACCCCGCGCCGCGGAGGGCACGCGGGAGCCCGAGCGCGCAACCGGCGGCGAGCAGCGTGACCGCCGCGATCGCGGGCCACTCGCGCGCGACGGTCGCCAGGCTGCGGTCGCGATGGAGCGCCTCGACCGACGGCCCGAGCCCGAACCCTGCGATGTAGGTGAATCCCGCGTACGGCAACGCGAGCCATTCGAAGCCGCGTTGCTCGCCGACGAAGCTCGTCGCTTCGCGGCCGAGCACCGGCACGGAGGCCGCGCCCACGAGCATCACGAGCGCGATCGCGTACAGCAGCGCCGCCTGGCCGCCGACCCACGCGAGGAAGATCACCTGCGCGAGCAAGACGCCGGCGTAGAGGTAGTGGGTGAAGAGTCCGCAGAGCGAGAGCACGCCGAACGCCGCCCACGCGCGCCAACCGCCGCGCCGCGCGCCGGCGACGAGGGCGTGCGAGGCGAGGATCGCGACCAGCACGAGGAGCGCGTAGCTCCGCCCCTCCTGCGAGTACCAGACGTGCAGCGGCGACACCGCGAGCAGCACGCCGGCGACGACGCCGACCCGCAGGTCCCAGAGCTCCGTCGCGAGCCACACCAGCGCGCCCACGGCCAGGACGCCCGCGGCGGCCGCGATCGCGCGACCCGCGATCTCCGGATCGATCCAACCGGCGACAAGCTTGTGGAGGAGCGCGAAGATCGGCGGATGGCCGTCCTGCACGCTCAGGACCCACCCGAGCGGCCAGCTCGTCATGTCGACGCTGTAGATCTCGTCGATCCAGAGGCTCTGCGCGGTGAGGCCGGGAACGCGGAGCGCGGCCGCGAGGGCCATGCAGGCGGCGATCGCCAGCCAGAGGTTCGGGCGAGAGCCGGCCATCGCTGGGTCGAGGGTAGGATGCGAGGTTCGACCTGACAAGGCGCGTGTTTCGCGATGGCGCAATCTCTCTGGCGTCGACCGGCGCGTACGATGCGAGGAAGCCGACGCCGAGGCTTCGTGCTAACCACTTCGCATGCCACGCATCGCCGGATGGGGCGGAGTGCCCGCGGTCGAAGGGCACGAGCGGCTCGGCGAGTCGCTCGCCGACGTCTGCCGGCCCGCGAGCCTGACGCGCGGGCTCGGCCGCTCCTACGGCGACGCGTCGCTGCCGGCGTCCGCGGGTGCCGTCGTCGCGGGCACGCGCCTCGGCGACCGCGTGCTCGCCTTCGATCGCGAGGCCGGCATCCTCCGCGCCGAGGCCGGCTTCCGCCTCGAGCAACTCGATCGTCTCACGCGACCCGCGGGATGGGTGAGCCCGGTCGTGCCGGGCACGCGCCACGTCACGCTCGGCGGCATGGTCGCGTCGGACATCCACGGCAAGAACCACCACGTCGCCGGCTGCATCGGCGCGCACGTGCGGAGCCTGCTGATCCAGGTCGCCGACGGTCGCCAGCTCGAGATCGGACCCGAGCGCGAGCCGGAGCTCTTCGCGGCGACGATCGCGGGCATGGGCCTCACCGGCCACATCCTCGAGGTCGAGCTCGCGCTCCTCGCGATCGCGCGCCCGTGGCTCGTCGTCGAGATCGAGACCGCGCCGGATCTGGCGGCGCTGGTCGCCGGCTTGCGTACCGCGAGCCGCAGCTGGCCGTACACCGTCACGTGGGTCGACGCGCTCTCGCGCGGGAAGCACATGGGGCGCGGCGTGATCATCAAGGGACGGTGGGCGGCGGCCGACGAGGCTCCTCCGACCCTGCCCGCGCGCTCGCCGTCGGGATTGTTGTTCGTCCCGTTCAATCTCCCCGGATGGGTGCTGGGGCGCGCGAGCGTCCGCGCGTTCGACGAGATCTACTATCGCGTGCACCGCTGGCGCACGGGACGGACGATCGTCCATCCGGACGGCTTCTTCTACCCGCTCGACGGCATCCGCGACTGGAACCGCCTCTACGGCGCCCGCGGCTTCATCCAGCACCAGAGCGTGCTCCCGGTCGACGACGGGGACGACGTCATCACGCGCTACTTCGACACGCTGACGCGGCACGGCGGCGCCTCGTTTCTCACCGTCATCAAGGATTGCGGGGCCGAAGGCCGCGGGCTGCTCTCGTTCCCGCGTCCGGGCTTGTCGGTGGCCCTCGACCTGCCGATGCGCGGTGCCGCGACGCAGAGTCTCGTCGACGCGCTGAACCGCCACGTGCTCGACGCCGGCGGCCGCATCTATCTCGCGAAGGACGCGCTCACCCGGCGCGAGGACTTCGTCGCGATGGAGCCGCGGCTCGCCGCCTTCGACGCCGTGCGCCGGACGTGGGACCCCGAGCGACGCCTGCGCTCGGCGCTCTCGGTGCGGCTCCTCGGGGACACGGCGTGAAGGCCATCCTCTTCGGCGCGACCCGCGGCATGGGGCGGAGCCTCGCGCGCCTCATGGCCGAGCGCGGCGACGCGGTGGCGCTCCTCGGGCGCGATCCGGACGCGCTCGCGCGCTCGGCGCGCGACCTCGCGGTGCTCGGCGCGGCGCAGGTCGCGACCGCGACGTGCGACCTGCTCGATCCCGAGAGCTTCGGCCCGGCCCTCGACGCCGCGATCACGGCCTTGGACGGCGTCGACACGATCGTGCTCACCGCGGCCGACTTCGCGCGGCCCGAAACGCTCGACGCCGACCCCGCACGCGCCGCCCGGCTCGTCGCGATGAACTTCGCGAACAGCATCGCGTTCTGCGAGGCGGCACGGACGCGACTCCTCGCGCGGGGCGGCGGCACGCTCTGCATCTTCTCGTCGGTCGCCGGCGACCGCGCCCGCAAGACGACCGGGCTCTACGGCGCCACGAAGGCGGGCCTCAGCCACTACGCCGAGTCGCTCGACCTCCGCGACCGGCCGCGCGGTCTCAGGGTCGTGCTGGTGAAGCCCGGCTTCGTCCGGACCGGCATGACCGCCGACCTTCCGGCCCCGCCGTTCGCGGGCGAGCCCGACGCCGTCGCGGCGCGCGTGCTGACCGCGATCGACCGCGGCTGGCCGATCGTCCACGCACCGGCTATCTGGCGTTCCGTCATGCTCGCCGTCCGCGCCCTTCCCCGCGCCGTCATGCGACGATCGGAGTTCTGATGCCGACGCCGCGACGTCGCAGTCCGCTCGGTTGGATCGCGCTCGCCGGGCTCTTCGGCTTCATGGCGTTCGTCGTCTGGCGGACGTTCCATCTCCAAGGCGTCCGCTGCGAGGTGTGCATCACCTACAACGGCCTCTCGCAGTGCCGCACCGTCGAGGGCGAGCACGAGAAGGACGTCCTCCAGTCGGCGACGAACAACGTCTGCGCCTACCTCTCGAGCGGCGTCACCGACAGCATGGCCTGCATGCGCGCGACCCCGACGAAGAGCGAGTGCACGGCGCTCCAGTAGTTGGACGGCCAGCCTCGCTACGCACAAGGCCTAGCCGACCGCGAAGATTTCCACCGGCTCGGCAATGCCCTTGAGCGGCATCGGACCGAACGGGCGGAGCGGGAAGCCGTGGTCGCGCGGCAGCGCGTTCACCGTCGTCGCCGTCACGAGGATCGCGGACGCGACGTCGCGCGTGAGGACCTGGAGCCGGGCCGCCTGGTTCACGGCGTCGCCGACGATCGTGTAGGTGACGCGGCCGCCGGTGCCGACGTTCCCCGCGATCATGTCGCCGGTGCAGATGCCGATCCCGGCCTCGAGCGGCTCGTCGATACGGACGGCGTTCCGCTCCGCGAGCGCGCGCTGGAGGCCGAGGGCGGCGCGCACGGCGGCGCGGGCATGGTCGGCGAGCGGCTGGAGCGGCGCGCCGAACACGACCACGACGCCGTCGCCGAGGAACTGCGTGATGACGCCGCTCTCGCGCTCGCAGACGCGCTCGACGAGCGCGTAGTACTCGGTCAGCACCTCGACGACGCGCGTCGGCGAGCTCCGGCGCGACATGGCGGTGAAGCCGCGGAGGTCGACGAACATGGCGGTCGCGACGATGACCTCGCCGCCGAGCGCGACGCCGCGCTCGAGCGCGTCGCGCGCGACGGCCGGGCTGACGTAGCGTCCGAACACCTCGCGCGTACGCTCGGCCGCGCGCAGATCGTCGACCATCGAATTGAAGTGGGCGTTCAGCTCGCCGAGCTCGTCGGCGCTCCGGACCGGCGCCTGCACGGAGAGGTCGCCGACGGCGACGCGCGCCATCGCGGCGCGGAGCGCCTGGACGGGCCGGTTGATGAAGCGCGCGACGAGCCACGCCATCACGAGCGAGACGATGCCGGTCACGATCGCGATGAAGGCCTGGGCGCGGACGAGGTGCTCCCAGAAGACGGAGGCTTCGGCGGACGCGCGGACGCCGTAGCGGCGCTCGACCCCGAAGTCGATCAGCATCATCAGCGCGAGCGGCAGGACGGAGGTCACCGCGAACGTGCCGCCGAGGCGCGCCAGGATCGGGACCCGCAGCACCCCCTCGCGGTCGATGCGCCCGTCCGGAAAGAACACCGGCACCTGCCGGCGCAGATAGAACTCGCTCGCGAGGAACGTGAGCGCCGAGGTGAGCGGCCCCGCGACGAACACGAGCGCCGCCGTGATCCGTCCGACCTCGCCGGGGGCGAGGCCGGCGACGGCATGCAGATAGATCAGATAGAAGACGCCGGCGAAGGACCAGCCCGCCTGCGTGAGCACGGTGTTGGCGAGCGGCGCGTTCAGGACCCTGCGCCGGACGGTCGCCGGCACGCTCGCCGGGTCGGCGCCCTCGAGGAGGCGCCGGCGCCAGCGTGCGAGCGGTCCGAACCAACGCGCGCTCAGGTACGCGTTTCCCATGAGGATGACCGTCGTCACGACCAGGAACACGTAGAGCTGCTGCCGCTCGTACGTGCCGGCGTTCGGCACCCGGACGAGCGGATCGACGTAATTGAAGTACAGGTACACGAGCACGGCGCCCGCGAGGTTCGCGGGCAGGACCGGCAGGGCGGCGGCGCGCAGGAGGAAGCCCTCGCGCGGGAGCACCGCTTCGCGGACGGGCTCGGCGATGGCGGGCTGCGCGGGCATCCCGCCCGTCTAGCACGGCGACAGCGGCGACTCTCAAGCGCCGGTGTGCTAACCCCGGTCGGAATGACTTCCGAGGAATCGACACCGCCCGACGAGACGAGCACGCCTGCCGAGAACCCGGCCGCAACGCCGGAGACGCCGGCAGAGCATGCACCACACGCGGCCGAGGCCGAGACGCACGGTGCGCGCGCGGAGTCGTCGTCCGACGCGGAGTCCTCGACCGACGCGGGCGACGCCGACGACTCGGAATCCGGCGACGACGACGGCGAATCTTCGGAGGCCGCACCGGCGGCCGACGGTACGCCGCGCCGGCGGCGGCGACGGCGGCGCGGGCGCCGTGGCGCGAAGCGCACCCCAGCGGCCGGAGAGGTCGCGGCCGACGCGACGCCCGCAGCCGAGGCGACCGTCGAGCCCGCTCCGCCGGCGCCCGCACCGAAGCCACCGCAGGGCGACGCCGGCCGTCCGCGGCGCCGCCGGGGCGAGCGGCGAGCGCGCGGAGCGCATCCCGAGGGCGAACGCCGGCCGCCGCGTGAATCGCAATCGCCGGCGCAACCGGAGCCGCCGCCTCCGCCCCCGCCACCCCGCGGGCAACCCGACTTCATGCCGCGCACGCCGCGCGGCGGCGGCCTCGGCGATCGCGACCGTGATCGCGGACGCGGGCGTGGCGAGCGGCGCGACCGGCGCCAGCCGCCGGCGCCGCCCGTGCAGGTCATCCCGAGCGTCAGCCACCTTTCGGAGTCCGCGCCGACCGGCGAGCCGCTCACGCCGGACGAAGTCGTCGAGATGAAGGAGCACCTCGCGTTCCTCCGCGAGTACAAGGAAGCGCTCCGCATCAAGTTGAACGCCGCCGAGGATCTGATGGTCAACGGACGCCGCGACCCGACGGATCGCGGCGTGTGCCGCCATCTGCTCGGCAAGATCGATCGCAACGTGATCGAGGCGGCCGTCGGGCGCGAGCCGATGAAGTCGAACGTCGCGGCGCGCTCGCGCATGCTCGCCGGCGCCATTCGCCTGACGGCCGACGTCGGCGTGCTGCTCGCGTACCTCGAGACGCTCGCCCCGCAACGCTCGCACGCCGAGGCGGCGCAGGCGTTCTCGGAGGTCGTGTCGCGGATCGACTTCGAGAGCCTCTCCACGACGCGGCTCGCGCGGCTCCTCCAGGTGCTGACCGAAACCTTCCAGGGGCAGGAACGCGTGCAGGTGCTCTTCGGGATGCTCGACGGCGACGCCTTCCGCCGCGCCTTCGATGCCGCCGTGACGGCGTTGCCGCCCGAGGTCGCCGCCGTGTTCGCGCCGCTCCGCGCGGTGCACCGCCGCCTCCGCGACGAAGCACACGACGGCCACGAGACGGGCCTCGCCGAAGGTCTCGAGCAGGTGATGGCGGCGCCCGACCCGGTGCTGCGCGGCTTTCCCGAGGCGCTCCGCGTGCGCCTCCTCGAGCTGGCGCTCGATCCCGCGATCCCGGCGGCGCTCGCCGACCGCGCCGCGGGCGTGCTGCTGACGAGCCTCGCCAAGAAGAGCGGGCGAACGTACACGCGCCTCGCCGTGCGGCGCGCGACGCAGCTCCTCGCCCGTCACGTCGACGATCGCGCTCGGGCGACGCTGGAAGAGATCAAACGCGCCGCGCCCGGCTTCCACGTTGCGGAGCGCTGGCTCGCGGCGCTCGACGCGCGCCGCATGGGGCGGACCGCGATCACCGGATCGCCGCCCGAGCGCGGCCGGCTCACGCAGGCGTTCTGGCTCGACGGGCAGCGGCCGGTCTGGCTCCGCACCGCCGCCGCTTCCGATGCGGACGCGCTCGCGCGCGAGGCCGAGCTCCAGGCGGGCCTGGCGCTTCCCGGCGTCGCGCCGGTCGTCGAGCACGGCGTCGAGCACGGGATCCCGTACGTGACCGTCGCGGTGCAGGGTCAGCCGTGGAGCATCGACGACGGCAAGCCGCTCGACGCGGGCGCCGCGCTCGCGCTCGCCGCGCAGGCGGCGCGGATCGCGCGGGCGGTGGCGGTGCTGGGCGTCGCCCTGCCCGACTTCGCGCCGGAGCGCTTCTGCGTGACGAACGACCGGAACCCCGTGCTCACGCTCGCCGATTTCGCGGGCGCGCGCGCCACCAGCGCCGAGGAAGCGGCGACGACCAACGCCGCGAGCGTCGGCGTGCTGGTGCGCCGACTCACGCCGACCGTCGCGACGCCGACGGGCGACGTTGCCGCGCTGATCGCGGCGCTCGATCGAGCGGCGCTGGTCGGCCGCCGCGACTGAGCGCCGTCAGACGTACGGCAGGACGTCGCGCATGAAACGGCCGATCGTGGCCGTGTCGCGCCGCGTGCCCGAGAGGATCGTGAGGCGCATGCCCCATTCGCGCTCGCGCCGCTTCAGCTCTTCGACGATCTGATCCGGCGTTCCGATCAGCGCGAGGGGCACGCGCCGAGCGCCGGCCGGGTCGACGCCGAACATCGGCGCGATCCCCGCCGCGACCGCGTCGCCCGCCTCGGCGGTGTCGGTGATCATCAGCATGAAGACGATGCTCGACATCGTGATCGACTGCGGGTCGCGGCCGGCCGCCTTCGCCTCGGCGCGCACGAACTCGCCCTTCGCGACGAACGCGGCCTCGTCGAAGCGCGCGACCTCGCCGAGGTCGATCGTCCCGGCGCGGCCGACGTCGGCCGTGAGGTTCACGATCGAGGCGTGGCGCGCCGCGATCCGCAGCAGCCCCTTGCCGTTGCCGCCGAGGAGGATCGGTGGATGCGGCCGCTGCACCGGCTTCGGCATGCTGATGGCGTCGGTCAGCCGATAGTGCTCGCCTGAAAAGTTCGCCCGTTCCTCGGTCCACAGCAGACGGATCGCCTGGAGCGCCTCGTCGAGCATGCGGAGCCTGACCTTCACGTCCGGATACGGCAGCCCCATCATGTCGAACTCGGCGCGCGTCCACCCCGCGCCGATCCCGAGGAACGCGCGCCCGCCGCTCAGATGATCGAGCGTGCTCGTCGCCTGCGCGGTCAGCGCCGGATGGCGGAACATGTTGCAGAGCACCATCCCGCCGATCCGCGCCCGCGTCGTCGACGCGGCGAGCGCGCCCATCACCGCGATCGCCTCGAGCGACGGCGTGGCCGGATCGATTCCCGATCCCGGCTGCTCGAGGACGAAGTGATCGGGAACCGAGAGGTACCGGAACCCACCCTCGTCGGCCATCCGCGCGAGCTCGCGAAGAGCGTCGACGGGCATGCCGCCGAGCTGGAGTCCGAATTCCATGGGAGGCTGCTTACGCAACCGAGGGCGATGCACGCAACCGTCGATTCAAGCGGAGTAGAGCAGCACGGCGGCCGAGAGCGATCGAAGGCGCCGCATTCTACGTTCGACTCGAAGGTGCCGACCCGGATTCAGCCCGGGACGTCGACCGGGTCGAGGAGGCCGTGTCTTCGCCAGCCGGTGGACAGGAGCCAGGTCCTAGCGCGGGTGACCGGTGGAGGAACGCGGCCGGCCGCCGACTCGAGCGCACTCTCTGCCGTCCGTACTCCGGCCTTCCAGCCGTCGAACCATTTGGCGGAGGAGGCTGGATCGAACCGGACCCTGCGTTCGAGCGCCGCACGGGCCTTGCCGACGTGGTGGCGCGCGTTGAGGAGCACGTAGCGAAGCGCACCGTGCACCTCGCGCGGCGTCCTTAGGAGCCGGTGATGGTAGCGCTCGGCCAGCACCGGACCCGTCCGCCCCGTCACACGGTTCACCGCCCGCGCGAGCCGCGCCCCGATCGCCTTCATCCCACGCCCGAGCGCCCCCTGATCGGAGGCCTCGACGACGAGATGCGCGTGGTTCCCCTGCAGCGAGTAGTGCACCAACCGAAACCCCGGCCGCACGCACCCGGCCGCAAACGACCGCTCGAGCTCCCGCACGATCGGCACCGTCCGGAGCGACGGGACCCCATCACGCACCCGCAACGTCACATGCGTCGGCAACGCCCGCCCGAACGCCTCGCGCGCCACATGCCGCATGGCGGGATTCGGCCCCGGCTTCCGCCCTGCCCCGTCACGCGCACCTCCCCAACGGCGCGGCGCCCGGAGAGACAACGACAACTGAGATGCCCGACGAGCCATTTGATTAAGGCTATGTTTAGATGCATCTGAGGAC
>Ga0268299_1003589_pt1 | contig 13885 bp, 11 predicted proteins | sample NOBtaG_FD_193484 | JGI IMG/M metagenome (GOLD analysis project Ga0268299, IMG submission 193484) | Activated sludge microbial communities from bioreactor in Nijmegen, Gelderland, Netherland - NOB reactor | ecosystem: Engineered > Bioreactor > Aerobic > Activated sludge | place: Netherlands...
CCATACGATTCACGCCCGCAGCAACCGGCCAAGCCGCGCGCAATGAGGATGGATCCCAATGCACCACCGGCAAAGACTGCGCACTCCGCAGAAATCAACGCACCGGTGGCATTCGAGAAATTGAGTGTCGGCGACAAAGTGCAACACGCGAAGTTCGGAGTCGGCACGGTCGTGCAGGTGATTGGCGAACAGGACAAAGAGCTTTACAACGTCGAGTTCGATGAAGCCGGACGCCGCCTTCTCGATCCGCGTTTTGCAAAATTGATCAAAACCACTTAAAAACCCTCCGCCTGACAACTGAATTTTTCGATGTTTTTCGAGGCATTGTTAACTTCACTGGATGAGTTAGGGCACCTGCGCGATCAGATCTAATAGGATGGTTTTTCGTTAGCCGGTAAATCGCGTATCTGTCCGGCAGGTCTTATTCAAGGAGTTTTCAGGTGGCAGTAGAACGTACATTTGTGGCGGTAAAGCCTGACGGTGTAGAAAGAATTCTGGTCGGCGAAGTAGTTGGACGCTTTGAGAAACGCGGATTGAAAATCGTCGGCATGAAATTCATGAAGGTCACGAAAGAAATGGCCGAACAACATTACGGTGAGCACAAAGGCAAACCTTTCTACGATGGTCTGGTCAGCTACATTACTTCCGGTCCGATCGTAGCAATGGCGCTCGAAGGCAAGAATGCAGTCGCCTTGGCACGCCAAACAATCGGCGCAACCAAGCCTCAGGAAGCAGCACCGGGAACCATTCGCGGTGACCTGGCTGTGGAAATCGGCCGCAACATTGTGCACGGTTCGGACAGCCCGGAAAACGGACAACGCGAGATCGGCATTTTCTTCAAGCCGGAAGAGCTTGTTGAATGGTCCGGCAGTTTGAACAAGTGGATCTGGGAATAGCTTGTGCAAAAACTTCAGAACCGTCCTTAGAAAACGTGTTCATCAACATTCGAGAGGCCGCAATGCGGCCTCTTTTACTATGCAGAAACGCTTATTTATTCTCAGCCGCCGGCATCGCCGCGCTGAAAACGGCATCAGAACTCAACTCAGCAAGACAGGCAAGAGTTGAAATTTTGCAGGTTTTGGAAAAGCACGGCTGGCATTCCAGTGATGTCGAAACAGTCGTGCAGTGTTCTCCAAATGGTCCGTTGCGACCGATGGGAGTGCTTCCATAAACGCCGACGATCCGCGGTCCATTCATCGAGGCAGCTAAGTGCAGCGGTCCCGTGTCTCCGCCTATCACCAGGCTTGTACGGGAAAACAACGCCATCAAATCACCCAGACTTGTTTTGCCCGTCAAATCAACAACATTTGCACCTGCTGCTTTCAATCTGATCTCATTGACCAGATTTTTGTTGGTTTCCACTTCGGACTTTCCACCGATCAGAGCAATACGATATCCGCTTGCAGCCAGCTTTTCAGCAAGCTCTGCCCAAGACGGGATCGGCCAGAGCTTTGTTACCCAGGTCGTCCCCGGAATCAGCACCACCAGAGGTGCATGCTCTGCGCTTGAAACAACATTTGCAGGTTGCTGCTCAGCAAAAATCTGCTCGATCTTTTGAATCGATGCATCCTTTATAGAAGGAAGTGAAAATTCGCATTGGGCAGCAAGAGCCTGGTCGTCGCAAACATCTTCCTTTGTGCCGGAAAGCGCATTGGCAGCGGCATTTGCCAGCCGCATGTTATGCAAAACAACATGCTTGTCGTAAGAAAAATAGTCGCCCGTATCAATCCGGTCGGTATAGAGAAGTGGCGCCATCTCGCGAGCACCGGAAAAGCCGAAAATCTTTTTGGCTCCAGAACCTCTGCAGATGGCCGCACTCTTGAAAAGGCCCTGCAGATCGATGGCGCAATCATATTTAGTGCTGTTCAGTTGCGCACCAAACTCTTTCATCCCCCTGGCAGAAAGCGATTTGAATTGTTTCTTGTCGAATGTGACTACGCGTTCAACTGCGGGATTGCCGGCAAGCAGATCGCGCGACAAGGGTTCAACAACCCAGGTTATTTTCGCCTGGGGCAAACGACGCTTCAGCAAATTGAGAGCCGGCAGACTGTGAACGACGTCACCAATCGCACTCAGTTTTACGACAAGTATTTCCATACGACACCAGCAATTCTGCAAACTGCATAATACACTGCGCCGGATCGACTCACGGACAACCGCTTTAGCTCCCCACCAAAGACCGACAGGCTCCTTTCTCAATTTTCCGACCGATTGGTCGCTTTTGCTTTCCAGGTTCGCACTAAAAGGTTAGGGCACCAAACCCGGAAGCTTTAACTTTCGCAGTGCCTTCGTGGCTGGTGCCCGAGTAAACTCACATTCTTCGGTCTCCTTCGCCCTCCGTCCCTCGGCTTCGCCCCCGGTACCACTCCACGGACGGTACCACCCCGCCCCTGGTGTCACCCCATACCCGATACCATGCAAATTGCTCTGCCAACGCTCAATCACCAAGCCAGTTAACGCTCTTCGGGTTTGAACGAAGCAGGGGACTGACGGCTTATGCCCCGCGATCGGCTCAAGCCATGGTGCCGGATACCAGACATGCGTACGGCAAATTTCGACTCGAAGTCAGTCTGGTTTTTGTCCGCGTAAACCAAAACCGAATTCGGGTGGCCAGGCAGAAGGCTCTTGGTTGAGTAGCAGGAATATGAAAGCCACCCCGACCGATACCACAAGGCCCCGGAATTAGAACCGTCGTCAGTCCCACAGGGGCGGATGCATCCAGCTTTCCAAGAATCTCAAAAGCCGTGCTCAGAAAGCTTTCCAAACCGAAGGACATTTGTGCGGAACAAGCACCGGATTTGGGGCCGAATTCGGTACTGCAAAGGGCACCGGATTCGGGGGCGGTTTGGCACCAGATTCAGCGCCATAAAGTTGAACTACCGGTAGAGGCCGATTTCGGAATCATGCTGACCGCAAATCGATCCGCTTCCACAGTCACGCTTGTGATTGAAAAACCCGAAAAGCCCAGCATTATTTGACGGACTGACCATCGATGCCACCAAAAAAAGGCACCATCGGTAATACTCTGTAACTTTTTATCTTTGTGGTATCAGCCATCAAAAGTGGTGCGCACCAGCGGTGGGGCGGGCTTTGCGCTATCACCACTGGTATCACCGGCGAAGAATATATCCAACCGACGGTTAAAGACATAGCACCCTTTGGTACAATCTATATGCCACCTAGAATGGTGGTAGGTGGCATACCAACTTAGCGAGTCGCCCGACATGTATTTGGCGGCCCGGCTGGGCATTTCGGTTTGCCGAATTGCCTTGCGCACCAATCGGAATTTTGCCCGAGTAGTGCCTAAAGATCCCCAAAGCAAAAGGAGTGAAACATGGCCAGTTCCAAGAGTAAGTCTGCCAAATCCAAAGCTAAAGCCGCTCCTAAGGCCAAAGCAGCGAAACCGGCACACAAGAAAGTTGCAGCTCGCAAAGTTGTTGCTCGCAAGAACGTAGCGAAACACGCAGCCAAAGCTACTCGTCCGGCAGCAGCCCGCTCGGATTCCGACTACACCAAGTTCAGCGGTAAGTTCACGGTGCGTCTGCCTAAGTCGCTCCACCAAGCGCTCGTTGATCGCGCAGAAAGAGAAGGCGTCAGCCTCAATCTGTTCGTAACCAATGCTCTTTCCCGCACCGTAGCAGTAGCAGGCAAAGGCAAGCGCTAATTACCCTGATTTTTCAGGCAATTAAATTATCGAAGGAGGGTGAAAGCCCTCCTTCTTTATTTTTGTAGACGTGGCTTAAAGGACTCTAATAAGCACTACCGAGTGACGCAAAAACCATCTTGCTAGTGTTTCGGGACATTAGATGCTTATCAGACCATTCAAGGGCCCAATCTTATCAAGTTGATCTTGGATGCCATGATCAGACCGGATAGTATGTGCCAGTTCCGAACACGGGCAGACCGAGTTAAATAAGGACTGGAAGCACTTGTCATGAGCAACAACATTCCGATTTTCTCCGCCAAGGAGCAGTATCCCCAAATCGCCGCAGACCTGGAAGCCGCAGTCTTAGAAGTGATGCGCAGCGGCAATTACATTATGGGTCAGAAGAATAAGACCCTGGAACAGCAAATCGCCAGAATTTGCGGCGCCAAACATGGAATCGGTGTCGCCAATGGAACCGATGCCTTGATCCTTGCTCTCTGGGCCCTGGATATCGGCCCGGGCGATGAAGTGATCACCACTCCCTTCACCTTCGCCGCCACCATCGAGGCAATTGCCTTACGCGGTGCCCGACCGGTATTCGTCGATGTGGACGAAAAGACATTCAATATAGATTGCAAAGCAATCGAGCGTGTAATCACACCGAAAGCAAAAGCAATCATCCCCGTCCATTTATATGGTCAGGCTTGCGACATGGATCCGATCATGGAACTCGCCGACCGCTACGCACTGAAAGTGGTCGAAGACAACGCTCAAGCAATCAGCGCTTCATATAAAGGTAAGCCGACCGGAAGCTTTGGCGATGCCGCCTGCATCAGCTTCTATCCGACGAAAAACCTCGGAGCCTGCGGTGACGCCGGCATGATCGTCACCAGCAATGACGAATTGGCGGAACGTCTGCGCTGCTTGCGCGCGCATGGTTCGAAACAACGCTATTTCCACGAAGAACTCGGCGTCAACAGCCGCCTGGACGAAATTCAGGCAGCCGTTTTGCTGACCAAACTGCGCCATCTGGAAGATTGGACGGACAAACGCCGCGCCATCGCCGGAAAATATTTCGAAGCACTTAAATCCGTACCCGGAATTATCTTGCCGAACCCGGCAGTAAAATCCGAATACAAACACGTATGGCACCAATACACCGTTCGCGTACTTGAAACGAACTTCGGCACCACCGGCGCCACCATGCGCCAGCAAGTGATCGACGGTTTGGCAAAACGCGGCATCGGCTCGATGTGCTATTACCCCGTGCCGCTGCACATGCAAGAAGCTTACAGGCATTACGGCTACAAGCAAGGTGATTTCCCGATTACCGAGCGTCTGGCCAGTGAAGTACTCTCCTTGCCGATGTTCCCGGAACTGAAAGATCAGGAAATTCAAGCAATCGGACAGGCATTTGCAGAGATAATGACCGAGCAAGTTGCCGTTGCGCCGATTGCTGTTCCCACACCTCCGGTCGCTCTTTAGGCGACCGGTCGTAAGAAGCCTGAGCCTTTCGATCGAATTTTGGCAGAAAGATGACCACCAAAGCGAGCACTCAAGGAAACGAACGCATCAGCAAAGATGCAAAGATCGGATCCAACACACGCATTCACGAAGACGTTCTCATCTACGCCGGCGCGCAGATTGGCGACAACTGCATTATCGAGCCGGGCGCAATCATCTATGAAAACGTGCAACTGGGCGCCAACTCATATGTCGGAGCGCAGTGCATTCTTGGCGAGCGTCTGTCCGGGTATCTCAGCGATCCATCGTACAAAAATCCACCCCTTGTTGTTGGAGAAAACGCGACGATAAGATCGGGCACGATCATTTATGCCAATTGCACCATCGGTAAGGGCTTCCAAACCGGGCATCGCGCAGTGATTAGGGAACTGAGCGTCTTTGGCGACATGTGCTCGTTCGGCACCAATTCGCAATCGGACGGTCAAATGAAGGTCGGCAACAACTGCCGCTTCCACAACAACGTGTTTATCGCCACATACACCACCTGCGAAGACGACGTTCACTTCTATCCGATGTCTTGCACTGTGGACAGCATGCACCCTCCCTGCCAGATTGGGCGCGAAGGTCCTTACCTGGAAAAGGGCGTAATCGTCGGAGCCAAAGTCCTCATTCTGCCGCGCGTGCGCGTCGGCTCGAAGAGCGTCGTCGCCGGCGCCTCGGTCGTCACCCACGATGTCCCGCCGGGCATGGTGGTCGCCGGCATGCCCGCAAAAGTGATCAAGAAGAGAGAGGAAGTACGCTGCCATATTGAAGACCGTCCAGCATATGATGTTGCGATGGAAAACAAGAATTAGTAATCGTGTCAGCCGATATCGTAAATGTGGTAGAGCAAACTCGAAACGAAAGTGATGAACAGCAGCCGCCGTCTCACACCGGCTCATCACCGCTCAAGAAAAACGCACTTGCTCTCATGGTCGGCATCGTCGCGCTGGCAACCGTTCTGGCTTATCTGCCGGTCATGTTCAACTTCTTCGCGGGCGATGATTTTGTCCATCTGACCTGGCTGAAACAAGCGGTCGTCTATCCGCAGTTGATCTGGAAGAACTTTTATTCTTCCTGGTTGGACGGCACCACAACCAAGTTCTACCGCCCGCTGATCTCGGTCTTCATGGTCAGCGACTATATGCTCTGGGGACTGAACGGGCTGGGATTTCACATCACCAACTTGCTCTTTCACCTCACCTCGACCGTCGTGCTTTTCTTTGTCGGCTTGCGCCTGGGCAAATGCTTTTCAGGGGCACCAGTTGAAACGGCGGAGCAGTCACCTGTTCAAACGACGCAACTTTCGTCCGCTCAGGCTCAACCGAGCAGCGCCACCAGATTCCAGGGCAGCGCCATGGCTTTCGCATTCTTCGCCTCGATAATTTTTGGTCTTTATCCCCTGCATCCGGAAGCGGTTTCCTGGATAACAGGAAGAGTCGACACTATTGTCACCACCTTCATCGTCGTTTCACTGTGGTGTTATATGCAGTGGCGTGACGGCAAGTCTATATTATGGTGCGCGGCCTCCATTGCTTCCCTCATCCTTGGTTTGCTCTCCAAAGAGATGGCTATCACTCTGCCCGCCACAATGGCTGCCTATGAGGTTCTTCTCTGGTGGGAGAAAGGCGGCAATCGAAAGAATCTACTTTCGGGAGCAATCAATGCGATAAAAGCCATAGCGCCTTTTGCGGTGGTCATTGCACTTTATTTCGTAGTCAGACTGATCGCGCTCGGTACATTCGTCGGTGGTTACGACGACTCCTTGTTCTTTATATCGAACGTCAAAGACTTCATCTATGGCTGGCTTCACGCCTTGAAAATGCTGGTTATCCCAGCCAACAAAGACTTTTTCAACGCCCACAATGCAGTGCTTATGTTGTGGCAGATTTCGCTCGGCTTCATGGCAGTTTCCGCGCTTGTAAATCTAGCGACGTTGAAACGGATGATCCCTGTCTTTCTTTTCTCAGCCCTCTGGCTCGCGTTCGCTCTCATACCCGTCTACAAGATTTTCGCAATCGCCGACGACCTGCAGGGCAGCCGTTTAGCCTACCTTGCCACCGTTCCTCTCAGCCTTCTTATGGCATTCGGCTTCACCACAGTGCGCGCCCAGGGCAATCCTTTTGCCTGGATGCGTATAGCCAACCGCCTCAGGATAATCTGGGGAGCGCTTTTTATTACGGCGGCAGCCGCCATGCTATGGACGAACAATGGAGCGTGGGTGACGGCCGGACAGCAATCGAACGCCATCCGCGAGCAACTGAATTCGCTTTACAGCAGCGAGATTAAGGGCGACCCGCAAGTACTCTTCCTTTCGCTTCCCGATCATATTAATGGCGCTTACGTTTGCAGAAATGCATTATATGGAATGACAAAACATCCGCAGATGTTGCGGGACATCCAGAACAACATAATGGTCGACAAGTTCGAGCCCATTCTTCCCTTCGGATATTTGAAAGAATCGCTGCAAGAGAGCAAAGACCAGGTCAAAATCTACCGGTGGAATCTGGAAAACAAGCGCTTCGACGCAATCACGATACCGGACAAAACCTTCGGCGGCTTGAATGAATTAGTCGCGACACCGCTGAGGAAATACGACAGCAGAACGTTGAAGCAATTGGTGAAAGTTGAAGACCACTACGGCATTGCCGAATTTGCCGCAGGCGAAAACGGTGTTATCACCGTCAAAACCGATGCCCCCAAAGGTCGCCGCCCCGCGCTCAAGCTCGATTTCAGCCTGCCTTGCTTCGCAACTGATTTCCTCGCGATAAAAGTGCTGGCACCGGCGATTGAGAAAAACAACAAAGGTCTCGATCTGCTCTACAAAAATGACATCAATCGAGATTTCAATCTTTTCCATCGCGCGCATGCGGATATCGTTCCGTCGAGCCAGCCGCAGACTCTTCTTTTCTCCCTGCGCAGCGCCCCCGAATGGGCTCTGGGTGGAACTTCCGGCGGCTTCGAGCTTTACTTGCCATTGCACGCAGAGTTGAAAATACTCGAGATAGAAACAGTGGCAGCAAATACGCTGATGCCGATTATCAATTTTAAAAACTCCGGCTTCCTGGGCACAAAAGGATTTCTTCACTTAGACCGCAAAGAGAAACTCAAAGAGATCGTAACCTATGATACTAAGGGAGTTCCCGGCGCTCAGGGCGTGGTTTTCGAGCTGACCAGACCAAACCTGCTTTTCGCCAGCCAGAACGACAAAGAAAAATGTCTCGTCACTCAAAGAGAGATAAGTTCATCTGGCACCACCGGCAGTATTACCATCGATCGCAAGGATTTCCCGTCACTAGGAATTTATGAAATGCGTGCGTGGGCGACCGACAAAGACGGCAATCGCACTGGGGTAGCCGGGGACCATATCGTCATATCTGTGGATGAGTAAGAGAAAGATGCCGAGCGCCGGGGGGAAAGACAAACTCAGTGCCAGCCTGATCGGGCAGCGATTAATCGAGAGCGGTCATCTCACTTTAGAGCAGTTGGAAGAAGCACTGCAATTACAGAGAGAAACCGGGCTTTTGCTTGGTGAAGTCTGCCTTTTGAAAGGATGGGTGTCTTACGATCAACTCAAAAGCTGCCTGCCGAAGTTGCGCTCAAAACTGGGAGACAAGCTATTGGCGCTAGGCTACATAACAATCGAGCAGCTTTGGCTGGCTTTGCTGGAACAGCGGCATTCCGGCGAGCGACTGGGAGAGATTCTCATTGTTAGAGGATGGGTGGATCGCTCAGTTTTGAACTCTGTTGTGAAATAAGCTAAGCTTCTTCCCCGGGCGGATACTTCAGCAACACGCGCGCATTTGTCATCCTGCGGGTGATAGCGCGATCGTCGAAGTATGCAAGCAATGCCATTGCATACTTTCTGGAAGTGCCGACCGCCTCTCGAAAATCGCCCGGCGCAATGTCTTTTTTCTCTCGAAACAATTTCGACAATTGTTTGTGGGCGGAGTTGATGCTGGCAAAGGTAGATGCATAATCATGCGCTACGACAGTCGCCCGCCCTTCCTGCGCCAGATGTTGCAATGCAGCCTGCACTTTGCGTTTGTCACTGCCGGTCTGCTTTGCCAGCTCTTCCACTTCCAGGCAGACATGCTGTTCGAGAATCTGAAAAACTTTGCGGGCAAGATCGACCACTTCACTTGGCGCTTGCAAAAGTTCTTCCTTTGCAGGCAGCAGCTTTTCCGCCTGACGAATAACGAGTTTTTTGTCGATCGCTTCTTTCACAAGTTCTTGGAACGCGCTTCTGTCCAGCCCTGCAAGAACCTTATTGCGCAAAGCTTCCTGCGTGTTTCTAGCCTCCGAAGATGCATTGCTGCCCGCTTTTGCCGCTTTCTCAACTTCGGCAATTAATTTGTCGGCAAGTGTTTTACGAGTTTCTGGAGTCAATAAAAAAGTCGACAGGCGAGTGAGTTTTCCATCCTGCACCAGATCTGAAATTATCCTGGGCTGCAAAAGTGGCGGCAGCAAACAGTTGAAGGCAGAGTCGGCTAAAAGCCCTTGCGGATTGGCTTGCAGAAATTCCATCGCCGCATCTTTACGCTTTGCGGCAGCAAGAGTTTTCGCCAAACCAACCAATCGTTCACGAGTAATCCAACGCGGTCGCGATGTAATCAAAATACTGCCGCCGGCCAATCCCTCATCTCCGTAACGCAATACGAATTTGTCGGCAGGTTCTGCAATCAAAGGATCGAATAACGTGATCTGCGCGATGTAAGACTTCTTGCCTTTCTGCTGCACGGGCAGCGGTTCCATCCAACGGACGGCAGCCTGGCACTCGGCCGTGCCATGATACAAACGTGCCGGCTGATTGAGGACATTCTGCTGAAAGTTTTCCTCCAACTTCAATCCCGGCTGTCCCAACTCTGCGATCAAGGTGCTGGTCGGAGCGCACTGTTCGCCGACGACAACCTGACCGCGCGCCAGTGCTTTGCCTTCCTTCAATGAAAAGTTGATGGCCAGGCGTTGACCGGCAGTTGCGCTGGCGACCGTCGTGTTGAATGTTTCCAGCCCACGAACGCGCGCCTTGATATTTCCCGGCTCAATCAATAGATTGTCGCCCTGCGAAATCGCCCCCTTCACGAGCGTGCCGGTGACGACCACGCCATAGCCGACGATAGAAAAAACTCGATCGATGGGCAGAAACGGTGGGGCATTGACGCGAGCGCTTTCTCTTTCTCCGGCATCGACAAGCGCGCCGACAATCTTCTCTGTCATCTCAGGAAAACCGGCTTTGGTGACATTGGAAACTTCAGCGACATCTACCAGGGTTAGATCGACGCGCTGCAAAAGAACCTTCGAACGTTCCACAGCATCCGCAATTTGAGCTGGACTCGCCATATCGCATTTGGTTACGATTAAAAGAACACGACTTATGCCCAGCGCGCTTAAGATGACTGCATGTTGTTCGGTCTGAGGCATCGGACCCTCGTCCGCCGCCACCACCAGCAGTGCCATATCCAGCCCACCGACTCCCGCCAGCATGTTCTTCAAAAACTTTCCGTGACCGGGGACATCGACAAAACTGACGACTATATTGCTGTCCACTTCGGGTCTGCTCTTTTTCACCACGTCGGCAGACAGCCTCAGATGGGCAAAGCCGAGATCCGTCGTCATCTGGCGCGCTTTCTCTTCTTTGAGCCGGTCCAGGTCAGTACCGGTCAATCCGCGCAACAGGCTGGTTTTTCCATGATCGACATGCCCGGCCGTCGAGACGGTGAAATAGAGCGTCTCTAAACGATTGGTATTTTTCGGCTCAGTCGTTGACATTGTCACGGGAAAGAGGATGCGAATAAAACGGTAAGAGAATTCTAAACCGATTTGCGTGTCCGTTTCGCTCAGTTGTTAACCGGCAAACGTCAAGAGGAGCATTGAAAACATGCATTGCATAGCGGATCAAACACCGTCAGATCAGCTCCAGGCGCCATTCGGTGGCAGGCAAGAATTTTGAAAGGTGCTGGATTAGGCGGCTGGAATGTTTACAGAAAGCCATCCTTGTAAGATTGCTCGGTTATCCAGTGACGAGGAAATCCTGTGCTTCACCAAATAATCGACCCAATCTTGCATATGATCAGCGAACAGGTAGCTCAATGGAGTTACATGGGTGTCGTGGTCATGATGGCGATCGAGTCGGCAAATATTCCGTTGCCCAGCGAAGCAATCATGCCCACCGCCGGGATTCTCGTCCAACAAGGCAAAATGAACCTGCATCTGGCTGCGCTCGCCGGCGCCGTCGGCTGCGTGCTGGGATCTATTCCGTCGTATTTCTTGGGTCTCTATGGCGGCAGACCGTTTTTGCAAAAGTACGGCAAATGGTTTTTGTTGCGTGAAAAGGACCTCGACCTTGCCGACAAATGGGTCAATAAATACGGCGACATGACTTTCTTCATCTGCCGCATGCTGCCTGTCGTTCGCACATTTATTTCTTTCCCTGCCGGAGTGCTCAAAGCGCACTTCTGGATGTTCGTCGCTTCCACTTTCATCGGATCTTTGATCTGGTGCTACTTCCTTACCTGGGTAGGCATCGAGTTCGGCAAGAACATGGAAATGTTCAGAGATCTCTGGCACAAATTCGACATCGCCATTGTGCTGGTCGGCGTGATCCTGTTTGGTGTTTATCTCAAACACCATCTCAAACACGACTAAAGCCCAAGCGAAAGACTCAGACCAAACTCTTAGCTTTAGCGGGCGCTGCGCTCTCGCTCTGATCGGCCTCACTGCAGTGCAGGCTCGACAACATCTTCTCGACCGATTGGCGCTGACGTTTTTCCAGCAACGTGGACATCAAGGCACCCAGCACCATCGCAATACCGCCCAATTTCAGCGACTCTTCCACTGTTTTAAAAATCGCCGGAGAAATTACACCGCTTGGATCCAGCCAGGCGTGGCGCTCGTGCATCATTCCAAAATCAAGGAATACGGAACTCAGAATAAACAACGAAGCGAGCCCGAACATCCAGGCGGCCGACGGATGAGCCAGTACTTCTTTACGAAAGATCCAGCCAATCGAAGCGATGAGACAAAAGAACAGAGCCTCGACAAAGTCTCCAATAGATAGAAGTTCACGACCATCAACCACGATGAATTTGCCGGACATGTGGAAATACTGAGCCAGAGCGCCTGCAATCGGTCCATAGCTTTCATGCAATTGATAAAGTTCGTCGATTACGCAAAATGCGCAGACAACAGAAACTATCGACCAGAAGACCACCGTCGAACGTTTCACGCTGCTGGCAATCGGACGAATGCAAGTAATCGCAGCAGCTACAATCGAGCAAAGAAGAAGCTGCACGGCATTGTACACAGTAGCCGGCTGCCACTCGTCGAAAAATTTCGCCGGCATGCCTCCGCCTGCGAAAGCACAGACAAGACAGATCACCGCAGCAATAGCTAAGGGTACGAAAGAGGGTGCAAACATGAGCACATCATAATTGCGATTTTGTGAATGGGAAGCCATTATCAATAAAACCCTTCTCAAGAACCTACAGAGGCAGCAACATCTACCGTTTTACGGCATTTCCAAGCGATAAAGAAACGCTCCGCTTTGCAACTATACTTAACATTGCGTACTTAATAGACGAAATAGGCGGAATTGGCTGAGACGTCGACAGCCAATCGCGGTCGCAGAGAAACCGAACGCACCGCATATGGTGCAATTGAATACTCAAAGCCGCGTCAATCTTTGCGATATTGACGCTTTCTTGTATCTTCTCGAATTTCCAGCAAGTCTTGCAAAAGCTTCTGGCGATCGGGTCCATCCCATTTCTTCAGCCAGTCCGTAATGGCTTGCTGAATCATGCCGCTTTTGTCCGGGGAATGCGGTCCGTACAATCTTTTCAGCTCGAGCCAGATGGACTGCAATGCAGCAAGTTGCTCGGACGGCAGCTTGACTGTGTAGGCCACATATTTTCTGCCGCCGCTGCCGACTACGGGCAAAGTTTTCTGCGCTGCAATATCAAAAGAAATGGCCTGCTGCTCCGCTGACTCAGCATTCTTGTCGAGTTCGTCGTCAGGCATCATTCCCCACTGATTGATCCGCGCCCTTGTCGCCTCCATTGTATTACAGCCAGGTTGCCAATTTCGACCCATACGGCTTACCTGGTCGTTCAAGACTTGTCACAAAGGAGAATCGGCGACAATAATGGGAAGATTCCCACCATATGGTTGATTTTCTTGCAAATATAAGCACAATCAACTTATGTCATTACAAATGCCCACAAGAGAACGCTTAAGAGCGCTCGCCAAGGAGCGGCCCTCACCGGCAATGATTCAGGAAGTCATCCGAGCAATAATCACCAAAATCATGCAAGACAAGATCCTTATGGGGCTTGTCATTCTTGGCATTCTGGCTGTTTTCGTTGTTCCGAACCTCGCCGATGGTGAAAAACCCCCGCAGCAAGCCAGCGGCACAGTGCCTGGCAGTCCGCCGCCTGGGGCGCTGCAATCATCCGGTCATGATTCGGCTACGCCGCCCCAACCCTCTGCCGCAGGACAGGCAACTACGGGACAGGCGGCCGCGCCTGCCAACCCGGCAGCCGCAGATCCGACGCTGGCAACCGAATTCGCCAAGTTCTGGATGAACGGCGCCATGAATTACAACGCTCAATCAGCCGATGCCAGCCATAAGGAGGCATTCAAATGGATGACGCCGGAGGCGCAGGCGACCTTCGAGACCAATTTCTGGTCCCCTGACATAGCCAATGGCATCAATTCCGGGCAGTTGCGCGCGGCTTTTCA
>Ga0268299_1003590_pt1 | contig 13874 bp, 8 predicted proteins | sample NOBtaG_FD_193484 | JGI IMG/M metagenome (GOLD analysis project Ga0268299, IMG submission 193484) | Activated sludge microbial communities from bioreactor in Nijmegen, Gelderland, Netherland - NOB reactor | ecosystem: Engineered > Bioreactor > Aerobic > Activated sludge | place: Netherlands...
CGCATCAGGGCGTGATCTCCCAGCCGAACATCATGGCGTGGTCTTCGTGGGCCAGGTTGTGGCAGTGGGCCACATAGGGGCCGACGAAGTCGCGGAAGCCGCGGTAGACGATCACCGACTCCCCGGGGTCGAGGGCGATCACGTCCTCGCGGGTCCCGTCCTCGGGATGCCATTTGTCGGGCTTCACCACCGACTTGCCGTTGCGCATCACCGTGCGGTGCTCCTCCATGTGGAGGTGGAAGGGGTGCACCCAGCCGCCCCCGCCATTGCGGATCTCCCACAGGTTGAAGCTGCCCAGCTTCTGCTGGGCCAGCGGCGTCTTGCCCGCTTTGTTCTTGAGGCTCCGGGCCGGTTGGGTGGGGTCGAACGGCTCGCCGTTGACCAGCCACTCCAGCTCGCCTCCGGCCCCACCCCGCTGGACCTCGAAGATCAGGCGGTTGTCGAGCAGGCCCGTCCAGTTCGACGGCAGCGGAGGGGCCGGCCGCATGGCGGTGGGGATGCGCGAGTTGTCGGTGGGCATGTCGTTGCCGTCGATCACGAACTTCAGCACCGGCACCTTGAAGTCGGGGTCGAGCCCGTCCCGGGTGCTGCTGTCCCACATCCGCCCGTCCTTCATCTCCATGACGTTGGTCAGGTGGATCTCGTCGCCGCTGGTGGTGGGTGTGCCGTCCTGGTACTTGGTGAAGTCGATGATCACCTCGCGCCGCTTGGCCGGCCACAGCTCGAAGGAGTTGCGGACGACCGGCGTGGGCAGCAGGCCGCCGTCGCCGGCGATCTGCACGAACTTCATGCACTGCTGCCCGTCGGGGATCCGCCACTGGCCCTGCAGCTTCTCGCCGGTGAAGCCGAGCGACGCCGCGCTCTTCGGGCCCTTGGTCGACGCCATCAGCTTGAACTCGTAGATGCGGGCGATCGAGGCGTCGAGGAACCGGAACCGGTACTTGCGCCGCTTGACCTTCAACACGGGATAGGCCGTGCCGTTGACGGTGAAGATGTCGCCCACGAAGCCGTGGTTGGGGAAGTGCTTGAAGAACGTCTTGCCCCACCACTCGGGATGGGCGGCCGGATTGTTCGTGCCCGGGAACGCACCCTCGTTGTCGTGCATGTCGTGATGGACGGTGACGCCGTCGTCGAGGCAGCAGTCGTAGAACGCCAGCGGGATGTCGTAGTCGACGTCGAACGTGCCGTCGGCCCGGGGCGGTGTGCGGACGCCGGGGAGGCGGAGGCCCTTGGTCTCGTCGCCCATGTCCATGTTCCCCTTGGGGTCATAGATGGGATAGAGGCCGACCATGCCCTTGTAGACGTTGGAGCCGGTGTGATCCATCCGGTGGTCGTGGAACCAGAAGAAGCTCTGCTTCTCGTCGTCGCGCCCCCCCGCCGGCCAGTTCAGGTACAGGTTGTCGCACCACTCGCCGGGCCGGTAGCCGTGCCAGCGGGGCCCGTAACCCATCGTGTAGTGGGGGTTGCCGTCGCTCTCGGGGGCGGTGTGGGCGTTGTGGAGGTGGGTCAGGAACGACCGGTCGGGCGCCCCGAAGTCCTGGAAGTCGAGGTTGTCGGGGTTCTCGTCGAGCTTGTTGACGAAGCGGATCAGCACCGGCTTGCCGTACTCGGCGTTGATCATGGGCCCGGGGAACTGGCCGTTGAAGGCCCAGATCGTGCTGGGGGGCAGCGTGCGCTGGGTCCCGGCCGGGTAGGTGTTGCCGTCGGCGTCGAACGAGACGGTGGGCTGGCCGAACGGGTCGATGGGCAGCACCTTCGAGCTCGTGAACGAGTGGGTGCCCGCCTTGAGCTCGATCTTGTACAGGATCGGGCCGCCGTAGCCCACCTTGGGGTTGGTGGGCCACAGCTGGTGGCGCTCGTTGCCGATCGAGTTCTGCTGGCCGACGCCGGGGCCGGGCGGATTCGGGCCGAACTCCGACAGCGGCGTGGGGCGCAGCGCCCGGGGGATCGGAAGCTCATCGCTGAACGGCGACAGGATGAGCGGGCTGGTGGGGAAGTTCTCGGTGTAGATCGTGCCGGCCCAGGCGATCGAGGCGGCGTCCACCACGCCGTCGGGCGTGAACAGGCCCCGGTTCCGCAGGCTGGGAACGATGACGCTCCGGGCGGTGTCGAGCGCGTAGAGGGCGCTGCCGGCGGCGCTCAGCTTGAGCAGCGTCCGCCGGTTCAGCCGGGCGAAGTCGCCGAGCGTTCGAGGCCCGGACGGCTGTGCCCCCGAGGGCGATGGCCGGGTGAAGGTATCGGTCATGTGTCGTACTGCTCCCTAGTACTTTTCTTTCTCTCCTTTGCGTGGTGCACGGCCTGTGATGCGGCACAGGCTTGTCGGTTCGCTGCTCGCACCGGCGGTTGCGTTCGCCCAGCGACGTTCCGAATGGGGGGATGGCTTCCGCCATCCCCCGACGGCCCCCTGCCCCGGGGCCAGAGCGGGTCGACGAGACCTCGTCCCGGCGAGGCAGCGCCGGAACGAGGGTCGTCGACCCCGAAGTCGGGGAACTACTTGCGCGTGCCCCTCAGGTAGGCCGTCTGCATGCCGTTGGAGGCGTTGCTGAAGACCTGGAGTTGGACCGAGTAGTTCTGGTTCCGCGTACCGGCACCCGGGGTGAAGGTCACGGTGATCCTGCACTTCCCGCCGGCTGCGATGTTGTTGCAGTTGTGGGTGGCGGTGAAGCGGAGGTTGTTGTTGCCTCCGGCCGGGCTGACCGTCTGGTTCACGAACTGGAGGGCCGGAGCGCCGACCAGGCTGAGCGGGGCGGTGCCGGTGTTGGTCACGGTGATCGAGGTCGACGTCCTTCCTCCAGCGCCGGTGCTCAGTGTGATCGGCGCCGCCAGGGTGCCGGTGGGCGTCATCGAGATCACCGGCGAGACGCCGGTGCCGGTGAGCGCCACCGTCACGTCGGGCCGGGTCGGATCATCCGAGTTGATCGTCAGCGTCGCCGTCTTCGCCCCGTTGCTCACCGGGGCGAACCGGACGGTCACCGTGCAGGTGTTGCCCGGGCCGGGAGCGGCCGGCACCGGTGCGGCGCACCCGTTGGTGACGGTGAAGCTCGTGGCCCCGGTGCCACTCAGGAGGGCCGAGTTGACCGTCAGCGGCGCGGTGCCGGTGTTGGTGACGATCACCGTCTGCGGCCCGCTCGTGGTGGTCACGTTCTGGTTCCCGAAGGCGATGCTCGTCCTCGACAGGCTGATCTCCGGGTGACCGGCCACGGTCGCCGTACCCGCCAGCGCCACCGTGACCGGCGACCCGAGCCCGCTGTGGGCGATGGACAGCGTGGCCACCTTGGCCCCCACCGTGGTGGTGGCGCCCGGGGCGAACGCCACGTTCACCGTGCAGGTCTGGTCCTGGTCCAGCGAGGTGGCCGGGGTGCAGGTGCCAGCGGGCGGAACCGCCAGCGAGAAGTCGGCCGCATCGGCACCGGCCAGGGTGACCACCAGCGAGTCGACCGCATCGGGCGCCAGGTTGGTCAGCGTCACCGTCTGGTTGGCGCTGGTCGTGCCCTGGGCCTGGGGGCCGAAGTCGATGGCGGACTTGTCGGCCACCACCGGCCCGGCCAGGCGGCCCGACACGAGGAACCGATCGGTTCGCACATCGTCCAGGCTCCCGCCGATCACCTCGAAGTAGTTGGCCGGCTCGGTGCCGGGACCCTCCGGGCGGTAGATCGAGCCGACCACGGTGTGGAATGTGCGGGCGTCACCGAGGTAGCCGGCCGGGGCCTGGGGGCCCTCGTTCGGATCCCAGCGGAGGAAGCCGTTGCCGAGCAGGGTGCTGCCCACGACGCTGGGGACGTCGGTGGTGGAGCGGACCACACCCTCGCCGTCGCTGGTGAGGGTCGAGGTGCCGTAGGGGTGGACGAACTCGTAGGTCGTGTTGGCGCACAACCCGTCGGCGTCGATCCGGACCCGGGCGAACATGATCTGCTGGCCGGCCAGCGGGGTCCCGGTGCCGAATGCGCCCTCGAGGGCGACCCGCAGGAAGGCGGTGCCGCCGTCACCGCCGCCTCCGGCGCAGGCGCCGTCGGCCGGGATGGTCAGGATCTCGGAGTCGACCAGCGTGTAGAAGAACTCGCTGGGGAAGTTGCCGGGGAACGACAGCGGGTTGGCCGTGTTGTAGCCGCCGTCGCCCAGCACCACGCAGTTCGGATCCTGCGGGTTTCCGGGGTCGTAGCAGGGCTCCAGCCGCACGCCGTTGTTGTCGCCGTAGTAGCTGGGGAAGCCGGCCGCGACGTTGGTGGCGGACACCAGCGGCGTGGCCACCGAGCCCCGGCCGTCGAGCGGCACCGACACCACGGGGATGGCGGCGACGTTGCTCGGGATGTCGAGGCTGGCCACATGGCTACCGGCGGCCGTCGGGGCGAAGGCCACGTCGATCACGCAGTCGGCTTCCGGCTCCACCGGAGCGAGGCAGCCGTTGACGATCGTGAAGTTGGCGGCACCGGGGCCGGAGATCGTGGGCACACCGACGATCAGCTCGGCCGAGCCGCCCTCGTTCGACACCCGGATCGACTCCGAAGCGCTCACCTCACCCACGTGGAGATCGGGGAACGAGGCCGACGGCGGGTTCACCGAGATCGCCGGCTCGCCCACGGCGGCACCGCCGACGCCGCTCAGCGGCACCCGCAGCGGGTTGTTCAGCCCGCTGTGGTTGAGGAACAGGTTGGCCACCCGGGTGCCGTTGGCCTGGGGGGTGAAGGTCACCCGCACCTCGCAGTTGTCGCTCGGGTTGAGCGACAACGGCTCGAGGGTCTCGCCGGCGCAGCCGTCGTCGGTGATCGTGTAGTCGCTCGTCGCCAGGCCGGTGGGGCCGGTCAGCGTGGCGTTGGTGACCGTGACCGGGCCGATGCCGTCGTTGGTGAAGGTGACGGTCTGCTCCGGGCTCGTGGTGAGCAGCTCGACCACGCCGAAGCTCAGCGACGGCGGGGTGGCCATCACCGGGCCGACCAGCTTGCCCATCACGGTGAACTGGGTGGTCTCGCCGACGAGGTCGCCGCCCTGCTCGATACGGAAGTAGTTGGCCGGATCGGTCTCGCCGACGGCGACGTAGGGGGCCCCGGTGACGGGAGCCGGGGTGTTGGGATCGCCCAGGTACCCCGGAGGGGCGTTGACCTGGCGGAGGAAGGCCCCCAGCACCGGGCTGGCCAGGGCCTCGGCGAAGTTGCAGTCGAAGGTGCCGAGGGGGGCGCAGCCGACGTCGCTGGTGGCGGCGTTGCGCCGCACCCCGCCGTCGGCGTCGGTGGTCACGTCGAACTCACCGTAGGGGTGGGTGATGTGGTACGTGGTGTTGGCGCACAGGCCGCTCGTCACCACCAGCCGGATCCGGCCGAACACCATCTGGTCGCCGTCGGCCGGCGCGCCGGCCCCGAAGGCGGCCTCATCGGCGAAGCGGATGAAGGCCCGCCCCGGTTCGGAGGCACCACAGCCCGGCGTGTCGATGATGTCCGACTCCGCCATGTAGTAGAAGTACTCCTCCGGGAAGTTGGCGTAGTCGGGCAGAGCCGACAGCGCACCCCCGGTGTAGAAGTCGTCCGTCAGCACGATGCAGAAGGGATCGTTGGGGTCGAGGCACTCGCCCAGACGGACGCCGTTCTCGTCCTGGTACCACAGGGGGAAGCCGGTCTCGGGGTTGATCCCGTCGGGCCCGAAGCCGTCGGGGCCGGTGGAGACGGCGGCGATGCCGCCGATGCCGGTGGCGTCCAGGGTCACCTCGACGGGGCCGCCGGACGTGTTGGCCGACACCTTGAGGGCGGCGGCGTAGGGGTGGCTGTGCAGCGGCTGGAAGCCGACGCCGAAGGTGCAGGTGTCGGTGCCGGTGGCCGGCACGAACACCCCGTCGCAGGTGTTGTTGACCACCCGGAAGGCCTGGCGGTCCTGGCTGTCGAACGAGCCGGGCACGTTGATGAACTCGAGGTTGGTCACCTGCAGCGGCGCGGTGCCGGTGTTGGTGATCGTGACCGTCTGCGACTGGCTCAGCAGCCCCACCCGCACCGAGCCGAAGCTCAGGGCCGTCGGGTTGACCATCAGGGTCGGCTCGTTGCCGGGATCGCCGCCGGTGCCCTGCACGGCCACCGCGAGCGGTGAGTGCGGGCGGGGGTTGACCCCGTCGGTGTAGGCGATCGAGATCGTGCCGGTGCGCAGACCGGTGGTGGTGGGCGAGAACGTGACCCGGATGTCGCAGGTCTCGTCCCGGTTGCGGGCCAGGGCGGGCTGGCAGGAACCGCTGGGGGTCACCACGAACTCCGGGCTGGAGCTGGTCACCGAGGCGATCGTGGTCGGGTCGGCATCGACGTTGGTGATCGTGATCGTGCGCTCGCCCGAGACCGTGCCGACCTCCTGGCCACCGAAGTCGAGCTTCCGGGTGGACGACACGAGCGGACCGGCGAGGCGGCCCTGGACGGTGAACAGGTTGGTCGTCGCCACCTGGGCGCTCGTGTTGTCGAGGATGGTGAACACGTTGTTGATGCCACCCACGATCGGGTGCAGCACCGCGTTGTCGCCGCCCAGGTACCCGGGGTCGGCCTGAGGGTTCACCGCCGGGTCCCACCGCAGGAAGCCCTGGGTGAAGATCGGGCTGTTCGTGGCCTGCCCGAAGTTGCAGGGCGAGGTGGGGGTGGGCACGCAGCCGATGTCGACCGTGCCCACCGTGGAAGGGATGCTGCCGGAGCTGGTGGTGGTCAGCGTGGTCTGCCCGTAGGGGTGGATGAAGGTGTAGGCCTGGTTGGGGCACAGGCCGCCTCGCACGATCACCCGCACCCGGGCGAACACCATCTGCTCACCCAGCGCCGGCTCCCCGTTGGCGAACGCGCCTTCCACCGCCGTGCGCACCGACGCCTGGCCGGGGTTGGCGGCGAGCGGGTCGGACGCACCCGGACACCCCGGGGTGGCGATCCGGTCCGACTCGGCCACGTGGTAGAAGAACTCGTCGGGGAAGTTGCCCGGGAACGAGAGCGGCTGCAGCGGGTCGTAGATCCCGGGGTTCGGCAAGAGCGTGCAGTGCACGGTGTCAGCCGGATCGAGGCAGGTGTCCACCCGTACGCCGGTCGAATCCTCGTACCAGAGGGGGAACCCGTACTCGTCACGGGTGGCGCTCACCGCCGGCCCGGCGGCCTCGGCCGCCGTGACGGGGAAGGGCACCGCCACCAGCGCCGTGAGCACGCTGAGGAGGCCGACGACCGTCGCGATCGGTCGATTGAGCAGCGGGCGGCGGAGCCTGACGGCTCTCCGCCCGCGAGAAACTTGCGCCCTGCGACGCGCAAGCCCGCACCCGGTTGTCATTGATCGATTCCCTCCTGAGCGCACAGCGGAGCGCTCAATTCCGCCTTGAGGACCAGGGTCCACCACCCTTGTCCACACGCCGTTATACTGGTGCGCTCCCGAAAGTTCAAACGTCAAAGCTCTATGGTGGGACGTTTGGGCAGTTCTGCTCGCCGAGCCTGGTTCGCTAGTGTCATGGCACCGACCCAGTAGCCGTGACCAGGGGGAACAGTGTGAACGAGCAGCCGGTCATCATCGAGTGCGCCATCAACGGGGTGGGCCGCAAGGAACGCAATCCGAACATCCCGCGCACACCCGAGGAGGTGAAAACCGACAGCCTCGCCTGCCTCGACGCGGGGGCGGCCATCATCCATGCCCACAACTCGAGCATCCGGATGGTCGGCCAGGAGGCGGTGGACGACTACGTGGCAGCCTGGCGCGACATCCTCGACGAGCGTCCCGACACCTTGTGGTACCCCACCGGTGTCGTGGCCAGCAGCACCGAGGACCGCATCGCCCACCACGAGCTCCTGGCCGACCTGGGCCTGATCCGCATGGCGTACGTCGACCCCGGGTCGACCAACACCGGCTGGGCCGACGCCGACGGCCTGCCGGTGGGCGGCACCTACATCAACACCTATGAGCACATCCGGGCCGCATTCGAGCAGTGCGAGCGGCGGCGGCTGGCCCCGGCCATCGCCATCTACGAGCCCGGGTGGCTCAACACCACGCTGGCCTACCACCGGGCCGGGCGGCTGCCGGCGGGGGCCATGGTCAAGCTGTACTTCGGCGACGAGTGGGGGCTGCTGGGCCGGAGCCGGGGGGTCAGCTTCGGACTGCCGCCCACGGCCAACGCCCTGCTGGCCTACCTCGACATGTTGGAGGGCTCGGGGTTGGCGTGGTCGGTGTCGGCCTGGGGCGGCGACCTCATGCGCTCGCCGGTGGCCCGGATGGCGGTGGAGCGGGGCGGCCACCTCCACGTGGGCCTCGAGGAGCACTACGACCCCGACCGCCAGCCCACCAACGTGGAGCTGCTGGAGGAGGCGGTGGCGCTGTGCGCCGAGGTCGGCCGCCCCGTCGCCACCTGCGCTCAGGCCGCCGAGCTCCTCGGCGTTCCCTGACCTCGTCGGTCCTGGTGTGACCTAAGACCCTGTCGGCTGGGGGGTGGGCGGGTTCTGCTGGGTTCATGCGTGTCGGTACCACCATCATCTGCCAGAACTACGACGACTGGGACCGCTACGAAGCCGCTGAGCGGGGGGAGAGCGTGGACGGGCGACCGGCCACGCCGGACCGCCAGATCTTCGCCGAAGAGGTGCGCCACGCCCTCCTGGCCGACGAGCTCGGTTTCGACAGCGTGTGGACCATCGAGCACCACTTCACCCCGTACACCATGGTCACCAACCCGGTGCAGCTGCTCACCTACCTCGCCGGCCGGACGGAGCGGGTGGACCTGGGCACGATGGTGATCGTGCTCCCGTGGCACAACCCGGTGCGGGTGGCCGAAGACATCGCCATGCTCGACTCCCTCCTCGGCGACCGCAAGGTGCTGGCCGGCGTGGGCCGGGGTCTCGGCCGCCGCGAGTACGCCGGCATGGGCATCGACCAGAACGAGGCCCGGGGCCGTTTCGACGAGGGCATCGAGATCATCCGCCGCCTGCTGGCCACCGGCGAGTGCACCTACGACGGGCAGCACTTCCAGGTGGAGAACGTGCGCCTGCGCCCCCAGCCGGGCAAGGACATCTCCGACGTCCTCTACTGCGCCGCCGGCACCCCCGAGACCATGGCCGTGGTGGCCAAGCTCGACATCAAGCCCCTCGTGATCCCGACGGCCCAGCTCCGGGTGGCCCTGGGCGGGGCCCAGAACTACATGCGCCTCCGCAACGACGCCGGCCTGCCCCCCGTGCAGACGAAGCTCGCCCTGTGGACCTACTGCGCCGAGACCGAGGAGGCGGCCCGGGAGGGGGCCGAGCGCTACATGACCGAGTACACCGACTCGGCCCTGCGCCACTACGAGCTGGGCGGCGCCCACTTCGACGGCCTCAAGGGCTACAAGGGCTATGCCAAGATGGCCGAGATCATCCGCCACGACGACACCGGCTGGCGTCGCTCCATCGTCGACGGCCACCCCTGGGGCACCCCCGACCAGATCGTGGAGCGGGTCACCACCCTGGCCCGCGAGTTCGGCACCTCCGAGATCTCCTTCGTGTTCCGCTACGGCTCGATGCCCCAGGCCACGGCCGAGGCCAGCCTGCGCCTGTTCGCCCGGGAGGTGATCCCCGCCCTCCACGAGCTCGAGACCGAGCCCATGGAGCTCGCCGCCATGTGAGCCGGCGGCGGCCCGGCAACAGACTGTCGTCGGCCCCAGCGCTTGTCCCGGTGGCGCTGCGGGCCGGCGACACGATCTCTCCCCGACATCCCCCGGCCCGACCCCGGCCCAGCGTTTCAGGATGTCGTGGCCGCGCCCAGCAGGAGGTTGGCCAGCTGGCCGGCCACGGCGGTGACGGCTGGGCCGTCGGGGTCGAGCCGCGTCTGCAGCGCCGTGCCGTTGGCGGCGGCGATGAGCAGCGACGCCATGGCGTCGGGGTCGATCCAGGCGGCGATGGCGCCACCGTCGAGCAGGATCCGGATGACGGCGGCCAGCCGGGCCCGGAGGTGGGCCACGAGCTGGCGGCCCCGTTCGGCCAGCGGGCTGGGCCCGGCCCCGAGCACCAGGGCGTCGAGGTAGAGCGGCACGTCGTCGGCCGAGCGCTCCAGCTCGGCCGTGAGCTGCTGCACCGCCCGCAGCAGGCGGGTGGCCGGCGGCTCGTCGGCCTCCAGGCCGGCCAGCACCGGGGCGAGGCGCCGCTCCAGGTCACCGAAGATGGCCTCGGCCACCAGGGCGTCCTTGGATCCGAACCAGTAGGTGATGGCGGCCAGGTTGGCCCCGCTGGCCGCCGCGATGCGGCGCGAGGTCGCCCCCGCCACCCCGTGGGCCCGGGCCGTGTCGAGTGCGCCCCGGAGCAGGGCGGCCCGGGGGGCGGCGTCGGCCTCGGTGGACCCGCCTGCGGGGCGGGCGCGCCGCTGGCCCCTCGAGTCAGCCATGCCGGTCCTCGTCACCCGCTCGATCATACGTGCGTATGAATCTCACGCTATCCTGTTCCTCATGGTCACCGCGTCTCCTGCCACCGCCAACGTCCACTCGGACAACCCCATCGTGGCGCCCGCCTGCCCCTTCGTGGTGCCCCACCCCACGATGGTGCACGAATGGAACCGGCTGACGTTCCTTCACTGGCCGGTGGATCCGGCGCAGGTGCAGGCTCTGCTGCCCCCTGGCCTCACCGTCGACACCTGGGACGGCCGGGCCTGGGTCGGTCTGGTGCCGTTCGTGATGATCGTCCACCCGCCCACCGGCGGCACCGTGCCCTGGCTGTCGCGCTTCTGCGAGACCAACGTGCGCACCTACGCCACGGCGGCCGACGGCACCCGGGGGGTGTGGTTCCTGTCGCTCGACGCCGCCCGGCTGCCGGCGGTGGCCACGGCCCGGGCCGGCTACGGCCTGCCCTACTTCTGGTCGGCCATGCGCCACCACGAGGAGGGCGACACCGTGAGCTACACCTGCATCCGCCGTTGGCCCGGGCCCCGGGACGCAACGTCCCGGGTGCAGGTCCGGGTCGGTCGCCCGTTCGAGCCGGGCGAGCTCTCCGGGTTCGACCATTTCCTCACCGCCCGCTGGCGGCTCTACATGCACCGGCCCCACCTCCATCGGCCGGGCCGACCGGCGCCGGTGCGCTTCGCCCTGGCCCAGCACGACCCATGGCCTCTGCACCGGGCCACCGTGCTGGACCTCGACGACGGTCTGGTCGCCGCCGCCGGCCTCCACGTGGAGGGCGACCCGATCGTCCACTGGTCGCCCGGCACCACCGTTCGCATCGGCCTCCCCCACCTGATCACGCACACGTCCGCCGATTCTTAGGAGCCTGAGCTACCTCGGAGGTGGCTGAGGCTCCTAATTTCGGGGGTATGGCAACAGGGGGAACGGCCAGCGGCCACGACGAGGTGGAGGGGGCGCGGGCCGAGGCCCGGCGCTTCTACGAGACCGAGTGGGATCCCGGGCGCACGGTGGCCAGCTGGTACGACGCGCTCATCCGGTCGGGCTGGGGCTACCCGGCGTGGCCCACGGCCTGGTTCGGCCGAGGGCTGAGCCCCCGGGCCGCCCGGGCGGCCCGGGAGGAGCGACGGGCGGCCGGGGCCCTGGGGCCGCCGTCGGGAATCGGGCCCACCCTGCTCGCCCCCATGCTGTTCGCCCACGGCACCGACGAGCAGACCGGTCGGTTCATCGAGGCCATGACGCTGGGCAACCAGACGTTCGCCCAGATGCTGTCGGAGCCCGACGCCGGCTCCGACCTGGCCGGCGTGCGCACCCGGGCCGAGCAGGACGGCGACGAATGGGTCATCACCGGCGCCAAGATCTGGACGTCGAACGCCGGCTCGGTCGACTACGGGATGCTGCTGGCCCGCACCAACTGGGACGTGCCCAAGCACGCCGGGCTCACGTTCTTCCTCATCCGGCGGGACCAGCCGGGGGTGGAGGTGCGGCCGCTGCGCCAGATGACGGGCGACGCCAAGTTCAACCAGGTCTTCTTCGACGGGGCCCGGGTGCCGGCGGCCGACGTGCTGGGCGAGGTCGACGGCGGCTGGGCCGTCACCCGCACCTTCCTGGCTCACGAGAAGAACTCCTACAACCCCGACGCCCACGAGGGCGGGCCCTTCGGCAAGGTGATCGGAGACATGGCGGCCGGGGCCTTCATCGACCACCTCAAGCGCCAGGCCGCCACCTCGGCCCAGGGGCGGGGCATCGGCTCGGTGCTGAGCGACCTCGTGGCCGAGTTCGGGCGCAACGGCGATCCCCTGGTGCGCCAGGCCCTGGCCCGCCTCCACACCACCCGCCAGACGATGAACGTCACCAACCAGCGGGTGCGGGCGAGCCGGAAGGGGGCCGCGGCCAGCCCGTCGACCCCGGCGGCCGGGGTGGAGGCGGCGGGCTCCAAGCTCACCGTGTCGGCCCTGACCCGGGCCCAGCGGGACCTCGGCCTCGCCGTGCAGGGACCGTACGGGATGTTGACCGACGACGATGCGCCCGCAAGCGCCTTCCAGTACTTCGCCCTGTCCACCCCGGCCCTGTCGATCGCCGGCGGCACCGACGAGATCCAGCGCAACCACCTGGGCGAGCGGGTGCTGGGGTTGCCGTCGGAGCCCAGCCCCGAGCGCACCACCCCGTTCAAGGACCTGCCCGCATCGACCCACCCAAAGTAGGGTCGGCCCCATGGACTACGAGCTGATCATCTACGAGGTGCGGGACGGCGCCGCCCACATCACCCTGAACCGGCCGGAGAAGCTCAACGCCCTCTCCCAGCAGGTGCTGGAGGAGCTGAACCACGCTCTGTGGGAGGCCGACGACGACACGGCGGTGCACGCCGTGGCCATCAAGGGCGCCGGACGGGCCTTCTGCGCCGGCTACGACCTGGCCGCCCCCCGGGGGGCCAACGAGCGCGACGGCAAGGTGTACCGGTCGAACCGCACGTTCGACGACGACGTGTGGCAGCTGGAGAAGGCCCAGCGGCTGCGCATGGTGCTGTTCGACATGCACAAGCCGACGATCGCCCAGGTGCACGGGTACTGCCTGGCCGGCGGCACCGACATCGCCACCCTGTGCGACATGGTGATCGTGGCCGACGACGCCCGCATCGGCTTCCCCCCGGCCCGCGACCTCGGCGTGCTCCCCAACCAGATGTGGCTCTACCACATCGGCCCCCAGTGGGCCAAGCGCCTCCTGCTCACCGGCGACACCATCACCGGGGCCGAGGCGGCCCAGATCGGCCTGGCCCTCAAGGCCGTGCCCGCCGCCGATCTGGAGGGTGAGGTGAACCAGCTCCTGGAGCGGATGGCCAAGATCGACGCCGACCTGCTGACGGCGAACAAGCGCATCGTCAACATCGGCCTGGAGCTGATGGGGGCCCGCACCCTTCAGCGGCTGGCGGCCGAGATGGACGCCCGGGGCCACTTGGCGGCCTCGGCCGCCGAGTTCCGGCGCACGGCCAAGGAACAGGGCCTGCGGGCGGCGCTCACCGAACGCGACGCCAAGTTCGGCGACGGCCGGGCCCGGGTCAACGGCCCCGAGAAGCGCGACGCCAACGGCCGTCTGCTGGACGAGTAGGGAACGGGGCGACGGCGGGCGACACTGTGTGACCATGACGCTGAGGTCCCGGGGCAAGGGTTCGCGGTGGGCGGCCGGAGCGGCCGCCCTGGCACTGATGGTGGCGGCCTGTGGGGGAGACGACGAGACAATCGACAGCTCCACCGCCCCGGCAGGCGCCGGGTCGAGCGCCTCGCTCGAGAACGCCATCGTGGTCGTGGCCAACAGCCCCGACACCCTGTCCACCCGGGGCGACCAGCGGGTGATGGTGGCCCTCCTGGGCGACGGGCCACAGGAGTTCCTGGGCGGGGCCGACGTGCCGGCCACGTTCGAGTTCGAGTCGGAGGACAAATCGGTGGTCGACGAGGTGCAGGGCACCTGGCTCACCGCCACCGGTGCCACCCTCGGGCTCTACGTCACCCACTACACCTTCCCCACCCCCGGGATCTGGGCCGTGCGC
>Ga0268299_1003591_pt1 | contig 13873 bp, 14 predicted proteins | sample NOBtaG_FD_193484 | JGI IMG/M metagenome (GOLD analysis project Ga0268299, IMG submission 193484) | Activated sludge microbial communities from bioreactor in Nijmegen, Gelderland, Netherland - NOB reactor | ecosystem: Engineered > Bioreactor > Aerobic > Activated sludge | place: Netherlands...
GCGTCGCTCCCCTCCCTCGGGAAAGAACGCCGCGGTCGCCGAAAAGGTGGGTGGCGCCACGACCGACGGAAGGCCGGCCGCCTTGGCTGCACCCTCGTCGTGGTAGAGCAGGTGATCGTCGAGGATCGCGTCGGCGAACTCATGGATCTTACCTCGCTCGATCGGAAACCCGGGTGGTTTACTGTACGCCATTCTCTCCATGCTTCTCTCCGTGCAACAGGCCCGCGCGACGCCTGGACTGCGGTGATTGCGCCCGTCGGCAGCGTGGCGTCAGCGCGGCGGGTCGGCAAGGTCGAAGAGGCGGGAAAGGCAGGTTGGACGGCTGGACTCTCATTGTCGCGATGGTCTATAGGATCGGAGAATAGCATAGCCGATCGGAAACGCCAGAGTGACGTGCGTGCCCAAGGCACGACGGCAGGAGGAAGCCGTATGGCGGGGAACTGGAGAGAGGTCTTTCGGAGTCGCCTGACGACGGCGGACGAAGCGGTGAAGGCCATCAAGAGCGGCGACACGGTCAACTTGCCGATCTTCGCGCCGCGCGCTCCACTCGCCGCGCTCTATGCGCGGCGCGACGAATTGCACGACGTGGCACTGCGCATGAACGCGCCGTCCTACGACCCGGGCTGGTTTCAGCACGAATCGGCGGCGACCTTCCCCATCGAGTTCGAGATCTTCATCGGCGACTTCGCCCGGCACGCGCACACCGACAAGCGGGGCTACTACCTGCCCAACCTCTTCTCCACGGCGTTCAAGGCGTACGATGAGCAGCGGCCCGGCGTACGGCATCAAAACGTGGCGATCGTCAGCTGCTCGCCGCCGAACGACGCGGGCTATGTGCACTTCGGCCCGCACCATTGGACGAAGCGCAGCTTGGTGCGGCGCTGCGAAGTGAGCATCGCGGAGATCAATCCTCGCTTCATGACTGTGCACGGCGACGTCTACGCGCACGTCTCGGAAATCACCCACTTCGTCGAATCGCACGAGCAAGAGATCACCCAGGAACGCATCGACGCTCGGCTGGCCGAGATGCCGGTCGAGCAGCGCGAGCCCATGCGCCAGCTCATCCCGCGCATTCCAAGTGAGCGGCTGCGCCTGGTGTTTCCACTGTTGGGGGTGATCGAGCCGAAGGCCCTGGAGCGCTTTCTCGGCCTCGCGCCGCCGTTCGAGTCGCATAGAGCGATCGCCGGGTATCTGTCGGAAGTCGTCGAGGACGGCGACTGCATCCAGATCGGCGTCGGGGAGCCATCGTACCTGATGGTGCAGCTGGGCGCTTTCGACGACAAGCACGATCTGGGCATGCACACCGAGCTGATCGCACCGGGAACCGCGAAGTTGGTCGAAGCGGGTATCATCAATGGGCGGCGCAAGAACCAGTTTCCGGGCAAGGTCGTCGCCGCCGCGTGGACGGGTGGGAATGACGAGGACTTCGCCATCATTCACGACAATCCGATCTTCGAGCTGTACGATCCGGAGCGCATCCTCGACATCAAGTGCATCGCGGCCAACGACCGCCAGGTGTCCATTAACAGCGCGCTGAGCGTGGACCTCACCGGGCAGATCAACTCCGAGTCGATCTTCGGTCCGCTGATGATCAACGGCACCGGCGGGCAGCCCGAGACGCACTTCGGCGCATTTCTGTCGCGCGGCGGGAAGGCCATTACCCTGCTTCCGTCCACCGCGCTCGAAGCGTCGATCTCGCGGATCGTCCCGATGCACCCGGAAGGGTCGATCGTGACGATCCCACGCTTCTTCGCGGACACCGTGATCACCGAGTACGGCATCGCGCGGCTGCTCGGCAAGAATCACCGGCAGCGCGCGGAAGAGTTGATCGCCGTCGCCCATCCGGACCACAGGGCCGAGCTGCGTAAGGCGATGCAGCAGATGTTCTCCAGCTGAACGGTTGCGGCCACGGTCGATCAGAGAATGAGGAAAGGACGACGATGAACTTCGATTTCTCAGATGAGCAGCAACTGCTGCGCCAGACGGCACGCGAGTTTCTCACCGAGCACGCGCCGCTGAGCCTGTGCCGCTCCGTATTGGAATCGGACAGGTCGTACTCCGACGGCTTGTGGAAGCGGGTCGCCGAGATGGGGTGGCTGGGCACGGCGATTCCCGAAGAGTACGGCGGTGCCGGTTTTGGCCGGCTGGAGCTGGCGGTGATCGCCGAAGAGCTGGGCCGCGTGTTGGCGCCCGTTCCGTTCTCGTCGAGTGTCTACCTCGCGGCCGAGGCGGTCCTCACGGCCGGATCGCCGGCTCTGAAGCGGGAGTTCCTGCCGAAGCTGGCGTCGGGCGAATGCATCGCGACCTTCGCGCACGCGGAGAGGCCTGGTGAATCCGCCGCGCCGGCGACGACCTTCTCGCGCGGCAAGCTCACGGGCGCGAAGGTGCCTGTGCCCGACGGCGACATTGCGCACCTCGCCGTGGTTACGGCCAAGAGTGGCAAGGACGTTGCCCTCGTTGTTGTCGACCTGACCGACAAGGGCGTCGAGCGAACCGCCGTGCGCTCCATCGATCCAAGCCGTTCACTAGCCACCGTTCGCTTCAACGGGGCGCCGGCGCAGCTACTCGGAGAGGCTCGCGCTGGTCGGGCCGCGATCGAGCAAGTGTTGAATCGGGCCGCCGTGCTCATGGCGTTCGAGCAACTCGGCGGCGCCACGCGGGCATTCGAAATCGCGCGCGAGTACACACTGGGAAGGTACGCGTTCGGGCGGCCCATCGCATCGTTCCAAGCCGTCAAACATCGACTCGCGGACCTCTATGTCGAAATCGAGCTGGCGCGTTCCAGTTGCTACTATGGCGCGTGGGCGTTGGGTCACGACACCCCTGAGCTTGGCATCGCGGCATGCGGGGCGCGCACCAGTGCCACCGACGCCTTCACACTCGTGGGCGAGGAGATGATCCAGCTCCACGGCGGCGTCGGCTACACGTGGGAATTCGACTGCCATCTGTTCTACCGCCGCGCCAAGTGGCTCGGGCTCGCGCTCGGGAGTGCCGACGAGTGGCGCGAGCAGTTGATCCAGCATCTCGAAGCCCGCGCGGACGGGTGACGCGCGAGAATTTCACATCGGGTCTGCGCTCGACGCAAGCTCTCGATCTTCGATTGCTTGTCCAAAAGGAGTGAACGAACGAATGGACTTCAACGATACCCAGGAGGAGGCGGCCTTCAGAGCGGAAGTGCGGGCCTGGCTCGCTGCACATGCGGAAAAAATGAAACCGGGTGAGCACGCGCCAGGCTTGGAAGGACGCGCGGAGCCGGGGGCGATCAGCCGGGCCCAGGCCTGGCAGGCCAAGAAGGCGGATGCCGGCTGGGCGTGTATGTCCTGGCCCAAAGAGTACGGCGGCCGTGGTGCGACGCCGATCCAAAGCATGATCTGGAACCAAGAGGAATCGCACTACCGGGTGCCACCCAACGTCTTCGCCATCGGTCACGGCATGCTTGGGCCGACCATCATGGTCCACGGCACCGATGAACAGAAGCAACGCTACCTTCGACCGATGCTGCGCGGCGAGGAAATCTGGTGCCAGCTGTTCAGCGAGCCCAGCGCCGGCTCCGATCTCGCCGGCTTGCGTACCAGCGCGGTGCGCGACGGCGATGACTGGACGATCAACGGACAGAAGATCTGGACCACCGGTGCGCAGTATTGCAAGTGGGGCATGATCGTCACCCGCACCGATCCCTCCGCCGAGAAGCACCGGGGCATCACCTACTTCATCGTCGACATGCAGGCGCCGGGCATCGAGATCCGCCCGATCAAGCAGATCAACGGCCAATCCGGCTTCAACGAGGTGTTCTTCACCGACGTGCGGGTGCCCGACAAGTATCGGGTGGGCGCCGTCAACGACGGCTGGCGCGGCGCGATCACGACGCTGATGAACGAGCGTGCGTCCATCGGCGGCGGGATCGGGGGCGGCCCCGACTTCACGGACCTGCTGCGCCTCGCCAAGGAAACCCAGTGCGACGGGCGCTCGGCATTGGAGGATCGCTCCGTGCGCCAGCGCTTGGCGCGCTTTTATATCCGCCTCAAGGGCCTGCAATACACCGGCTACCGCACACAGACGGCGCTCTCGCGCGGCGCGATCCCGGGACCCGAGGGCTCCATCGGCAAGCTCGTCGGTGCGCCCTTGCGCCAGGAGATGGCCAGCTTTGCCATGGACCTGCAGGGAGCCGCGGGCGCGATGATCGATGAGGCCACGACGCCGCACGAGGCAGTCTGGCAACAAGCCTACCTCGCATCGCCCGGCATGCGCATCGCCGGGGGAACCGACGAGATCCTCCACAACATCATCGCGGAACGCGTCTTGGGTCTGCCGCCCGATATCCGCGCCGACAAAGGCGTGGCGTTCAAGGACATCTCGACCGGTCCGAAAGCTTCCTAGGAGCACGCACAGACGAGTGGTGACGCCATGTATCCCGCAACTTACGCGGCATCGAATCCAAACAAGCCGGCACACATCATGGCTGGTAGTGGCCAGACGGTTACCTACCGCGAGCTGAACGACCGTTCGAACCAACTCGCGCAACTCATGTGGAAGGCGGGACTGCGCCCCGGCGACCACGCGGCGATCTTCATGGAAAACCACCCGCGCTACCTCGAAATGGTGTGGGCGGCTTTGCGGTCTGGTCTGTACGTGACCGCCGTCAACTCGTACCTCACCGCGGGCGAAGCGGCGTACATCATCGATGATTGCGACGCCCGCGTGCTGGTCACCTCACGCGCCCGCGCCCAGGTCGCGGGCGAGCTACTCGATCAGATCCCGAAGGCCGATGTCCGGCTCATGGTGGATGGCGTCATTGACGGGTACCGCTCGTACGAGGAAGCGATCGCACGGTATCCCGCCACGCCGCTCGCTGACGAGCCGTGCGGCGAGCTGATGCTCTACAGCTCCGGCACCACCGGCAAACCGAAAGGCATCCGGCGCCCGCTGTCGGGGCGGCGCGCGCGCGACGGATTCGGTCTTGCGCCGCTGCTGTCGGGCCTGTTTCGCTTCACGCCGGAGAGCATCTACCTCTCACCCGCACCGCTCTACCACTCGGCGCCCATCGGCTTCTCGCTTTCGACCCAGTCGCTCGGGGGCACGGTTGTCGTGATGGAGCAGTTTGACCCCGTGCACGCTTTGCAGTCGGTCGCACGCTACCAGGCCACACACAGCCAATGGGTTCCGACGATGTTCGTGCGTATGCTGCGACTCCCCGAGGCGGAGCGCACCCGCCATGATCTCTCGTCGATGCAAGTCGCGGTGCACGCCGCTGCGCCGTGTCCGGTGGCCGTCAAAGAGCAGCTGATGAGCTGGTGGGGGCCGATCGTGCATGAGTTACTACGGCGCCACCGAAACCAACGGGCTCACCTACATCGGGCCGGAGGACTGGCTGCAGCATCGCGGCTCGGTCGGCAAAGCGGTGTTCGGTGAGCTGCACATCCTCGACGACAATGGCAACGAGCTACCCCCGGATCAGATCGGCACCATCTACTTCGCCAGCCCAGCGCGCTTCGAGTACCACAAGGCACCCGAGCAAACGCGCGCCGCGTTCGTCCGCAGCGATTGCTCGACGGTCGGTGATATCGGTTATGTCGACGACGCGGGATACCTCTATCTGACCGACCGCAAAGCGCACATGATCATCTCCGGCGGCGTCAACATCTACCCGCGCGAGATCGAGGACGTACTCGTAGGCCACCCGCAGGTCGCCGACGTTGCCGTGTTCGGCGTGCCGAACGAGGACTTCGGCGAGGAGGTGAAGGCGGTGGTGCAGCCGGTCGATATGGCCCTCGCCGGGCCCGCCCTGGCGGACGAGCTGATGGCCTTTTGCCGTGCGCGGCTGGCGCACATGAAGTGCCCGCGCTCGGTGGATTTCGAGGCCGAGCTGCCGCGCCTGCCCACGGGCAAGCTCTATAAACAGCTGCTGCGCGAAGGCTATTGGGCCGGCCACAAGACGCGGATCGTTTGAGGGTAAGCGCTCGGCCCCAGGGGAGGAACGAAATATGGACTTCGGTCTCTCGCCAGAGCAGGAGTTGCTGCAAGCTACCGTCCGCAACTTCGTGGCCAACGAGTGCCCGCCGGCGCGGGTCCGCGCGGCGTTCGAAAGCGATGACGGGGCTGCCCTCGATGTGTGGAGATCCCGTGGTGCTTGGGGGCATCGGGCTCGCTGCGGCACAGGCAGAACATGTAGTCGGCCTCGCGCGCGGCGCTGGTCCAGATCTTCTGCCCGTTGATGACCCACTCGTCGCCATCCAGCACGGCGCGTGTGTGCAGCGACGCGAGGTCGCTGCCGGCACCAGGCTCGCTGTAGCCTTGGCACCAGTTCATCTCGCCCATGATCGTGGGTGGAAGGAAGCGCTGGCACTGCTCTTCGCTGCCGTGCTCCAGCAGGGTCGGAACGAGCATGGCGGGCCCCGGGCCCCGGAGGTCTCCCGGCGCGCCGGCGCGCGAGAGCTCCTCCGTGATGATCCCGGCCTTCAACACGTCTGGTGGTTGCTGCGATCCGCCGAAGCGCTTCGGGACGGCGCGCGCGAGATACCCGGCGGCGATGGCGCGCTCGCGGAATAGACGCGCCTGCCGCTCGCGTGGAAGCGCCGCCTCGGAGCCCTTGAGCGGCCAGGTGGTTTCGAGAAAAGTCCGCACCGCGCGGCGGAACACTTCGTATTCGTCACTGTAGCGGAGATCCATGCGACATCCTCCTACCAGCGTGCGAGCTGGGCGCAGCGCTCGCGATGGAACTCGGGCGTGCCGAGAAACGCGCGGTCGAACATGGCGCGCTTGTACCAGAGCTGCACGTCGCACTCCCACGTGAACCCGATGCCGCCGTGCACCTCGACCGCGTCGCGCGCCACCTGCATGAAGCGGTCGGTGAGGTGCGCCTTGGCCAGCGCCGCGGCGCGCGGCGACTCGTCAGGCAACGCGTCCGCCGCGTAGGCAGCGTACCAGTACAGGGCACGCGCGGGTTCGATGTTCAGAGCCATATCGACCAGGCGATGCTTCACCGCCTGAAACTGTGCGATGGGTTGGCCGAACTGCACGCGCGTCTTCGCGTACTCGACCGACATCTCGATCAGCTTCCACGCGCCGCCGAACGCGTCCGCAGCCAGCAGCACCAAGCCGGCGTCGAAGACGCGCCGCGCCGCCGCGGGCCCATGCTCGAGAACCTCGCAGGGCGCGCCCTCGAGTGTCAGGTGATCGAGCCGCCGCGTCCGGTCGACACCGTCGAATGCCTCGAGGCGTACGCCGTGTTGCTGGCGCTCGACGAGCGCGAGTCCGCCTCCCGCAGTCCCTACGACGATCACGTCGGCGAGCCGACCGCCCAACACGAAGCTCTTCGTACCGGCCAGGCACCCGTCGCGGACTTCGGTGCCCCACTGCTGCGGAGTCCACGCCCCGTTCGGCTCACCCAACGCGATCGACCCGGTGAGCCTGCCGGCCGCGAGCTCCGGTAGCCACCGTTGTTGCTGTGCGGTGCTGCCGCCCTCCGTCACTGCGCACGTGGCCAGGAGGTGGCCGAGTAAAGCACCCGGCACCGATCCGCTGCCCAGAACTTCCGCGACGAGTGCGGCATCCAACACGCCGAGTCCCGACCCTCCGTACGTCTCGGGGACGAGCAACCCCGCGAGCCCCAACTCCGTCATCCTCATCGACATGCGTGCGTCCGGCATCGAGGTGCGGCCGCTCAGGCAGATGACGGGCACGGCGGACTTCAACGAGGTCTTCCTCACGGACGTGCGCGTTCCCCGCGACAACCTGGTCGGCAAACGCGGCGAGGGCTGGATCGTCGCCAACACGACCCTCAAGCACGAGCGCAACATGATCGGCGACGCGGAGGGGATACGCGCGCTGTTCAATACCCTCGTCTCGCTCGCCAAGGAGCGGCCGAGCAACGGCCGCCCAGCCATGGAGGACCCGCACATCCGCCAGCAGTTGCTCGAGATCGAGGGCTACGTCGCCGCGCAGCAGTACTCCGGCTATCGCCAGATGACGCTGGCCGCGCGCGGTCAGCAGCCTGGCCTGATCGGGCTGATGAACAAGCTGCACTCCACCAACCTGACACTGCGCATCGCGCGGCTCGCGCTCGACCTGCTGGGTGACGATGGCTTGTGCGCGCCAGGCACGCGCGAGAACATCCTCAGCTTCGAGCCGCACGGCAGTGCCGGTTGGGTGAGCCACGGCATTTGGGCGCTCGCCCTGCACATCGGCGGCGGCACGGCGAACATCCAACGCAACATCATCGGCGAGCGCGGGCTCGGCCTGCCGCGCGACCTGCGCCCGCAGTCGAAGGAAACGAGCTAACCCAGCACCGACGGGAGACTCCCGAGTTGACCGGGCCGCATCGGGCTTCGCTACCCGCTCCACCCCCGCCGTGTCACCGCATATTGCCTCATGATGGAGGATCGCTCGCGATGTGCCATAGACCAACACGCATTCTGCCTCTAAGACGACCCTGTTGTTGACTAACGAAAATTCCCCTGTTAGACGACGCCTTATGCCACAGCCGGTTGTCCGTCTGAGCGCCCGTCGGCGGCGCGACCCGGACGCTACCTATGAGGCCATCGTCTCCGCCGCGCGCTCTCTCATGGCGGAACGGGGACCCGAAGCGCTCACTGTCGCAGACGTCGCTCATCGCGCGCGGGTGAATCGCACCACCGCCTATCAACACTTCCGGACACGGGAGGATCTGATCGGTGCCGTGATTGCGCGATTGGCGAACGAAGTCAGCCTCATGCTCACGACCGACATGCCGGTCGGCGCGCGCCTCGACCACATGGTGAAATATTTTTTGGACCACCCCGAGATCGCCCGTCTGTGGATGTTTCAGATGCTGTCGGACATTCAATTGCCCAGCCACGAGGGATGGGAGCGCTACCTCAAAGCCATGGGCGGATTTGCGGCGAGCGACCGCACGCAAGACGGCATCGATGCGGAGATGCTCGCCCACATCCTAGTGGCGTCAACGCTGGTGTGGTCACTCAAGGCGCGTGGCGAGCTGTCCGATCCCGACGCGTTGCGAGAGGCGGCCGGGCGGTTCAGCCGCGAGGTGAAGCGCCTGTTGTTGTTCGGCGCCATGAAGCCGGACAAATGGCCTGAATTGGTTGCGGAACTATCCGAGACGATTTCGCCCGCGCAAGCGGGACCATAGGAGGAGAAACCATGAGCCCTCGATTGAGCTACACGCGTGACGAAATCATGGCCGACCGAGAGTACGCGTCGCGCATTCGGCGCGGCGACGTTCTGTTTCACGGCGGGCTCGACGGCAACGGCGCATACATCCCGCCGCGCTCGCGTCATCGGCTGGAGGCGATCGCGGCCTGGGCGGCGCAGCTCGCAGCGCACGGCCATCCGACCCAGGTGGTGCGCCCCGAACAGGTCAAGCGCGAGTTCTTCCCGACCGTCGCACAGAGCAAGGCGCTCCTCCGGCACGGCGCTCGTGGGGCCATGACGCGCATCCTCACGCTCATCGGGATCACGGAGGGCTTCGGCAACGACGGGATCAAGCTCATGCCGGCGCTCGATCTGCAGCGCTACTTCAAGGAGTCCATCGACGACACCTGCTTGGCACACTTGCACAAGGGCTTGTTCGAGGCGCACGGCAACGACGAAGCTGGTCGTGGTCATGAGGCCGGGCACGACGTGATGTGGTACCAGATTCGTGATGCGGCGTTGGATAACCCGCCCGTCACGCCCGACATGTTCGAGAATCTTCCCATCGCTCCGCCTCCCGGGTACACGGGGCGAGCGAAGCCCGCACCCGAAGCGCTGAGCGTCGCCGAGCTGGCCAAGCAGCTCTTTCCGGCGCTGGACCCGATGTTGGAGCTGCTGCTGTCCGCGTTGGCGCAGATCCTCGTCATCGAGCTGCTGGCCTACTCCACCTTCGCGTGGGCGCAGGAGGTGCTCCGGGATCCAGAGTGCTCCGCTGCACCCGAGTTCGCGCCGCGGATGGTGGACTACATCCAGCAAGACGAGAACATTCACGTCGGGTATCTCCAGTGCGCGCTGAGCGAAGCGCGCTGTCGCACGATCATCGACCAAGCGGGCCAGGAACTCCCGGGTCAGAAGGTGGTCGACGCCATTTGCGACAAGATCGTGCGCGGTCAGATGGGCAACCGCTGGGAGCGCATGCTGGCCTACCGGATGAACCAGATTCAGCAGGAGCTCGATGCACGAAAGGACGGCGCAAAGATTTTCGCGGAGTTCGCCAAACTAGGACCGGTACCCGCCGCGCCCAAGGTCACGGCGGCGGCGTAGCCGCAGCCGACAGCCAGATTCGCACTCAGGACACGACGATGGCGGAAACACAGGGACCGGCCTTCAAGCATTTCGACCAACAGGTGGCCGACACATTCATCAAAACCAGCAAATCGGCAACCGGCTTGCCGCAGTATCTTGGCGTGGAGATCCTCAAGGCTGGTCCTGGCCAGATGACCGCGACGATGGCGGTCCGTAACGAGCTCCTCACGCCCTTTGGCTCACTGCACGGCGGGGTCATGGCCGGGCTGGTGGATCACGTGTTGGGGTGCGTGCTCTATCCGGTAATGCAGCGGGGGCAGTGGGCAGCCACCACGGAGTTCAAGCTGAACTACCTCGCCGCGGTGCGCGGTGGGACCCTGGTTGCCGAGTCAACGGTGTTGGCCTTCACGAAGCGGACCGCCGTGGTGCGCGTTGAGGTCAGGAATGACGGACAGTTGGCGTGTGTCGCGCAGGGGACGCTGCTGATCGTCGACCCGCAGAAGCCATCGACCCCCTGATCTCACGCCGCTGCACGAACAAGAAACGCCGTGACTACCGCGTTGAGGCCTTCCACCGGCGCACGCGCTCAGCTCCGCGACGTGGAAGTGGAGCATCGGCTGACATCTTCGCGCCCTTTCAGGCGCGACACCGTTCGACCTTCTTACTTTGCGCCTGCGGAATACTCGAACGATGGGCCGGAGAAGCCGGTGGGGATGGCCATGCCCTCGCTGCGGAACAAGTTGCCGCCGCCGGCGGTGAAGCCGCCGTCGACGACCATCGCGGCGCCGGTCACGAACGTGGATTCATCGCTCGCAAGAAATAGGGCCACATTGGCGATGTCGTCCGGCGTTCCGGAGCGTTGCACCGGCTGTAGCGCGCCCAGGAGCTGCGCCGCGGCATCGACTCCGCCGAGGCGGTTCGAGACCAATGGGGTGTTGATGCCGCCGGGACAGATGCAGTTGACCCGGATGTTGTCCTTGGCGACTTCGAGGGACACGGAGCGGGTCAGGTTGACCACCGCGGCCTTGGCGGCGCTGTACGCATGCGGCCCGGCCCCCGCGCGTAGTCCCGCCACCGAGGCAGTGGAAATAATCGAGCCGCCACCGCTCTTCCGCAGCAGCGGCACGGCGTGCTTCATGCCGAGGAAGACGCTGCGCAGCAGCACCGCCTGCGTGCGGTCCCAGTCTTCCACGCTGGTCTCGTCAATCGGCCCGATGGCACCGCCGATACCGGCGTTGTTGAAGACCACGTCGAGCCGCCCGAAAGCCTTGACGGTACGGGTGAGCAGCGCCTTAACGTCGGCCTCGGATACGACGTCAGCGCGCTGAAAGCGGGCGCGACCGCCCATCGCTATGCATTGTTCGAGGACATCCTTGCCACCGATCTCGTTGAGATCGGCGACGACGACCATGGCGCCCTCCTGCGCGAATCGCAGCGCGGTCGCTCCCCCGATACCGCTAGCCGCCCCTGTGATGACGGCGACCTTCCCGTCCAGTCGTCCCATTGGTTCATCCTCCTCGTTGCTTGGTGCCCTGCCTCGCAACCTGCACTCACGCCGGCCCGAACGCGCGTTCGCATTTCCTGCCCGGCACGTCCGGTCCGCGTGCCGGCGAACGATTACGCCGCGGCCGACACCGGTTCGGTACCGGCGATTGCCGGTTTCGTAGGGTCGATCAGGTAGCGGATCTCCCGCATGTGTACCGTCGAACGGGTGTAAGTCGCCGGCAGAGGTGTCGTCAGTTGCAGGCGCGGCTCGCCAAACGCGGCGGCATCAAAAACGTGGACCGAGGATCGGCCGCGTTCGGCGTATTCGAACGTGTACTCGGGCTCCACTTGGACCAAACGCAGCTTATCTCCCACCTGCGCCAAGTGGAGATTGACGACGTATAAGATGTCGGCGGGAGAAATCGGCACGGCACGCTCGAGGGCGACCTCCAGGATCGTGCGGCCGTCGCTCTCGACACGGCCGACGGTGCGGTGATGCTCACGTCGCAGATCTACCTTGCCCAAGGTCACCGGCCACCCGTAGCGCTCGCGCAACCAGCCAACCGCCGCCTGGTTGTCGACGTACGCGCCGGTGACGAAACCGCCATAGTGCACACCGGCGCGCGTCGTGATCCGCACCTCAGCGAGCCTGAAGGGGCCGACAGGGCTGGTCGGGTGATGGCGAAACAGCAGCGTCGCATAAGGGGGAATCGAGGGATGGAGTGCCGCTGGAATGAGCGCCAGCGCATCGGCCTGATCGATCTCGAAGCCCAGGTGGAGGATCTCCGCCCCCGCCGTATCCCAAGCATCTTTCGCCAACTCAGTGACCGAGGGCACGCTGGCGCGGCGTGCCGCCAGATCAAGCGTACCGAACTGCGGCATCGCGCTCCTCCGTGTGTTTGAAGCGCGGCATGGCCTCCCGCGCGAACAGGCGGAGGCTGGCCAGCACTTCCTCGTGCGCCACAGTCTCGTGCATGTTGAGGAGGAAGTTCACGCAATCGACGCCGGCAGACTCCCACATCTTCAGCGTGTCGACGATGCGCTGCGGGTTGCCGATGCACATGCCCTCAGGCATGCGCGCCGGCTGCCCGGGTCCGGCAGGCGCCCGGCGCAATTGCGGCAGCAGACCGAAGCTGGCGTAGGAGCGTGACGGGTAGGCCTCGCGCGCTGAGGCGAGCTGCGCCGCAAGGTATCCGAAGGTTCCGACCAATCGGCTGCCGGTCTTCACGCCCGTTTCATCGTCCTCGTGGCAGTAGAGGAAGTTGACCGCGGCGACTTGCTCGTTCACGAAGGCGCCGGCCGGTTCACAGTTCCGGACTCGCTGGCGATAGGCGTCGGCCTTCTTCTCCTGGTCTTTGAAGCTGGCGAAGCTGAGCCCCAGTGCGCCCATGCCGCGGTCCGCGGCATCGAATTCCGTCCCGGGGCTGGTAACTGCAACCCACATCGGCGGATGCGGCTTCTGGAGGGGCTTCGGGAGCACGGCACGCTCGGGCATCGAAAAATAGACGCCATCGTGCTTGTAGCGCTCCTGGGTCCACATCTTCGGCAAGGCATGGACGATCTCGTCCCACTCCGCCTTGGTGTCATCCGGGTCGGCGCGGAAGCCGCCGAGCTCGGTCCAGGTCGCGCTCCGCCCGGTGCCGAACTCCAGCCGCCCGTCGGAAACGAGGTCGAGCACTGCGGCGCGCTCGGCGATGCGCACCGGATGATTGATCGCGGGTACGCAGACCACGATTCCGTGTCCGACGCGGATGCGCCGGGTCTTCATCGCGCAAGCGGTGAGGAAAATCTCGGGCGCCGAGCAGTGCGAGTACTCCTCGAGGAAATGGTGCTCGACCGCCCACACATAGTCGAAGCCCAGCTCATCGGCGAGCACGGTCTGCTGCAAGCAGTGGTCATAGACGCGCTTTTCCGCACCGTCGTCCCACGGCCGTGGCACGCTGATCTCGAAGAAGATGCCGAACTTCATTGTTCACCTCCTTTGTCTGTGGACCCCTGCGCCGTCAGCCGCTGGTGCGTGGTCGGAAGATCGGCTCGGGTTTCTTTGCCTGCTTGAGCAACTCGCGCACCACCGGGCCGAGCTGCGTCGGGTCCCAGCGGGTCTTCTGATCCACGTAGGGGCCGCGCGTCCAGCCCTCGGCGATGCCGATGTGTCCGCCTGAGAGCTCAAAGACGC
>Ga0268299_1003592_pt1 | contig 13868 bp, 11 predicted proteins | sample NOBtaG_FD_193484 | JGI IMG/M metagenome (GOLD analysis project Ga0268299, IMG submission 193484) | Activated sludge microbial communities from bioreactor in Nijmegen, Gelderland, Netherland - NOB reactor | ecosystem: Engineered > Bioreactor > Aerobic > Activated sludge | place: Netherlands...
CACCCACCGCCAGCGTCACCCAGACGTCCGCGCCGCCGACGCTGACGTCCACTCCCAGCCCGACGCCCTCCCCGACGCCACCGCTGTCGTGCACCGGCCCCGCGCCTGCCAACGCCTGCGTCCCCGGCGGGGGCAGCCGCCGCACCGACTGCAGCTTCGAGTGGCGCGTCCTCGCCCCGACCGAGGTCGACGCGCGCGGGTTCCCGAAGAAGCGCATCGCCTGCGTCGAAGGCGATCCTGCCTGCGACGCGGACGTCAATCTGCTCGACGGGCGCTGCACCTTCCGCGTCGCGCTCTGCCTCAACAACGCCGACCCACGCCTGCCGCTGTGCGCGGCCGCGGGTGTCACCAGCTTCGAGATCCTCTCGCCGCGGGCGAGCAGCCTCGATCCGACCGACCAGGACAACTTCGCCACCCTGCTCTCGCAGGTCGGCAGCGGCGGCTTCGGCCTGACGGTGATCAGCGGCAGCACCATCCTCTCGGTCGGCGCTCCCAACACCAACCCCGACGTGTGCAGTGCGCCGCTCGAGATCGACGTGCCGCTCAAGTCGACGGCGAGCGGCTTCCGGCGCGGCCGGCGGGTGCTGCGCGTGAGCGCGAACACGTCGGCCACGCAGCGCGATCGCGACAAGCTGATCCTGCAGTGCGACGCGCCCTAGGCGTCGGCAGCACGGCAGCGCCGCCGCCCCGGCGCTAGAGCGTCCGTGCGAAGGCCTCGCCGTCGCGCCGGCCGAGGTCGAACGTCTGCTGGATGCGCTCGGCGCTGGTGTAGTCCCACTTCGCCACCGGGATGGGCGCCGACGGCCAGAGGTAGCGCCGGCCATCGACCGCGGGAATCTCGCTCTCGCGGTGCGGGCGCGTCAGCAGGACGAGCGAAGGGTTCTCCTCCGGCTGCAGCACCTCGACCGGCACGCTGTCGATCAGACCGCCGTCCAGGATCGGCCGCCCATGCCGGCGGTAGTAGGGCGTGAAGGGCGGAGTGCAGGAGGACTGCAGAACCAGTTCGGCGAGTTGCCACGGCGTGCGGCACTCGCGCAGCGAGATCACTTCGGTACGGAAACCGGCGCGGCGCGCGTACTGGCGGTGCAGGCGGCGCGCGAACAAGCGCTGCGCCTGGTCGAGCGTCGCGGCCGCCAGTAGCGACGCTCTCGGGCCGAGGAACGCCGGTGTGTGCGCCACCGTGACGCGGATCTCGGGTCCGTCGCGCAAGGGCTCGATGCCGGTCTCGTCGAGGAGCGAGAGCATCGTGTCGCGATAGAGGCGCGCGTGCGGAAAGACCGGATCGCCGCTGGCGAGATTGCGCCAGTAGGCGTTGCGCGGATTGGCGCGCACCGCGGCCTTGAACGCGTCGAGGCCGTCGCGCGTCCTGCCGCTGAAGACCAGACACGCCATCGCCGCACCGGCGCTGACGGCGCCGACCACGCGCGGCGGCTCCGACAGCGCGGGCAGTGCGACGTCGAGGAAGCCGGCTTGCCAGAAGCAACGGCAGCCACCACCGGACAGGACGAGAGAGCGAAACATCTTCTCCTCGTCGATAATCTCGCAGACGCCGCAGTCTCACTGCAAGGCGATTCCCAATCTCGGGAAATGCCGACTCGAAACGTCGGATATGCTTTTCCAGCTTGAAGTTTCTTTACCACCGCCGCCCGATCGTGCTAGGCGAGTTTTGCGTTGATCCGAGGACCACTGAGTTCCGCCACGAGAGAGGAGAGGTTGATGTTTCGCAGAGCCGTGTTGCTGACCACTCTCACCGCCATCGCAGGTGCTTCGTCGGCGTTCGCCGTCGACGTGCAGCAGCTCTACGACCAGAAGTGCAAGCTCTGCCACAGCATCAAGGGCGAGGGCGGCAAGAAGATGGACGTCGGCGGTCCGCTCGACAAGGCGGGAGAGCGCGGCGAAGAGTGGCTGCGCGCCTACATGGCGGACCCCAAGTCCAAGATGCCCGAGGCGAAGATGCCGAAGATCAAGCTCTCCCCGGACGAGATGAACGCAATCGTCCAGTACATGCTCACGCTGAAGTAGATCTTCACGGACGCCCGAACACGTCGGCGGCGGGCGTCCGACCAGGAGCCGACAAGGAGAGGTCATCGCGATGAGAGATGCCGGACTCATCAGGTGGATGCGCGCCACGGTCGTAACGGCCGCGTTCGGGTCGCTGGTTCTCAGCGGTTGCGGGGGCGACGACGATGGCGGCAGTCCGCCACCGCCGACCGCACCGCCGACGTCAGCGCCGACCGCCGTGCCGACTCAGCCGACCCCGCCGGCGCCGCAGGCGGGCCTGATCGCCGAGGTCCAGTCGGCGTCGGTCGCCGGTTCGCAGGTCGAAGTCCGCTTCCTCCTCACCGATGCCCAGGGGAATCCGATCAAGCCGGTGCTCACCAGCACACAGGATCCCAACCAGGCGCGCACCCGCTTCACCCTCGCCCACATAGAGGAGTACAGCGGCGGCGGCGAGATCCCCAACACCTTCCTGCGCTACGTCAACGACGTCAACCTGACCCAGCCGTCGTACGACTCACGCGGCACCCTGGGTGTGGTGGACGCCGCAGCCGGTCTCTACAGCTTCCGCTTCAGCGTGATGCTGCCGCAGGACTACGACCCGACGGAGACCTACTCGGTCGGCATGCAAGCAAACCGCACCTACCAGGGCGAGTCCTACGCCGTGAACCAGGTGCACGACTTCGTCCCGGCAGGTGGCGAACCGATCGTCTGGAGTTCGGCCTCCACGCAGCAGTGCAACGGTTGCCACAACCCGCTGCGAGCCCACGGCTCACGCTACGAAGTCCGCCTCTGCACCCTCTGCCACACCGAGGCTGCGGTCGACGACGAGGGAGTCACCGTCGACTTCCGCGTGATGGTCCACAAGATCCACGCCGGCGTCGATCTGCCGTCGGTGGCCAACGGCCCACCCGGCTCGGAGTACGTCGTCGCCGGCAACGTCTATGCCCGGAAGAACGAGGACGGATCGGTCACCGGCGTCGCCTTCCCACGCTCGCTCGCCAACTGCACCGCCTGCCACGCCGACGCGCCGACCGCGGAGTACTACCGTACCAAGCCGTCGACGGCCGCCTGCGCTTCCTGCCACGACGATGTGAACCCCGGCCTGGTCGAGACCGAAGCCGGACCGCCGGGGACCAATCACCTCCTCGACATGGGCTACCCGGACGGCTTCTGCAACCAGTGCCACAAGGCCGAGCAGGGGCAGGAGTTCGATGTCACGGTGCCGGGCGCGCACCTCGTGCCGGCCGCGTCGACGCAGTTGCAGGGCATCAACATCGAGTTCACCGGCATCGAAGACCACCAGGCCGGCGAGACGCCGACCGTTCGCTTCACCGTCAAGCGTGACGACGGAACGCCGTACGAAACCCTCACGCCGGCGTTCAATCGCGTCGCCTTCGCGCTCGCCGGGCCGACGACCGACTACGCGACGGTGCTCACGCCCACGGCCGTCGGCGGCGGCGCGTCCGGAACGCTCACCGGACCCGACTCGCAAGGGGTCTACAGCTACACGCTGGCGCAGCCCATTCCCGCCGATGCGACCGGCACGTGGTCGATCGGCGCCGAAGCGAGGCAGAACGTGAACCTCGACGTGCCCAGCAATACGCCACCGAGGTCGGTGCAGGAGGCCGCCGTCAACCCGGTCGCCACCTTCACGGTCGACGACGAAGAACCCGAGATGCGAAGGATCGTGGTCGACGACATGAAGTGCGCGAGCTGCCACGGGCAGTTCTCGGTCGACTTCTCGATCCACGGCAACCTCCGCAACCGAGCCGAGTACTGCGTCCTCTGTCACAACCCGAACGTTTCGGACTACGCCCGGCGCCGCAACGACCCGGAGGCGGTGGCCGAGGGCTCGCAGGTCGCGACCATGGACTTCAAGGTCCTCATCCACAAGATCCACCGCGGCGAGGATCTGGCGCAGAAGCCGTACGACGTCTACGGCTTCGGCCCGCCGCCGGCGAACTACACCAAGTTCGACTTCGCCGAGGTGCTCTATCCCGGCAACCTGCAGGACTGCGCGAGCTGCCACGTGGGCGAGACCTACCTGATCCCGCCCTTCCCCGGTACGGCCCTCCCGACCCAGGTCGCACACATCGACCCGGCGACCGGCGGCCTCATCGTCGACGGGCACGTCGGCCCGATCACCTCGACCTGCACCGCCTGCCACGACAGCGACGAAGCGGTGGCGCACGCGGAAACGCAGACCGCGCCGAACGGCGAGGAGACCTGCGGCGTCTGCCACGCCGAGGGCCGCATCGCCGCGGTGTCGCTGGCGCATTCGGGTCAGCTCGGAGACGAATAGAAGAAAGAGGGTTGGCGGGGCATGTGGCGGTGGCGAACGATCGTGCTCGCGTGGGGCGCCTTGACGGCGCTCCACGCACGAGCGTTCGCCGCCGACCTGCAGGCCACGGTGAAGGTCCCGGCGCAGGTGCGCGACGGCTACTACACCGACGAGGCCGAGGCGCCGATCTACATCTACACCGACCTCGGACTGAACCGGCTGCGTCACGGCCTCAACTTCGAGACCTACTTCCGGCTCTACGAGAACTTCGGGCCCAACGAGGGTGACGCCCAGTTCTACTCGGGCGTGCTGCGCCTGCCCTACGGCATCCCGTACACCAATGCGTCGCTCGGCCGGCAATTCCTGAGCGAGGGGCCGCGCGGCGCCAACCTGGCGGACTCGGGCCGCCTCACCTTCGACACCTCCGCCCTACCCGTCTCGCTCACCGCCTTCGGCGGCGCGCCGCGCTACTTCGAGCCGACCTTCTCGAGCCCGAGCATCTCGCAGGACGAGCAGATGTTCGGCGCCCGCATGAACCTGACCAACGTCACGCGCGGCTACGCCAATCTGGGCTACCTGCAGTACATCCGCGACGGCGAAACGCTGAGCGAGCTGGTGCAGTTGAACGCCGGGCGCTCGTACCCCGACGCCCCTTTGCGGCCGAACGTCTACGGCTACGTGTCCTACGACGCCGACAACGCCAACCTGTACATGGCCCAGCTCGGCACGCAGTTGGCCCTGGTCCCGCAGAAGCTGCTCGGCAGCTTCGACGCCGGCTACTACGATCCCCAGGGGACCGGCACGCGCTATCGCCTCGACCCCAACCTGGCCCAGGATCCGCTCTTCCAGCAGCTCTCGATCAGCGACGAGCTGCGCTTCCGCGGCAGCCTTCGCTACCTGCTGTCGAAGAGCGTCTCGGCTTTCGCCAACCTCGGCTACATGCGCTACGAGGTCTCCGAAGGGGTCCAGGACAACGGCTACCTCGGCGGCGCGGGACTGCATTGGCTGCCCGGCGGCGACGGGCTCGAGTCCGTCCGGCTGGAGTACTACACCGCCGACAGCCGTGGCGGGATCCTCAACGGCGCGCGCTTCTACTACGACAACTGGGTGTACGACCGGATCCACTTCCGCACCAAGGTCGACGTGGCCTACTACGAAAAGATCACCAACCAGGAGGCGACGGCCGTCGCCACCCTTCTGGGACTCGGGTACGACCTGTTGCCCGGCCTCTACTGCGAGGCCTACATGGAGGGCAACCGCAACGAGCGCTTCGACGCCGACATCCGCTTCGGCCTGTGGATCGTCTACGACTGGTCGCATCGCTTCGGGCAGAAATCGGCCCCCGGCGCCGCCAGCGCCGCCTCGACCGGCGAGCCCGCGGCACCCGCGGGGGCCGCCACCGGGGAGGACGCGTGACCTCGCCCGCTCGGGCACTCGCCTTGGTCGCGGCCTGCGCGCTGGCTCTCGCCGCCTGCCGGCAGCTCATGCCGTTGCCGCAGAACCGCTACCTGCAGCCGCGGACGACGCAGCGAGTGTCGATGAGCACGGCCGACGCGCGCCAGTACTTCGACCATGGCCAGCACGCCAAGCCGTTCGGCGTGACCGGCGTCGAGTGCATCGATTGTCACCGCTTCGACTTCGTCATCGACAGCGGCGATCCGAAGATCGCCGAGCCGCTCTCGGCGCACGCCATGGTCGACGGTAGCGCCGCCTGCCACTTCTGCCACGTCGACGACGCGACCCGCATGCAGGCCGCGCCAGCCCCCTGCACCACCTGCCACACCAACCTCGCGCCCCTGGTTCCGGAGAACCACCAGGTCGCGTGGCTCGACGTGCACGCCGCCGAGGCGCGCGGCAATCCGGTGCAGTGCGAGAGCTGTCATCGGCAGTCGTTCTGCATCGCCTGCCACGAGCAACGCGACACCATCCAGTTGATCGCCCACGAACGCAACTTCCTCTTCCTCCACGGAATCGAGGCGCGCGCCGACCCGATGCAATGCAGCGCCTGCCACCGCGAGGACTTCTGCATCAACTGTCACCTGCGCGAGGCGGTCGACCCATGAGGACCATGACTCGATTCGCCCCGCTCGCCCTGGCGCTGCTGCTGGCCGGCTGCGGCGACGTGAACTCGGATCCCGAGGGCGAGGACTACGGCAACCTGCTCGCTTCGCCCGGCGGTCTGGTGGTGCTGCAAGAGGAGCACCCCGACGGCTGGGGACGCCCCGACTGCTTCCTCTGTCACAACGTGAACAACATCCACAACGTCAATCGCACCGGCCTGCCGGACGACGTCGTCGACCTGGAGGGCGTGCGCGCCATCGTCGCAAACCAGGGAGAGCAGAGCTGCTCACTGTGCCATGGCGACAACGGAGTGCCCGAATGAGACGGCTCTGGCTCGCGGCACTCCTGCTGCTCGTCCTGCCTGCCTGGTCGGCACGCGCCGACGACGACGAGGACAACCCGCACTACATGGTCGACGCCCAGGGAGAACCCGAGACCGACAAGTGCGACTTCTGCCACGAAGACGACCTCAGCCTCTCGCAGTCCAAGGAGGAGACCTGCCTCATCTGTCACACCAAGCAGCAGCACGCCGGTTCGGCGCAACACGTCGCCGTCAGCGGTGAGGTGTTGCGGCAGATCGTCCCCTCCGCCAAGAGCGACGACTTCCCCCTGCCCCTGACCGACAGCGGCGGCATCTACTGCGGCACCTGCCACCTGTTCCACGACCCGAAGGACGCCTCCGAGCCTTGGCTCGCCAAGGGCTGCGAGGAGAGAAAGACGCCGTTCGCGCAAGCGGTGAAGCGCGACGTCGAGAAGTTTCGCGACACCATCGCGGACGCGCAGGCGGCCCACTTCGTCGCCGAGGGGACCCGCGCCCTGCGCATGCCCGCCTGTGACGGCACCCTGTGCAAGCAGTGCCACGAGGCTCAGAAATGAGGACGAGGCTCGGCGCGCTCCTGCTGCTGGCGCTGCTGCTGCCCGCCTGCGACAAGGGCGCACCGCAGTACGGTGGGTCCACGCCCGCCGACAATCCCGTGGCCGTCTACGGCGAGTGCGCCTACTGCCACACCGAGCTCGCCGCCAGCATGGTCAACACCGGCGGCCACGGCAGCCTCGCCATCAAGTGCACCGTGTGCCACCAGAACCTCGAGCCCGACGATCCCGGCCCCGGCCACGCGACCGTGCCGGAGTGCCTCGACTGCCACACCTCGCAGCAGACCCACTTCGACCCGGCCGCCGGCACGCCGAACGAGTGTCTGGTCTGCCACACACCACACGGGAGCCCCAACCTCCTCCTCGTCGACACCTTCATCGTCACGACGCAGGGAACCGAGGTGCCGATCACCTTCACCAACCTCGACGGGTTGGCGGACGGAAGCTTCGCCAGCGTCTCCGATCCAGGGAGCGGCGTGTGCGAGGTGTGTCACACCGACACGCTCTACTACCGCAGCGACGGCCTGGGCGAGCCCCACTTCGGCTTCCCCTGCTTCACTTGCCACACGCACGCCGAGGCGTTCGCACCGACGGAGTGAATCGCGCCCCGAACGAGGCCAGGGGATGCGCACCGACCGACACGAGAGGGCGACGGCAGAGCGGCGAAGCGGGCGTGCGAGCCAGCGAGGCATCGAGATGGCCGTGCTGCTCTGGGTCCTCCTCGCCACCGCGGGCCTCGGGCGGGCGGCGCCCAGCAACGACGAGTGCCTCGAGTGCCATGCCGCCGACGGGCCGTCGCCCCTGGAGCACGTCGACGCCTTCGCCGACTCTGCCCACGGCGTGTTCGGCTGCACCGACTGTCACACCGACGCGACCGAGGTTCCGCACGCCGAGGAACTGAAGCCGGTCGCCCTCGACACCTGCGGCGAGTGTCACGCCGAGGCCGTCGCGGCCTTTCGCCAGAGCATCCACGCCAAGCTCCGCGAGGGCGACTCGCCCGCCGCCTGTGCCGACTGTCACGGCGACATCCATGCGATGATCGCGCACGGCCAGCCCGAGTCCGGGGCGCACTGGACGCACCTGGCCGACACCTGCGCCCGCTGCCACGCCAACCAGGAGATCGTGGAGAAGTTCCGCATCCCGGTGGTGCAGCCGGTGGAAGCGTACCGCGAGGGCGTCCATGGCCGCACCGTCGCGGCCGGCAAGCGCGCCGCCGTCTGCTCGGACTGCCACGGAGCGCACGAGATCCTGCCAAGCACGGACCCGCGATCCAAGATCTGGCGCGGTAGCGTCGCCGACACCTGCGCCCCCTGCCATGCCGAGGTCGCACAAGAATACAAGGAGAGCGTCCACGGCGTCGCGGTGGCGCGCGGCGTACGCGACGCGCCCACCTGCACCGACTGCCACGGCGAGCATCGCATCCTCGCCCCGAGCCAGGCCGACTCGCCGGTCTTCGCGCGCAACCTCCCCAGCCAGACCTGCGGGCGCTGCCACGCCGACACGCGCCTGAGCGCCAAGTACGGGCTGTCGGTCGACTCGGTCGCTGCCTTCCAGGACAGCTTCCACGGACTGGCGCTGCGGGCGGGCCAGGTCGACGTCGCCAACTGCGCCAGTTGTCACGGCGTGCACGGGATCTTCCACTCCTCCGATCCGCGCTCGAGCGTGAGCGAGGCCAACGTGGCCGGTACCTGCGGCAAATGCCACCCCGGCGCCGGCACGAGCTTCGAGATCGGCAAGGTCCACGTCAGCGCCACCAGCTCGCCGACGCGCATCGAGTACTGGGTACGAATCGTCTACCTCTGGCTGATCGTCGGCGTGGTCGGCTTCATGGTGCTCCACAACGCCGTCGACCTGATCACCAAGGCGCGGCACTGGCCGCCGCCGGCGGAGACGTCGCCGCCGCCGCCGCCCAAGGTGCGGATGTCCCGCTCCCTCCGCTGGCAGCACGGGCTGGTGATGCTCAGCTTCCCGGTGCTGGTCTACACCGGCTTCGCCCTCACCTACCCGGAGGCCTGGTGGGCATCACCAATGCTCCGCTGGGAAGCCAACTTGGGCCTGCGAGGCCTCGTCCATCGCGTCGCCGCGGTCGTGCTGGTCGTGGCATTGCTGTGGCACGCGATCCAATTGCTGATCGACGCGTCCCTGCGTCACCGCCTCGCCGGCCTGTGGCCGGGGCTGAAGGACGTGCGCGTGTTCTGGGGGCGGTGTCTGTACTACGCCGGCCGACGACGCCATCCACCCGCGAGCGGAGCGTTCAGCTACATCGAGAAGCTCGAGTACTGGGCCTTCGTCTGGGGCATGGTGATCATGACGGTGACCGGCGCCCTGCTCTGGTTCAGCGACGCCTCCCTGCGCTACCTCCCGAAGTGGTTCACCGACGTCGCCACGGCGATCCACTTCTACGAGGCCGTGCTTGCAGCGCTCGCCATCCTGGTGTGGCATCTGTACTGGGTGATCTTCGATCCCGAAGTCTACCCGATGGATTGGAGTTGGTGGACCGGTCGGGCACCGGAGAGCCGCGAGCGTGAGCGAGCGGCCGAGGACTCGCCGGCGGAGGGGGGAGGTGCGGACGAGCGCCCTCCCGGAAGGGACGACTCGACTCGATGAAGATCAAGCTCCCCGCGCTGGCGCACAACCTGGTCAGCTACGTCGGCATGGCGGTCTCCGCCCTGTCGATCATCGCGATCGTCTTCCTCTTCATCCTCAGTACCCTGAACACGATGCTCGGGCGGGACGAGGCGCCCTACGCCGGTATCATCGTCTTCATCATCCTGCCCGGCATCATGTTCTTCGGCTTCTTCCTGATTCTGGTCGGGATGCTGCGCGAGCGTGCTCACCTGCGTCGCACCGGCTCGCCGTCGATGCCGACTCTGCCGGTCGTCGACTTCAACGACCCGCGCCAGCGCAACGTCGCGGCGATCCTGTCGCTCGGCGGTCTGGTGCTGCTGTTCTCGTCCGTCTTCGGCAGCTTCCAGGCGTACGAGGCGACGGAGTCCGTCACCTTCTGCGGCGCCACCTGCCACACCGTGATGGAGCCCGAGTTCGTCACCTACCAGAACTCACCCCACGCCCGCGTACGCTGCGTCGACTGTCACGTCGGCCCCGGCGCCGGCTGGTACGTCAAGTCCAAGCTCTCGGGGCTCTACCAGGTCTACGCCGTCGCCTTCGACAAGTACCCGCGCCCGATCCCCGGCACCATCGAGGATCTGCGTCCGGCACAGGACACCTGCGAGCAGTGCCACTGGCCCGAGAAGTTCTTCGGCGCGCAGCAGAAGCGCCTGGTCAGCTACCTCTCCGACGAGAAGAACACGCGCTGGCAGATCGACCTTCTGCTGAAAGTCGGGGGCACCGAAGCCGTCGGCCAACAGGGCCACGGCATCCACTGGCACATGAACATCGCCAACAAGGTGGAGTACATCGCCACCGACGACGCGCGCCAGACGATCCCATGGATCCGCACCACCAACAGCGTCACCGGCGAGACGGTCGTCTATACCGCCGCCGAGAATGCGCTGACCCCCGACCAGGTCGCCGCCGCCGAGAAGCGGGTGATGGACTGCATCGACTGCCACAACCGCCCGAGTCACATCCTGCGTTCGCCCAAGGAATCGGTGGACCAGGCGATCGAGGCCGGCCGCATCGACGGCACCCTGCCCTCGATCAAGGCCGTGGCCGTCAAGATCCTGAAGGAGAACTACGACTCGACCGAGGCGGCTCTCGCGGCGATCGAGAGCGGCATCCTGGGACACTACCGCGAGCAGCATCCCGAGATCGCCCAGCAGCGCCGCAACTCGCTCGCGGCCGCGGTCTCCGCCGTTCAGGAGATCTACCGCAACAACTTCTTCCCGAAGATGAAAGCGCGCTGGGACGTCTACCCGATCAATGCCGGGCACGTGTCCTGGCCAGGCTGCATGCGTTGCCACGACGGCAACCACAAGAGCGCCGACGGCAAGGCGATCACCAACACCTGCACCGCCTGCCACATCATCACCGCCCAGGGCCTGGAAGGAGAGATGCAGTTCTCCGGCCAGGCCGACGGTCTGGAGTTCGTTCACCCGGGCGACGAAGTCGGCGACATGTGGCAGTCGATGCTGTGCACCGACTGCCACGCCGGCGAGTGAGGCGGCCGATCGGTCGGATCAGCGCGGCAGCGGCAGCGTGAAGCGAAAGACGCTGCCCCTGCCATCTTCGTTGGCGCCACCCGTCAGTCGCCCGCCGTGGGCTTCGACGATACGCCGGCTGATCGCCAGGCCCATCCCCAGCCCCTTCGACTTGGTGGTGAAGAACGGCTCGAACAGATGGGCGTGCGCCCCCTCCGCCAGACCTGGACCGCTGTCGCGCACGGCGACCTCGACGAAGCCGTCGACCTGTCGGCTCTCGATGCGCACGCGCTTCACCGGCGCATCCTGCATCGCCTCGATCGAGTTGAGCAGGAGGTTCAGGATCACCTGCTCGACCTGGATCGCATCGACGAAGAGTCGGGGCAGGCGGTCCGCGATCTCCACCCGCACTTCGATCCCCTGGAGGCGGGCCTCCGGGGTCACCAGGGAGACCGCGCTGTCGATCACCCGCTTCAGATCGACCATCTCCATCGAGACCTCGCCCTTGCGCGCCAGATCGCGCAGCCGGCGGATGATCTCTCCTGCCCTCAGAGCCTCGCACGAGATCAGCTCGAGCCCGCGGCGCAGGTCGACGTCCGACAGGTCGCCGGCCTCGAGGCGCCGGTTGCACGCGGCAGCGTAGTTCGCGATCGCCCCCAGGGGCTGATTGATCTCGTGCGCCAGGCCCGACGCCATCTCGCCGATCGTGCCCAGGCGCAGGACGTGTGTCAGCTCCGCCTGGTTGCGGCGCGCCAGCTCCACGGCCCGTCGCAGCTCGGTGATGTCGCGGCTGAAGACCACCGCTCCGGACACCTCGCCGTGATCGAGGATCGGATTCATCGAGATCAGGTAGTGGCGCGTCTCGCCGTCTTGCTCGAACGACTCCTCGGAGACCACGCGCTCGCCCGCCAGAGCGCGGTCGTAGAGCGTCCGCCAGCGAGCCACCACCTCCGCCGGAGCCCGCTCCTCCAGGGACTGGCCGACGTACACCTCCGTGCCGTAGCGTTTTGCCATGGCGGTCCGAACGGCGGCGTTCATCGCCGTCAACCGCCGTTCGCGGTCGACCGACCAGACCGAGTCGCTGGTGCTCTCGATCAGCGCGGTGAGCGCCGCCTCCGATCGCCGCAGCTCGACCTCCATCTCCTTACGGGCCGAGATGTCGCGGGCATGCAGAACGACGCCCGCCACCGCCGCATGTCCGAGCAGGTCCGTCACCGTCATCAGCAGCACGTGCCAGCGAGAGGTCGAGTCGCGGATGCGAACCTCGAGCGAGACCGGTACCGCCCGGCTCGCCCCCACCGCATCGCGCAGGGGAGCGACATCGTCCGGGTGGACGAAGGCGAAGAAGTCCGCGCCGACCCAATCCCTCGGCTCGTAGCCGAGCAGGGCGCGAACGGCCGGCCCGACCGAGCGCACCCGCCCATCCGCACCGACCACCACGATCAGATCGGATGCGCTCTCGATGAGCGTGCGGAAGTGCTCCTCGCGCAGCCGCAGCGCGAGCTCGCGCTCCTCGATCTCCCAGCGATAACGGTCGCTGTCGCGGGCGAGGTAGAACGAGATGACCAGCGCGGTGAGCAGCGCCGCGGTGCTGGGATGCCGCAGGATGGCGGTCGGGTTGCCGTCGACGACGTAGAACGTGACCACCAAGAAGGCGAGCGAGGCGGCGACGACGGCGGCCTGCGCCCTCGCCCCCCAGGGGTAGAGCGTGCCGGTCCCGATGGTGACGGCGACCAGCAGAAGGACGTGCGCCGTGGTGTTGCCCCGCAGGATCGCCGAGGCCGTCGCGGCCGCCAGGATGAACAGGGTCGTGCCGAGCACGAGCGCGACGAGGTTCTCCCTCCCCCACGGACGCGCCATGAGCACGACTGCCACCGCCACGGCCGCAAACTGCGCCACCTTGACCCAGATCAGCGGGCCGATGTGGGGGGCCCCTTGCAGGACGTCGTTGACGAGGAAGAGGACGTACGACGCGAGCGTCAACGCCAGCGCGAGGCGGAAACGCTGGCGCAGGGTGGCATTCGTGCGCTCGCGCAGCGAGCGGCGGATGTCCTCGCGGCGCACGCGGAGGAGATCGGCCCTACCGGCGGTCGGGGAAACGCCGGCCAGCGGCACCCCAACCGAGAGCTCGGACGGCGGCGTGATTCCGTTCACACCGGGGGCTATAGCACGGCCCAGCGCGAACGGTCAGCAGAATCCGTCGGCTCGTCGGGGCAGCCAGCGGTCGACCCGCGCCGCCGCCGCTTCAGCCGACGAAGAAATTGACCGACGAGCTGACGACCGCCCAGACCGGGGCCCAGTAGACGCCCAGAACCAGCGTCAGGGCCGACAGCACGCCCAGGGGGGCGGCGCTGCGCCAACCCAGAGCGACGTCCATCTGCGCCACCTCGCCCTCTGGGATGTCGAGGAACATCGCCTTCACGATGCGGGCGTAATAGTAGAGCGCGATCACGCTGTTCACCGCGCCGACCAGGGCCAGCAGGTAGAACTGCTGCTCGATCGCGGCCGAGAACAGGTAGAACTTGCCGATGAAGCCCGCGAACGGGGGCAGC
>Ga0268299_1003593_pt1 | contig 13864 bp, 12 predicted proteins | sample NOBtaG_FD_193484 | JGI IMG/M metagenome (GOLD analysis project Ga0268299, IMG submission 193484) | Activated sludge microbial communities from bioreactor in Nijmegen, Gelderland, Netherland - NOB reactor | ecosystem: Engineered > Bioreactor > Aerobic > Activated sludge | place: Netherlands...
AGCTCCACCTCGAGCAGATGGGGAGGCAGGCCCTCCCGGTCGAGCATGCGCCGGATCCGGGGCACGAGGTCGGCCTCGGTCAGGTTCCGGGCCGACACGTTCACCGCCACCCGCAGCGGGTGGCCGGCCCGGTGCCAGGCCGCGGCCTGACCGATGGCGAGCTCCAGCACCCGGTCGGTGAGGGGATGGATGAGATCGGTCCGCTCCGCCACCTCCACGAACTCCGTCGGGGGCACCAGGCCCCGCCCCGGCTCCTCCCAACGGGCCAACGCCTCGACCGCCACCAGCTGGCCGGTGGCCAGGTCGACCTGGGGCTGGTAGTGGAGCATGATCCGGCCGGTGTCGATGGCCGAGCGGAGGCGGGCCGCCATGGCCAGCCGCTTCGGGCTGTAGTGGTCGCGGTCGGCGGCGTAGACCTCCACACCGGTGTGGGCGGTCTTGGCGTTGTACATGGCCACGTCGGCCCGGCGCAGGAGCTCGTCGGGGTCGAGGGGGGCGGTGGCCAGGGCGATGCCGACGCTGGCGTCGACGTCGACGTCCACCGCCTGCAGGGCGTAGGGGGCGCGCAGGTGGTCGAGCAGGAGGCGGGCCCGCTCGGCGGCGTCGACCTCGCCCCGGGCCACGATCTGGAGCACGAACTCGTCGCCCCCCAGGCGGGCCAGCAGCTCGCCGCCCCGCAGAACCGGCTCGAGGCGCCGGCCGATCTCCACCAGCAGCTGGTCGCCGCAGGCGTGACCCAGGGTGTCGTTGACCTCCTTGAACCGCTCCAGGTCGATCAGCAGCACGGCCACCTCGGTGCCGGGCGCCATCGCATGGAGATGGCGGGTGAACAGCGCCCGGTTGGCCAGCCCGGTGAGGGGATCGTGGGTGGCCTGGAACTCGAGGCTCGTCGACTCGGCCCGCAGCTCCTCGATGAGGGCCAGGTTGCGGGCGGCCACGGCGGCATGGGCGCTCAGGGTGTCGAAGATGCGCACGTCATCGGCGTCGAAGGCGCGCACGGCCCCGGCCCGGTCGCCCACCCCCAGCAGGAGCCGGCTCCCGTCGGCCAGATGGAGCGGGCCCACGATGGCCTGCTCGATGCCGAGGGCGGCCAGCTCGTGGCCCAGCGGGTCCCCGGGGCCGACCAGCTCCGGGGAGCCCAGGCCCACCCGGTCGGCTGCCGCGGTGTCGAACGGGGTGAGGTCGCCGACCGTCACCTCACCCGGGCCGGTGAGCAGCGCCCGCCGCCCGTCGCCCGAATAGCAGAGCCAGGCCTGCTCGGCGTGCATGACCTCGGCCACCCGGCCCAGGAGGCGGGCCTCGAAGTTCCCGGTGGCCGTCTCCCGGCCCAGCTCCCGGGCGAAGTCGTCGAGGCGGAGCATGCTCCGGTAGCGGTTGGCCAGCCGGGCGAAGCGGTGGGTGAGGGCCACGGCGAACACCCCGAGCGGGATGAGCAGCCACACCTCGGCCGACGAGGCCCGCAACTCGGTGGCCACGTGCAGGGCGTAGGAGGAGTCGATGGCGGCCACCACCAGCGGCAGCCAGACCCCCGACAGGAACGACCGGTCCCACGAGCGCTGGAACAGGCTGATGGCGGTGGTCACCACCAGACCGCCCGTCAGGTCCGCCCCCACCACCGCCAGGGCGACCACCGGCCACGCCCCCGGGCCCAGCCCCGACGGCAACCCGAAGGCGGCGATCACCAGGCCTGCCACCAGCACCTCGATGGCGTGGGAGGTCAGGTTCACGGCCAGCTTGATGCCGCTCTGGCGATGCACCCCGGCCAGCACGACGAGCGACGACAGCACCCGGAGCAGGACCACCAGCGGCACCGGCAGCAGCAACAGGCCGATCACCAGGGGCACCGAGGTGAAGGCGAAGGTGTGGGTGTCGTTTCGGAGCTCGATCTCCACCGACCACAGCTCGGCCCCGATGTAGACCGCCAGCACCAGCGCCGCCACCCACCAGGAACCGACGGCCGGGGCGGCCGGGGCAGCCGGGGCCATTCCCAACAGCAGCCCGCACAGCGCCACCAACAGGGCGGCGAAGACCTGGACGTACAGCGGTCCGGCGTCGGTGGATCGAGGTGCCATGGGCCGCCCCCGTCATCGGCCCGCCACCCCCGGTCCTGTAGCCGATCACGGCTCCCGGAGCCGGAAACGGTCCGGGCGGCCCATCCAGATCGACCCCGACCGTGCCGATAGCACCAGCTGCCACCCCATCCGACTCCAACGAGGTCGCCGACCGTGAGGATGACGCTGTGAACGACCGGGCACCGGGCACGAACCTCGACGGCTGGCGATGGTCGCCCAACCGGCGACGGGGGCCCTTCGCCGCCGTGGTGCTCAGCCTGCTGCTGGTCCTGTCGGCCGGGGTGGCCAGCACCGACTACGACCGGACGGCCGACAACTACGGCACCAGCCTGAGATCGTCGATCACCGGCGGATCGTCGTTCACCGAGTGGAACTCCACCCGCAACATCCTGCGCACCGAGGTCAAGCTGGCCATCGGCGCCCCGCTCCTGGGTAAACCCACCACCCCCACCGGCAAGGGCGTCGACGTGGCCGTGATCGACACCGGCGTGGCCCCGGTGAGGTACCTGGACGCGGCGGACGCCGTGGTCAACGGGCCCGACCTGTCGATCGACCGCCAGCTGGGGCTGCCCACGGCGGTGGACGCCTACGGCCACGGCACCCACCTGGCCGGCATCATCGCCGGTCGGGACGCCGGGGTGGCCCCCGGCGCCCGCATCGTGAACCTCAAGGTGGGGGCGGCCGACGGGGCGGTGGACGTGTCGCAGGTGATCGCCGCCATCGACTGGGCGGTGACCCACCGCAACGACCCGGGCCTCAACATCCGGGTGATCAACCTGGCCTACGGCACCGACTCCGCGCAGAGCTACCTCGACAGCCCGCTGACCCACGCCGTCGAGTCGGCGTGGCGGGCCGGGATCGTGGTGGTGGTGGCCGCCGGCAACAGCGGTGGGGCGCTGGCCCTGCCGGCCACCGACCCCTTCGTGCTCACGGTGGGGGCGGCCGACATCAACGATCCCCTGCAGCCGGGCGACGACGTGGTGGCCCCCTACTCGGCGGTCGGCACCACCGCCCGGGGCGTCGACCTGCTGGCCCCCGGCACGTCGATCACGAGCCTGCGGGTGCCGGGCGGCTACGTCGACACCACCTACCCCGAGAGCCGTTTCAACGTCGCCGGTACCACCTACGCCAAGGGGTCGGGGACGTCCCAGGCCGCGGCCGTGGTGTCGGGGGCGGTGGCGCTCCTGCTCCAGGCCCATCCGGAGATGAACCCCGACCAGGTGAAGGCGCTGCTCAAGAGCACGGCCCGGCCCCTGGCCGGCGCCCCGGCCCACGCCCAGGGGGCCGGCGTCATCAACGTGGGCAAGGCCCTGGGTGCGACCGTGCCGTCGGCCAGCAGCGCCAAGCAGAAGTGGAAGGTCTCGACCGGCCGAGGCTCCATCGAGAAGTCCCGGGGCGACTCCCATCTGGTGGCCGACAACGGCACCCTGCTGGCCGGCGAGATCGACCTGCTGGGCCAGCCCTGGAAGGGCTCGGCCTGGGCCCCGCTGTCCACCGCCGGCACGGCGTGGAACGGGGGCACGTGGAACGGCAGCGTGTGGACCGGCACCGGGTTCGAGGCGTCGCTGACGGTGGACGGGGTGGCCTGGAGCGGGCGGACGTGGCGCAGCGCCACCTGGACCGGCCGGAGCTGGCGGGCCGACCAATGGACGAGCCACACCTGGTACGGCCGCACCTGGCGCTCCGACGGCTGGGCTTGACCAGCCGCCGGGGGCGCCAGCCCCCCAAAGCACGGCTGGTTCTAGGTCGCTGCAGGCAACTACCGTTGTCGGATCATGACTACTGAGGAACGCCATCACGAGGTCATCGTCCTGGGGGCCGGGGTCTCCGGCATCTACCAGATCAAGAAGCTGCTCGACCTGGGGATAGACGCCATCGTGCTCGAAGGCGACGAGGACCTGGGCGGCACCTGGTACCGCAACCGGTACCCCGGGGCCCGGTTCGACTCCGAGAGCTACACCTACGGCTACTCGTTCTCCAAAGAGCTGCTCGACGAGTGGCACTGGACCGAGCGGTTCTCCCCCCAGCCCGAGAACCTGCGGTATCTGAACTACGTGGCCGACAAGTTCGACCTGCGCCGCCACATGCGATTCAACTCCCGGGTGGAGACCATGACCTGGGACGAGGGCGAGCGCCAGTGGCGCCTCGACCTGACCGACGGCACCAGCTTCACCGCCCGGTTCGTGATCACCAGCCTCGGCCCGCTGTCGGCCCCCACCCTGCCGAGCTACGAGGGGATGGACAGCTTCCAGGGTCAGGCCTTCCACACGTGGGCCTGGCCCAAGGAACCGGTGGAGCTGGCCGGCAAGCGGGTGGGCGTGATCGGCACCGGGGCCACCGGCATCCAGGTCATCGCCGAGATCGCCGACAAGGTGGCCGAGCTGACGGTGTTCCAGCGTCGGCCCAACTGGAGCACCCCGCTCAACAACTCGCCGATCTCGGCCGCGGAGATGGACCAGATCCGGGCCCGGTACGACGAGATCTTCGACAACTGCTCCAAGTCGCCGGGCGGGTTCGAGCACGTGCCCGACCGCCGGGGCTTCTGGAACGTCACCCCGGAGGAGCGCCGGGCGTTCTGGGACGAGCTGTACGACCAGCCCGGCTTCGCCATCCTGGCCGGCAACTTCATGGAGATCTTCCTCGACGAGGAGGCCAACCGGGAGGTGTCGGAGTACATCGCGGAGCGGATCCGCCAACGGGTCAAGGACCCCGAGGTGGCCGAGAAGCTGATCCCCAAGGACCACGGGTTCGGCGGGCAGCGCCTACCGCTGGAGACCCGGTACTTCGAGGCCTACAACCGGGACAACGTGCACCTGGTGAGCCTGCAGGAGACGCCGATCGAGCGGTTCACCCCCACCGGGATCCAGACCACGGCCGGCCATCACGACCTCGACATCATCGTGTACGCAACCGGGTTCGACGCCATCACCGGCGCCTATGACCGCATCGACATCCGGGGCGTGGGCGGGCAGACCCTTCGCGACAAGTGGAGTGACGGGCCGTCCACCTTCTACGGCGTGCTCAGCCACGGGTTCCCCAACCTGTTCATGGTGGCCGGACCCCAGAGCGTGTCGGGCTCCACCAACTTCCCCCGCGCCATCGAGGGCGGGGTCGACTGGGTGACGGGCCTGCTGCAACACGCCCGGGACACCGGCTGCACCCGGGTGGAGGCCGAAGCCGAAGCCGAGGAGGAGTGGGTGCGTGAGGTCGTGAAGGCCCACGAGCGGATGCTGTTCCGGCGCTCGAAAGGGTGGTTCACCGGCTACAACTCCAACGTCGCCGGCCACCAGGAGGGCAAGATCCGCTACCAGGCCTACTTCGGCGGGGCGCCCAAGTACAACGCCATGGTGGCCCAGGTGGCGGCCGACGGGTACCGCGGGGTCGACCTGAGCTGAGCTGAGCTGAGCTGAGCCCGGCCCGGGGGCACCGGGCCGGGCCGGCGTCAGCTGCCGATGCTGACGTCGGGGCCCTCAACCGACACGTCCGGCACCGACACGTCCGGCGCGGTCACGTCCGGGGCGGTGATGTCGGGAGCCGTAACATCGGGAGCCGTGATGTCCGGGGCGGTGACGTCCGGAACCTCGATCGTGATCGTGGTGCCGTCGCCCACGCCGTCTCCGTCGTCGTCACTTCCGCAGGCGCCCAGAGCCAGGGCGAGAGCGGCGAACGTAGCGGGCACGGCGTAGCGGGGGGAGATGGTCATGGGCCGTCTTCTCCCCCGACCGGACGACGCTCAAACGTCCCCGGGGCCGGATCTGTCCTGTCAACCGGCGCCGCTGGTGCTGGTCTGGAGCGAGGTGGACGCGGTCGAGCCGCCGCTGATCGTCGTGGGTGTGGTGGACCCCACTGTGGACGATCCCTGGCCCGAGCCGGCGTTGCCGCCGGCCACCGTGGTGCTGGCGAAGGTGGTGACCGTCGCGACGCTGGTGAGCGTCGGGTCCTCGGTGTCATCGCTGCTGCAGGCGCTGAGGGTGAGCACGGCCGCGGCGAGCACCGCGGGGGCCGCAACCCGTGGCGAGAGCTTCATGGGTGTTCCTTTCGGGGTCGCGTCCCCGCTCCCCCGCTTCCCGGCAGCCCCGGCGTCCCAAACGGACGGGTCGATCACCGGCGGGCCGCACCGTGTTCGAGCGCCGGGGTCAGCGGGGGTACTGTCACCGGCGGGGTCGGCGGCGCTCGCCGGCCCGGCGGGTGGGACTGGCCGAGCAGAACGGGACAGGCATGAAAACGGTGGAGCTGCGGGGAGAATCAGGGTTGCGCCTGGCGGCCGACGCCTTCGGGCCGGCTGACGGGCCGCCGGCGCTGTTCCTGCACGGGCTGGGCCAGAGTCGCCAGTCGTGGGGCACGGCGGCGGCCCGGCTGGGAGAGCAGGGGTGGCGGGCCTACGCCGTGGACCTGCGGGGCCACGGCGACAGCGGCCGGCCCACCGAGTCGGCCTACCAGCACAGCGACGTGGGCCTCGACGTGCTGGCCCTGTGCGCCGGCTTCGACGAGCCGCCTCTGGTGGTGGGGGCGTCGATGGGCGGGGCCGGGTCGCTGTTCGCCCAGGGAGTGGCCGACGGCCAGCTCTTCCGGGGGCTCGTGCTGGTGGACATCACGCCCGACGTCGACATGGAGGGTGGCCGGCGGATCATCGCGTTCATGTCGGCCCACCCCGACGGGTACCCCGATCTGGAGACGGCGGCCGAGGCCATCGGCGCCTACCGGGGCGGGCGGGGCCGGCCGTCGCCGGCGGGCCTCACCCGGGTGCTGCGCCAGGGCGAGGACGGCCGCTGGCGCTGGCACTGGGACCCCCGCATCCTCGATGTACGCAAGATCTGGCTCGACGACCCGGCCCTGGCCGACGCCTACGCCGAGCGGATGCGAGAGGGGATGAGCAAGGGAGCCGACCGGCTGGGGGTGCCGGTGCTGCTGGTGCGGGGCGGCAGCAGCGACGTGGTGACGGTGGAGGCGGCCCAGGCGCTGCTGCGCATGATCCCCCACGCCCGCTACGTCGACGTGGCCGACGCCACCCACATGGTGGCCGGTGACCGCAACGACGTCTTCGCCGCCGCCGTGCTCGAGTTCGCCGAGCCCCTGCTGCGTGCGGCCCGGGCCGGGTGACGGAAGCCGGCCCGGTGGGTACCGTTCGTCCATGGCATCACGGCTGAGCGAAGACGAGGCACGGGAGCGTCTGGCCGGCGCGCCCGGATGGGATCTGGACGGGGATGCGCTGGTGCGGACGTTCACCTTCGCCGACTTCGCCCGGGCGTTCGGGTTCATGGCGTCGGCCGCCGTCGTGGCGGAGAAGATGAACCACCACCCGGAGTGGTCGAACGTCTACAACCGGGTGACGGTGCGGCTCTCCACCCACGACGTGGGCGGGCTGAGCGAGCTCGACTTCGAGCTGGCGGCCCGGATGTCCGATCTGGCCTGAGCGCTCGGGGCCGGCCGGCCCCGAGCGGTCATCGCGGGAACGGGTGGCGGCGGCCGATCCCGGGTTACGACGAGCGCCCGATCTCTCGTTCGTCGAGGCTCTCGAAGGCGACGAAGACGCCGGGCTCGGTGGAGGCGAGACGATCACCGAGGATGGCGACCAGCGCCGGTTGCAGGTGCTCGGCGGTGAAACGGTCGCAGGCCGCCTTGGACTCCCAGATGGTGGTGATGGCCAGGCCGGTGTCGTTGCAGCCGGCGTAGCGGGCGATGAGGCCGGCGGCGTGGGATTCGACCCGTTCGCAGATGGCCCGGAAGGTCTCGATGTCGCCGGGGGCGTTGGATGTCATGAGGTAGGTCATGGGGTCACGATGATCGACGGCTCGATCGGGGGCATCCGCCGAACTACTCAGAGCGGGTACTCATCGTCGTTCTAGGATTGGCCGGTGGAGCTCGCGCTGGTCGGCCGGGACGCGGAGCTGGCGCTCCTGCGGGAATGGGTCGACGATGCCGGTGCGGGTCGGGGTCGAGTGGTGCAGGTCAACGGCGAGGCCGGCATCGGCAAGAGCGCGCTGGTGGCGACGGTGGCCGCTGAGGCCCGGGCCCGCGGGATGCGGGTGCTGGTGGGGCGCACCACGGAGGCCGAGGGCGCTCCGCCCAACTGGCCCTGGCTGCAGATCCTGGACCGGCTCGACCGCCGCTCCCTGTTGGACGGACCGGCCGGTGTCGATCCCGACTCCGAGCAGTTCACCCGGCTGGAGGCCGTGGTGGCGGTGCTGGTGAGCGAACCGGGTGTGATCGTGATCGAGGACGCCCACCGGGCCGATCCGGCGTCGCTGCGGCTGCTCGGGCGGCTGGCCGAGGCGGTGGCCGACGCGCCTGTGGCGTTGATCGTCACCCAGCGGTCGGAGCCCGTCGATCGCAGCGACGGCTTCGACGCGGTGTCCGAGGCGCTCGGCCGGGTGGCCGGCGCCTGCCGGCTGGACCTCGCCGGGATAGATCGGGCCGCCGTGGCCGAGCTCCTGCCCGTCGGCCTCGACGGTCGGATGGTGGAGTCGGCGTGGTCGGTCTCGAACGGCAATCCGCTGCTGGTGGGTGAGCTGGGGCGACACCTCGCCGCCGGAGCGACGCTGGCCATGGTGCCCCGCTCGGTCCGCGACGGGGTGGCGCTGCGCCTTTCGCGCCGATCGCCGGCCTGCATCGAGCTGATCCGCTTCGCCGCCGTGGCCGGCCGGACGTTCCCGACCGGGCTGCTGGCCACGGCCACGGGTCGCCCGGCGGTCCAGGTGCTCACCGATCTCGACGAGGCGGTGGCAGCATCGCTGGTGGAGCCGACCGAGCAGGCGGGGGTGTTCCGTTTCGTCCACGCGCTGGTCCGCGACGCCGTGCTGGCCACGATGGGGGCGGCCGAGGGGGCCGCCCGCCACCGCGAGCTGGCCCGGGCGGTGGAGGCGTACGACGCCGACTCCGACGCCCGGACCCTGGAGCTGGCCCGCCTGTGGGAGGCGGCCTCGCCGCTCGGCGATCACGCCACGGCGGCGCTGTGGTGCACGAGGGCCGGTGCCGTGGCCGAACGGCAGCTGGCGTGGGAGGACGCCGCCCGCTTCTACCGCCGGGCGCTCGAGCTCGCCGCGGGCCAGTCGTCCCCCGCCGAGGACTACGAGCGGCACCTGGGGGCGGCCCGGGCCCTCAGCCACTGTGACGAGCTGGCCACCGTCCATGCCTACTGCCTCCAGGCGGCGGCCATCGCCCGTCAGAACGGCCGGGCCGACCTGACAGCGGAGGCGATCCTCGTGCTCGAAGGCCGGGGAAGCCCGGGCGACGGGTTGCGGGAGGCGGCGCAGGCGGCCCTCGACGAGCTGCCGGCCGACGCCCACGATCTCCGGGCCCGGGTTCACGCCCAGCTGGTCAACCTGGCCTTCTACGTCGAGCCTTCAGCGATGGAGGCGCAGTGCGCGGCGGCCGAGGAGGCTGCCGCCCTGGCCGCTGATCCGGTGGCCGAGCTGGCGGCGCTCCGGGCCCGGAACATGCTGTCGTACGGGCCCGAGCACGCCCGGCTGCGCTTGGAGCTGGCCGACCGGCTGGAGCGGGCGGCGGCGGCAGCCGGCAAGCCGAGCGTCGGGTTCTGGGCTCCCCTGTGGCGCATCGACGCACTGGTGGAGCTGGGCCGCCTGACCGAGGCGGTCGCCTCGGTCCCCGATCTCCGTCGGGCGGTGCGGTCCGCCGGCCTGCCGATCGCCCGATGGCACCAGGCCCGCACCGAGGCGGCGCTGGCCCAGGCCACCGCCCGGTTCGACGACGCCCACGCGCTGGCCGTCGAAGCACGAGACCTGTACGCCCGGCTCGAGAACCCGTTCGGGGCCGTCGCCATGTACCTCGGCATCCGCCTCGGTATCGAGCTGCACACGGGGCACACGCCGGCCACGACCGACGCCTGGCAGCACGTCGACATCGACAGCGTGGCACCGTTCCTCGGCGATCTGCCGCTCGTCGGCTCGGCGAACGTGGCCCTGGCCGCCGGCGACCGGGAGCGGGCGCTCCACTACTACCGCCGTCTCCCGCCGGTGGCGGGCTGGCGCATACCGCCGGCGCTCTCGCTCCAGGTGCTGGCGCTGCGGGTGCAAGCGGCGGTCGCCCTCGACGTGTCCGCTGATCTGCCGGACCTGTACGGCGCCCTCCTCCGCCACCGCCGACTCCACGTCGGCAGCGGGGGCGGCATCGTCAACTACCTGGGGCCGGTGGAGCTGTGGCTCGGCATCATCGCCGGCGGGTCGGAGCAGCTCGACACTGCGATCGGGCACCTGGGCGCGGCGGCCGAGGACGCCACAGCCGCAGGAGCACCCGGCTTCGCCGTACACGCCCGGACCGAGCTGGCCGAGGCCCTGCACGCCCGGGGGCAGCCGGGCGACCGTGACGCGGCTGCGGCCATGGCGGCGACGGCGCTGGCCGAGGCCAACCGCCTCGGCATGGCGCCGTTCGCCGCCCGCATGGAGCGGTTGCCGGCCGCCGTCGACCCCCACGCCGGCCCCCTCTCTCCCCGGGAGCGCGACGTGGCCGCGCTCGTGTCCCAGGGCAGCACGAACCGGGAGATCGCCGCCGCGCTCTACATCTCGGAGCGGACGGCCCAGAACCACGTCCAGCACATACTCACCAAGCTCGGCCTCGACAACCGGACCCAGATCGCGGCCTGGCACATGGCGCAGCACCGCTCGTCGGGCTAGTCCCAGCAGAGACAGAAGGGGTGGCCGGCGGGGTCGAGGTAGACACGGAAGTTGCCGTCGTCAGCTTCGCCGGGCTGGACGTCATGCTTCGTGGCGCCGAGATCGAGAACGAGTGGTTCCGCCTCCTCGATGTCGTCGACGGTGACGTCGATGTGGATCTGCTGAGGCGGGTCGCCGTCGGGCCAAGCTGGCGGTCGGTAGTGGAGCGCCCGCTGGAAGCTGAGGAGCACCGTGTCGCCGTCTCGGAGGCTCACCCACTCGTCATCGGCGTAGCTCACATCGCCCCCGACCAACCGCCGGTAGAAGTCGGCGAGAGCTGCAGGGTCTGGGCAGTCCAGTACCACGGCACGCATTCGTGCGATCGACATGGCCGAAACCTACCCGCGCCCGATTGGCGTCACGCTCGCGATGGAGATCGCGCGAGCTGGACGCCGGGCGAAGTGAGACGGGTCGCGGTCAGTAGCGAGGGATGGACGGCGCGCTCGGGTTGGCCGGGTCGTGAGCAGGGTCATCCGATGGCAGGGTCCCTGCGAACCACGGATCTCGCTTCCAATCCGGCACCGGCGGGGGCGCGCTTCCGTCCGGCACGAACTCCGAGCGCTGCCGGTCACTGTTGGTGTGGACGTAGCGCCGACAGTTCGGGAACACAGCGCGGGCGCGCACACGAACGACGAGCAGCGCGCCCGGGATGGTGTCGGTCAGCGGATCGTCCCCATCGATCGAGGCCACGCCATTCACCCGTAGACGCGAGCCATCCTCGAAAGAAATGAACAGCAGGCCAACTCCAGGGTTGTCCGCCAGATTGCCGACGGTCAGGAACATGCCGTTGCCGTCGTAGACGGGGAACGCAAGCGTCGACTCGTCGATCACCCGCACGAAGCCAGGGTCTCCACCCTTGTACGAGCACTGCGGGTTGCCGTCACCGTCCACGGTCGAGATGAAGAACATGTCTCGGGCTTCGATGAAGGCCCGGAACGGCGTCAAGTCATCGCCGGCCGTCTCGGCCAGGCGGTCGGCCAATCGACGCGTATCGAACCGATCCTGTAGCTGGCGGTGAAAGTCGCTGTACTCCATCCAGAACCCCCCTCAGACGCACCGCCCGGAACTCGATCGTACCCCGCCGAATGGAGGGACCTCGGCGATCGCCACCCGCTCGGTCCACCCGCCATTCGTCCTGCCGGACTGTCCGGAGACATGGCAACCACCATGCTCACCGCCGGGGGTGACGAGAACCGAGGCACCACCGGCGATCGCGGCAGCCGTGTGCACCCGATCGTCGGGATCGCTGCCCGGGGTCTCGTCGACGAGGGTCCCGTTTACCGTGCGAGACACCCGTCGCCGGGAACCGCCTTCAATCCGGGGCAGCTCGACATCGACCCGCCACACGCCCTCTCGGACCGCCTTCAGTCCGCCCACCCGCCGGGACGCTCTGCCCGGCTCAGATCCGGCTTCCGGCCTGGTCACAGTAGCGTTTCGCCGTAGAGCGTTTACCGGTTTGGTTTGACGCCAGGCCGCAAAATCACCGATCAGCCGGACACGAGTGCCGGCTGACCTGGGGAAACTCTGGAGCGGACGACGAGATTTGAACCCGCGACCCTCACCTTGGCAAGGTGATGCTCTACCAGCTGAGCTACGTCCGCATGTTTGCGAGATCGAATGATAGCGGGCCCGGCTGAGCTTGACACCGCTTTGCCCGCATCAGGACTTGGGTCGCAGATCGATCGTCAGCGTGAGCACGCCGTCGTCGAGCGACGCCTCGGCGTCACCGATCATGGCGAAGTCCATGTAGTCGGCCTCGGCCTGGCGGATGAACATCTGGCGCTCGTCGCCGCCCACCGGGGGCAGGTTCCGTTTGCGCACGGCCGCCGCCCGCTCCTGGAACCGGACGATCATGGCCTGGGGGTCGAAGCTGTCAGCCATGCCCCCACGCTACCGGCACTGTCAGTACCGACCGTCAGTAACGGCGGGCCTGGTACGGATCGTGCTCGTCGTCCTGCAGCAGCCTCCGGCGCTGCGCATCGGGCCGGCCGTACCCGTACGGATCCTGACCCCTGCCCGGTGCGTACCGCCCGTCGCCCTGGCCGGGGCTGGCGTAGCGGGGGTCATAGCCCGGCTGCCGGCGGGGGTCGTACCCCTGCTGGGTTCTCGGGTCGTAGCCGGGCTGGCGGCGAGGGTCGAAGCCCGGCTGGGCCGTCGGGTACCCGCCGTGGCCCCCCAGACGCGGATCGGCGGCCGGGTAGCCCTGCCGGCGCAGATCGACGTCCTGCCCCACCCCGGTCGGCTGGAGCACACGCCGCACCCGGCGCTTGGGGCTGGTGTTGCGCCAGTACCACAACGTGATCAGGAACAGCAGCCCGGCGAACACGAGCAGGGCCACGATCAGCATGGTGATGAACCGCTGGGTCTCTTCCGACTCCGTCACGAGCACCAGGCTGAGCACGTCTTCAAACTACCCCATCCCCCGCCGGCCCAGGCGCCACGCGGCGGTGCGGCCCCGCCGCGAGGCGCGTCAGTGCTGGTGACGGGGGCAGGAGTAGGTGGTTCGCCCCCCGATCTGGCGGCGCAGCAACTCGGCCCCGTCCTTCGGGCACCGCCCGCCCCGCACCCGGGCCGGCATCAGGCGCCCGGTGTGGGAACCGCCGTCACGCAGGAAGTCGTCGAGCACCCGGCGCAGATGACGCAGCACCCTGGCCTGCTCCTGGTCCGACAGCGACCCTGCGGCCCGGGCCGGATCGATCCCGGCCCGCCACAGCACCTCGTCGCAGATCAGGTTGCCCACGCCGGCCAGGCGAGACTGGTCCATCAGCCGGCCCTTGAGCGCCACGTCCCCCACGAACACCCGACGCTTCAGGTCGCCCAGCGTGGCGGTGAACGCATCGACCCCGAGCGCCTCCTCGTCGGGCTCCAGCTGCACCCCGCCCAAGCGCCGTGGATCCTGGATCCGCAGGTGCCCTCCGTCGGTGAACCGCAGCCCGAACCGGTCCCACGCCGGGTCGGCCCGCACGCTGGCGTACTCCAGGTACTCGATGGCCGACTGGTCGTCGACGATCAGCCGCCCCGTCATCCCGAACCGCAGCCCGAGCCGCACCCCGTTCGACATCTCCAGCACCAACAGCTTGCCCCGGCGGGTCGCCGCCACCACCTCCTGGCCCACCAGGGCCT
>Ga0268299_1003594_pt1 | contig 13861 bp, 7 predicted proteins | sample NOBtaG_FD_193484 | JGI IMG/M metagenome (GOLD analysis project Ga0268299, IMG submission 193484) | Activated sludge microbial communities from bioreactor in Nijmegen, Gelderland, Netherland - NOB reactor | ecosystem: Engineered > Bioreactor > Aerobic > Activated sludge | place: Netherlands...
GCGAGCTCCGGAACGCTCGCGCGATCGGCGCATGTCACGCTGAACGCGCCGACGCAGTCGACGCACTCGACGAGCGCCGCGAGCGACCCGACGGGCTGCTGGCAGAACGCGCCGCCCGGGAGCTGCACCGCGGGGCACGTCGACGGGAAGCCGATCGCGGCCGGCGTGAGGTCGTCGCCGTTGCCGCTGCCGGGAATCGTGCCGCCGTCGAGCGCGATGACGGTGCCGTCGCAGCGCTTGTCGGCGCCGCCGCAGGCCTTGCAGATGGCCGCGATCTTCTTGCGCTCAGCCTTGGCGATCGCGGCCGCCGCCTTCTGCGACGGGCTCTTCGGCGCGGCGGTCGCGTCCGGGCAGACGCCGGCATGCTTGCCGGCGAGGCGGAGGTCCCAGCACTTCTGCACGGACTTGGCGTGCGCGAGCGCGAACGCCGTCGCGGCCTTGCCGATCGCGCGCTGGCACTTGTTGAGCGCCGACTTGGCGTCGGTCGGAACGAAACTGCCATAGGAGAGATCGATCGCGTGCTCGACCGCGGCTTCGCCGACGCACGCGATGCAGGCAGCGATGTCGCCGCAGTCGGCGATCGCCGCGTTGCACGGGAGATCGGCGTCGCCGCGGAAGCTCGGGCACGCGGCGGGCCAGCCGAGCCCCGCCGGCGGCTCCTCGCCCGTGAGATTGCTGCCGCACACCTCGTCGGTGCCGCCGCACACCTTGCCGATGTCCTTCGTCAGCTTCGCGGTCGCCTTCGCGATCTTCGTCGCCGCCGGGAAGTCGGGACACGGGCCGGGAATCTTGCCCTTCGCGACCTTCTCCTCGCACTGCTGGAGGGCTTGGCTCTTCGCCACGAGGAACTTGGCGCCGGTCTTCGCGATCCCGCGCTGACACTTCACCGCGCCGGCGGTCACCGGCGTCGCCGTCGGCCCCGGCTCGGGCTGCGTGCAGGTCGCCCGCACGGTCGGAGTCACGGACGGCGTCGCGGACGGCGTTTCGGTGGGCGTCGGGGTCGCCGTCTCCGTCGCGGTCGGCGTCACGCTGACGGTCGGCGTCGGCGTCGGCGTCAGGGTCGGCTGCGGCGTCGGCGTCTCGGCGCCGGCGTCGAAGGACACCGTGAAGGGATGCTGCGCGCTCCCGGTGTTCCCCGCCTCGTCCGTGCCGAGGACTTCGAAGACGTAGCTCCCGTCCGCGAGCGGCGTCGCCACTTGATACGGCGAGGTGCACGGCGCGTACGGCATCGACGACGGCGGGTTGATGCCGACGATGCGGCACGTCGTGGCGACGGGCGTCCCGCCCGGAGCGACGTCGAAGACGAAGAACGGCGTGTCGTGCGTCGCGACCGCCGGGTTGTCCGGCGCGCCCGGGATGGTCACGACGGGCGCGGTCGCGTCGAGCAGGAACCCGTGGGTCGCGGACGCGGAGTTGCCCGCCGCGTCGAACACCATCACCTCGAACGTATGCGGACCGTCGGTCAACAGACCCGAGGTGAAGGGCGACGTACACGGCGCGAAGCCGTCTGCGTCGATGCGGCACTCGGCCGTCGTTCCCGAAGAGGCCGTGAACGAAAAGCTCGGCGAGGCATCCCCCGTGACCGTGAGATTGGTCGGCGGCCCGGGGATCGTGACCGTCGGATCGACCGTATCGCGGACGGTCGTGGACTCGTCGCTCACGACTCCCACCTGGAGCTTCGAGAACGCGAGCGTCGCCGCGCTCGTGTAGGCGCCGTCGCTCGCCACCGTGACGCTGAACGTTCGCGAGTCGTTCGCGCCGGGCGAGAGGGCGGGCAGGTTCCACGTGACGATGTTGCCGACGCGCGTGCCGCCACCGGTCGCCGCCATGAACGTCGCGCCCGAAGGGATCGTCGCCTGGAGCACGAGGTTCTCGGCCCGCCGCGAGCCGGGATTGGCGAACGTCAGCGCGTACGTGATCAGCGACCCGTTGGTGGCCGGCGACGAGAGCGCGTCGAGCGTCGCGTCGGCATCGGCGGCCGCGAGCACGCAGTCCGACTGGAAGATCGAGTTCAGGAAGAGCCGGACGCCGTTGGTCTGCGGATTGGACGAGATCGGCAGCGTGACCGAATAGTCGTGTCCGCCGAGGTACGTGACCTGGCCGTTCAGCACGTCGCCGTCGAGGCGACCCGTCAGCTGCACGATGCGTTGCGTGATCGGCTGGCCCGTCCCGTGGATCAGCGTCGTGACGCCGGCCTTGTAGTCGGGGGTGGCACCCGGCGCGTCGTTGGCGCGCATGGAGTCGACCGCCCCGCTGTCGACCTGGAATGCGCCGTCGAGCTGCGTCAGCGGGCTCGCCGGGACGTCGATCGTGACGCTGCTCGGCGCCGTGCCGTCGTCGTCGAGGCCGGCATTGGTCAGGTAGAGGCCCCCGGTCGCGTTCTCGAACACGCGCGTCGACTCGCACTGCATGAACGCGTGCGTGAGGGTGCCCGCGTCGAGCCACGCGCGCACCTCCTGCACCACCTCGTCCGTCGTCGCCGTCGCGTTGTAGTGGATCGCCGAGAGGTGGCAGTAGCGCGGGATGCCGCCGACGAAGAGGACACCGTCGTCGTCGGCCGTGGTGGTCGGGCCCGCGACGTCGGCCTCGGTCAGCAGGTCGGGCGACGACGCGCTCCAGGCAACACCCGTCGCGTCGGGGATACCGGCCGCGTTGAGATCGTTCATCGCGATCTGCTCGTTGCCGTCCTTCAGGATCGCGAGCCGGGGCGCCGCGGTCAGCGTCCGGGCGACGTCGGCGACGATCGAGCCCGAGACGAGTCGATGCACGACGGTCGCGTCGCCGGCGGTCGCCTGCCACGCCTGGATGATGGGCATCGCCGCGGCGGCGTCCTCGTCGGCGACGACGAAGGGTCCCCCGCGGTAGTCGCGCGGCGCGGGCACGGCGGTCCCGAATTCGACGCTCTCGATGAGCGAGCCGCCCGCGATCGTGACGTCGACGCCGCCCGCCGCCTTCCCCGGAGCGATGACCCAGTGGACCGGGATGCCGTTCCGCAGGAGCGCGTAGACGAGGCCGTACGCGCGCAGCATTCCCTCGTCCTGGTCGTCGTCCCCGGCCGTATCCATCGGGATGACGAGACTCTCGGCGTCGAACGTCGACGCGGCCCGCGCGTCGGGACACCCGAGCACGCTCGCGACGAGCATCGCGCCCGCCACCATCCGTCCGAACCCCACACGCCATCCCATGGACCACCCCCCGACCTCGGAAGGTTAGTCACAGGCGAGGCCGAACGACAACGTCGGACCGTACGCCGGCGGAGCCGCGTCAGTCCTTCACGCACCGGGCGGCGATCCGCGGTGCCGAGGGGTCCACCGGGGTCGACGAGCAGCCCGGGACGATCTGGAACGTGTGCGTGTCGCGCCAGAGGTTCACCCACGCGTTCAGGGGCGCCGCGATCAGGTAGAGCGCGAGGACGGCCTGGAGCCGCCGACCCACGGCGAGCCGCCGCGACTCGAGCAGCAGCATGGCGATCGGGAAGCTCCAGAAGACGAGGCAGAGCATCATCACGAACGTGACCGCGAAGGCATCCTGCATCCCGACGACGTAGAAGAGGTACGGAGCGGGCACGAGGAACGCGAACGCGGTTGGAAGGCCCGGCCGTCGGACGGCGGCGAGGCCGGCGGCGACGAATGCGGGCAGGAGCCCGGTCACGAAGAGACGGGCCGCGACGACGGCCCAGGGCGAGTAGCCGCTCTGGCGGCGCGCACTCCCGAAGAACCCGGCGACGCTCGCGCCGCCGTCGACGAGCGTCACCACGAGCATCGGGATCGCGAACGCAACCGCAGCGGTCGCGATGCTCGTCCACGCCCGGCGCGTCGCCAGGAAAAGCGCAAAGCCGCCGAAGACGATCAGGACCCAGAACTTGAAGAGGAACGCGCAGCCCATGAGCAGGCCGGCCGTTGCCGAACGCGGGGTCGACGCGGCGGCGGGCCCAGACTCCGTCCACCCCGCGACCCACACCAAGGCGCCGAGCGCGAAGAGCAGGCTCGCCATCATGTCGTCCGGCTCGCTCGCCACGACGTTCCGGATCGTACCCGTGTAGAACGCGGTGAGCGCGAGCGCGTAGAGGGTCACGCGGCGGCCGAAGAGCCGGCGGCCGATCGCCGCTTGGACGGCGAAGATCGCGACGAAAGCCGCGACGTTGAACGCCCGGATGCCCGCGAGGCCGAACGGCTCGGCGAGCCGGATCCACAGCAGCGGGCCGACGAACGTCTTGGAGTTGTCGACGTGGGTCCGGATGCCGATGACGCCGCTCTTCACGCCGGCGCCGAAGCCCACCGATCGCATCACGTCCGTGTAGGCGCGGTCGCCGAGGTACGCGACGAGCGCGAGCTGCACGAGCAGGGCGACGGCGAGCACGAGCGCCGCGGTCGCCACCCACCGCGGCCCCTCCTCGCTCGCGACGGCCCGGTCGCTGAAAGCACGAGCCGGCATTCAGCGCGTGCCGGCGAGGAACGCGGTCGCGGCCGAGATCTCCGGCGTGACGGCTCCCGGCGCGAACGTGGCGAGCCGACGTTCGAGGAGCGCACGCGCGTCGCGCCCGCGCTGCCGCCAGAGACGCGCGAGCGCGAGCGCCGCCGCGAGCTCGTAGGTCCGCGCGCCGCCCCGCGACGCGACGTCGATCGCGCGCATGAAGCACGCCTCCGCGTCCGCGTCGCGGGGATCCGGGCCGAGGAGACGCAGCTCCCCTTCCACCCGATGCAGCTGGCTCGCCTGCCCGCGCTCGCCGGTGCGCTCGATCCGCTCGCGCTCGGCGACGACGACCGCGAGCCCGTCCGCGCGCCGGCCCATCGCGCCGAGCGCCTGCGCCAGCGTCACCCGCCAATACGCGAGCCCGAGCCGCGCGCCGATCGCCTCCGTCGCGCCGATGCCCTTCTGCAAGAGCTCCACGCCGCCGGCGGGATCGCCCTCGCGGACCGCCGTCCAGCCTTCGAGGAGCCAGCTCATCGCGAGCCAATGCGGGAACCCGTGCTCGACCGCGATGCGGCGCACCGCCAGGGCGCGCGCGCGGACGGTCGCGACGTCGTCGAGCGACTGCTGGAGGATCGCGTCGAAGCTGTACGCGTGCGCGCGGCCGAGCGGGTGGACGCGCGTCTCGGCCGCCGCCACCGCCTCGGCGCTCCGGGCCCGCGCCTCGTCGGGACAGCCGAGCTGCCAGAGCGTCAGCGCGAGCTCCGAGAGCGTCGTCGCGATCGGATCGTGGGTGTACGTGATCGCGTCGGCCGGCGCGCCCGCGGACGAGACCGCCGCGAGCGCGATCTCGAACGCGGCGCGCGCCGCCTCGAGCTCGCCCGCGTAGAAGCGCACCGACCCGAGCGAGAACTGCGCCTCCGCCATGAAGAGCGGATCGCCGTGCGCGATCGCGAGCCGGTGCAGCTGTTCCGCGAACGTGCGCGTCTGCGGGATCTCGCCCCGGACGAGAAAGAACTCGCGAAGGCCGCGATAGGCCGAGAAGAGCTCGACGCGATCCTCGAGGCCTTCGCTCAGCGCGACCGCGTTCGCGAAGGCCCGCTCGGCCTCCGGCGCCGTGTAGCCGCGCGCGGCCGCGTACGACATGCCGATCTTGGTGTGGAGCGCGAGCTCGCGGCCGCGGTCGCGCCCCGGCCCGAGGAGCTCGAGCGCCTTCCGGAAATGCCCGAGCGCCACGCCGTGCGCGCTCTGCCGGAGCGCGCTCTCACCGGCGAGATCGTGATGGCGTCCCGCCTCTTCGCGCCGCCCGCCCGCCTCGAAGTGCGCCGCGAGGAGCGCCGCGTGCTCGCGGGCCCCGGCGCCGTACGCCGCCTCGAGACGCTCGGCGACCAGGCGGTGCATGCGCGCGAGGCGCGTCGGCGGGATGCGGTCGCGGAGCACGTCGACGTAGAGCGCGTGGCGGAAGCGATAGCGGCCGCTGACCGTGCCGTCCGGCCACTCGACGCGACCCGCTTCTTCGACCAGATGGCCGAGATCGGCGAGGTCCTCGCAGCATTCGTCGACGGCCTCCGACGCCTGCCGGAGCGCGGCCGCGACCGCGGCGGCGGTGAACTCCTGCCCGACGACGCTCGCCGCCTCGAGCGCCGACCGCTCGTCGGGCGCCAAGCGCACGAGCTGCTTCTCGATGAGGCCGCGGAGCGCGTCCGGGATCCGCTGCGACACGAGCTCGGGCGCCGCGCTGAGACGCCAGACGCCGTCGTCGAACGTCGCCGTCCCTTCGGCCCAGAGCTCGTCGACCACGTTCACCATGAAGAGCGGGTTGCCGCCCGTCCGCTCGTGGACCGCGCGCCCGAGGACCGCCGCCTCGCCGTCGCCGACGAACGGCTCGACGTACGCGACGACCTCGTCCACGCCGAGCAGCGTCAGCGGCACCTCGAGGCTCAGCCGCTTCGCCGCGAGCTCGCGCGTCACGTCGTGGAGCGGGTGCTCGCGGAGCGCGGGGTCGGTCGAGCGGTAGGTGCCGACCAGCATCAAGCGGGCGTCCTCGCGGCGCTGCGCGAGCCGGGCGACGAGCTCGATCGTCGAGGCGTCGCTCCAGTGCAGGTCCTCGAGGATCACGACCAACGGATGCGCGGCCGAGAGCACCTCGATCGCCTCGGCGAGCTCGCGGAGCAAGCGTTCCTGCGTCGCGCCATGCAGCGTCCGCTGCAACGACGCCCGCTCTTCCTCCGACGTCAGGCTCGGCTGCTGCGCGAGCCACGACGGCGCGCAACGCCGGAGGATCGCCTTCACCTCGCCCCCGCCGGGGCCGTCGCAGAGCTGGCGGAGCGCGTCGTGGATCGGCAGGTAGGGCTCGCCTTCGCCATAGCGCTCCTGACACTGTCCGCGCGCGACCCGCGCGCGGGGGGCGACGCCGCCGACGAAGCGATCGACGACCGTCGTCTTCCCGATCCCGGCCTCGCCGGTCACGAAGACGACCTGCCGGCGGCCGTCGCACGCGCGATCGAGGAGCTCGTGCAGCGTCGCGATCTCGGCGCGGCGGCCGACGGACGCCGCCTGCGGCCGGGCGTGACGGTCGGGTGCCGCCGCCGGGGCGCCGTCGACGAAGCGATAGCCGCGCCGACCCACGGTCTCGACGTAGTGCGCGCCGACCCCTTCGCCGAGCACGTCGCGGAGCGAGTGCATCGCGACCTTCACGACGCCGGGATCGACGTGGACCCCGCCCCAGACCGAGGCGAGCAGCTCGGCGCGCGAGACGAGCACGCCGGGACGCGCCGCGAGATGACACAGCAGCGCGAGCGGCCGCGGGCGGATGTCGACCTCGCGCTCGCCGCGGAGCAGCCGTCCGGCCGCGAGGTCGAGCCGGAACGGCCCGAAGACGACGTCCTCGGGCATCCTCAGACCCCGCCGCGCGGGGCGCTAACCGTCGGCGCCCGCGATGTTAACCGTCCGCGCATTCTCGCTAACCGACGCCCTTCTTATGCTCTCGCGCACCGTCAGCAAACGAGCAGATGCAGAGGGGCATCCATTTAATCGGTGAGTTCGATTGCGCGTCAGGGGGTACGCGTCAGGGGTGCACTCCTACGGTCGCGGGGTCGCTGGTCCCGGCGCGTAAAGCCCGCCGGCGCCGCCATGGCTTGCGTAATACGCGAGCTGACCGCTCCCCGGAGCGACCCCTGACGCGTACCCCCTGACACACAATCGAACTGACCCACAACGCATTGATCCACAGGAGCACGCATTGAGCCGTCGCCGGTCGTCCGCCGTTCCCGTTTCCCGTTCGAAGTGCGCCCGCTGCGAGCGGCTCAATCCTGCCGGGCACCGCTTCTGCGGTGGCTGCGGGACGCCGCTCGTCCGGCGCTGTCCCGCTTGCGAGGCGACGCTCGACCCGGCCGCGCGCTTCTGCGGCGAGTGCGGTTCGTCGCTCGTGCCCGGTGAGGCACCCGCACCGTCCGAGGAAGGCGAGCGCCGCCAGATGACCGTGCTCTTCGCCGACCTCGTCGGCTCGACCGAGCTCTCGGGGCGGCTCGACCCCGAGGACTACCACGAGGTCGTGCGCACGCATCAGCGCCGCGCGGAGGCGATCGTGACGGGACACGGCGGCCACGTCGCGGCGTATCTCGGGGACGGCATCCTCGCCTACTTCGGCTGGCCGAAGACGTGGGACGACGCCGCCGAGCGCGCCGTGCGCGCGGCGCTCGATCTCGTCGACGACGCCGCGGAGATCGAGGCCGACGGCGGCCCGCTCGCGGTGCGGGTCGGCCTGCACACCGGCCCGGTCGTGCTGCGGACGCTCGGCGGCGCCGGCGGCCGCTCGGAGCCCGTGGCGCTCGGCGAAGTGCCGAACGTCGCCTCGCGCGTCCAGAGCGCGGCCGACCCCGACACCGTGCTCGTGAGCGCCGACACGCTCCGCCTCGTCGCCGGCCTCTTCGTCGTCGAGGAGCGCGGCCCGCAGGCGCTCCGCGGGGTGCGGAACGCGATGCCGCTCTATCGCATCGTCCGGCCGAGCGGCGTTCGCAGCCGTCTCGGCGTCACGACGGGACGCCTCACTCGCTTCGTCGGGCGCGACGTCGAGGTCGCGACGCTCGTCGAGCGCTGGGAGCGCGCACAGGACGGCGAAGGCCAGAACGTGCTCGTCGTCGGCGAAGCCGGCGTCGGCAAGTCGCGGCTCGCGTATCAGCTGCGCGAGCGGCTCGCGGCCGTGCCGCACACGTGGCTGGAATGCAGCGCGACGCCGTACACGCAGGGCACGCCCTTCCATCCGCTGATCGAGCTCGCGCGCCAGGCCCTCGCATTCGCGCCCGGCGACGGCGTCGACGCGAAGCTCCAACGGCTGGAGCGCGGGCTCGGGAAACTCGCGTCGTCCGAGGCCGTGGCGCTCGTCGCCGAGTTCCTCGGCCTGCCCGCGCCGACCGCGCTCGCCATGAGCCCCGACGAGCAGCGCCGGAAGACGATCGACCTCATGGCGCGCTGGAACCTCGCCCACAGCGCGATCCAGCCGATCGTCGTCGTCGTCGAGGACCTGCACTGGTGCGACGCCTCGTCGCTCGAGGTGCTGGGCCGGCTCGTCACGCAGAGCGCCACCGCCAACGTCCTCCTACTGATGACGGCACGGCCCGAGTTCCTGCCGCCCTGGCCGGCGCGCGAGAACACGACGACCCTGCGCCTCGCGCGTCTCACCAAGCGCCAGGCGCGCGAGATGGTGACCGCGATCGTCGGCACGCCGCTCGCCGCCGAGACCGCCGACGCGCTCGTCGCGCGCGCCGACGGCGTCCCGCTCTTCCTCGAGGAGCTCACGAAGTCGGTACTCGGACCCGGCGCCGTCCGCGACGCCGCCGCGATTCCCTCGACCCTCGCCGACTCGCTGATGGCGCGGCTCGACCGGCTCGCGGCCGGCAAGGACGTCGCGCAGCGCGCCGCCGTGCTCGGGCGCGAGCTCTCGTACGAGCTCCTCGCCGCGACCGCCGGCATGAGCGACGCGACCCTCCGCCGCGGGCTCGCGCGCCTCGTGAGGGCCGAGATCCTGTTCGTCCGCGGCGAGCCGCCCGACGCGACGTACACGTTCAAGCACGCGCTCGTGCAGGAGGCCGCGTACGAGTCGCTCCTGAAGCGGGCGCGCCAAGGCATGCACGGTCGGGTGGTCGACGTCCTGCTCGACCGCTTCCCCGAGCGCGCCGCCGCCGAGCCCGAGCTCGTCGCGCGGCACGCGGAGGCCGCCGGACGGCTCGGCGAAGCCGTCGAGTGCTACGAGCGCGCCGGCGAGCGCGCGCAGTCGCGCTCGGCGCACGCGGAAGCGATCCGCCACTTCCAGCACGCGATCGCGATCCTCCTGACCGAGCCCGAGAGCCGCGAGCGCAACGCCCGCGAGGCCGCCCTCCAAGTGACACTCGCCGAGTCGCGCACGGTCGCGCTCGGCTACACGAGCCCCGAGGTCGAGGCGGCCCACGAGCGGACCCGCGTCCTCTGCGAGGCCGTCGACGACGAGCTCGGGCTCGGCCATGCGCTCAGCCGGCTCGGCGTCTTCGCCCACAACTCGGGCGACACCGAGCGCGCGTGCCTCCTCGGCGCCCAGGCGCTCGCGATCGGCGAGCGCATCGCCGATCCCGGCCTCCTCTTGAAGGCGCATTGCGACCTCGGGCTCACCGAGGTCTACCGCGGCAAGTTCGCATCGTCGCTCGCGCACCTCGAGACGGCGCTCGGCCTCGCAGAGCCGGACGTCTGCCGCGCGAACCTCTTCGCGTCGGGCAACCCCGGCGTCCGCGCCCTCTCCGCGAGCGCCTGGGACCTCTTCGTCCTCGGCCACCCCGATCGCGCGCTGACCCGGGCCCGCGAAGGCGTGATCCGCGCCCGCGAGCTCGATCATCCGTTCAGCGTCGCGCACGCCCTCTTCTTCGAGACCGTCGTGCACGCGCTCCGGCAGGACGGTGTCCGCCAGCGCGAGCGGGCCGAGGAGACGATCGCGCTCAGCGAAGCACAGGGCTTCCCGTTCTGGCTCGGCGTCGGCCAGGCGTTCCACGCGGCGGCGCGCGTGCAGACCGGCGAGACGGCCGCGATCGCCGACCTCCAAGCCGGCCTCACCCTCATGGCGACGGCCGGGAGCCGCGGCGGCGCGCCCGCGTTGATGGTGCTGCTCGGCAAGTCCTATCGCGCGGCCGGTCGGCTCGACGAGGCGCGCGCGACGATCGCGAACGGCCTCGCCGTCGCGGCGCGGTCGGCGCAGAGCTTCTTCGATCCCGAGCTGCTGCGCGTGCAAGCCGAGCTCTTCCTGGCGGCCGGCGACGACGCCGGCGCGTTCGCGTCCTACCGGCAGGCGCTCGACGTCGCACGCGCGCAGGAGTCGCGGTCGTTCGAGCTCCGGGTCTCGATCGGGCTCGCCCGCTTCCTGGATCGCCGCGGGGACCGCGCCGGCGCGCGCGCGCTGCTCGCGCCGATCTACGCCTGGTTCACGGAAGGCTTCGACACCCGCGACCTGCTCGACGCGCGCGCGCTGCTCGACGAGCTCGGCTGACGACGGCGGCCGCTACCGCATTTCGCGGAGCCGCCCGAGGGCGCCCCAGAAGAAGAGCGGCAGCATGATGTGGACCGCGATCATCGGCGGCCAGCCGAAGACGTACATGAGGTTGTTGAGCGTGACGTCGCCGCCGAAGGGACCGCCGCCGAACGCGAGCCCGCGCACGCCGGCCAGCGGACCGAACGCGGCCGGCAGGAAGAAGAGCCAGCCCGTCACGATCGACGACCACATCAGCACGCGCGACTGCCGGCTCGACAGCCGGAGGTGTCCGCCGACCGCGCCGATCCCGATCAGCAGGAGCCCGTTGGTCAGGCCCTCCATGTGCGCCATGCGCCAGCCGCGCTCGTCGCCCGGAATATCGACCGGTACGTTCCCCGGGATCGGCCAGAGCACCATCGCCTTCAAGAGGAAGAAGAAGAACACCCAGCCGACGAGGATGCTCCCGATGAGGAGCCCCGCGCCGTTCACGATCAGCACCTGACGGTCGCGATCGTTCATACGAGCGCCGCCGGGTAGAGATGGATGCGGTGCGTGTCGAGGCGCGTGAGCCCCGGCTCGCCGCGCTCGTAGAGCGCGATCCACTCGCGGATCCAGAGCGGGTCGGCGACGCGCGCCGGGTCGTGCCACGGCACGAGGCTTTCGAGGATGCGCGGGAAGCACGCCGCCGCGATCCGCGCCATGAGGAGCTTCATCGCGATCCGCGTCCGCAGGCGATTCCAGAGGCCATCGGCGCGGAGCAGCAGCACGTACGCCTGCCGCGTCCGGCGGAGCGTGTGCCACATCGCGTAGGCGAGGCCGGAAAGCCGCTGCCGCCAGCTGCCGACGACCGCCTGGTAGACGTCGAACGCCGCGCGCTTGTGCTCGACCTCTTCGACGAAGTGCCAGAGCACGAGGGAGCTGACGCTCGGGTCGGCGTCGGCGAAGAAGAAGCGGCGGTGCCGCACCAACATGTGTCCGATCGCGAGCGCCATCGTCTCGAAGCCCGCCGCGTAGGCGAGCCGGAACGCGAGCGGCCGGGTGCGGAGCGCGTCGTAGTCGGCTTCGAGCGTCGCTTCGTACCCGCGGAGGGCCTCGTAGCCGCGCGCGAGCAGGAGGTCGTTGAAGCGGCGGTGCTGCTTGTAGTGGTGCGCTTCCTGGCCGAGGTACGCCTTCGCTTCCTCGCGGAGCGCCGGATCCTCGATGCGCGGGATCGCCTCGCGGATCGCGTCGATCAGGAACGGCTCGAGGTACGGCATCAGGAGCGAGCTGGCGTTCACGACCTGGCTCCACTCGGGCCGCTCGGCATTCCAATGAGGCGCAAGGTCGTCCGGATAGGTGAACTGGACCTTGCGCACGCGAAGGGGGGCGCGTGTGCTCATGGCGGCGGACCATAGACCGACCCCGCACGTGGGGTCCACCGACGCGTTCGCTCTAGTCGTCGCCGTGGCGCGCGGCCCACTGCTCCATCGCCTGGAGGACGGGCTCGAGGCTCCGGCCCTTGGGGGTCAGCGCGTAGTCCACGCGCGGCGGGTTCTCGCCGTGGTCGTGACGCGACACCAGGCGCGCCCGCTCCATCTCCTTCAGCGTCTTCGAGAGGGTCCGGTGGGTGACCGGGCCGAGCCGCCGCTGGAGCTCGTTGAAGCGCAGCGGACCGTCGAGCAGCCAGAAGATCACCATCGGCCGCCACTTGCTCGCGAGGAAATCGAGCGTGATCTCGGCGGGACAACCTCGCGTGCGTGCCATGGGCGGTATCCTCGGGGACCGTACTTGTGACCCGTTCTCGCCGACACATATTGGCGGTCGCAGCGAATGCAAAGCCACAGGGAAGGACTGGTCATGAAAAAGCTCGAGACGATTCTCCGCAGCGAAGGCGGCCACTGGGTGGGCGACGGGTTCCCCGTCCGCTCGCTGTTCGGCTACCACGACGACACGAAGGCGATCAGCCCGTTCCTCCTCTTCGACTACGCCGGGCCGTACAACTTCGAGCCGAACGCGGGTCCGCCGCGCGGTGTCGGCCAGCATCCGCATCGCGGGTTCGAGACGGTGACCATCGTCTACGACGGCGAGGTCACGCATCGCGACTCCGCGGGCGGCGGCGGCACGATCGGCACGGGCGACGTGCAGTGGATGACGGCCGCGGGTGGCATCATCCACGAGGAACGGCATTCGGCGGGCTTCTCGAAGACCGGTGGGCCGTTCCGCATGGTGCAGCTCTGGGTCAACTTGCCTGCCAAGGACAAGATGACACCGGCGAAGTACCAGGCGATCACGCGGGCCGAGATTCCGTCGGTCACGCTCGACGGCGGTACGGCGCGGATCATCGCGGGGGAGCTGGCGGGGACGCGTGGGCCGGCGCGGACGTTCACGCCGATCAATCTGTGGGACGTGCGGCTCGAGGCGGATGCCGACGTGGTGCTGGATCTTCCGGAGGGTCACAACTCTATGATCGCCGTGCTCTCCGGCCACGTGACGATCGACGGTCAGGGAGTCGGCGACGGTGAGATCGCCCGGCTCTCGGTCGATGGGGCGGGGGTACGGGTCCGGGCGGACGGTGCGAGCATGGTGCTCGTACTGACTGGGCAACCGATCGACGAGCCAGTCGTCGGCTACGGTCCCTTCGTGATGAACACGCACGACGAGATCCGGCGGGCGATCGTCGATTTCAACACCGGGCAGTTCGGGCAGGTCGGCGGGTGAGGTCGAGGCACCGTCGTGGCGGGTCGGTTCGGTCCGCCCCGACGGTGCCAGGCGCACCGATCCAGCTGGACGCCGCCGCCCCGAACCGTGGTAAGCAGCGCCCACCATGTCCCGGGGCACCTCTGGCGCGGCGAGCTATTTGGCGTTTCCCGTGATTCTCGGCGGGACGGTGTGGCTCGGGATCGTGCTTATTCCGGTGCTCGGGGCGCCTTTGACGCTCACTGTGGCTACGGGCGTCGGGCTTCTGGCCGTCATGATCGCGGA
>Ga0268299_1003595_pt1 | contig 13860 bp, 18 predicted proteins | sample NOBtaG_FD_193484 | JGI IMG/M metagenome (GOLD analysis project Ga0268299, IMG submission 193484) | Activated sludge microbial communities from bioreactor in Nijmegen, Gelderland, Netherland - NOB reactor | ecosystem: Engineered > Bioreactor > Aerobic > Activated sludge | place: Netherlands...
ATCGTCCGCGGCGACCTGCGGGAGATGATCGACGCCCGCCAGCTGAACCTGCTGGAGCCGTGGTCGTCGATCCCCCGGTGCGACCTGGTGCTCATGCGCAACGTGCTCATCTACTTCCCGGCCGACGTGAAGCACAAGATCCTGGCCCGGGTGAAGGACCAGGTCCTGAAGCCCCACGGCTACCTGCTGCTCGGGTCCAGCGAGACCATGGTGGGCGGCCCCCAGGTCTACCAGACCTGCAAGCTGGCCAAGGCCACCTGCTATCGCCCCCTCTAGCCCCCCCGCCCTTCCGACACGAGGTTGACTGCCATGGACCACACCGACCACACCACCGAGGTCACCCTGACCGAGCCCGACATCGAGGCCATGCTGGCCGACGTGTGGGCCACCCTCGACCTGCCGGGCGAGACGGCCCGCCTCGACGCCGAGGTGGCCCCCCGGATCACGGCCCGGGCCAACCTGCACGGCGACGCCGAGAACATCGACGCCGAGCTCCAGCTGATGGTGACCGTCGACAAGGAGGCCGCCGGCCTGCTGGCCGCTGCCTTCTTCGGGGCGGGCACCACGTCAGGGGCGGGCGAGGTGGCCGACGCCGTGGGCGAACTGGCCAACATGTGCGCCGGTGCCGTGAAGACGCTCCTCGACGGGGAGTGGGTCATCGGCATCCCCACCCCGGGCGACGAGAGCGCCAGCCGGGCCGCCGGCTGGGTGGAGGCCACCCTGCCGGTGCAGGCCGGTTGGGTCCGGCTCGCCCTCGGCCCGGGCGACCACGATTCCGGCCGGAACTGACGGGCGAACCGAGGGATCAGCCATGCTGAACGAAACCAACCTCGATCTGCACCACCGGATCCTGGACCAGGCCGAATCCATGCGGCCGCTGCCCCAGGCGGTGCTCGATCTGGCCCGCACGGTGAGCGACCCCGACTCCAGGCTCGACCAGGTGGCGGCCACGCTGCGCAACGATCCGGTGCTCACCGCCGTGGTGCTGCGGGAGGCCAACTCCGCCTTCGTCGGCGCCATCGAGGCCGCCTCCACCGTGGAGCAGGCCGTGGTCCGCCTGGGCGGGGCCCGGGTGCTGGCCATCGCCGTGACCAACTCGCTGCCGAGCGAGATCAACCAGGCCCTGCCGGGCTACGGGATCTACGAGGGCGGGCTGCACGCCCACGCCGTGGCCACCTCGCACATCACCGATGTGGTGCGGATGCTGAGCCCTCTCAAGCCGCCGCCGGCCCTCGTCACCGCCGGGCTGCTGCACGACATCGGCAAGCTGCTGCTGGCCCGCCTGCTGCGACCCCAGCTGATACCCGACGCCCTGGCCCAGGAGGGGACCGACATCACGGCGGCCGAGCGGGCACTGCTCGACCTCGACCACGCCGAGGTGGGGGCGGCCCTGGCCGCCCACTGGAAGCTGCCCGATGAGATCGTGCAGGCCATCCTGCTCCACCACCGGCCGGAGGAGGGCGACGAGCTGGCGGCCGGGGTGGCCCTGGCCGACCGCATGGCCCACCGCATCCTGCACGACGAGGAACCGGGCGGCCTCGGGCCGGACAACAGCGACCTCGCCCTGGACCTGAAGCTGGCCGACACCCTCGAGATCGATCTCGACCGGGCCACGGCCAAAGCGGAGGAACGGCTGGAACGGGCCGGCCTCCTGCCGATGTGGAACGAAGAAGCCTGAGAGCCGCGGGAGAGAGCTGCGATGATGATTCTGGTGGTCGACGATTCGAAGGTGATGCGCAAGCTGGTCATCCGCACGATCCGGCAGGCCGGCTTCGAGGAGGCCGAGGTGCTGGAGGCGGAAGACGGCGGCGAGGCGCTGGCCATCGCCCGCACGACCGACCTCGACGTGGTGCTGACCGACTGGAACATGCCCAACATGACCGGCATCGAGCTGCTGGAGGCCCTGCGGGCCGAGGGCAACACGGTGAAGGTGGGCTTCGTCACGTCGGAGTCCAGCGGGACGATCCGCCAGCAGGCCGACGCCGCCGGCGCCTCGTTCCTGTTGAGCAAGCCGATCGACGCCGATCAGCTGGCCGATGCCCTGAGCGCCTGGTCGAGGGCGTGAGATGGGACTGGTCCTCGAGTCCCGGGACGTGCAGCGGATCCTGCGCAAGCTGCTGAACCGGACGGTCAAGGTCACTCCGTCGAAGGAGAGCCCCGACCATCCGGTCACCCGGCGGGCGCTGGTCAACGACGACGACGCCCTGGTGGCCGTGATCGCCTCGGACCTGGCCTTCGCCCATCGCTCCGGTGCGGCGTTGGCCCTGATGCCGGCGCCGATGGTGGCCACGGTGGGCGACGAGCCCGACGAGGACCTGGTGGAGAACTACATCGAGGTGGCCAACGTGCTGTCCCGCCTCGTCAACGAGGCGTCCCGGGCCCGGGTGCGGATCGACCCCGGCCTGAAGGTGCCGCCCGAGCAGATGGAGGCCCTCGTGTCGGCCTGCGGCTGTACCGCCTTCCACGTGGACATCGAGGGCTACGGCGCCGGCGACATGGCCGTCTATCACGGGTAGAGGATGTTGTGATCACGGCTCGGGAGCGATCCTGAGCACCTCGATCACGGTGCAGGTGACCTCGTCCCAGGGGATGGGGTCGCTCAGGTAGCCGAGGGTGTCGTCGCGCACGGTGGTGCCCGGGGCGACGGCCGACACGACGCTGAAGTCGATCCCGATCGAGGCGTCGTCGGGACCGGTCAGCTCATAGGTCAGGCGGTAGGTCGAGAGCACGCCGTCGGTGTTGGTGACGGTGGCGGCCACCGCGTACTGGTCGGTGTGGGGCTGGAGCCCGAACACCTGGCAGGTGGCGGGCGCGGCGCTGGGCGCGGCGCCGGTGAAGTCGATCAGCAGCTCGCCCATCGCCTCGTTGAGCTGCTCGATCACGGTCTGGGCGTCGTCGGTGATCACACCCGGCGGGGCGGGAAGCACGATGCCGACCACGGTGGTGGGCGGCGGGGCGATGACGGTCACCGGGAAGGTGCTGGGGGCGTCGGCACCGCGGGTGGCGGTGGAGTGGTCGGCCGGCTCGTGGCGTGCGGCGCAGCCCAGGGCGAGGGCCGCCACGGCGCTCAGCCCCGCCAGGAGCAGGGCGCGACCAGCCGTTGGGTGGGGCATCGGGGTGCCTCCCTGGGTGTCAGCGCCGGCGGCCGTCCCCTGACCGCCGGTATGTGCCCCCATCGTAGGTAGTCCCACCCTGCCACCGCCTACCCTGGAGGGTTATGGGAGTGGTGGAGACGGTCCGGTCGGTGGTGCAGTTCAAGCCCCTGGAGCTCGACCCGGTGCAGCGCCGGATCGGCCGGGCGGCCAGCGTGGGCGACCTGCGGCGGATGGCCCGCCGTCGCCTGCCCCGTGGCGTGTTCGACTACATCGACGGCGGCGCCGAGGACGAGCGGTCGCTGGAGCGCAACGTGAGCGCCTTCGGCCGCCTGGAGCTCAACCCGCGGGTGCTGCGCGACGTGAGCGTGATAGACACCTCCACCACCATCCTGGGCCGGCCGGCGGCCATGCCGCTGGCCCTGTCGCCCACCGGGTTCACCCGTATCGCCGACCCCCAGGGTGAGCTCGCCGTGGCCCGGGCCGCCAACCGGGCCGGCCTGCCCTACGGCCTGTCCACCATGGGCACCCGCTCCATCGAGGAGGTGGCGGCGGTGTCGAGCGGGGCCAAGTGGTTCCAGGTCTACACCTGGAAGGACCGCGGCCTGGTGAAGGACCTGGTGGACCGGGCGGCGGCCGCCGGCTACGAGGCGATCATCCTCACGGTCGACACCGCCGTGCTGGGCCGGCGGGAGCGGGACGTGCGCCGGGGCTACACCCTGCCGCCCAAGATCGGGCCGGGCACGATCGTCGACGGGATCCTCCATCCGGCGTGGACGCTCGACTTCCTGCGCAACCCGCCGATCACGTTCGCCAGCGTGGCGTCGAACAACCCGGCCGACGACGGCTCGTCGGCCGTGACCCTGAGCGAGTACATGAGCTCCCAGTTCGACGCCGCCCTGTCGTGGCGCGACGTCGAGTGGCTCCAGTCGGTGTGGAGCGGCCCCCTGGTGCTCAAGGGCATCCAGACCCCGGCCGACGCCAAGCTGGCGGTGGCGGCCGGGGTGCAGGCCATCGCTCTGTCCAACCACGGTGGGCGCCAGCTCGACGACGCCCCGCCGGTGGTGGAGCTGATCGAGCCGGTGGCCCAGGAGGTGGGGGGCCAGATCGAGATCTACTGCGACGGCGGCGTGCGCCGGGGGTCCGACATCGTGAAGGCCCTGGCCCTGGGGGCCAACGCCTGCATGATCGGGCGGGCCTACCTGTACGCCCTGGGGGCGGCGGGGGAGCGGGGGGTCGACCACGTGCTCGGCTTCCTGGCCCAGGGGATGGCCCGCACCATGGCGCTGTCGGGCGTGGCCCGGGTGGCCGACATCAACCGGGAGCTGGTGCGGTGGCGTCCCCCCTCGGGTTGAGCTTCGTCACCTCGGCCGACCGCTGGGAGCGCCTGCCCGAGAGCGAGGCGGAGGTGGCCATCGTGGGGCGGTCGAACGTGGGCAAGTCGTCGCTGGTCAACGCCCTGGGGCGCCGCAAGGGCCTGGCCCATGTGTCGAACACGCCGGGCCGCACCCGGCTGCTCAACCTGTTCGAGATCGAGGGCGGGGGCAGCCTGGTGGACCTGCCCGGCTACGGGTTCGCCCAGGCGTCCAAGACGATGCGGGCCGGGTGGAAGGCCATGATCGAGGGCTACCTGCTGGAGCGGGACGGCCTCGCCATGGTGATCGTGCTGGTCGACGGGGCGGTGGGCCCCACCGCGCTCGACCAGGACATGCTGGACTGGCTGCGGGCCAACGACATCCCCCACACCGTGGTGGCCACCAAGCACGACAAGGTCAAGCCGTCGCACCGGGCCCGCCGGGTGAAGGAGGTGGCGGCCGGTTGCCAGCTGGAGCCGGGCGACGTGCTGTGGGTGTCGTCGGAGAAGGGCACCGGCATGGACCGCCTGCGCTCCCTGATCCTCACCTGGCTCGAATAGGCCTCTCGCTCCTGGCCGTCTCCAGCCTGGTGGCACCGTGGTAGTATTTCGCCATGGCCGTGGAGAAGTTCAGCGTGTCGCTCGACCCCGAGCTGAGCCGGGCCCTGCGGGAGGCGGCGGAGGAGGACGACGTGTCGGTGTCGGCCTGGATGGCCGAAGCCGTCCGCCAGCGGTTGCGGAATCATCTGCTCGGTCTGTGGCTCGACGAGGTCATCGCCGAGAAGGGATGGAGCCGTGAGGAGCTGCTCCGCGAAGCAAGGGAGGAAGACGAGGCCGAAGAGCGGGAGGCCCGGACCAACGCTGAGAAGAGGTCCGCCTGATGCGCTACGTGCTCGACGCCGGAGCGCTGATCGCGATGGAGCGGATCGACCGCGCCCTGGCGCGGCGGCTCCTTGTGGCCCAGGCCGACAACGTCCCGCTGATCACGAGCAGCGCTGTCGTCGCCCAGGTGCTCCGGGATCCGGCTCGGCAGGTCGCCCTCACCCGGGCCTTACGGGGAATAAAGGAAGAACCGCTCGACGAGGTGGCGGCACAGGCCATCGGGCCGCTGCTGGCCCGTACGGGCTCGACCGACGTGGTCGACGCCCACCTCGCTCTGCTGGCCGGGGCCGGAGACGAGATCATCACGTCCGACCCGGAGGACCTGGCCCGGCTCACAGCAGGTCGGCCGGTTCGGATCCGACCGGTCTGAGCCCTGCCGGTGGGGTTGGGGCCCCGAAAGCTCCCCGAAGGGGAGCCGTGATGGGGAGGCGGCGAAGCCGCCGGGGGCGCGAGCCCCCCGAGAGAAGGGGTTGGCGGGGCGGGGTCTCCTCCGAGACAATGTAAGGCATGACCGACACCGCTGTCTCCGCCGATCCCCAGACCAAGCTGGTGGAGGAGGCCCTGGCCTCGCTCCTGGCCAGCCACGATCCGAAGACGGAGACGGTGGAGGAGTTCCGGGGCCACCAGTTCGACGCCGGCCTGGCCTGGGTCGACTTCGACAAGGGCTTCGGCGGCCTCGGGGTGCGGCCCCAGCTCCAGCGGGTGGTGGAGGAGCGGCTGCGGGCCGCCGGCGCCGCCCCCACCGATCCGGCCATGTTCTTCATGAACCTGGCCGCCCCCACCATCCACACCCACGGCAACGACGAGCAGAAGACGCGGTTCCTGCGCCCGATGTTCACCGGCGAGGAGCGGTGGTGCCAGCTGTTCAGCGAGCCCGGCGCCGGTAGCGACTTCGCCGGCCTGGCCACCCGGGCCGTGCGCGACGGCGACGAGTGGATCGTGAACGGCCAGAAGGTGTGGAACACGCTGGCCCACCTCGGTCACTGGGGGATGCTGGTCACCCGCACCAACCCCGACGTGCCCAAGCACAAGGGGCTCACCTACTTCGCGGTCGACATGCACTCGCCCGGGGTGGAGGTGCGGCCGCTGCGCCAGATCACGGGCGAGGCCGAGTTCAACGAGGTGTACCTGACCGACGCCCGCATCCCCGACGCCAACCGGATCGGGGCCGAGGGCGAGGGGTGGCGGGTGTCGCTCACCACGCTGATGAACGAGCGGGTGTCGATCGGCTCCGGCGGTGCCCCCAAGCGGGGCTCGGGCACGATCTCGGCCCTGGTCAACGTGTGGAACCGGCTGCCGGAAGACGAGAAGACCGGCTCCCGGCAGGACGAGCTGATGAAGCTCTGGATCCGGGCCGAGGTGCTCCGGCTCACCAACCTGCGGGCCGGTGCCGCCCGCCGGGCCGGCAACCCCGGGCCCGAAGGGTCGGTGGCCAAGCTGGCTCTGGCCATCCTGAACCAGCAGATCCTGGAGACGGCGGTGACCTTCCAGGGGGCGGCCGGGATGGTCGGCTACGACTACACGTTCCGCCGGCCCGAGAACCTGTCGGTGAACGGCACCGAGACGTCGATCGGGCACGGGTTCCTGCGGGTGCGGGCCAACTCGATCGAGGGCGGCACCAGCGAGATCATGCGCAACATCCTGGGCGAGCAGGTGCTCGGCCTGCCGGGCGAGCCCCGGGTCGACAAGGACGTCGCCTGGATCAACGTCCCCCGGTCGTAGCCGGCGCCGGGCCGGCCCGGCGCCTGTGCTCGACACCTTCCCCGGCAAACTTTTCACCCCCACCGTCGCCGGTGATGCCCTGGGTGAAAAGGTCGAGGGTGTCGCGAACTTTTCACGGTGGACGTCGCCGGTGATGGCCTGGGTGAAAAGTTGGGACGGGGCCGGGGAGGGGACGGGGTTCAGGCCGGGACGGTGGCGTGGCCGGCGGCGGGCCCGCCGACGGCGGTGGTGCCGTCGGCGGTGATCGTGAGGATCTCGGCCCCGGTGGGGGTGACGATCACCGTGTGCTCGAACTGGGCCGACGGCATGGCGTCGTCGGCGTGCTCGGTCCACCCGTCGGCCCCCTGGCTGAACGAGGTGCCGCCCGACAGCAGCATCGGTTCGATGGTGAAGGTCATGCCCACCCGGAACAGCTCGTTGTCGCCCCGCACGATGTGGTGATTGATGTGGGGCGCGGCGTGGAAGGTCTGGCCGATCCCGTGCCCGCCGTACTCTCGAACCACGGCGAACCCGCGGGAGCGGGCGAAGGGCTCGATCGCCTCGCCGATCCGGCGGAGCGGTTCGCCCGGCGCCACCGCGGCGATTCCCCGCAGCGTGGCCTCGCGGGTGGTGTCGACCAGGCCACGGGTCGGCTCGTCGACCGCGCCGACCAGGAACGTGGCCGAGGTGTCGCCGTGCATGCCCTCCACGAACGCCGTGACGTCGATGTTGACGATGTCGCCCTCCCGCAGCGGCCGGTCGTCGGGCACCCCGTGGCACACCACCCCGTTCACCGAGGTGCAGATCGACTTGGGGAACCCGTGGTAGTGGAGGTCGCTGGGGTAGGCCCCCCGCTCGATGTAGGCGGCGTGGGCCACGGCGTCGAGCTCGTCGGTCGTGACGCCGGGGGCCACCGCCCCACCGGCGACGAGCAGCACCTCGGCCGCCACCCGACAAGCGTGGCGGAGCCGGGCCAGCGACTCGTCGTCCTGGATCTGCCAGGCTCTCGGCGTGCCGACGGCACCGGCGATGATGTAGTCGGGCCGGGCGATGTGATCGGGTACGGGCCTCGGGGGCGACACCATGCCGACCTGGACCCGGGGTCGCTCGAGCAGCCGCCGGTCGCCGTGGCAGCGCTTGAACTTGACGCCGCGGCCGCACCAGCACGGGCTGTTCGAACGGATCCGGTCCATGGGTCGAGTCTACGGGTCGAGACAGTGACGTCTACGGGTGGAGACAACTAGGCTCAGGCCCATGGCTCCGATGGTCAACACCGAGGATCTGACCGACGCCCACGGGATCGCCCAGATCCTCGGGCTCTCCCACGCCAACAGCGTCAGCCTCTACCAGCGCCGCTACCCCGACATGCCCCGCCCGGTGGTCAGCCTCGGCCGGGGCCGGCCCAGCCTGTGGCTCCGCCCGGCGGTGGAGGCCTGGCACCTGGCCCGCACCCGGTAGAGGGCGCCCGGTGGAGCCGAGCATCAGCATCCCCACCTGGGCCCAGGGCCGCCCCGGCCGGGGACAGGGCGGCTTCTCGGCCGCCCGCTTCGCCGCCGCCGTGGGCCAGCCGGTGGCGATCGACCTCCGGGCCCCGATCCCGTTGGACGCCCCGCTCGAGGTGGCCTCGGTCGGCGACGGCTGGGAGCTCCGCCACGGTGTCACCACGATCATGCGGGCCGCTCCCCGCAGTCCCGGCGGGCTGCCGCAGACCGGGGCCGTCGGCGTGGCCGAAGCCGCCGCGGCCATGGCCGGGTTCCCCGGCACCGACGGCGACCACGAGGCGTCGGGCTGCTTCTCCTGCGGGCTGGGGGAGCGGACCATGCGGGTCTGGCCCGGTCCGCTGGCCGACGGCTCGGGGCGCACGGCCACCCGCTGGTCGCCGCCGGAGTGGGTGGGCGACGCCGACGGCCGGGTCGACGACGCCATGGCCTGGACGGCGCTCGACTGCGTGCAGGGCTTCTTCGTCAACTTCGGGGCGGGTCCCCGCCGCAACTCGCTCACCGTTCGCTTCGAGGCCGAGGTCTACCGGCCGGTCACCGTCGGGGCCGAGTATGCCATCGTCGGCTTCGACGGCCACGGCCGTGGCTGGGAGGGGCGCAAGCGGATGGCGGCGGCCAACATCTTCGACGCCGAGGGCCGCCTCGTGGCCGGCGCGGCGTCGCTGTGGGTGGAGCCGCGCCCTGGTTGAGCACGGGTGGCCAAAATGGAGCAGCTGATCTATATTGCCGAGATGAGCGCTGAGCCGACCTACCTGCCCCTCCTCCGCCGCATCGCCAACGCCGAGTGCAACGCCGAGGTGTACCTCTCCGCCTGGGCCCAGGCCACGCCCCGGGCCGACGTCCGCGGCGTGATCGCCACCATCGCCCTGCGGGAGGGCGAGCACACCAAGGCCTTCCAGAAGCGGATCTGCGAGCTCGGGTTCGACGTGACGATCACCGAGGCCCCCGAGACGGCGGCCAAGGCCGCCATCGGGGCCGCCACCGATCTGACCGATCGGGAGAAGTTCGAGAAGCTCGGGCTGGGCCAGCGGCCCGACCCGTCGGTGCCCGACCGGTGGGCCGGCTACTTCGAGGACACCTCGATCGACATCGCCACCGGCGAGCTGCTGGGCCGGTTCATCTCCGAGGAGCGAGACAGCGTCCGGATGTTGGCCGACTGCTACGAGGCCCTGTGCGCCGAGGAGCAGCCGGCGGGCCCGGCTCCGGCCGCCGCCGCCGCCGGCGACCGTCTCGATCGGATCGAGCAGATGCTGGAGCGGCTGCTGGCCCGCCTCGACGGGGCCAGCCCGGCGAGCCCCGTGGTCACCGAGGCGGAGTTCAGGGCCGGCCTGCGCCGCGACGGCTTCGACGACGAGATCCGGATCACCAACTACGAGCCGTGCACCCCGGCCGGCCCGATGCACACCCACGACTTCTCGGCCCGGCTGCTCGTGCTCAGTGGCGAGTTCGTCCTCAACTACGAGGGCGGGCCGCACACGTTCACCGCCGGCCAGTGCTGCGAGGTGCCGGCCGGCACGCGCCACGCCGAGGCGTCGGGAACGCCGGGGGCGCGGGTGCTGGCGGGGCTCAAGCACCACTGATGGCGGAGGTGCCGGCACCGCTCGCCGTGCCCGGTTCCCCACCGCCCGGCGGGGGCGGTCGGCGACGGGCCGGACGCCCCCGCAACCACGACAGCGACGAGACCCGCCGCCTGCTGGTGGAGGTGGCGCTCGACGCCTTCGCCCGGCACGGCTTCGACGGGGTCAGCACCCGAGACCTGGCCCGGCTGGCCGGGGTGACCCCGACCACCCTGTTCCACCACTTCGCCACGAAGGACGAGTTGTACGGGGCGGCGTACCACCACGCGGTGGGTCTGGCCTACGCCCACTACCGCCAGGCCATCGCCGGCGAGACCAGCCTGGTGGGCGAGCTCCGCCGGATGTTCGCCGCCGCCGACGTGATCCTCACCGAGCGGCCGGCCATCGCCCTGCTGGCGGTCCGGGTGCAGATCGACCAGCAGCGCCCCGGCCTGCATGTGGCCCACCGGCCGGAGGCGGCGGTCACGTTCCGCCAGGAGATGGTGCAGCGGGCCGTCGCCCGGGGCGAGCTGGAGCCGGGCGACGGGGTGCACGTGGCCCGCCTGCTCGACGTGTTCCTGTGGGGGATCTCGGTGATCGGCTACGAAGACGCCGACGTCCGCCGGCAGTCGCTCGACGCCATCGTGCACTTCGTGGAGCTCATCGGCAGGTAGCCGGCCGGTCGGTCAAGCCCGAGGTCACCGGGCGGTCATGTCGCCGGTGGCGGGGGTGCCGGGGGCGAGGGCGTAGCGCAGGGTCACCGCACCGGTGGGTGACGTGGTGGCCGGCTCGATCAGGGTCAGGTTGGTGGGCACCGCCCCGCCGGCGAACACCTGCTTCCCGGTGCCGAGCAGGATCGGGTAGACCCACAGGGTGAGGGTGTCGAACAGCTGCTCCGCCAGCAGCGTCTGCACCAGGTTCAGGCTGCCGATCACGTGGACGTGCTCGTGGCGCTGGCGCAGATCGCCCACCTCCCGCCCCAGGTCGACGCCCACCCGGGTGGAGTGGGCCCACCCCAGCGCCGGCTCGCCCCGCGACGCCACGTACTTGGGCACCCGGTTGAACAACCGGGCGATCTCGTCGTCGGTGCCGGTCTCCTGGTGGGGCCAGTAGGCGGCGAATATGTCGTAGGTGCGGCGGCCCAGGAGCAGGGCGTCGAGCCCGTCCATGCCCGCCATCACCTGCTCGCCCACCGTGTCGTCGATCAGCGGGGCCTGCCAGCCGCCGAAACCGAAGCCACCGTCGAGGTCCTCCTCCGGGGCGCCGGGGGCCTGGGCGACACCGTCGAGGGTGGTGAACAGGTCGATGTGGATGAGTCCCATTGGAACGTCCCTTTCCGTGGAGCGTCTTCACCGTTACCACGGTCGGTCGGGCGGGAATCGACAGGATTTCTGCAGCCGGCATGTCGAGATCGGCGATCCGGCTCCGTCCCACGGCTTGAGAGCGACCGGTAGGGTCGCCGACACACGAGGAGAACCACCATGGCCAAGTACCTGCTGCTCAAGCACTACCGGGGCGCCCCCGCCGCCGTGAACAACGTGCCGATGGACCAGTGGACCCCGTCCGAGGTCGAGGCGCACATCCAGTACATGAACGACTTCGCCGCCAAGCTCGAAGCCAGCGGCGAGTTCGTGGACGGCCAGGCCCTGGCCCCCGACGGGATGTGGGTCCGCCACGACGGCCCGGGCAAGCCGCCGGTGACCGACGGCCCGTTCGCCGAGACCAAGGACCTGATCGCCGGTTGGATGATCATCGACGTCGACAGCCGGGAGCGGGCGATCGAGCTGGCCGGTGAGCTGTCGGCCGCCCCCGGCGCCAACGGCGAGCCGATCCACGAATGGCTGGAGGTGCGCCCCTTCCTCACCATGCCGCCCACGGTGGCCGACTGAGGTGGACGACGTCGAGCTGCGCCGGCTCGTGCCCCGGGTCATCGGCGTGCTCGTGCGCCGGGGGGCCGACTTCGCCACCGCCGAGGACGCGGTGCAGGAGGCGCTGATCCGGGCAGTCACGGCATGGGAGCGCCAGCGGCCGTCGGATCCCGAGGGCTGGTTGATCACGGTGGCCTGGCGGGCCTTCGTCGACATGGCCCGGTCGGAGTCGGCCCGCCGGCAGCGGGAGTTCCGCTTCGACGGCGAGCCGACTCCGGGGCCGGTAGCGGGAAGCGGGGCCGACGACACCCTCAGCCTCTACTTCCTGTGCGCCCATCCGGAGCTGACGCCGTCGTCGGCCGTGGCCCTCACGCTGCGGGCCGTGGGCGGGCTCACCACCCGCCAGATCGCCCAGGCCTACCTCGTGCCGGAGGCCACGATGGCCCAGCGGATCAGCCGGGCCAAGCGCACGGTGGGCCGGGGCGGGCTCGACCGGCCGGGCGACGTCGCCACGGTCATGCGGGTGCTGTACCTGGTGTTCAACGAGGGCTACACGGGCGACGTCGACCTGGCGGCCGAGGCCATCCGGCTGACCCGGGAGCTGTCGGGCCTGGTCGACGATCCCGAGGTCGATGGCCTGCTGGCCCTGATGTTGCTGCACCACGCCCGGCGCCGCAGCCGGAACGGGCCCGACGGGAGGATCGTGCCGCTGGCCGAGCAGGACCGCACCCGGTGGGACACCGGGCTGATCTCCGAGGGGGTGGCCGTGCTGCAGGCCGCTCTGGGTCGGGACCGGTTGGGCGAGTACCAGGCCCAGGCGGCCATCGCCGCCCTCCACGCCGACGCCGAGCGGTTCGAGGACACCGACTGGGTGCAGATCGTCGAGTGGTACGACGAGCTCCTGCGTTTCGCCGACACCCCGATCACCCGGCTGAACCGGGCGGTGGCGGTGGGCGAGGCCGATGGTGCCCCGGCCGGGCTGGCGGCGCTGGCCGGGGTCGATCCGGCCACGCCTCGGTGGGAGGCGGTGGCGGCGTTCCTCCACGAGCGCAACGGCGACCTGGCGACGGCCGCCGGCCTGTACGCGGCGGCGGCCCGCAACGCCCCCAACCTGGCCGAGCGGGATCACCAGAGCCGCCAGGCGGCCCGCCTCAACCAGCGCCTGAACGGGTGAAATCGGGCGGCGGCGGAGGCCGTCGGCACGTAGGGTCGTCGGGTGATGTTGACCGCCGAGCAACTTCAAGCTTTCGGGCGCGACGGGTATGTCGTCGTGCGCCGGTTCGTGGCCGAGTCGATGCTGGACGAGCTGGCGGCCGAGGCCGACGGTCTCATGGCCCGCCAGCCGCCGCCCGAGGGGAAGGTCGGGTTCCACCACTACTTCGAGCACCCGTCGGCCCTGCCGGTGGCCGACCGGGTGCTGCGGGAGTCGGGTGTGCTGGGGCTGGCCGGAGAGCTGGTGGCGCCGCTGGCGATCGACCTCGCCTTCGACCACATCCAGTTGGCCACGAGCATCCCCGGCTGGAACCATCAGCCGGGTGGCGGCCACATCGACGGCTACGGGCTCGAAGGCCAGACCGAGCCCCACACGTTCACGCTGCTGGCCGGCATCTACCTGGGCGACGAGTCCGAGCCGGGTCGGGGCAACCTCTGGGTGTGGCCGGGGTCGCACCTGGGGCACGAGCGGCTCTTCCGGGAGCGGGGGGTCGACGTGCTGATGAGGAGCGGGAACGGGGGGCACGCCTGCCTGCTGGCCGAGCCGCCCGACCTCGGCCGGGGCCAGCCGGTGCTGGCCCGGCGGGGCGACGTGCTGTTGGCCCATTACCTGTTGGCCCACAACCAGAGTGGCAACATGCGGGGCCCGCTGCGGCGGATCGTGTACTACCGGCTGGCGGCCGACGGCCACCGGGA
>Ga0268299_1003597_pt1 | contig 13855 bp, 15 predicted proteins | sample NOBtaG_FD_193484 | JGI IMG/M metagenome (GOLD analysis project Ga0268299, IMG submission 193484) | Activated sludge microbial communities from bioreactor in Nijmegen, Gelderland, Netherland - NOB reactor | ecosystem: Engineered > Bioreactor > Aerobic > Activated sludge | place: Netherlands...
AGCCCGGCCGCTCGATCAGCAGCTTGGCCCGGTCGTCCTCGCCCACCACGAACACCTCCGGCGCGGCCTTCTGGCACTCCGCGTTCCCTTCGCAGAGATCGTAGTCGATCACGAGCTTCATCAGAGCCTCCTCTCCCCGAAACGTTCCGGTCCTATGAACTGCCCCACTGCCCGCCCGGACGTCAACCACCCCGAGGCGCGCGCAGCGCGAACCGGCGCCGCTTCCGCTTCACGAGATGCGCGGCGCGCGCGCTCGCCGCCCGGCGAGGCGCAGCGCACCGGAGCGCCGGCGCGAAGCGGGCGCGAGCAACTGCGCCACCGCCTCCTTCACGAACACCCGCTGGCGCGCCAGTGCGGCCGCGCCGAGCGGTTCGCTCTGGCCGACGATCTCGAGCAACTGCACGTTGGCGAAGTAGCCGAAGATCAGGTGGTACAGCCCGAGCGCGAGGTAGGGCAGCGCTTCCTCCGAAGCGGCGCCCGCGCGCGAGGCCAGGGCGCTCAGCCCCTGCGCGAAGGCGGGGCGCAGCAGCCGCGTGACGGTGCCGCGCAACTGGCGGGCGTCGTCGAGCGCCGCCCGCTGGATCAAGCGCGGCACGTCTGGGTGCTGGGCGAGATAGTCGAGCATGCCGTCGATCGCGGCGCCGATGTCGGCCGTCGTCTGCCCGCGACTCTCGACCATCAACGCCACGATCGGCTCGAGCCCGCGGTTCAGCACCGCCTCGTAGAGGGCCTGCTTCGAGGGAAAGTGGTTGTACAGGCTCGCCTGGTTCTTGAGGCCGGACTCGGCGGCGATGGCCCGCATCGAGACGCCGGCGAAGCCGCGCTCGGCAAAGTGGTGTTCGGCCACGTCGAGCACGCTCTCGCGCGTCGACCTCCGCTCGCGCTCCTTCGGGACGGGCGATCGCCGCGGCATGCGCCCGTCCTACAGAAACAAACGTTCGTTTGTCAATTGAGCCGCCCGAGAGCGCGCAGGTAGGCGCGCACCGCGGCCTGCAAGCCGAGATCGAGCGCGTCGGCGATCAGGGCGTGGCCGATCGACACCTCCAGCAGGCCAGGCATGGCGGCGACGAACGCGCCGAGGTTGTCGCGGTTGAGGTCGTGCCCGGCGTTCACGCCCAGGCCGGCAGCCTGCGCGGCCCGCGCGGCGGCCGCAAACCGCTCGAGCTCGGCCGCCGGCTCGCCGCGGGCGTGCGCCGCTGCATACGGCTCGGTGTAGAGTTCGACGCGGTCGGCGCCGACCTCGGCGGCGCGCTCGATCCCGGCTTCGGCGTCCATGAAGAGGCTGACGCGCATGCCGAGCGCGCGCAGCTCGGCGATGAGCGGCCGCAGGCGCGCCCCCTCGCGCTTCAGATCCCAGCCGTGGTCCGAGGTCAGGGCCTCCGGACTGTCGGGAACGAGGGTGCACTGCGTCGGGCGGACACGGCGGACCAGCTCGAGGTATTCGGGAAATGGGTTGCCCTCGATGTTGTACTCGACGCCGCCCTGGGCGCGCAGCAGATCGGCGAGCTCGAGGACGTCTTGGGTGCGGATGTGGCGCTGGTCGGGGCGCGGGTGCACGGTGATGCCGTCGGCGCCCGCCGCCAGGCAGGTGGTCGCCGCCCGCGTCACGCTCGGGATCCCGATCGAACGCGCGTTGCGCAGCAGGGCGACCTTGTTGAGGTTGACGCTCAGCTTGACCACCGCCTCTCAATTGCACGCCCGCCGGGCCTCGGCTATAGCCCGCGCATCATCGAGCGTGGAATCGTGGCGCCCAAAGCGAAGCCCCAGCCGTCCCTGATCGGGAGCTACATCCGCCGGCAGCGCGAAGTCGTGGGGCTGTCGCTCCGCAAGGTGGCCGAGATGAGCGGCGTCTCCGCCGCCGTCCTGCGCGAGATCGAAGAAGGGCTCCGCCAGCCCAGCCGGACGCTGATCCGCTCGATCGCGGCGACCCTGCGCCTGTCCGCCGAGACGCTGCAGTTGCAGGCGGGGCTGATCGATCCGCAGGACATCGACCAGGCCGATGCGGTGCGCGAGATCATGCGCGATCCTCATCTCACCGGACGCCAGCGCGAGGTGCTGATCGAGATCTACGCCTCGTTCCGCGCCGTCAATCGGCTCAAGCCCGAACCGCGCGAGTGACTCGGGAAGCGCCGGCCGGGAAGCCTCAGTTCGTCATGCCGCCGGTGGCGCTGTTGTAGCTGAAGATCCGCCCCGAGCCCTTGTCGGCCATCGAGGTGCCGGTGAAGCTCTGGCCGCTCGCCGTCATCTGGATCTGCACGCCGTCCGAGCCGGTGAAGAAGCCGGGCAGAGCGGCGGAGCAGCCCGCCACGCCGGTGCAGTCCTTGTAGGCGACGTTGCTGGCGTAGTACGCCTCCTCGGCGGTCGCCGCCGCGCGCAGGTCCTGGTTCGCCTTGGCGTCGAAGCCACGCTGGCGGTAGGCCGCGAACTGAGGAATCGCGATCGCGGCGAGGATGCCGATGATCGCCACGACGACCAAGAGTTCGATCAGCGTGAAGCCGCTGCTGTGGGTGTCTTTCATGTCACGCCCTTTCCTCGGAGGCCCCTGATTCGCTCCGCCGTGGCTACCGTTGTCTGTCGTTTTCGCTCTCGGATCCGCCCCGCGTGGGCGTCCGTGGCCTCTCGATCGAGCAACGGACATGCCGCGCCAGTCGTCACCAACCGAGGCTCGAAACGCCGCCTTCCCGGACCGGCGACGTCGCTCGGATGCCGCCCGTTCAAGTCTGTCGAAGCGCTCGGTGGCACTGTCGGATTTTGTCGCCCCAAGTGCCGCGTCAGACGCACGGGCGTCCGCCGCGGCAGGTTGCCCGGCAGCGCGGCGGGCACCGGAACGCCCGACGAGCACGCCCGGGCCGGCGCCGTGGGCGCACCGATGCCGGCGTCGCGGGGTGATAAGGGGAAAACGGGACCCCCGTAGGGGAAGTTCCTTAATTTACTTTGACATCGGTTTGGGCTAGCTTCGGGGCCGTCTGAAGGAAACCGGACCCGCGCAAGGCGCAACGGCGCGCCGATCGGCCGGGTTCACTTGTCCAAGGAGGATTCGCGATGCAGACGGCCAAGGAAATCGCCCCGATTCGGCTCGAACCGAAGAAGCGCGGCGACGAAGCCCGTACGGCAACTCGGTATCCGGTGGATGGGAAGCAGGTGGCGGTGACGGACAAGTCGGATCTTCCCACCTGGGACGAAGTCTAGTGAACGTTCGAACCGCTCCCTCCCAAGGCCGTGGTGTGCGGTCACGCCGCCGCCACGGCTCTCCCACTCCGAAAGGCCGTGGGTGCCAGGAGCCCCCCCGCTCCTCGCTTAGGGGCATCCGCGGTTCGTCGAAGGTCTGCGACATGGGCGCTCTCGCCTCCCCGTGAAGCAGACGCAGAGGCTCATGTGGAGCCGACGCACTCCCTTGAGCCTCTGCCCCCCCTTTCTCGTCCAAGCTGAAACCTGCTGTTGACACTCGACGACGGGCCGGACTAACCAGAACGAGTTGTCGAGGTCGTCGATCTGAGCCGATTTTCCGCACGGCCAGGGCCCATCGCGGTTGCCCTCCTCGCCTTCGTCGCGATGGCGGGAGCGACCGCGCAGGCGTTCGCCTTCACCGCCTGCACCGCCGCCGAGGTGATCGCGCAAGAGCCCAACTGCCCCAGCAATCCGGCACTGGCCTGCAACATCCGCTCGGTCGTGACGGTTCCCACCGGCCAGAACTGCCTGTTCGACTTCGGCAGCCGCGCCCTGGTGATCGGCAGCGGTAGCGGAACGACCGGCGCGGGCCGCTTCCAGTTCGGCTCGAGCGTCGTCGGCATCAAGGCCGGGAGTCTGACGGTCAATGCCAACGGGCTGCTCGAAGGCGTCGGCGCCAGCGCCACGCCCCCCAACAGCCGCGGCGGCATGATCAGTCTGGACGTGGCCGGCGACGTCAACTTCCTCGGCGGCGCGGCCGTGCTGGCGGTGGATCTCAAGGGGCGGAGCGAAGGCGGCGTCCTGACCGTGAACACGGGCGGGAACTTCACCCAGACATCGAGGGTCGACGCCAGCAACAGTACGATGGTGGCGTCGGGCGGCATCGTGCGGATCACGGCGCAGAACGTCACCATCGGCGGTTCGATCGTCGTCTCCGGCGGCATCGATTCCGCCGGCGGCGGCGAGATCGACATCAAGGCGTCGAACCGCATCGAGGTCACCGGCACGCTCGACATCTCCGGCAGCGACGGAGGGGCGCTCGCACTCGAGGCGCAGAACGACATCGTCATCGCCAACATCAGCGGGCAGGGTACGGGCGGCGCGGGCAGCGGCGGCACGGCGACGCTCGCGGGCCGGCGCGGCGTCACCATCACCGGCCTGGTCCAACTCAGCGGCAACGTTTCGACCGGCTTGGGTGGCGGCTGCGGCGGCTTCCTCTGTCTCGAGGCGCCGCTGGGAACGGTCGCGCTCGCCGCCTCCAGCACCGTACGCGCCGAGGGCGCCGATCCGGATGGCGGCGGCGGCGAGATCGATCTGGTGGCGCGCCGGGACATCACCCTCGGCACCGGCGTGCTGCTGTCGGCGCGCGGCGGCGGCCCCGAGGGCTGCGGCGGCGGCATCTGCCTGGAGAGCGACCGCGACATCGACGTCGCCACCAGCGCGCGCGGCATCGACGTCTCCGGCGGCAGCGCCGGCGGCGACCTCACCGCCACCGCGGGCCGCAACCTCGTGATGCGGGCGGGCATGAACCTGACCGGCCGCAACGAAGGCGGCACGGGTGGAACCCTCATCCTGGAAGCCGGCCTGGCGACGTCCGGCAACCTCGAGGTGCGCTCGTCGCTCAACGTCGGCGGCGGCGTGTGCGGTCCGGAGTTCGGCTGCGGCGCGGCCGGCACCGCCGACCTGACGGCCTGCAACCTCGGCGTCTTCGCCGGCGGCGGCGAGGTGCGCGCCCGCGCCCCCAACGGCGGCCAGATCACGCTGACCGCCAGACGTCAGCTCAGCATCGCCGGCCCGGTGACATCGGCCAAGACCTCGGCCAGCGAACCCGATCCGGGCACGGTGTCGCTCAAGCACCCGACGTCCTTCCCGCCGACGATCGGCAGCGGACAGGTCCAGCCGGCGCCGACGGTCGTGCCCCTGCCCGCCTGCACCAGCCTGAGCCAGGAGCAGTGCCTCCTGCCCTGCCCCACCTGCGGCAACGGCGCGGTGGAGTTTCCCGAGACCTGCGACACCCTCGGGACGCCGGCGAACTGCGACGGCTGCTCGGAGTACTGCCGCACCGAGAACTGCGACGACGGGCTGCTCTGCACCAACGACTCCTGCGAGTTGGCGCTCGGCTGCATCCACACGCCAGCCAACACTCCCTGCGTCGAGCCGAGCGCGACCCCGACGCCGAGCCCGACCCAGACCGCGACCCGGACCCGCACCGCGACCGCGACCCACACCGCGACGGCGACGCCGAGCGCGAGCGTCACCCGCACCGCGACCGCGACGGCGACCGCGCCGCCGGTGCCCTGTCCCGGCGACTGCGACGGCAACCAGACGCTCTCCCCGAGCGACATCTCGCGCGCGATCGCGATCGTCAATCTCTGCGGTGGCAACGCCAGCGGCTGCCCCGCCGTGCCCGGCGGCGACCAGCAGTGCATCCTCGCGGATCTCAACCAGGACGGCGTCATTCGCGCCGCCGAGGTCTCGCGGCTGGTCGCGAATGCGATCCAGTATCCCGACGGCTGTCCGCCCTGAGGAGGAACGCCGCCGACCGGCTGGCCGTGCCGGCGTGGCCGCGCCGCGTCGTCGCCTCGGCGTGATCGACGAGTGAACCCGCCCGCGCCCGTAACCGAGCTGCAACTGGCGGCCCTGATGGCCGCCGGGACCCTGATCGCGCTGCAACTCGCGGGGCGCCTCGAGTTCGTGCGTCGCGAGATGGCCGAAGGCGCGCGCCGCGGGCTCGCTCTCGCGCTCCTGTTCGCGATCCTGGCCCTCGCCGTCTTCCTGCCGGTCGCGACCTTCGGTCGGGCGCAGGAGCTGGATCTCGACGAGATCGGCTTCCTGCGGCTGTTCGCGGGCCACGCCGTGCTGCTGATCTTCCTCGCCGCCTGGTGGTGGCTCGCCGGCCGTCCGGGGGGCCGTGTCTACCTCGCCCTCCCCCGTCGCCCGCTCGCTCCCGAGATCCGCGCGGGACTGCTCGCCGGCGCCGTGGGATGGGCGGCGACGCTGACCTTGACCGCCATCGTCGCGGCCACCGCCTCCTCGCTGGCGGGCGCCGACCTCGGCCCCTCCGCGCCACCGCCGCTGATGCTGTGGCTGGCCGACCTACCGGCCTGGCGCAAGCTGCTCATCGTCGGCGTCGCGATGACGGTCGAGGAGGCGTTCTTCCGCGCCTTCCTACAGCAGCGTCTCGGCCTCGGCCTCTCCACCGCGCTCTTCGCCCTGGCCCACTTCAACTACGGCCTGCCCTTCCTGGTGGTGGCCGTGTTCAGCATCTCGCTGATCTTCGGCGCCCTCTTCGAGGTCCGCCGCCACCTGCTCGCCTGTGTCGTCGCCCACGGCGTGTTCGACGCGATCCAGATCTTCCTGATCATCCCGATGGCGCTGCGCGGCATGTGACCCGCGCAGCCCTGGCTCAGCGCGCCGGCCGGGCCAGAACGTCGCCGACCAGCGCGACCGTGAGCTCCTCCAGGCTGCCGATCACGAGGTCGGCGAGGGAGAAGTCGTTGGCGGCGGTGAAGCCGTGCGGCACCGCGATGCAGCGCGCGCCGGCGCGATGCGCGGCGATCACCCCCTTCTGGGCGTCCTCGATCACCACGCACTCCCCCGGCGGGAAGCCGAGGGCGCGCGCCGCCGTGAGGAAGGCGTCGGGCTCGGGCTTGGCGCCGCTGTAGGCCTCGCGGGTGATCACGGCCCGGAAGAAGCGCAGCAACTGGAAGCGCTGCATCACGTAGCCGACGTCGGCGGTGTTGGAGTTGGTCGCCACCGCCAGAGGGAAGTGCGCGCTCAGCCGCTCGAGGGTCGGCAGCACGCTCGGCATGAGGCGGATCTCGTCCTGCAGGATGCGATGGTAGACGGGGTTCTTGCGCGCACGCAGCTCCGCCGGGCTGATCGGCAGGCCGTACCTGGCGACGGCATACTCGGGCCCGCGACCGCCGGCGATCCACTCACGCGCGTACTCCTCGCGACCGACGTCGATGTCGAACTCCCGCAGGACGGCCCGGTACGCCTTGTACTGCAGCTCCTCGGAGTCGATCAGGACGCCGTCGAGGTCGAAGATGACCCCGGGCACGCTTCGCCCCGCCCCGCTACTGGACGCGCACCGATTCGATCACGATGGCCTCGACCGGGACATCGTTGTGGCCGGCCTTCGAGCCGGTCTTGACGTCCTTGATCTTGTCGACCACGTCCATCCCCTCGATGACCTTGCCGAAGACGGCGTAGCCGTAGCCCTGGGCCGAGGTGTCCCGGTGGTTGAGGAAGTCGTTGTCCTTCACGTTGATGAAGAACTGCGCCGTGGCGCTGTCGACCACCCCGGTGCGGGCCATCGCGATCGTGCCGCGAGTGTTCTTCAGACCGTTGCCGGCCTCGTTCTTGATCGGCGCCTTGGTCGGCTTCTGCTTCATCTCACCGTCGAAGCCCCCTCCCTGGATCATGAAGGTCGGGATGACGCGGTGGAAGATCGTGCCGTCGTAGAACTTGTCGTTCACGTACGACAGGAAGTTCGCGGTGGTGATCGGCGCGTTCTTCTGGTCGAGCTCGATCTTGATCGTTCCCTGAGAGGTCTTCATCACCACGATCGGGTTGGCATCGGCTGCGCCGGCCGCGGTGGCTAGGGTGAAGACGGTGAAGATGGAGAGGATGGTGAGAACGGTGGTCATCGTGCGGTCTCCCTTGGCAAGCGGTTCGAACGCCGGACCTTAGCGGCCGGCGCCGGTCGGGACAAGCCGCGGCCGGGATTCAGCCGCGGCATTCGGCACAGGGACAGATCTCGCGCAGGTAGGAATAGGCGTAGATGCCGGTGTCGTGGCCGTCCGCCCACCGGAAGGTCAGGGCGTAGCTGCCGACGACCTCGATCGACTCGAGCCGCGGATCCACGCTGCGGACGAAGCGGCGCTCGTTGCCGTGCCCCTGGCACAGAGCGCAGGGACACCAGCCGCGCAGGTAGGCGTAGTCGTACTCTCCGACGTGGCCGTCGCTCCACGTGATGCGCACGCGACTCGCGTCGCGCTCGTGGTTCACTTCCGTCGGCCGCGGCCGGCGTGCCTCTGGCATGAAGGACCTCCTACCACTTCTCGTAGTGCACCGAGCGGCGCGGGTAACCGGCGCCGCGCAACAGATCGCGCAGGCGGGTGACGATCGGTCCGACACCGCAGAGGAAGAAGTCGGCCTCGCGTTGCGTTGTTCCGCCGACGTGCAGCTCCTCCACCCGGGCGTACAGCCGTTCGTGCGTCGGGTCGTCGTCTCCCTCGACCAACACCTCGTAGGAGAGCCGCGGATCGTCGCCCGCCCAGGCGCGGAACTCGTCCTGGAACAACAGCAGCGACGACGAGGTCGCGGCCTGCAGCAGGTCGATGCGGCGGACGTCGGCGCTCTGGAGCGCGGCACGCACCATCGGACGCAGCGGAACGACTCCGGTGCCCTCGCCGACGAAGACGCACACCGGCGGCGGCGGCGCGCCGACGACGAACGTCCCCCACGGTCCCGAGCCCTCGATCTCCGCGCCCGCGGCGAGACCGAACAGATACTCCGAGCCCGGGCCGCCCGGGACGCGATCGAGGCAGATCTCGAGGTGCTCGCCGTCCTCGGGGAAGGAGGCGATCGAGTAGGCGCGCACGATCGGCTTCTCCGCCACCGGCAGGCTGAGCGACAGGAACTGCCCCGGGCGGAACGACAGGCCCCGGCCGGCGGGCAGGCGCAGCAGGAACGAGCGGGTTCCGGGCGCGATCTCCGTCACGCGCTCGACGACCAGGCGAAGGGAGCGCGCGTCGCTCAAGGCGCGACCTCGACGCCGGCGGCAGAGCCCATGGCCGCTGCATAGCGGCCGGCGTTCGGCGGCGCAATTCAGCGCAGCGCCGGCGCTCCGCCCGGAGGGCGGCGGGGCGGCCGCTCGGGCGCGACGGTGATGCGCGTCGCGCGCACCCTCGGTGCTCCGCCGGCCTCCGCCACCACCACGCCTTCGACCAGCACCACGCCGCCGCGCCGCAGTTCGTCACAACTGGCGGCGCTGCCGTCGCGCCTCAGGATCAAGGTTGCGGCCGTGACCTCGATGCGGAAGGGACGGCTGACGTCGTCGTCGATCGACAGCGTGCCGGCGCCACAGTCGACCGCAAGCACGCGCCCGAAGAGGTTGCGCTGGCGGACCTCGCCGGCCCGCACGCCTCCCGGCAGGCTCGGTCGGATCTCGATGCCCTCGAGCTCCAGCGTCGACCCCGCGGGCACGTCGATCGGCAGGCGGCCCAGAATGCGGCCGCCGGGATTCTCGAAGCGCAGCGTGAGCGAGCCGGCGAAGTCGCCGGTGAGCACAAACGCACCGTCGTCACCGGTGAGCGTCTCGAGCTCGCTCGTCTCCTCGATCCGCACCCGCAGGCGCGGCACGGCGAGGCGCGCCTGCGCCTCGCTCTCGCGGACCTCGACCACCTGACCGCTGACGGTCGCGGCGCTGATGCCGCTGCCCACGACCCCGCCCTCGCTGCTGCCGCAGCCACTGAGGGCCGCGAGCAGCAGCGCCAGCACGGCGAGACGGTGGAAACACGCGTTCATCTGGACCTCCGGATCCGGCCAGGCGTCGTTCTGCTGGGACGTGCGGGCGGCGCAGCCTCGTCTTCCTGGTAGTAGTAGACACCCAGGACCACGCGCGAGCGACGTCCGCCGGGTGCCGACGGCACGCGGTCGCGATCGTACGACGCCAGCAGAGTGTTCGCGTGGCGGAGGAACTCCTCGCCCACCAGGGCCGAGCGCTCGCGAAGCTCGCCGAGGGCGTCGGCCCCGATGTTGTCGTAGACCACCTTGCGCTGCAGGCGAGGCTCTTCCGGGCGCTCGATGTTGCTGGCGATGGTGGCGAACAGCTCGGCCGGATCCGAACCCAGCAGCGTGATCTTGCCCTCGACGCCCGAGGGCGGGATGAAGGCCTGCTGCCGCAGGACGACGGAGCCGTCGGGGCGCAACTCGGCGGCCTCGAGGCGCAGCAGCTCGTCGAGCACCGAGCGCGGCGGCACGTCGATGCCGAGCTCCTGCACGAGCTTGACGAAGGTCGGCACCCGTCCGTCCACCGACTCGTAGAACATCGGCAGCGGCACGCCCTCCGCCGTGGCATACGGCGGCGCGGCCGACCAGCGCCCGATGACGTGTGCCACCGGCGTGTTCTCGACCTCGACCAGGCTGTCGTCGCCCGATTCCCGCCGGAGCTGCGCGATCTCCTTGCGATGGATGCCGGTGACGACCGCGAGCCGGCTGTCGGTCTGGCGCTTGAAGGGCAGCGCGAAGTCGCGCTCGGCCACCTCGACGTACAGTTGCTTCAGCAACTGGGCGGCGGCGGGATAACCGATGCCGTAGTGGATCAACTGGCGCACCACCGGCCGGAAGAGCCGCCGCATCGCGGCCAAGAGCTGGGTCTTGAGGTTCGCTGGGATCATCGCGTCGGACTGCCGGCGACGCTCGCTGGGCAGCCGCGCGCGAGGAGCGCGCGCTCCCGGTGAGGGAGCGCCGCCCCTCGCGGCGGCTCGAGGCGGAGGGGGGAGAACCTCACACCCCGTCTCGCGCTCACGAACCAGGCGTGGAATCGGGCACGGGCGTCGGCGCGACACACCCCGCAGCGCACGACTCGGCCTCGACCGCACAGGCTCGGGCGCCTTCGCCGGTGGCGCGTCCACACGGCTCGAGACACGCCGCCAGCGCGGCCTGCGCCGCGCGGCACTCCGCGAACGATCCGCGACGCCGGCAGGCCGCGCCCACCGCGTCGCTCTCCGCGCCGCAGGTCGTGCGGCGGCAGACCTCGGCGCTCTCGCGCACGGACTCGAAGCACTCGTGGCGCGCCTGGCGGCATTCGCCCAGGCAAGCCCGATCGACCGACGGCGTCGGCCGGGGAGTGGCGCGATCGGGCGCCGGACACGAAGAGATGCAGGAACGCAGCGTCGTCACGCAGGTGTCGCGATCGTCGGCGAACCCCTCGCGACAGGGGGCCAGACAGGCGCGCGCAGCGACGCGCGCCGCGACGCACTCGGCCGACGGCTCCGCCCCCGGCACCGTGTCCGCGCACGCGGCCTTGGCCGCCTCGATGAGGGCGCTGCACCCCTGGTGACAAGCGCGGCGCTCGACCCGGCCGGCCGCGCTGCATTCCCGGAACGCCTCGCGGCACCCCTGGATGCACTGGCCGTCGCGGCGCGGTGCCTCCCGATGTGCGGATGCGGTCGCCGCGCTCGCGGCCAGACACGCAACGGCAACTGCAATGATCCTGATCGACATGGTTGCTGCCTCCCTCCCAGATTGGCCCTGTGCCCCGGACCGGCTCCCCGGTGCCTATTCGATAACTGGCATTGTTTGCCAGCGAACTGGGAGTATCATCCCATCTCAATGGCTTGGCAAGCCATTTTTTCATGCGACTAGCTCGTCGCAGGGCGCGCCCCTCGACCGGGGGCGGATCAAGCTCTAGAACGCGGCGCCATGAAGATCGGCATCACCCTTCCCGGCCTGGTTCCGGGCACCAGCGGCGAGCAACTGTTGGCTTGGGCGCGCCGCGCCGACGAGGGCCCGTTCGCGCACGTGGCCACCGGCGAGCGCCTCCTCTGGCCGGGGCACGATCTCATGGTCACCCTCGCCGCCGCCGCGGCCGTCACCCGGCGTGTGCGCCTGGTCGCCACCCTGGTGGTGCTGCCGCTCCACAGCCCGGTGGTGGTCGCCAAGCAGGCCGCCACCCTCGACGCCCTCTCGGGCGGACGCCTGACGTTGGGGGTAGGCATCGGCGGACGCGACAACGACTATCGCGCCCTCGGCGTCCCCTACGCCAAGCGGCACGGTCGCATGGAGGCGCAGGTGGCCGAGATGCGTCGTCTCTTCCGCGGCGAGCCGGTGGGCCCCGGGCTCGAGCCGGTCGGCCCGCCCGCGGTGCAGCCGGGTGGGCCGCCCATCCTCGCGGGTTCCATCTTCCCCGACGCGGTGCGACGCGTCGCGCGCTGGGCCGACGGGCTGTGCGGCTGGAGCCTCGAACCGAATGCCGCGGTGGTGGCCGAAACTTGGCGCCTGCTCGACGAGGCGTGGCAGGAAGCCGGGCGCGCCGGCCGGCCCTACCGCATGTCGGGCTTCTGGTTCGCCCTCGGCGCCGAGGCGGAGGCGATGCTGGGCGCGTTCGTGCGAAACTACATGGGCTACTTCGGCGACGACATGGCGAACGCCACCGCCGCCACCGTGCGATCCTGGAATGCCGGCGCCATCAAGGACGCGCTACGCCAGTTCGAAGACATCGGCACCGACGAGATGACACTGGTGCCGGTCAGCAGCGACATCGTGCAACTGGAACGGCTCGCCGAGTTGCTCTGAAGCCCGCCGGCGCCGTTCCAGCGACGTCTGGCGGACGTGCGCGTCGCCTCCGTCTCGCTCACTGCGAGGCGACGCGGTTCCAGCTCCAGCCTTCGATCGTGAGTCCCTTCGCCAGGCTGTAGCCCGTCTGGTAGTGGCGCACGACGCCGTCGGCATCGATCAGGACGAACGTCGGCGTACCGCTGACGCCGAAGTTCTGGAACGTCATGCGATAGGGATCGATCGCCACGATCTGTGGGAACGGCTCCTTCGACTCGGCGAAGAAGCGCCGCAGCGTCTCCGGGTCCTCGTCGGTGACGGCGACCACCTCGACACCGCGGGCGGCGGCGAACGCCATCACCTCCGGCACCGAGGCGTGGCAGATCGCGCACCAGGTGGCCCAGAAGAAGAGCAGCCTCGGCTTGGCCGCGCCGAGACGGGTGTCGCCGCGGAAGAGCTCGAGCTTCAACGGCGGCGCCGGGCTGCCGACCTTGGGCGGGCCCGGCATCTTCGGCATCTCGAGCGGGTACGGCCCCGGCCGGAGAGTGATCTGAATCTCCTTGCCGTCGCGCAGCACCGCCAGGCGCTCGGGCCGGCCGATCTCGCTGCGCATCGTCCACTCGCGCATCTGGTGCGGCTCGACGAACGGATTGCCCGGCGTGCCGAGGACGATGTCGCCCGGGCGCAGGCCGGCCTTCTGCGCCGGCGAGTCGGGGAACACCATCGCCACCATCGCCGCGCCCTTGCCGGTCTTGTAGCGCTCGCGCGGCGTCTCCGGCACCGCCCGGTACTGCACGCCCATCCACGCCGGCATCACCGACTCGAGCAGCTCCCGCTCCTCCGCCAGCGGTGGGAACGCCTCCGGCTGGGCCAACTCGGCGGCATCCGAGGCGGTCTCGAGCGAGGCCAGCTCCAGACGCTCGCAGTCCTTCAGGCGCGCGTAGGTCTCGCGCTGCTGCGGCGTGGCGTAGCGTTCGACGTACACCTCGCCGGCGACGTGCGTCAGCAGGGCACGCATCCGCAACACGACCCCGGCGCGCACCTCGGCGCGGTAGGCGGCCGCCGCGGCCTCGTCGCCCTTCTCGCGCAACAGCTCGAGGCGCGCGTAGCGCTCCGGGTCGGAGCGCACGAAGGGCGCGTACGCGGCCAGCAACTCGTCCGTCAGACGCTGGCGCTCCTCCGGCGTCATCGCCTTCAGTGCCTGCGGGTTGAGACGCGCGGTCCATTCGGGATGGCTGGCGCGGAAGCTCTCGAAGGTCGCCAGGCGCAGCGCCTCGAGCGCCTCGTCCCAGCGCTGCCCGTAGGTGCGCAGACGGCTGCCGAACTCCGGCAACACGTTCGCCTGCTCCTGCAACTCGCCGAGCGAACGCGGGCTGAACGTCCCGAAGGTGTAGCCGATGCT
>Ga0268299_1003598_pt1 | contig 13850 bp, 7 predicted proteins | sample NOBtaG_FD_193484 | JGI IMG/M metagenome (GOLD analysis project Ga0268299, IMG submission 193484) | Activated sludge microbial communities from bioreactor in Nijmegen, Gelderland, Netherland - NOB reactor | ecosystem: Engineered > Bioreactor > Aerobic > Activated sludge | place: Netherlands...
CGGATTCGTCATTTTCTCGGTGAATCCTGACCTCGTAGAGTCCGAGATTGACGATCTGTTCGAGCAAATGAATGATGTCTATGCGAAAATCGAGTCGCCGCGCTGGGATGCTTCGGGATTTGAACTGGCGCGTCCTGCCGATCCCACTCTGTGGCAAAATGCCGTCGCTCAGTGGGAAAATCGAGATGATAACCTTGCGCGTTATGGGCTGGCAATCACCTATACACTGATGGGTGATGATAAAAACGCACTGCCGTTGTGGGAGCAGCTTCACGCCGATCACCCCGATCTGTTTTTGTTCACGAATGCCCTGGCGCATACCCGATTCGCGCTTAATCCATCAACGGATGCGATTCAACCGCTGCTCGACGCGCTGGGCAGCCAGCAATCCGCGATTCGCGTTCTGGCTGCGCGCGAACTTCTCAGCGAGACATTTTTTTATCTGCTGACGGATGAGCAGATTCAGCAGGCCGTCGCACTCCACGACTCCGATTCAAGCACCTGGGATCAACTGGCGGTTTTCGACCAGCCGACGCAGGTGCGCGAACGAATCACGCTTCTCCTGAGCAAAGGGTTATGGGACACGGCTGCCAATTGGGTCGATGATCTCGACGAAATGGAGCGCAGCCCACAGGATTTTGTGATTCAGGCTTACGTCGCGCTGGCAAACGGCGACGTAAGTAAAGCCTCTGCGATTCTCGTGCCAACCACCGACGATGATTGGATCGCCGCCAATCGCCAATATCACCCGGATCGTTGGGCGAACAACACCGCCGCGCAAATGTATTTTTTGCTGTCCGGCGAACAGTCCATCAACCCCGCATCCGGCCTGCCCGCGCCCATTTCACCGATGGTCATGGCTGACAGCCGCGCGCTTTACGTCATACAGCCGGAAATTTTGCAAAACGAAGAAACGAATTCATTAAATATCACCGCCACATTCGGCAATCCGCAGGGCAACACCTATCCCGTAAAAACCTGGCGTATTCAGGTCACGAATCCGGACGCCAGCGTTCAATATGCCTCGGTGGATGCACCTGCAATCTTCATCGAGGGTCTACCGACACGTGCAGCGATTGAGGTGAATTTGCCCGAAGATTTGCCGGAATTGACACCCGCGCGCGTATTTATCGTGCCGCTTTACAGCAACACCGTTACATTTAGGGCAATTTCGCAGGACATCGTTCTGAATCGGCCCGAAAGCGCCGCCATCCCGCCGGACACTGAAGCCGCCAACGCGACCTTTGGCGCTGAAATTTTGCTCAAAAATTATCAGATCGCGCGTGACGAAAATTCGCTTGACCTGACGCTGTACTGGGAAGCAGTCACGCCGCCCACCGAAAATTATCAGATTTTTGTCCACATCATCGGGGCGGACGGTAATGTCGTCGCGCAAAGCGATTCCGCGCCGTTCGATGGGCACTATCCGACCAGCCAATGGCGGTTAGGAGGAGTTGTCGCCGATCATCGCGTGATTACATTTGAGCAGCCACTTGCTGATGGCGAATACACGGTGCGCGTGGGCATGTACCGCCTACCGGAGATTCAGCGCCTACCCATTCAGGTCGAAAACGCAAATATCGAAAATGACAGCCTGCTCATTAACCAATTTTCAATTCCCTGATACTGGCCCCAGGCCAATTTGCGTATCGGCTGCGCCATCAGGCAGCGTCACCATGACTCGCTGCTCAGGCTGATCGACATCGCCAAACGCCGACAGGCTGATCCACCATTCCGTAGTGGGAGCATCAGCAGGCAGCGGCAGGCGCACACTGTCGCTCACGATTTGATTCGCTTGCCAGCAGGTCGTCGGGTAGCGCGTTTCGAGCGGCTGCCAGACCACCGCCTCGCCAGCAGGCGCACCGTCCGACGAAACCAGCAGCGCCGAAAACCAGTAAGGCGTCGTCATCTGGCGCAGCGGCTCCCAGTTCAAACGCAGGGTGATCGCCTCCGAGTCGATTTCAGCATCCCAATTTTCAAGCCGAAAATTTTGATCGAAATTTGCACTCGATGCGCGGCTGGCAGCCACAAATTGCGGCGGATTCGGCGGCGGGATCATGTCTGGCGCGTCAATCACAGGCAAAATGATGACGAGAATCATCATCAAAACGGCCTGCGCGCTGCTGATCGCCAGCCAGCCGGAGTGCCGATTTTGCAGCGCATGGGCAGCGGCAATCAATACAAATGGCGAAAAGAACAGCCAGACTCGCCCGGTTTCGCCGCGCGCCGTGCCGCTCAGAAGCAAAATAACCATCGTTGCCAGCAGCGAAAGGCTCAAAATATCGCGTTTGCCCCGAAGCGCGTTCAGCAGCCAGAGAATCATGAGCGGAATGCCCGTAAACAGCGCCCATTCCCAGAAATGCAGCCACAGCCAGGGTATATAAGGCCGATCCAGCGACAGATGCTCGGACATCGCCACGTCCAGCAAATCCAACGGCGTGAGTCCGCTTGCGAGGCCATAAACCAGCCAGGGCAACATCAGCCCCACGCCGAACCACACGCCAATCAAAATCAGTCGCCGTAGGGACAAGGCACCCCACAGGGGTTCCCTTCGGTCATGCCTTGTCCGAACCCACCACCCATCCAGCAGCGCATAAAACCCAAACAACCCCAGCAGCGGCACAATCGAAAAATTGGCGAACGTCAGCAGCCCGACCAGCAAGCCGGATAGAATCAGCCACATGGCACTTTTTTCCAGCCCGCGCAGCAAACACCAGAAGGCAACCAGCGTCACTAGCGGATAAAACGTGTTCCACGTCGGCACGAACATCACTAAAGCCGGAACGAGCGCCCACCACGTCACTGCAAATCGCGCTGTTTGAGAATCATAGAGGCGGCACGTCACCGAAAAAAGAGGCCAGACCGCCAACGCGCTCCAGACGGGCATCAGAATTCCAAACCATGCCGACGCCCATTCCGCCGAGGTGTAGGCCAATAAGCTGTAATTGGCGCATTGATAGGGCAAAAGCGCACGCTGCAATCCATCGGCTACCGCAGGAAAAGCAGCAAAAATACCATTGATCGCGTGATAAACCAGTGGCAGTCCCGGCGGAGCAAGTGCGACATGCACACTGATTCCCTCAAAACTGCGCATCACGCTCGGCCAGTCCAGCCAGTTTGACCAATCTACGGTTGCGCCTGCCAGATGCGGCCCAGTGGCGATGCCGGATGCCGTGCGCGTGAACAGCGTGTATAAAATATCGTCGGCACGGACGGCGATTACCGCCAGCGAAACCGCAACCGTCCCCACGAATGCCCAAAAAATCAGCAGTCGATTGGATTCACGCTGCAAAAGCTGCCATGCGCCACCCAAATAAATCACAGTGATGGCAATAAATGGCAAAGCGCGCACGAACGGCGCGGGTTGATACTGCCACTGCCAGCCAAAGCCGCCGCGCAAAAATGGAATCCAGTCGAACAGCAGCGCCAATGCCAAAATCAGCGATAGGCCAACAATAATGGAAAGCGCGCGTCGCATGTTCATGGCATAACCTGAATCACGGTTGGCAGAACGCCGATGTGATTTTCCAAAACTTCCGCCCCTGTGACGGGCAAATTTTTGATCACGCCCATTTCATTGTGATACAGCACCACCCACAGGCGATAATCCCCTGCCGGCAAATTTTCTGGCAGTCGCAGCGCGCGGTTATCCCACACCGGAACGCCCGCCTGCCACGCGCTGGTCTGGGCAAATCCGCCGCCGGGTTCTGAATCCATGCCTTGCGCAATCGGTGCGCCGCTCGAATCGCGTAAAAACCACGCCACCGTAAAATTTTGCGCTAAGGCCGAATCGGTCTGCCAGTAGAGCGAAATCGGCAGCGCATCCCCTGGTTGATACGATGTTCCCAGCGGTAGATCGTAACCCACAAGCTGAATCGAATCGCCGTATACCAGATCGGATGAATAGTCTGCACTTTTGAAGCTATAGGGGTCAGGCGCAGAAGCCGTACTGTATTCGATCAAACGCACGTCCGAACCTGTCTCAAATTCGCGAATCGGATAGTAATGAGAAGCCATAAATCGCTCAACCGGACGCACCGCCCAGGGCATAAACGGCCCATTGTTCGCCAGCAGCCACAGCCGATCCCGCGTCACCGCCAGGGCGTGAATCAGCGGCGCGCTGGTCTGGTGCAGCAGCACATCGGGGTTATCCGAGCGAATTTCCGGCGCTTGTTCCGGGCTGGGCTGTTCGCCAGGGTGAAACGGCAGGCTAACCAGACGCGGCTCGTCCAATTTGCCGTAGTTCAGAAAAAAATCGCGATAACTCAGGTCACTCAACAGCAGCACGTCTCCCGGCTTGCCTTCGGCGCGGATTATCGGCAGCATATCGAACAGGCGCGTGTTATACGATTGGTAGAACGGGTCAAAATAAATCGCCCGCAGCCCCAGGCCAGCAAATATGAAAAAAGCGACGATCAATGCAGCGGGCATCAAAATTTTTCGACCCATTTTTTGCGGAATCGCGCGCTGAGAATTATTCAACAATCGCCACAGCACAAACGCACTCACCGCCGCCAGCGCCACGAACATCAACGCCCACCCCGGCGCATTCATTCGCACCCAGGCGAAATCCAGCCCGGTTGTTGACCATAAACTCGGTATCACGACCCAGCGCAGATAGCGGAGATTATTCAGGCCTTCCCACCAGCCGCCGACTCCGCCTGACTCTGCTGGCAGCGCGCGATAATACTCACCCCACCACAGCGACACGGCGCTGAACTGCACCCACAGGCTGTAGGCGCACAGGACGGCAAAACCAGCGATCAAAATTCGTGATAAGGGACGGCGCATCATCCGATCAATCGCCGAAAAAGCGCAGATGAAAACGAAAGGCATCACAGGCAGCAAAAAACGCGGCGGCCAGGATAAGCCACCGAACCAATCCGGCCCCTGGCGAATGGCGTAAACCAGCGAAAAAATGAGAACGGCTGCCAGCGCCGCGAGAAGATGGCGATAAGTACGCTGGCGATGCAAAAACCACACGCCGGGAATCGCCAGCATCAGCACAGGCGATGTCCCCCAAATGCTGCCGCCGATGCTCAGAAGATAGCCTTGCAGCGCCACGCCGAGATAGGGCTGCGGCTCACCCAGCGCCACAAACAGGCGACCAAAACGATCCGTGATGCCTAACACACCGCCAAAAATCAACAGCGTCGCGAAAATGATGAGGATGATCGCCGCCAGCCGCAGAATTTGGCGGAGATTGCGATTCGAAAACAGGTTGGGCAGCGCGAGAATAATCAGCGCTGGGACAGCCAGCACCGCCGCGCCTTTGCTGAGAATCGCGCCATAGAGGGTTAGGACAACGAAAACAGGAATCAAAACAGATCGATAGTGCAGCCTGCGCCAGCGTTCGATCAGCAGCGCCGCTACCAGAAGCAGCAAAAGCGCCAGCGGCTCCTGGAAAAAAGTTTTGCTGTAGGGCCAGACGATTGTTCCCAGGCCGAACAAAAGCGCGCTGACGACTGCCGTGCGCTCGGAGTAGCCCAGCACCAGCGCGTACAAAAAAATGACCCCACCAGCCAGCCCGCAAACCAGCACATTGAATAGATAAACGGCATGGGCGAGGCCAACTCCCGACAGCCTTTCCGCCAGCGCGTAGAGCGGCGACGCGAGGATAATCTGCAACGTTTCGCTGCTGACAGGCGGGAGCGGGTAAAAATTGCCTTCGATGTGGCTTTGCGCCAGCGGGGGGCGCGTCCCAACCGACACATCCAGGTCAAAATCGCCATAATGCAAAAAACTGCCGACCCCATCTAACAAAAAAAGCGTATCGGTGCTGTCGATACGCGCGCTGTAGGTCAGCATATAGAGACTGCTTAGGAAAACGACGACGGCAACGAACAGATTCAGCCGTCGCCAGCTAATAACATATGATTGATCGGTCATCCACTCAAATCTTTAAGCCATTTGGCGTTCCTAATGGTCGCCCAGATAAAGCGTGGATGACTATAACATTAATCAGGCTTGCCGCCACCGATCAACTTATTGCGGACACCGAGCAGGCCTTTGATGATCTTTTGACTCGCTGATAAATCATCCATCTGCTCCAGGCCGACTTCATAGGTCGCCGCGCCAGCCATCACCTTGCCGTCGCGCACCTGCAAGTCACCCATTGCGATCAGTGTTTCGCCATAGAGCTTCTTTTCGCCCAGTTCCTGAAAAATATCGGCGGCCTGACGATAGCAGTTATAGGCCTGTTCACGATCACCGAGCGCCGCGTAGACGCCGCCCATGTTGCCGAGAACCATCGCTGAACGACGCGCATCATTGCTGTCCTGAAACTTGCGCAGCGCGCTTTGCATGGCGTCCAACGCTTGTTGATTTTCGCCCAACGAACGGTGAACCAGCCCGATATTGGTCTGCATTTCGGCAACCATCGTCGCATCACCGTCGGCTTCATAGGCTTCCAGAGCTTGCTGAAACAGGCGCGCAGCGGCTTCATAATCTTTTTGCTGGAACAGCTTGACGCCTTCATCTTGTAGTTGTTGTGCTTGACTCACGAGAAAATACCCCCGTCACTACGGCTTACATGGTAATATCGAGCATACTGGTGCCAACTTGTCTCAGTGTGTCGGTTGGCATCTGGCTCAGGGTGATGGCAATATGGATAAAACCGATATTCAGTGGATTTGCCGCGAATTTGCGCACTTCTTCTGGCAAATCGGTGAAATGTTTCCATTCCTCACGGATCGAAAGCAGTTGACCGATATGACTGCTGCTTTCCAGAAAATAGCTGACATTTTTCTTGACACTGCTTGCCAGTACGCTGAGTTCGTGCATCGGCAGCGACATTTCGCCCAGTTCATACTGGTTGATATGCTCCGCCGGAATTGCAGTTGACTGACTCAATTCTTCGATGCTCAGGCCAAAATCTTCGCGCGCCTGCCGTAAAAGCGCACCAATCATACGGTCACGCAGAGCCATATATTCGGTTTGGGCATCGCGCCGTCCCGCTTCGCTTTCGCCAACCGTGCTGGCACCCCAGAAGTGGCTGACGGGTACGTCGAGATAGTAAGCCAGGATTTCAAGCTGCGGCAGGCTGGGGACACGATCTCCCAATTCCCAGGCCTCGACTTCCTCCGGCGAAACCCGCAGCAGCCGCGCACAATCCTCAAGCGGTCTTGCCGTCTTAAGACGGGCATCACGCAGCAGGACGCCGACCATCTTGGCGCGAATGCGATAGGATTCCGCGAAGTCCATCGGTTTGGGCTGCGCTGGCTCAGCGCTCTTGTTCGCGCCTTTCAACCGAGACGAAATATCTTTAAAATCTGACATATGAGCCTCCAAATCCACAACATCATTATAGAATGAGGATGAACGAAGGGCAACTCAAGACTTCCTTTATTCATCTCAATTGTTTTTGATTTAAAATTCGTTTGAGATACAAAATGCTTTTCACTACAGGGTTCTGCTATTTCTCGCATTTCAACCATAGGAGTATAATACGAGTTGATAACACCATATTTTATGAAGTTATCATGCTAGATGTAAAGTCAGTCAACTAGAAGACATCATATGAATGAAAATGAGCTGGATCAATTCCGAGCTGAACACCGCGCAGTGCGCGATCAGGTTCAACAGCTCGACGCCTTCAAAAAATTAATTCTCAGCACAGCTACTATTCTGGATCTCTCTGCCCTTCTCACCGAACTGGCAAGCTGTATTGCTGAAATGATCCGTTGTAAGGATGTCTTGATTTTCGTCGCCGACGACGAAGATGCTTCGCTCAAGTTTGGCGCAACCAATATCGATTTACCGGGCAAGCAATCCTTACGAAATTTATCGATCACCATCTTTAACGCCGAAGATGATCCGCTGATTGCCTCCTGGCTGGCTGGGGAAACCCAACTGCTTCATTCAGAAGCCATCCATGCAATCCCAGCGCTCAAATGGCTGGCGGACAGCTTCAACGTCGAGGCGCTTTATACGATTCCGGTCAAATTTCGAGATCAACTGATTGCGCTGGTGGTTTGCGACAGGCCTGAAAATAACGCGGACGGTGGCTTCAAAATTATTGCCGAAGCCTCGGCTATCGTCATCCAGAACGCGCGCATCCACAGCGAAACCGTCGAAAAATCGACTGCCGGGATGCACGAACTTTACATCCTCCGGCAGATTGATCGCGAACTGAATGACAATATTGATCTCAATCATGTTTTTAGCATGACTCTGGATTGGGCGCTGCGGTTCACCAATGCTCAGGCTGCTTCGGTTGAGCTTTATGATGAGCAGACCGACGAACTTCGCATGATGGCTCAGTATGGGCATGATGTTGGCATCGACTCCGACCTGTCGATGCGTTTACAGATTGGTGGGATCGCCTCTCGCGTCGCCCGTTCGGGACGTGCCGAGGTGATCCCCGATGTCTCGATGGATGCTGATTTTGTGCGGGTCTCCACCAACACTAACTCGCAAATGTGTGTGCCGGTCATTCGTGAAGACCGTGTGATCGCCGTCATCACCATTGAAAGCCGCAAGCTGAACGGTTTTACGGATTCGCATCTGGATTTTGTCGAAAAACTCGCTTCACGTGCCGCCGTCGCCATTGATAATGCCCGCCTGTTTGCCGAAACCAAGCGCGAGCGGGAAAAACTTTCGCACATCCTCAGCAATACCGCCGATATTGTCATCGTTTGCAGCATGGATGACCGCCTGATCCTCATCAATCAGGCCGCGCTCTCTGCGTTGCGGCTCTACACAAGCCAGGATTACGTGGGACGCCCCTTCCTGGAGGTTTTCTCGCACACCACCCTGACCGATATTTTCCGCAAAGCTCGTTCGACGGGGGAGCCTGTCGTCAGTGAAACCATTCTCCCCAATGATCGCAATTACCACGTGAATATCACCCTCCAGGAAAGTGTCGGCTGCATTATTGTGATGCACGACATTACTCCCTTTAAGGAAATGGATCGGCTCAAGAGTGACCTGATCGCCACCGTGTCTCACGATCTTAAGCAGCCGCTGGCGGTGATGAACGGCTACACCGAACTGCTGATGATGCACAAGAAGTTTGATCCGACAGGCATGAATTTCATCGATATGGTGCGCAAATCGATCCACAATATGCGCCAGTTGATCGATGACTTGCTCGACCTGGGCAAAATCGAGTCCGGCATTCAGCTTGATTTCCAGTCAACCCCCGTGAAGGTGCTTATCAACGAATGTGTCGAATCGCTCGGCGCAGCACTAACCGCGAAAAATATGACGCTGACCGCCGAAATTCCTGACAATCTGCCACCTGTCCGCGCGGATCGCGCACGTTTGCAGCAAATTCTGGCGAATCTCATCGGCAATGCGGTGAAATATACACCGCCAGACGGTTGGGTCAAGGTAAACGCCGAAGAGCGCGAAACTATGCTGCGGATTACGGTGCAGGACAACGGTATGGGCATCAGCCCGGAAGATCAGATTCACATTTTTGACCGCTTTTATCGTGTCCGCCGCCCGGAAACCGACAGCATTGAAGGAACTGGCCTGGGGCTGGCGATTGTCAAAAGTCTGGTCGAAGCGCATCACGGTCAGATCGGCCTGGAAAGCCGCCTCGGTGAAGGCACGACCTTTTATTTATTGCTGCCGATTTACCACCAGGAAGATACAGCACTCGAATCAACAGCCTGACACAAACAGAATTGCAACACCCAGAACATCCGTGCGAACTCATAAAAGGGTATAATTGAACCGGATTGTGTAACGAATTGTAGACTTCGTTAGACAAATCTACTGATGCGTTTATTTTTTATCAGGAGGCAAAATGTTACATTATCGCAAACCCCGACGCCGTATTCGACATATTGTAATTTTCGTGAGCCTGTTTCTGCTGCTCATCGGTGCGATCAGTACCCAGGCGCAAGATGGCGGCATCTTACGAGTTGGCATGAATCCCCCCGCCGTACTCGACCCCGCTCAAATCTCCAACGACCCCGAACTGGCCCTTAATCGTGCAATTTATGACTATCTGGTGGAAGTAAATCCCGTTGATTCCTCGATCATCCCCGAAATTGGTACAAGCTGGACGATCAGCGACGATGGCCTGACTTATACCTTCACGATTGCTGAAGGCGTGGCCTTTCACGATGGCTCGGCGCTCACTTCGGCAGATGTTGCCTTTTCATTCCAACATCTCAAAGATGTGAGTTCGCGCGCTTTAAGCCTCCTGGGTGATTATGAAGTCTCCGCGCCGGACGCCACGACGGTCACGTTCACCATTCCAGAGCGAAACAGCGTTTTCCTCTATGGGCTGGCGTCTCCGCAGGCGGTCATTTTGAAAGATGGCACAACCGAGGCCAATGTTTTAGGCGAAGGAGATGCCGCATTTGCCAATTTTAACGGCACAGGCCCATTTATTCTGACCGCTTACACCCCCGGCGTCGGTGGTAAAGCGGTATTCACACGCAATGACAACTACTGGAAAGAAGGCCAGCCCAAACTGGCGGGTATGGAACAGATTTATTTTGCCGATGTGGACGCGCAGATCAACGCGCTTCTGAGCGGTGAAGTCGATTTCATCTTCAAACTGCCGCTGGCTCAGGTAGGGACACTGGGACAAAATGAAAACGTCAACGTCATCCTGACGCAAACCGCCCAACACGCGGTCATCCGTCTGCGCACCGATGCCGGACATGCTGGAGAAGATGTGCGTGTGCGTCAGGCACTCAAATACGCGACAGATCGCGATTTTCTGAACGATCTGCTGCTCGATGGCCTGGGAACAGTCGGACACAACGACCCCATTGCGCCCGCATACGGTATTTTCTATAACCCTGATTTTCAGGATATTGCCTATGACCCCGACAAGGCCTGTGAACTGCTGAGTGAAGCCGGAATCGAAACACTCGAAGGCAAGCTGTATGCGCCAATCGCGTTCGAATATGCTGATCTGGCGGCGACCTTGCAGCAGATGTGGGGCGAAACAGGCTGCATCAACGTCGAAATTGAAACAGTTGAAGAAGGTCTGTACTACGATTTCAGCAACCCGGATAATTATTTCGAAGTTGATCTGGGCATCACCGGCTGGGGTCATCGCCCATCGCCACAAATTTTGCTGCGGCTGGCTTATGTCGAATCCGGCATCGAATCGGGCTGGAACGAGAGCCGCTATGTTGATCCCCGTCTGGAAGAACTGGTCAAACAGGCCAATGAAACGACGGATGTTGAAGAATTGAAAGCCATTTACGCGCAGGTAAGCGAAGTCTTCAACGATACCGGCCCAATCATCATCCCCTACTTCGCGCCGCTGGTCAGCGCTTCGAGCGCGGCTGTCACCGATCTGGTGGTCGATCCCTTCCCCGGCCTCACCGATTACCGAAACGTCTCGGTTGCAGGCTAATGTCAGCGAATCAAAACAGCGTGGAGTCGGCAGCGGCTCCACGCCTCTTTTCCGGGCGCGCGGCACTTCGCTTTTTCGGGCAGGTCGCGCGCCGTCCCTTATCACTCATCGGGATATTGATTTTCGTCGGCTTTATTTTGCTGGCGATTTTCGGCCCGACGATTGCCCCTCACCAGTTTGACGAACTCATACGCGGTGCGCAGCGGCAAGCGCCATCAGCCGAATTTCCCTTCGGCACAGATCGGCTGGGGCGTGACGTGTTCAGCCGTGTGCTGTGGGGCGCGCGTGAAATTATTATCATCCCTGGCGTCGCGACGCTGGCAGCAGTCATTTTAGGCACGATTTTGGGGCTGACGCTCGGCTATTACGGTGGCTGGCTGGACGAAATCGTCTCCCGCGCGCTCGACAGCTTATTGGCAATTCCGGCGCTGGTGCTGGCGCTGGTCATGCTGGGAACAATCGGCCCGTCGAATATCGGCATCATCATCGTCATTGTGCTGCTGTATGTGCCGATTGTGACGCGCGTGATCCGCAGCGCGACGCTCAATCTGCGCGCCAGTGGCTATATCGAAGCCGCCAAACTGCGCGGCGAATCGACATCCTACATTTTATTTCGCGAAATTTTGCCCGGTGTCCTACCCGCGCTGGCTGTCGAGGGCGCGCTGCGGTTTTCTTATGCCATTTTTTTGACCGCCTCGCTCGGCTTTCTCGGCCTGGGCGTCCAGCCGCCGTCGCCGGATTGGGGGCGCATGGTCGCCGAAGCCCGCCCAAATTTTGCGCGCACCCCCTGGGAACTCTGGTTTCCGGCAGCGGCGATTGCCGTTCTGGTCATCGGTGTCAACCTGATGGCTGACGGCCTGCGCCGCATTTTCCGTTATGAAGGCCAAATCTGATGAGCGCGGTTATCCAGGCGAACCATCTCAACGTCGAATATCGGCTGAATAAAGCGTGGGTGAACGCCATCAACGACGTGTCGCTGTCGATTAATCCACTGGAAATTCACGGGCTGGTTGGGGAAAGCGGCAGCGGGAAAACCACCCTCGCGCTGGCGTTGATGCGCTACATGGCGGCGAATGCGCGCATTGCTTCCGGTGAAATTTTGCTGGATGGCGACGATCTCATCCATAAAACCGATGCCGAGATGCGCAAAATCTGGGGGCGGCATTTGAATCTTGTGCCGCAAGACCCGCTGGCCTCGCTGAATCCGTCTTACACGATTGGCGACCAGATCGCCGAAATTACGCAGTTGCATGAAGGGTTATCGCGCGCCCAGGCCTGGAAACGTGCCGTTGATATGCTTGCCAGCGTCAAAATTGCCGACCCGGAAGCCGTCGCGCGCCGCTATCCGCATCAACTGAGCGGGGGGATGCAGCAGCGCGTCACGATTGCAATGGCACTCAGCACCCAGCCGCGTTTGCTGGTACTGGACGAGCCGACCACCGCGCTCGACGTGACCACGCAGGCCGTGATTCTCGATTTATTTCGCGAGTTGATTCGCGACAATCAGGCGGCGGCTGTTTATGTGTCGCATGATTTGGGGACGGTTGCGCAGTTGTGCGATCACGTTACGGTACTTTACGCGGGCGAAGTGATGGAAAGCGCGCCTGTGATTGATCTTTTCGCGCAGCCGCTTCACCCTTACACAGCCGGACTACTGGCAAGCCTGCCGCGCCCGACTGAAGGCGTCGAAACCCGCCTGTACGCGATCAAAGGCGTCGCACCGTCGCTCACGGAACGACCACACGGCTGCGTATTCGCGCCGCGCTGCCCGCTGGCGACGCAAAAATGTTTTGACGAAAAACCTGCGCTGGAGGACACGGGGACAGGTCGCACCGTCAAATGCCATTACTGGCGCGATATTGCCGCTGGAAAACTCAGCCTTCAAGCCACGCCACAGGAACGCACTGAGAATGCTGCCCCACGCGAAGGCTATGTCCTCAACGCGAAAAATTTGAACAAGCGTTTTGGCGAACGCTCGATGCTTCAGCGCCTCAGCGGACGCGAAGACGATTACGTCCATGCCGTCGATGACGTGTCGATTCGGATTCGCGAACGCTCCACGCTGGGGCTGGTTGGTGAAAGTGGCAGCGGCAAAACCACGCTGGCGCGCTGCATCGTTGCCCTGGACTCCGCCGACAGCGGCAAGATTGAATTATTTGACGTGCAGATCAGCAATAAGCTCGAAGAACGCACCAAAGACACGCTCAAAAATTTGCCGATGGTTTTTCAAAACCCGAACGACACACTCAACCCATACCACACGATTGGGCAAGCGCTGGAACGCCCCTTGCGCCTGTTGAGCGGCGAATCAGAGCAGATTCGCGCGCGTGTTATCGAGCTTTTACAAGCGGTGCGGCTGACACCTGAATATGCGAATCGTTATCCATCGGAACTGAGCGGCGGCGAAAAACAGCGCATCGCCATCGCCCGCGCGTTTGCGGCTGATCCGGCGCTGGTGGTCGCCGACGAACCAACTTCCTCGCTGGATGTCTCGGTACAGGCCGTGATTCTCAATTTATTA
>Ga0268299_1003599_pt1 | contig 13846 bp, 15 predicted proteins | sample NOBtaG_FD_193484 | JGI IMG/M metagenome (GOLD analysis project Ga0268299, IMG submission 193484) | Activated sludge microbial communities from bioreactor in Nijmegen, Gelderland, Netherland - NOB reactor | ecosystem: Engineered > Bioreactor > Aerobic > Activated sludge | place: Netherlands...
CGATCGAGAACGCCGAGGCCGTGGTCAACGGCTCGCTGCCGCCGGAGCGGCTGGGCGTGCGCGCGATCGACGAGCGGACGCTGGAGATCCGCCTGCACTCGCCGACGCCCTACCTGCTGGGCCTGCTGACCCACGCCAGCACGTACCCGGTGCACCGGCCGTCCATCGAGAAGCACGGCGACAAGTTCGCCCGGCCCGGCAACCTGGTGAGCAACGGCGCCTACCGGCTGAATGCCTGGGTGGTGCAGTCCTACATCCAGCTCGTGCGCAATCCCTACTACTGGGACAACGAGAACACGGTCATCAACGCGGTCTGGCTCTACCCTGTGGAGAACGCCGACTCGGAGCTCAACCGCTACCGGGCCAACGAGCTCGACCTGACCGAAACGCTGCCGAGCCGCCAGATCCCCTGGCTCCGCAAGAACCTGCCGGGCGAACTCCACATTGCGCCCTACCTGGGCAGCTACGTCTACGGCTTCAACACCAGCCAGCCGCCCTTCAAGGGCAACATCCCGCTGCGCAAGGCGCTGGCCATGGCCCTGGACCGGGACATCCTGGTGAGCAAGATCTCCGGCGCCGGCGAGATCGCGTCCTACGGCTGGGTGCCGCCGGTGACGGGCTACCGGGGCCAGCAGCCCGAGTGGGCCGCCTGGACCCAGGAGGAGAGGAACGCGGAGGCCCGGCGGCTCTACGCCGAGGCCGGCTACTCGGCTGAAAATCCCCTGCGCATGCAGCTCCTCCACAACACGGAGATCAACCATCGGCGGCTCGCCGTGGCCATGGCCGCCATGTGGCGCGACGTGCTGGGCGTGGAGACGGAGCTGGTGAACCAGGAGTGGCAGGTGTTCCTGCAGACCCGCCGCACGAAGATCGACACCCAGCTCTTCCGCTACGGGTGGATCGGCGACTACGACGACCCCTACACCTTCGCCGAGATCCTCGAGTCGAAGCACGGCCTGAACGACATGGCCTACGACAATCCCCGCTACGACGAGCTGCTGCAGCAGGCCGCCCGGGAGGCGGACCCCGGCAAGCGGATGTCGCTGCTCGAGGAGGCCGAGCGCGTCATGCTCGACGACATGCCCGTCCTCCCGATCTACTTCTACGTGACCAAGAAGATGGTGAAACCCTGGGTCGCCGGCTACCAGGACAACATCATGGACCACCACCACACCCGCCACTTCCGCATCCTGAAGCACTGATCGCCCCCACGCACTGAACCATGCTGCGCCTGATCCTCCGCCGCCTGCTCGAGTCGATACCGACGCTGCTGGTGCTGATCGCTGTCACCTTCTTCATGATGCGGATGGCGCCCGGCGGGCCCTTCGACAGCGAGAAGCGGCTGCCCGCCGAGGTGGAGACGAACCTCCGGGCCGCCTACCACCTGGACGAGCCGCTCTACCAGCAGTTCGGGCGCTACCTGTGGAACCTGGCCCAAGGCGACTTCGGCCCATCCTTCCAGTACCGGGACCGGACCGTCACCGAGCTGATCGCCAGCGGCTTCCCGGTGTCGCTCCAGCTGGGCGGCCTCGCCATCCTCATCGCGCTGCTGATCGGCGTGACGCTGGGCAGCCTGGCGGCGTTGCGCCAGAACCGGCCCGCCGACTACGCCACCATGGCGGTGGCCATGACGGGCATCTCCGTGCCCAACTTCGTGCTGGCCCCACTCCTGGTGCTGGTCTTCGCCATCTACCTGGGCTGGCTGCCGGCCGGCGGCCTGGGCGAGGGGGACGGCGGCGGCTGGCGGAACCTGGTCCTGCCCGTGTTCACCCTGGCGCTGACCCAGGTGGCCTACATCGCGCGCCTCACCCGGGGCAGCATGATCGAAGTCCTGCGCAGCAACTACATCCGCACGGCCCGGGCCCAGGGCCTGTCTACCGCTACCATCCTGTTCCGCCACGCGCTGAAGCCCGCGCTCGTCCCCGTGGTCTCCTACCTGGGCCCCGCCACGGCCGGCCTCATCACCGGCTCGGTGGTGATCGAGACGATCTTCGGCCTGCCCGGCCTCGGCCGCTACTTCGTCAACGGCGCCCTCAACCGTGACTACACCCTGGTGCTCGGTATCGTGGTGTTCTACGGCGCGCTGATCATCGCCTTCAACTTCCTCGTGGACCTGCTCTACGGCTGGCTCGACCCGAGGTCCCGCGAATGAGCGCGCCTGCTGTGGGAGCGGCTTCAGCCGCGACGATTCCCGAAGCACCCAGAAGCCTCTGGTCCGACGCCCTCGCGACGCTGCGCCACAATCGCGCGGCCATGACCGCGGCGATCATCCTGGGCCTGCTGGTGCTGCTGGTCGTCTTCGGCCCGCTGCTCAGCGACTTCCGCTACGACAAGCCGAACTGGGACGAGATCGCCGCGCCGCCCCTCACCCAGGGCCATCTCTTCGGCACGGACTCCCTGGGCCGGGACCTCTACACCCGCACGCTGATGGGCGGGCGCATGTCCCTCCTGGTGGGCCTGGTGTCCACGCTGGTGAGCCTGATCATCGGCATCGCCTGGGGCGCCACCGCCGGCTTCCTGGGCGGGCGCGTCGACCGGGTGATGATGCGCATCGTGGACCTGCTCTACGCGCTGCCCTTCATGTTCCTGGTGATCCTGCTGATGGTGCTGTTCGGCCGGAACATCCTGCTGATCTTCGTGGCCATCGGCGCCATCAACTGGCTGGACATGGCGCGCATCGTCCGCGGCCAGACGCTGGGCCTGAAGCAGCGGGAGTTCATCGAGGCGGCCCGGGTGTCCGGCGTGAAGCCCGGACGGATCATCGCGAAACACATCGTGCCGAACCTGCTGGGCGTGGTGGTGATCTACGTGACGCTGACCATCCCCCAGGTGATCCTGGTGGAGTCCTTCCTGAGCTTCCTCGGCCTCGGCGTGCAGGAGCCGATGACCTCCTGGGGCGTGATGGTGAGCGACGGCGCGCTGGAGATGGAGACCGCGCCCTGGATGCTGCTGTTCCCGGCCCTGTTCCTGGCCATCACCCTGTTCTGCTTCAACTACCTGGGTGACGGCCTGCGGGACGCGCTGGACCCCCGGGACCGGAGCGGGCGATGAGTCCCGAACTGCTGGAGGTGAAGAACCTGAACGTGTCCTTCGCGACGCGGGACGGCCCCGTGCACGCGGTGAAGGACCTGTCGTTCCAGCTGAAGCCGGGCGAGGTGCTGGGCATCGTCGGCGAATCCGGCTCGGGCAAGACCCAGGCGGCCATGGCGGTGCTGGGACTGATGGCGGACAACGGCCGCGTGTCGGGGAGCATCCGCTTCGAGGGCACGGAACTCGTGGGGATGCGGGACACCCACCTTCGGGAGATCCGCGGCGACCGGATCGCCATGGTGTTCCAGGACCCGATGACCTCGCTGAATCCCTACCTGACCATCGGCGACCAGATGGGGCTGGTCCTGAAGGAACACCGGGGCCTGAGGGGCGCGGCGGCGCGGGAAGAATGCACGCGACTGCTGGATGCCGTGCACATCACCGATCCGGCCTCGCGCCTGCGCATGTATCCCCACGAGCTGTCCGGCGGCATGCGGCAGCGGGTGATGATCGCCACCGCCTTGCTCTGCCGGCCGGCGCTGCTCATTGCCGACGAGCCCACCACGGCGCTGGACGTGACGGTGCAGGCCCAGATCCTGGCGCTGATGTCAGAGCTGCGGGCCAACTTCGGCACCGCCATCCTGCTGATCACCCACGACCTGGGTGTGGCGGCCGGCACCTGCGACCGGCTGCTGGTGATGAAGAACGGGGAGTGCCAGGAGCAGGGCCCGGTGGAGGAGGTCTTCCACCAGCCCAAGACCGCCTACGCGAAGAAGCTGCTGGCCGCCGTGCCGCGCCTCGACGCGGAGGCAACCCGCCCGCCGCCGCCCGTCGCCGAGCCGGTGGTGCGCGTCAACAACCTGAAGGTGCACTACCGGATCCCGCAGCCGGGACTGTTCGCGCCGGACAGGACGCTGCGCGCGCTGGACGGGGTGTCGCTGGAGCTTCGCCCCGGCGAGACGCTGGGTGTTGTCGGCGAATCGGGCTCCGGCAAGTCGACGCTCGCCCGCGCGGTGCTGCGCCTCGTCCGCCCCACCGCCGGCCGCGTCTGCCTTCTCGGCCGGGAGCTGGCGCAACTGCCGGAGCAGGACCTGCGCCCCTCCCGCCGCGACATGCAGCTCGTCTTCCAGGACCCGCTCGCCGCCCTGGACCCGCGCATGACCGTGGGCCAGATCATCGCCGAGCCGCTGGAGGTGTTCGAACCTTCGCTCGCCAGCGGCGACGTCACCGCCCGGGTGGCCGAGGCCATGGTGCAGGTGGGCCTCGACCCGGAGTGGCGCAATCGCTACCCGCACCAGTTTTCCGGCGGGCAATGCCAGCGTGTCGGCATCGCCCGGGCGCTGATCCTGAAACCGAAACTGCTGGTCTGTGACGAGGCTGTGAGCGCGCTGGACGTGACCGTGCAGGCCCAGATCGTCAGCCTGCTGCTGGAGCTGCAGGCGCAACTGAAGCTGGCGCTGATCTTCATCTCCCACGACCTCGCCGTCGTGCGCCGGCTCTCCCACCGGGTGCTGGTGATGTACCTGGGCAAGGTGATGGAGCTCGCCGACGCGGACGAGCTGTACCGCGCGCCGAAGCATCCCTATACGAAGGCGTTGATGGCCGCGGTGCCCATACCCGACCCGCGGCTGGAGCGGGAGCGTGTCAAGGCGCTTGCCACGGGCGAGGTGCCGTCGCCGCTGGCGGACATCCGCGGCTGCGTGTTCCGGTCCCGGTGCCCGGTGGCGTTTGGGCGCTGCGGCGAGGAGGAGCCGGGGCTGTTGACGAGGGACAAGTCGGGCGTGGCATGCTGGTTGGCATGAAGCGAACAATTGCCGCCCCGAGCGGGGCACGGAAGACCAAACGCGTTGCGACCGAGGATCTGCTGGAACGGATCCGGGCGCTTCGCCGTGGCCTGCCTCAGGGAACTTTCCTGCCTCGTGACATCGACGCGTTCAAGCGCCAAGGACGGGCGTGACCGTCAGAGTCCCAGGACCAGCCTCAGCCCTTCGTCAACGCGCCGCAAGGCCTCCGCCGCCAGCGGGCGAATCCGCTTCACCAGCTGTTTCCGGTCCAGGGTTACCACCTGGGAGACGTTCACCACGGACGGTGTCGACAAGCCGGAGTCCGACCTGGAGAGCCGGACGTTGCCTGGCGCTTCTGCCAGCCTCAGGTTCGATGTGATCACCGCCACGACGACGGTGGCTATCCGGCTGTCGTTGAACGGGTTGGACTGGACGACCACGGCGGGACGTCGATAGCCCGGACCAGAACCGGTCGGCGGCGGAAGGGCCACCCACCAGATCTCACCACGCTTCATCGCCCAGAACCTGGCTCTGGGCGCGGGCGAGGCCGGGATCGAGCGTCACCGGGGTGATGCCGTGGACGGCGTTCAGCCGGGCCGTGACCTCGGTCGCCCCACGCGACGAGAGGTAGGCCGCGAGGGCATCGCTGTAGAGTTGGCTCCGGGACAACCCGAGCTGTTGCGCCAGGTGCTCCCCGGCCTGGAAGACGGGATCTGGAACCGAGATGGCGATCTTCATGGGGAAACGGTATCACTCGGGTATGACCGCGGCAAGCTGCAAGAGCCCTTTGCGTGAATCATGCACGGATGCTTTGGCCTGCCGCATCGAGCGAAACTGGGCTTATGGCCTGCAAATGCAGGTCGCACTGAAGAAACTGACATGACTCAACTAACGATCTGGACCTACGACTGGGTCCCCGAAATGCCCCGGGGTTTCGTCCGGGACCTGCGGTTGCGCTGGGCCTGCGAGGAGGCGGGGCTGCCCTACGCCATCCGCACCGTGCCCTTCGAGGACCGGGAGACCAACCACCTTCCCCACCAGCCCTTCGGCCAGATTCCCTTTCTCCGGGACGGCGACGTCGAACTCTTCGAGAGCGGCGCCGGGCTGCTGCACATCGCCCGGAAGAGCGAGGCGCTGTTGCCCCGGGATCCGGTGGGGGAAGCGGCGACGACCCAATGGCTCTTCGCCGCCCTGAACTCCATCGAGATGGTCAGCGTGCCCTGGTGGTTCCTGGGCGCGACGGGCGTGGAGCCGAACGGGCTGCAGGGCTGGCTGGACAAGCGCCTGGACCAGCTTGAACAGGTGCTGGCGAGCAGGGAATGGCTGGCAGCCAATCGCTTCACCGTCGCGGACCTGCTGATGGCGGATGTGCTGCGGGTCCGAACATTGCGCGCCGCCAATCGGCGGCCTGCGACGGAGGCCTACGTGGTCCGGGTGACCGGGCGTCCGGCGTTCGGGAAGGCGCTCGCGGCCCAGATGGCGCAGTTTGCGGCGGCGGACCGGGCACGGGCCGCGAACTAGTGTGAACGTCCCGTCGTGACGGAGAGGCATCCCGTCACTACCAGGGAGCCCCCTCGGTTCGAACGAACTTCCCTTCCGCGTCGTAGATAAGCAGCTCAGAGTCCGATCCTTCCCGCACACAGCCGAAGAACAGGTCATTCCCGACGAAGTCCAGGCCAACTTGCAACGAACCGTCAGGCCGCTCGTGGATGAGAAACTGACACTGGGTATCTGGAGCTTCGCAATCGGCCGCCTTCCTTGTCCGGGCATCTTTGAGGACGGCCGACTCTGCCGCACTGGCAGGTTCCGATGACTCACAACTTCTTTCGTTGTACAGCCTCGGGAAAGCGGCCACTGTTGCCAACCCTACCGCGATGACACCAACGCCCAGTTCCACGGTGTGGCGGACGCGACATCTGCCGTCTGAGCGGCATACCCGTGCCCCGAAGAGAACCCACACTGTCCACACCAGAACGCTGATCAGGAACGAAATAAGGATGAAATCCGCGACTTCCCCCGACTGCTCACCGTCGCCCAGGAGTCTGGGCAGATCCCGATAGAGAACTCGTCCGACATAAGTGCTGGCCGAGAGGAGGAGTAGCCATCTGCCAAAGCGCAGGCCGAGCGCGGCGAGGAATGCTGAAAGCCCCAAGGCGGCTGCATTGCCGAGGGCGATGTACGTATACGCGATGCTGAAATCCCAGCAGCCCCGCCAAGTGAACGGTCCGTCGTACAGAAAGCCGCATCCAGTGCCCGCGTGCAGTACGAGGTCCACTGACCACAGCAGCCAAAAGGTGCAATTCAAGGCCAGGCTGTATGAGGGGCGCCTGAGCACTGGATGATAGTTCCTACCCCGTGAACCGCCGCACCAGTGGCTTGTCCTTCGGCACCTGCTTCACGAATTCCCGGGCGTCGGAGAAAGCGGCCACGAAGGCGGGGCGCTTCGAGAGCCGCGATACGTACCCCCGGAACACGTCGTCCTGGCAGAGCCCGTAGCCCCGGGCCCAGACGATGGTGTGGCCGACGATGCAGTCGGCGGCGGTGAAGGCGTCGCCGCAGATGAAGGGGTGCGTTGCCAGCCGCGCCGCCACCTGGGGCTCAGCCTCCATGGCGAACTTCGTCCGGTAGCGGGCGATGGTACGGTCGTCACGCTGGTCGTCGGGAAGCACGTTCTCGTGGATGCGGATCTGCCAGAGCATCATGTCCATCCACGTGGACCCGAAGTGGAGCATCTGCAGGTAGTCCGCCCGTTCGGGCGAGGGGCCGGGCGGTGGCGCCAGGCCGGCGGCGGGGTAGGCGTCGGCCAGGAAGGCGACGATGGCCGCGCTTTCGAACACCCGTTGCACCGTGCCATCGCTGCAGGTGATCTCAAGGAGCGGCACGGCGTGGTTGGGGTTCAGACGCAGGTAGTCGTCGCTGTACTGTGCGCCGTCGTAGAGGGCCACGCGTTCGACCTCGAACTGGTCGCCCACGACTTCGTGGAGCATCCATTTGGCGCGGGCGCTGCGGGAGGCCGGGTAGTGGTAGAGCTTGAGGTGGTGAGGGGGCATGGGAGATGCGAACAATATCGCCGCTCCTACGGCGCAATCACGTCGAAGGTCGCCTCCACCCGCCCCTCGAAGCTGATCTCGCCGGGCACATAGTTCGCCGCCTTGCCCGCCGAATCCATCGCCATGGCCTGCATCCGCATCTCCTGCATGGGCATCGGCGGTCGCGGCATCGCGCCGTTTGCCACCACGGTCCGCACGGGCCCCAGCGTCACACCCAGGCTCTTCGCGATCCGCTCTGCATTCGCCTTCGCGTCCTCCGTGGCGGCGGCGAGCGCGTCCCGGTTCAGCTGCTTGGCCTTGCTGCTGTCGAGCATGGGCGGGGAGACCTCGTTCACGCCGGCGTCGATGGCGCCTTCGATCACGCTGCCGAGCTTGTCCAGGTCGGTGATCTCCACCTGCAGCTGGCGTTGCACGAAGTAGCCGACGAACACCTGCTTGCCTTCCTTCTCGTCCCAGCGGTATTCCGGCTGGATCGTCAGGCCGGAGGTGCGGATCTTGTTCTCCGGGATGCCCAGCTTCTTGCACAGGGCGAGGAAGTTCTTCGAGACGCGCACCGTCTCGTCCCGGGCCACTTGCATACTCGGGTCGCGGCGCTGCACGGCGAGGGAGAGGCGGGCAATGTCCGGGGTCGCGTCCACGGTGCCCGAGCCGGCCACGGAAATGGTGCGCGGCATCTGCATGGGCGCGCGCATCCCCATGTCCTGAGCGGCGGCGATGCCCGAGGCCGCGATGCCAGCCAGCAGCAGGCTCAGGGAAGGCCAGACGGGACGGATTCTCATTGGGACACTCCTTGTTATTGATCTGCCGGGATGCCGCGGGACTGCGGGAACTGCCTGACCGGTCTGGAATTCTGGTCTGGAATTCCGGGCCTCCTCTGACTACCATAGCGGCCCTCACGACGCCCATCAATCGCCGCTCTTGCAAGTAGTCAGGTCCATGCACAACAACCGGTTGGCCGTTCTCTTCAGTCTCGTCCTCGCCAGCACCACGGTGCTTGCCCAGGACGCCGCCCCGGCCGCCGGCGACCCGAAGCGCGGCCAGGTGCTCTCCGACACCTGCATGGGCTGCCACGGCATTCCCGGGTACCGGAACGCCTATCCGTCCTACCGGGTGCCGGAGCTCGGCGGGCAGCACCCCGACTACATCGTGCTCGCACTGCAGGGCTACAAGAACCAGACCCGGCCCCACAAGACCATGCACGCCCAGGCCGCGTCCCTCACCGACCAGGACATGCGGGACATCGCCGCGTTCTTCGCCACCGAAGGCGGGATCGAGAAGGCCTCCGTCCCCGTCGGCGAGGCGCCCCCGAAGGCTGCAACGTGCGTCGCCTGCCACGGGGAGGGCGGCGTGAGCATCGCGCCCAACTGGCCGTCCCTCGCCGGCCAGCACAAGGACTACCTCGTCCACGCGCTCAACGAGTACAAGTCCGGCGTCCGCAAGGACCCGGTCATGGGCAGCCAGGCCATCGGCCTCACGCCGGAGGAGATCAAGGAGCTGGCCGCCTACTTCGCGTCCCAGCCCGGCCTGTTCGCGGTGCACTACGCCGTGGGCCCCAAGTCGGCCAGCAACAACGCCGAGGCGGAGTAGGCGCGCCGGCCAGATCCCCCGGAGCAGCGCCATGGATTCCTTCACCGCGCTGCGCGTGCATCAGGAAGACGGGAAGATCGTCCCGCGCCTGGAGCAGCTGACCCTCGACGATCTCGCGCCTGGCAACGTCGTCATCCGGGGCGAATACTCCAGCATCAACTACAAGGACGCCCTCGCCACCACCGGCAAGGGCAGGATCCTCCGGCGCTTCCCGCTGGTGGCTGGCGTGGACATCGCCGGCACCGTCGTCAGCTCGGAGGACCCCCGGCTGAAGCCCGGCGACCTGGTCGCCGCCCACGGCTGCGGCATGAGCGAGACCCACGACGGCGGGTTCGCGGAGTACGCCCGGGTGCCCGCCGACTGGGTCAACAAGCTGCCGCCCGGCATCGACGCCCGCACCGCCATGGGCCTCGGCACCGCCGGCTTCACCGCCGCGCTCGCCATCCACCGCATGGAGCAGATGGGGCAGGTGCCGGAGATGGGGCCGGTCGCCGTCACCGGCGCCACCGGCGGCGTCGGCAGCGTGGCCATCACGCTGCTCGCGGGGCTCGGCTTCAAGGTCACCGCCGTCACCGGCAAGACCACCGCGGACGACTACCTGAAGGGTCTCGGCGCCAGCGAGATATTTCATCTCAAGGGTCGCGAGCTCGGCACGAAGCCCCTCGAGAAGGTCCTCTGGGGCGGCGCCGTGGACAACCTGGGCGGCGCGACGCTGGCCTGGCTCACTCGCACGGTCACGCCCTACGGGAACATCGCCAGCATAGGACTGGCCCAGGGGCCGGAGCTGAACACGACGGTGATGCCCTTCATCCTCCGGGGCGTCAGCCTGCTCGGCATCAACTCCGTCGAGGTGCCGCTGAAGCTCCGCAGCGAGGTCTGGCGCCGGCTGGCCGGGGACCTGAAGCCGGTGAATCTCGACCGCATCGCCACCCGGGAGGTGCCGCTGGACGGCGTGCTGGACGTGGTAAACGGCTGGGTCGACGGCACCATCACGGGCCGCTGCCTGGTCCGGCTCCGGTAGGATCGTTCCCCCATGGAAGACCTTCTCCGCCGGGGCCTGCCGGAACTGGGCATCCCGGCGGATGAGGTGCTGGTGACCGCCTGCGCGGATTTCCTGCGGCTGCTCGCGGAGTGGAACGAAAAATTCAACCTGACGGGGATCCGGGACCCCGCGGCGATGGTGACGCTGCACATCCTGGATTCGCTGACGGCCCGGCCCTTCCTGAAGGGGGAGCGGATCGTGGACGTGGGCTGCGGGGCGGGGCTGCCGGGCATCCCGCTGGCGCTGACGGAGCCCGGCCGGCACTTCACGCTGGTGGATTCCACGCTGAAGAAGATCCGGTTCGTGCGTCAGGCCATCGCCGACCTTAAGCTCACCAACGCCGAAGCCCTGCACACGAGGATCGAGGACCACCGGGATGAGCCCCTGTACGACACCGTCATTTGCCGCGCGCTCGCCTCGCTGCCGGACTTCGTCCGCCGCGCGGGCCGCGTCGTCGCGCCCGGCGGCCAGCTGCTGGCCATGAAGGGCAAGCTGCCGGCGGAAGAGATCGCGGCGCTGCCCAAGGGCTGGCGCGTGGCGGCCGTGACGCCGGTGCGGGTGCCGGGGCTCGATGCGGAGCGGCACCTGATCCAGGTCACTCGTGCATGAGCCGGGTCATCGCCATCACCAACCAGAAGGGCGGGGTGGGCAAGACCACCACGTCCGTGAACTTGGCCGCGTCGCTGGCGGAGCTGAAGAAGCGCGTGCTGCTGGTGGACCTGGATCCCCAGGGCAACGCCACCACCGGCTGCGGCATCGACAAGCAGGCGCTCCCGGCCACCACCTGCGAGGTGCTGCTCGGCGAGGCCCAGGCGCTCGACACCATCGTCTCGGTGACGAACTCGGGCTTTGCGCTGTTGCCGGCCAACTCCGACCTGACGGCGGCGGAGGTGCGGCTGCTGCAGGAAATAGGCCGGGAAATGCGACTGCGGAAGGCGCTGGAGCCGGTGAAGGGGTTGTACGACTACATCCTCATCGACTGCCCGCCGACCATCAACATGCTCACGCTGAACGCGCTCACGGCGGCGGACGGCGTGCTGATCCCGATCCAGTGCGAGTACTACGCGCTGGAGGGGCTGTCGTCGCTGCTCGAGACGGTGAAGCAGGTGCGCAACACGGTGAACCCCGGGCTGAACATAGAGGGCCTGCTGCGCACCATGTTCGACCCGCGCAACCGGCTGGCGATGGACGTGTCGGCGGAGCTCGTGAAGCTCTTCCGGGACAAGGTCTACACCACCGTCATCCCGCGCAACGTGCGCCTCGCCGAGGCGCCCAGCTTCGGGCTGCCGGCCCTCCAGCACGACAAGGGCTCCCGCGGCGCCCAGGCCTACCTGGAGCTGGCGGCGGAGGTGCTGCGCGGCCCGCTGCCGGTGGGCGAGAAACCCGCGCCGGATACCGGGAAATCGGGGTCAGACTCGAATTAGCCCACCAATCGCAGTCTGACCCCAATAAAATCAGCGATAGAATGCCCACCTTCCCCGGCGGCAGGCGCAATCCAGATGGTGGCGAAGAGAACCGGCCTCGGTCGCGGGCTTGAAGCCCTCCTGGGCCCGTCGGCATCCGCGCCGGCGGCGGTGGCCATCCCCCCGGCACCGGACGCGCCGGCCCGGCCCCCCGGCGAGACCCTGACCACCCTGGACGTGGATCTGCTGGTCCGCGGCGCCTACCAGCCCCGCCTCGACATGCACCTGGAGTCCCTGGAGGACCTGGCCGCCTCCATCCGGGCCCAGGGCGTGATCCAGCCCATCGTCGTCCGGCCCCTGGCCGGGCGGGGCCCCGGCGGGGCACCCCGGTACGAGATCGTGGCCGGGGAGCGGCGCTGGCGGGCGGCCCAGATGGCCGGCCTGCAGTCGGTCCCGGTGGTGGTCCGGGAGATCCCGGACTCCGCCGCCATTGCCATGGCGCTGATCGAGAACATCCAGCGGGAGAACCTGAACCCCCTGGAAGAGGCCCTGGCCATCCGCCGGCTCATCGACGAGTTCGGCCTGACCCACGAGGAGGCCGCCGAGGCCATCGGCCGGTCCCGGGTAGCCGTGTCCAACCTGCTCCGGCTGATGCAGCTGGGGGAGGCGGCCCGGGACCTGCTCCAGAAGCGGGCCATCGAGATGGGCCACGCCCGGGCCCTGCTGGGCCTGACCGACGGCCGGATGCAGGCCGAGGTCGCCCGGCTGGTGGCCACCAAGGGCCTGTCGGTCCGGGAGACCGAGCGGCTGATCAAGCGGATGCTCGAGGGGCCATCCCGGTCGACCAGCGGGCCGGCCGAGCGGGAGACCGGCTCCCGGGACCCGGACGTGCGGCGGCTGGAAAACGAGCTCGCCGACAAACTGGGCGCCCAGGTCGCCATCCAGCACGGCCGCGCCGGCAAGGGCAAGCTGGTGGTCAGCTACAACAGCCTGGACGAACTCGAAGGCATCCTCGGCCACATCACCTGAAAAGGTACCGGACACTTAGTTTTGTTAGTTCCGGTAGAACTAACAAAACTAAGTGTCCGGTACCTTTTCAGGCCAATTGACCGGCTTCTTTGCGCCGCATAGAATGCCGCGGCTAAACGGTGCGGAATGCCATGATCGGCCTTCGAAGCCAGGCGATTCGCACGGTCCTCCGGTGGCAGCTGATGGCCACCGTCGCCCTCGCCGTCATCGCCGCTCTGGCCTCGGGCCGGCACGGCGCACTGTCCGCGGCGCTGGGTGGTCTGGTCAGCTTCGCCGCCGGGCTCGGCTTTGCCGCGGTGGCGTCCCTGTCCAGGAAGGACTCTGCCGGATTGGCGATGCTCGCCGCCCTCCGGGCCGAAGCGGTCAAGATCGTGTTGATCGTCCTTCTGCTCTGGGTCGTGCTGACCATCTACAAGAACATGGTGATCGTGGCCTTCATCGGCACGTTCATCGTCACTACCGTCGTGTTCGCTCTGGCGCTGTTCGTTCGAGAATAAACAGGTAAGTACTGGACCATGGCCGCCGAAGGCTCCCCGACCTCCACGTCCTACATCAGCCACCACCTAAAGTATCTGGCGGAGCCGGTCGGCCCCGGCGGGTTCTGGACGATCCACGTGGACACCGTGATCGTCTCGGTCCTGGTCGGCTTCATCGGCCTCGGCCTCGTCTGGCTGGTCGCCCGCCGGGCCACCGCCGGCGTGCCCTCCCGCGGCCAGGCCTTCGTCGAGCTGGTTTTCGACTTCGTGGACGACCAGGCGCGCAGCATCTTCCACGGCGACGTGAACAGGTTCGTGGGCCCCGCCGCCCTCACGGTGCTGATCTGGGTCCTGCTGATGAATGCCATGTCGTTCCTGCCCATCGACTGGGTGGCGGGCGCGGTGCACCTGACCGGCGCCGAGGAATTCCGCCCGGTGCCGACGG
>Ga0268299_1003600_pt1 | contig 13840 bp, 16 predicted proteins | sample NOBtaG_FD_193484 | JGI IMG/M metagenome (GOLD analysis project Ga0268299, IMG submission 193484) | Activated sludge microbial communities from bioreactor in Nijmegen, Gelderland, Netherland - NOB reactor | ecosystem: Engineered > Bioreactor > Aerobic > Activated sludge | place: Netherlands...
GGGAGGCCCGCTTGTCCTTGAAGAGGCCCAGCCGACAGGCCCGCCGCCGACCACCGAGCCGGAACTCGATGGACCAGCGCTCCGACGTGTAGTCGGTGCCGTCGCGGTCGCGCCATGTGGGCTGGAACAATCTCATGGGGCTCGGTGGGACTCCAGAAGGGTGGAGGACACTGTGCGCCCCACGGGCGGGAACGCAAGGCCGAGAGAAGCAGGTTTACGATGCGGCGTGGCGGTCACTGGCGCGGGCTCCGAGGGCGGGCGCGGGGCGCGACCGGGCACCGGAAGCCGCTCGCCACCCAGGCCTCGATGTCGCTCCGCCGCCACAAGACGCGGCGGCCCAGGCGGATGGGCTCGGGCGTGCGCTCTTCGGCAACCAGCCGCATCCAGTACGAACGCGAGATGCCCACCAGGGCCGCGGCAGCAGTCGCGTCGAGGGTGAGGGGGGTGGAAGGGGTTGGGGGAGTAGGGGTGATCACTGAGCATCCCCCTCCCGCCACACCACGCGCTCAGGGCACACGGGCGGGTGACACGAGGCGCAGGTCCAGCCGGTGGCCGGTGACGCCGGCGCGGCGGGATCAACCTCACCGTCCGCTGATCGCCACCAGCGGGCGCGGCCGCAGGCGGAGCAGGATCGTCGCACGTGCTCAGGAGCGCCGGGTGGTGTCGAACCAGCGCCTGAACTGCCAGGCGCGTCGCTTGGAGTTTCGCGCCCTGCGGCCTGGACCGAACTGACAGAACCGTCAGAAGGGGTCTGCGGGAGGCTTCTGGCAGTTCTGTCGGTAGCGCCCGGGGGGGGATTGCTGGAATTCGGCTTGTTCGGCACCCGGAGTTTCGGATTGAGGCGGCACATCGAAGTGTCGCGCCCTCCGGTCGCAACGCGGTCGACAGTCAACCACCCCAGGTCGGCCAGGTACTCTGCCGCCGCGCGTGCTTGTTCCGCCGACGAGAGCCCCGACCATCCTTTGCGGTACACCGCCCGGAGCGGGAACTCGTCGCCGAGGTCGCCACGTTCGATGTGCTTGCTGAGTTCCCTGGCCGCAGCAAGGTCCGGGTCGCACACCGCGGCGTACACCCGCCTTGCATGGCTCTCGAGGTATTCCCCCCAAGCGATGGCCTGCCGGAGCGGCGCAAGCCCCACCGCCCCACGACCGCCATCGGCCAAGTGGAGAATGAGCGCGAGGCTGGGAATGAGGCTCCGGTACTTTGCCAAGTGGCTCTCGAGTGCCGGATGGAGGTCCCCGGAGCGAACGCGGGGTTCGAGCGCCTCACGCCACTCGTCGAACAGGGGCTGTGCCTGAGCGTCGAATCGCAGGAAGGGGATCGAGTCCACATCAGCGCTGTCGCGATCGGCACCCACCAGGTCTGGTTCAAGGTCTCGAACACCCTCAAACGTCTCGAACGCGGCCTTCCGGGCTTGGCCATCGGGCCACTGATCCACGTTGACCCAACCCCCGCTCACGTCGGGATACACCATCATCTGAAAACGTTGGATCAGGCCGTCGTCGCCGCCGCTTTGTTTCACGGCTTCCCGCAGGTACTCACTCAGAGGGCCCGGCTGGATACCGCCGATGATGGACACGATCGCGGCGTCGATGTCGATGGTGCCGCGACCGATCCGGTCAAAGGTGTACCGGCCGTTGCCGTTCCAGGCCTCCAGGTAGAAGGAGCGAGCGCCCTCCTGCCCCTCCTTGTCGAGCGCCTTGAGGAGGCCAACCAGTTCGTCCCGCAGGACCAGTACACCGTTCGAGTTCTCGTTCAGAATCTCCCCGAGTTTCTCGACCGAAGAGTCGTTGACGATGTGGCGATGACGGACCGGCTTGTCGTCATCCTGAGGCAGAGACTCTCGCGCGATCCGGGACGCTTCCTCAGGGTTCTTCAGGTGCTTCTTGATCTCCCTGACAGACTCCTTCTTGCGAACCTCGTCCACCAGTTGTTCCGCCTCCGAGTCTTTGACGGCCTCGTCATACTCCTTCTTCGCGTCGAGTTCGAACTTCTTCAGGGGCTTGAGGGCCTCTTGAATCGCTGGCGTCTTCATGACGCCCGGGCGGCCGATAGCCGCCCCCCAGAGGTTGGGTACGACCAGCCAGTCGTCACAGGCTTTGGGTCGGATTCCCAGTTTCCGCCCGACAAGGGCACTGAGAGCCACCATCGCGGTGACCGCAATGAAGTCGATCGGGCACTGCACCCGATTGGCGATGTCCACGACCCAGGCACGAAGAGGCTCGGGCAGCCATGCCGGATCAAAGGGCAATACTGGCGGCATCCCGGACGGAAGCAGTTCAGGCTCGGGCCAGGATTCCGCATCATCCCCCCCAGCGGCACTGCCAGAACTGCCAGAAGTGCCATTGTGAGATCGTGCGAACTCAGCGTACCCCGGTTCCAGGGCCTCGCGAACGTCCATCCAATGCAACCCTTGCCCGCGATTGTGCAGATTGGTGTAGGCGATCACGCCATTTGGGCCGACGAGGACGGCAATGTCCGTGTCGCCAGTGCTTTCACAGTCGGGAACCACCGGGCACCGGTGAAGACACAGGAACGTGCCGCGCTCCTTCACACGCGCGGCTTTCACCGCTACCCCGTGCGACTCCAAATAGCCCCGTACGCCCTCGGGCGTGCGCTCGAACCGGTCGAATCTCGGCAACGCGCCACCCGGGGTGTTCGGCGTACTCGTACTCGACCTTCGGGGTGCATTCAGGGCCGGTTTGGGGAGCGCCACGGATTCGAGCAGTGCGACCGACACCTCTCGCATCTGCGCCGGTGCCGTCACAAGACGAGCGCGACGATGGGGCCGGTCTTCGACTCCACTGACGCCCACGAGGTCGTCACCCTTGCGAGCCGTGGTGCCGAGCACCTTGGTGATCCGAGATGCATTGTGAACGCTCCGGTCAACCTGAACCCGATCCGAGTCGTACCGGCTCGCCAGCCCGCCCAGCACGCGCTGCACGAGTCCCTCGTCCTCGGCGGGCAGATCAACCGCGTACACGGCGTGCCATCCGTTGCCCGACATGCCCAGGAGCGGTTCGGGCCAGCCAGCCTCGGTCAGATCAGCAACCAACCTGCGGATGCAGGCTTCGGCGGCATCGAGTTCATCCTGCGTGCTGCTCACGCCCGTTGGGCGTTTGGGGTCCACATCGATGAGCAGGCGCTGTCGGTGAACGATGTCGATGTCGCCCGTGGTCTCCTTGACGTCTTCGGACAGCCGATGCGCAGCGCGAGCCAAAAGGCTCGGCGTAACGGGGTTGAGCGTGACGTAGATACCAGGTGCGCGGCCGGCGGCATCGATGCGGGCGATGGCTGCGGCTGCTTCGTCGAGCCTGTCATGGGAGTAATAGCCGGAGACGGTTGTGCGCGACGTCCCTGACGACTTCATCGTTTTCGGCGCACGCACCTCGAAGATGTCGCCGGGACGGAACATCAGCCGCAGGAACCGCGAGATAGTGGTGCAGGATGGTTCGGAGTTCACTCGCCACCTCCGACGCTGATGAACTTCTCCAGGTCGGCGTGCCGGATGCGGACGGCCCGACCGGTTCGCACGCGGCGCAGGCAGCCACGGCGGACCAGCCGCCACACTGTCCGCTTGCTTACGCGGAGGGCGTCGGCGACGTCGTCTACGGTGAGGAGTTGGAGCGCTGGTTCTAACGATCGAGGCCGGGGGATCATGGTGCATTCCTCGCAGGCGGTCCTCGGGGCAACAGTGCCACGGATGGACCGGCGAGGAATACGAGGGCCTGTGGGCGACTCACCCCATAGGCGGAGCGCTGGTTATGCTCCGCCGATGCCCAACCTATGCGGTGCTATCGGGATGGGGAGAAGCGTCGACGACGGCGCGTGACGACGGCATTATCAGGAGGAGGCGCGTCGGGGCGGAAGTACCCGCCGCCGGAGCCGGTGACGATCGTGCCGGTGCCCCGCTTAGCGCGGATGGCCGCGACGCACTCTCGAACGACCTGTTCGCTGGTATCGACAGTCTTGGCGAGTTGATGGGCAGTAAGGCGATAGCCATGGAGTGCCCTCCACACGCGGGCCTCATTGGGCGTCAACGACGCGACGAACGAAGGCTTGCCCGTGGGGGACATCGCCGACCCCGATCGGAGCGCGTCGACCAACTCGCGTTGCTCCAGGTCAGAAGGGCTGGGCGGCGGGCCACCTTCGGTTCGTTCAAGCATTCGGCGGTGGTCGGGCAGTTCGCCGGCAATCGCGCGGATCTTCGCCGCGCTCGAAGCGGGAATGCTCTCCACCCAGACCTTACCCGGCGGCCTGACGATCGAGAAGAGCAGTTGCTGCATCGCGTCGGTCAGCGGACGGGTGTTGCGGGCGGGCACAACGGCTCGATAAAGAAGCCCGGTGCGAGCGAACGCGGCGCGGTCCTTCTCGTTCAGCCCGGGAAGACTGCTCGCGACGATCATCGACGCGAGAAGGCCGACATTCTCCCACAGTACACGCATTCCATCGAGTGCGCCTACCCGCGCGTCGCTGAAGATGTAGTCTCCCGCATCATTGCGTTCACAGGTGTCGAGCCGCTTGAGGAACAAGCGCAACTGGTCCGAAAGAGCCGCTACGCAGCGCGATAACGGAACGCTCCCAATCTGGCGCAGGGTGCCGTCTGCTTCGATCACAAGCCGGCCTTCGGTGTTCTGTGCTTCGAGAACAGCGGATCGCGAGCGCAGCGGGTGCTTCGGCGGGCGAGAGCGTGGAGCAGATCGCTTGTAGTTCGCGGCGCGAGGGCGGTTCTTATTGGGCATATTGCCGACCGTAGCACACTCACACTCTGGCATGCTCAGTCCAGAAGCCTTGGAGAGGGGCGAAGCTACACCTTGAGGGCGTAGGCGGCGACCTTCAAGGCGGCTTCGGCGAAGAGCGTGGTGGGCTTTCGGCTGCGGAGCGTGCTGCCGCATGTTCGCTTGATCGCGCTGTTGACGCTCTCGCACATCCACCGCTGGCCGTACTCGTCGGGTCGTTGGGTGAAGACCGGTCGGTAGAGGCCGTGCACCTGGCCGTCGGCCCGACGCACGGTCGTCGGCGCGTAGCTCTTGACGCCCCAGTCTTCCCAGTTGGCCTTGTGCCAGCGCTCGCTGTCGAACGCCCCGTCGCCCCACAGCATCGTCGGCGTGCACGTCGCCTTCATCTTCTCGCGCAGCGACCACGCCTGCTTCATGTCGTGCGACGGGCCCCAGTCCACCACCAGCGACACCGGGATCACCGCCCCGCACAGCACACCCAGCATGAGCTTGACGAACTTGGTCCGCTTGCGTCCGGCACGGGAAACAAAGTGGGCCGAGGCGCTGGTCACCTCCAATCCTGTGCCATCCAGCGCGGCCTGCTGCGGCTGGGCCTTGCTCACCGCACGCCCGATGCTCGCCAGCACCCCGTCGATGAGCGCCATGATCTCCGGCCGGTCGGCGAACGCCTGGAGCGTCGTGAACCGCGGCACCTCATCGAGCCCGATCGCCTCGCGCACGGCGGGCATGAGCGTCAGCAACTCCTCGCACCGCCGGTAGGTGCAGCCCAGGTGCGCCTTGAGGATCAGGCACGCGAACAGCTGCGGCTGGGTGAACTTCTTGGGCGCGTAAAGGTGCGCGTACTCCGCCAGGTGCCGCCGCGCCAGACGCAACGCGAGCCGCACGGTCTGCACCACCTCGGTGTCTCCGGCCTGGTTGATCCGCTGTCCGAACAGCCCACGCTCACGCGACAGCTTGCTCATGCCGTACTGTTCGCCCCATCTCCTTCAGCGGTTGCGCGAATGTTCTGGACAGAGCAACTCTGGCACGAAAAGCGTCACCCTGTGGGGGGTGGCGGGGGGTGGCGGGGGGTGGCGGGTAGGGAGGGGCTGCGTCTGGGCGCAGGTGCGTCATAACGCCTTGCCAGGCATGGTGTTGCGCGACCGGTTGGTCTGGCGGTCCTGACAGGCGAAGCGGCCCGGGCGCGGGCCGATGGGGGACAACTGGGGCGTCCCTTCCTGGAACTCCTTGCCTCCCCCGGAACCGTCCCGACCTCCCCTCCCCTCCCGACCGCCGGTCCCGGGGCTTGGCACAGGCTCCCCGGGCCCGCTTCCGTGGCGCTTCAGGATGACCCCCCGGGCACCCGGCGGCACCGGGCGCGATCCAGACCGGACATTATGTAGTGTCGCCTACAATGTGCCGTCCCGCGTCCGGACGTGACCGGAGTGCGCGGGCCCGATGGTCCAGGGGAGGTAGATGATGCAGATCGTCATGCGAGGCGTCGAGAGTGTCAGGCCCTACGAGCGCAACCCGCGCGTCAACGACGGCGCGGTGGAGGCCGTGGCCAGGTCGATCACCGAGTTCGGGTTCCGCCAGCCCATCGTGGTGGATGCCGACGGCGTCATCGTCGTCGGGCACACGCGCTGGAAGGCCGCCCAGCGCCTGGGCATGCGCGAGGTGCCGGTACACATCGCCGAGGGGTTGTCGGCGGAGAAGGCCAGGGCGTACCGGATCGCCGACAACCAGACGGCCAACATCGCCGAGTGGGATCTGAACCTGCTGCCGCTGGAACTGGGCGACCTGAAGGCGGCGGAGTTCGACCTGGGCTTGCTCGGGTTCAGCGACGAGGACCTGGCGCGGTTCAGTGTGCCGCCCGCGGGTGGCGGGTTGTGCGATGCCGATGACGTGCCCGCGCCGCCGGAAGCGTCGATCACGCAGCCGGGCGACCTGATCATCCTGGGCGAACATCGGCTGCTGTGCGGCGACTCGGCGAAAGCCGAGGATGTGGACCGGTTGCTGGATGGCGCGTCGATTCATCTCGTCAACACCGATCCGCCGTACAACGTGCGCGTCGAGCCGCGCTCGAACAACGCGATCGCGGCGGGGTTGTCGTCGTTCCCGGCGAGCGCGGGGGGCGCGGGGGGTGCGGGGGGCGGGGGCAAGAACGACTCCACCAACCACCACCAGGAACTGGACCTGGCGCGGCACCCCGGCAAGGCCAGGGGGACCCACGCGCGGCTCCGCGCCAAGGACCGGCCGCTCATGAACGACTTTGTCTCCGACAGCGAGTTCGAGCGCCTGCTGGCGGCGTGGTTCGGGAACATCGCGCGGGTGCTGGTGCCGGGCGGGGTGTTCTACATCTGGGGCGGCTACGCCAACTGCGGCAACTACCCGCCGGCGCTCAAGGCCGCCGGCCTGTACTTCGCGCAGGCGATCATCTGGGACAAGCAGCACCCGGTGCTGACGCGCAAGGACTTCATGGGTGCGCACGAGTGGTGCTTCTACGGCTGGCGCGAGGGCGCGGGGCACCACTTCTATGGCCCCGCCAACGTGCCCGACCTGTGGCCGGTGAAGAAGGTCAACCCGCAGAGCATGGTGCACCTGACCGAGAAGCCCGTTGAACTGGCGCGTCGCGCCATCGAGTACTCCAGCGCCCCGGGCCAGCACGTGCTCGACCTCTTCGGCGGCAGCGGCAGCACACTCATCGCCGCCGAGATGGCCGGGGCGGGCCGGAGGGCGTTCCTGATGGAACTCGATCCGCTCTACTGCGACGTGATCGTGCAGCGCTGGGAGGCGTTCACGGGGAAGAAGGCGGAGCGGCGCGGGGCGGCATCCTGACACGCGCCCCCGGGCCTTATGCAGAGCGGCGCAGCATCGCGCTCGTGCGCGGGTCGGCTGGCCTTGCCGTCGTGGCACCTCCTCATGCACAGTCGGCCAGCAGCACGGCGCGAACGGGGCCGCGGCTGCCCAACCCGCGGACAAGCCGCGCGTCCTCGGTGACGAACGTGGCTGATTCGCGGGCCGCCAGCGCCAGGTAGAGCGCGTCGTACACGGTGCGGTCGTGATGCAGCGCCAGATCGAGGGCAGCGGGCAGCAGGGGCTCGCACGGATGGGTCTCGACGGGGAAGGTGATCGCATCGCGCACGATCCGGCGCGCGTCGTCGGGCGAGATGAGGCGTCTTCGCGCTGACTTCCAGACCACGCTGGCGACCTCGGTCCACAGCAGGTCCGGGGCAAGGAGGTGGTAGCGGCCCGAGAGCAGCCGCTGGGCGCGGTCGGCATCGGCCTCCGGCAAGAACCACTTGCACGCGATGCTGGCATCGACGACCAGTGGCGTCATCGGCGGCGATCCTGGGCGATCAGCGCTCGAGCGGGGCGCGCGGCGCGGCGGCCCTTGGTCCGCGACGCGATCGCGTGCCGGGACTGCCACGCTTCGCTGATGACAAGGGCTTCATCGAAGTTGCGATGGGCGGCGCGGCGGAGCGCGAGTTGCAGTTCGGCCTGCAGGGAGCGGCCGTGCCGCTCGGCGCGGGCCTTGAGGATGTCGAGGACCGCGCGGTCGACATCACGCAACAGGAGGCTGGTGCCGGACCGCGCGGCCGAGCGTGCGCGCACTGGACGAGTGGTTCGCATGCGGCATGGTATCGGTCTGATACCATCCAGTCCAGATCCGCACGGCGGGGATCGTGCCTGCTCCGGTCATGCAGCCGCGCCACACCGTACCAACGCCCCCGGACGTGGGGGCGTTGGAGGCTCCGCTTCAGCCGCTGGTTCACAGGCCCGAGGACGCGACGAACAGGCCGCGATCGACCTTCTTGAAGCGTGCCTCGGACTTCTTGGCGGAGATCTCGCGGATCATGGCGGCGTAGAGCGTGGCCTCGGGCGTCTCGCCTTTGGTTGACCACAGGCCGCGGCTGAGCACCTCGGCCACGATCTCCTTGGCCATCATGGGTTCTTTGGCTCCCGCCAGGACGGTGGCGGCGGCGTCCAGGAGCGAGACCCGCTTGGGCTTGGTGGGCTTGGTGGGCTTGGTGGGCTTGGGCGGCTTGGCGGGCTTGGCTGCGCGGGGCGCGGCAACGCGCTTGCCGCTGGGGGGGTGGCCGACGTGGCGCGTGCGGGCGGCAGTGCCCTTCGGCGCGGTGGCAACGAGGGCGGCGTCCGTGCCCGCGTCGGGCGGGGCCGTGGCGGGGGCCGTGGCCGCTTCGCCGCCAGCGGGGGGAAGGGCGTCGCTCGGGGCCGGTGGTACCGCGTCGCCCGCGTGGGGCGGAACCGTGGCGGTGGCGGCCGGCGCTGCGCCGGGCGTGTCGGCCGACCCGCGCTTGGCCGGGCGCTTGGACTTCGGACCGGGCTTGCCTGGCTTGGTCTTCGTACTGGTGCTCATGCGTGACTCCAACAGATGTGCGTTGTGCTCCACCCGCCGCACGCGCGGCGAGCCAATGCCGACGGCGCGGTGTCCCGCGCGGGCGGCGTGCGTTCCCGGCGCAGCGTTCATTCCGCGTCGCGGAGGAACTCCTCGATGCGTTCGCGTTCCAGGCCGCTCATGAACCCGACCACGTCGATCAGGTCGCCGCGGACCTTGCCGAGATCGCCGGGCAGGCCCCAGTTGGTCGGCTCGGTCCTGGCCTTCTCGTCGTGCTTGTCGAGTTCCATCGCGATCACGTCCATCAGGCGAGCGATGTCGCCGCGGCGTGCGGCGTAGGTCTCGGCGGCGGTCGGTTCGGGCTTCCTGGTCTTGGGTGTGCGCTTGGTCATGGTCGTGCTCCTGGGCGTGGGGGGTGTTGGTGGTCTCTGGTCAACAGCGAAGCCCGCATGACGCGGGCTTCAGGTCGTCGGCTTCTTGTCGTTGGTGCGGTCCCAACTCGTCGTGTCTTTGGGTTGGCCGACCGCCCGGAGGTAGTCGACCAACTCGTCGGTTGTCCAGGTGTCGCCGTCGATCGCGTCGTGCTCGTTGGGGGCGTCCTCGTTCTCGCGGTTGATCTCGAAGAGGCGGAAGCCGCCGAGCGACCCGGGCCGCGGCCCCCAAGCGCCCGTCGGCAGGCGGCCGCGTCCGGCGGGGACCGTCGCGATGTTCCATGTGCGACCGTCGGGCGTGTGGATCTCGAGCGCGGGGATGCGGAACCCGCTCTTGGCGAGGGTCTTGGCGAGGTCGATCGTGGTCTTCGTGGTCGCGTTCATGATCGTGGTCTCCGTCGCGTGCGGGGAGTGCGTCGATCCCGCTCGCGTGGACACACATTGGCATGCCCGGGCGGGATCGCAAGGCCGATCCGCGCGGCTCGCGCCATGTTCTGGCCGAGATGGCCACAACCGGGATGTCGCCTTACTGGCGGCCTGAATCGGCGGCCTGAGTGGAAGCGTGATTGGCAGGACAATCCCTGCTGGTGTGCGGGCGGCTGGCCACTGGTCCGGCCAGCGCCGGGAGGGGATCGGGGCGGCCGCCGGGTGGCGCGGGGCACATAATGTAGCATACACTACAACGCATGCCCGGAACCACGCCATGAGGGCCGCCAAAGACCATCCCGAGCCGCATCCGCGTGAGCCCGACGACGACGCGCCGGCGGGCGACCACAACGCCCAGGCCGCCGACGAGCCTGCCGGTCTCCGCCGCCTGGGCCTGCCCCCCCTCACCCCCGACCAGGAGCGCGCCGTCACGGCCCTGCTGGCCGAGGCCACCGTCGCCAAGGCCGCCGTGGCGGCGGGGGTCAGCGAGCGGTCGATCTATCGCTGGCTGCGCGAGGACGAGGCGTTCCAGCGGGCGTATCGCGAGGCCCGGCGCGACGCCTTCGGCGCGGCGGCGGGCGTGGCCCAGCGCCTTGCGCCCAACGCCCTGGTCGTACTGGCCCGGATCATGAACGACCTGAACGCGAGCCACTCGGCCCGCGTGGCGGCCGCGATGGGCGTGCTGAAGTTCGGCCGGGACGCCATCGAACTCGACGACGTGCTGGCGCGGCTGGAGACCGTCGAGCAATCCGTGCGGGCGCTGCCCAAGCGCGTGTGATGCTGCAGCAGACCAGTGACCGGAGCCACCGCATGACCGCCACCGACAAGCGCCTGGCCCGACTGGAGCGGCACCTGGGCATCGTGGCCAGCCCCGAGCCGCGCTGCCCCCACTGCCGCGGCGAAGGCTTCGGCGGCCTCACGATCATCCGCGCCGCCGATCCTGCGAACCCCGACGGCCCCACTCCGGCCCACCCCCGCACCGTTCACGGCGGTTGCCCCGACTGCGGCCGCGTGAGCGAGGTCGTCACCTACGTCTTCGCGCTGCAACCGGGCGACGATCCGAACATGGACCCGTGGGAGTTCCTGTAGCGCCGGTGCGGCATCGCCAGGTCGCACCCGCGCCTCTCGCCACCTCCGCCCGCCCGGCACAGGGTGACGCTTTGTGGGGGAGAGCGTAAGGGTGTGGGATTGCTCAAATGCGACCGGACGATCTTGCCACCACGCGATAAACTACGAACGTGAGCACGCACGGACAATGCAAATTGTGTCTCAAGACATCGACACTCGTCGAGAGTCACCTCGTCTCCAATGTATTTTATAGGCCCATGACCGAAAACGGACAACGAATCACAATGTCGTCCGCGGCATTCCCAAAGAACCGCCGCTTGCAATCCGGCGAATGGGATGCAGCATTGGTTTGCGAGGAATGCGAGTTATCCTTTGACGCATTCGAAAAGGCCGGGCAGGCATTTATTTATTCAGATTGGCCGTCATTGCGCAGAACTGATTCTCGGGTCGCTCCCCCACGGTCTTGGTTCGAGTTGCACGAATATAATTATCGACAGCTAAAGCTGTTCTTTCTCATAACGCTGTGGCGATGTGCGGCGTCAACACGACCGTTTGCTCAGTCTCTCGACCTGAAAGACCGGCTAGAGGTTCTCAGGCAGATGGTCCTCGCGAAAAACCCTGGACGACCGGAGGTATTCCCCATACTGGCCGCCAAGCTTCAGCATGGCGAGGCGATTGACGTGGACCCACGGAGGATCGTGAGCCCGCCAGCGCCAATCGGGCCAGAGGACTCACCGTGGATCAGCACGGCCTTTGGTGGATTTGAATTCCTCGTCTGCGCCGGCGAGTGTGCTCCGTCGGGGAGGAACCTTCGGCATGTGCTGAACTCACCCGGACCCTGGATCATCGATGACGCACCTTTCGAACGCAGTTCTGTTCACCAACGTGCGCTCGCCTTAACGAGGCACCGCTTGAGAGTCCAGGGGCGGTTATAGGGGATACACCCCACAAATAGTCGCACTTGTACCCAAGCGCCACGCCTCCTGTCCCCGCCACATTTGTCGTTTTCGCTTGCGGGGCTCGCCGGGGTTGAGGTACTGACAGGGTGACGCTTGCCGGTTCGAACGGCGGCGCGATCCTGGAGTACGCATGGCACGCTTGGCACCGCAACCCCGATCGGCGCGACGGCCGCCACGACACCGCAGCCGCACCACAACCGGTGGCCGACGCTTCCCCGCCGAGGTGCTGACCGACGATGAAGTCCGGCGACTCATGGCCGCGTGCAAGGGGCCAGCGTTCACGGTGGCGCGGCACCGGGCGCTGATCGCGCTCCTGTATCGTGGCGGACTTCGCATCTCCGAGGCGTTGCGATTGTGCCCGAAGGACGTCGATCTGGGCACAGGTGCGGTCCGCGTTCTGTGGGGCAAGGGTGGTCGGGCGCGGACGGTGGGGGTCGATCCCGGCGGGTTGGCCCTGGTGGCGGCGTGGGCCGCCGTGCGGGCCAAGGCGCGGACCGGAGCGTCGGCGGTTGGGCGGGGGAACGGTGCGGCTCGCGGACCAGGCGGCGGGGCGAACGGTCCCGTTGGCGCGGTGGCCGTCCTGTCCGCGCCCGGCGACCACGCGCCGCTGTTCTGCACCCGCGCCGGCATGCCGCTCTCGACGGGCTGGGTGCGACGACTCATGCCCCGGCTGGCCCGCCGCGCGGGCATCCTCAAGCGCGTCCACGCCCACGGCCTGCGTCACACCCACGCCGCCCAACTCCGCGCCGAGGGCATCGACATCGCCGTCATCCGCCGCCAACTCGGTCATGCCAGCCTGGTGACGACCGTGCGCTATCTCGACCACCTGGCCCCCACTGCCGTCATTGAGGCGATGGCGAAGCGGGTGTGGTGAGTCCCGGTGCCACCGCCACGGGCAGGTGATCGGCTCACCGCGGCGGGTCGGCCTTGGCGAGTTGGACGCGAGCCCAGGTGGCCCAGGCAGGGTCGGCGCGGAGGGCGAGGTCTTCGAGGAGGGCCCGGGTGGCGGGGTCGGCCGGGGTTGCGCGCCGGTGCTTGATCTGGGTACGAGCGAGGGCCTGGATGGCGGGGAGGTGGCCCGGGCGGGCGTCGAGGGCGCTCCGGCACGCGGCGATGGCGTCGTCGGGTTTGCCGGCCCGTTCGAGGGCGAGGGCGAGGTTGACCCGCGGGTCGGGGTGGCCGGGCATGAGTTTGCGGGCGAACTCGAACTCTGAGGCGGCCTCGTAGAGCCGCGGCGGCGACATGGTGAGATAGACGACGCCGAGGTTGTTGTGCGCCGGGCCGCAGTAGAGATCGGCCGAGAGCGCGGCACGCAGGATCGACTCGGCTCGCGCCAGTTCGGCGGCGACGGCGGCGCGCTGCTCGGCGTGGCCTGGGGCGCTGGTCGGGATCTCGTCGCGTGTGGCGAGGGCGTCGAGGATGGCCGCGGCTTCGAGCGCGAGGCGCTGGGCCTGCGCGGGGTCGCGCAGGGACTCGGCCTGCGGCGCGTAGGGACCGCTGCGCGCGGGGGAGCAGGCGGGGAGGGAGCACGCCGCGGCGAGAAGAACGATGATGGCGCTCGCGGCATGCGCGGAGGAACGGTCGGTGGTCATGGGCGATCTCGTGCTGGCGATGGAGGGAGCGTGGTCGGTGGTGCGTCGAGGTGCGTGCGCGTCAGGCGGAGCGAGAGGGCGTAGAGGGCCGTTTCTTGGTTGGTTGCCTGGCTCGCTGTGCTGCCCGCGGAGGTCGGATGGGGGGGGCCGCCGGCGCGGGCCGGTTCGGCGCGAAGATCAACCTGGGCGACGGTCCAGGCCGGGGCGCTGGCGCGGAGTTGGTGGAGGAAGGCACCCACGTCGGGGAGCGGGAGTGCCGCGAGGCGGACGAAGACAGCGTGACGTT
>Ga0268299_1003601_pt1 | contig 13828 bp, 11 predicted proteins | sample NOBtaG_FD_193484 | JGI IMG/M metagenome (GOLD analysis project Ga0268299, IMG submission 193484) | Activated sludge microbial communities from bioreactor in Nijmegen, Gelderland, Netherland - NOB reactor | ecosystem: Engineered > Bioreactor > Aerobic > Activated sludge | place: Netherlands...
AAGACCGAATAAATTTCACACTACCCCAAAATTTATTGACAAAAAAACCGGCGGCCTATCCATAGACCGCCGATTCGTATTTCTTAAGGAGAGATTTCGGGCAAACTAATCTTCAGGGCTGGCGTCGATACGACCCCAACCGAAGATGTCGTCGCGGCCCGGTGCGCCTTTGTCATCGGCGAGATAACGCAGCGCTTGTTCAACCAATGCCGGGGGCATACTGCCGCCATAAGCGGAGATATAGATTGCTGCCATGCCTGCGACGTGTGGCGCTGCCATGCTTGTCCCCGCCGCCCAGCCATAACCACCTGGAATGTCGCTGAAAACCATGTCGAACACCCAGCAGGGGCGTGTAAGGCCGATAATGGTGCAGTTTTCGTTGCCCGGATAATCGAAGTTGCCACCCGGAGCCGACAGATCAACAGCCCAGCCAATATTGGTATACGAGGTTGGAACGTCGAGATCGGTGGCTGGATTAGTCACCCAATTCATCGGGCCAAGCGCGGAGACCGAAATCACGCCTGGGGTATCGGATGGAATGTGGACAAAGTAGGGATTGGCTGTGAAGTCGAAACCATCATTACCTGACGAAGCGATGACCGTCGCGCCTTTTGAACGCGCATATTCCACCACACGGATATAAGCCAGACCCAGCTCAACCAGGTCGGCAGTCGTGTAGCAGGTTGTCTCATCTTCGGGGTCGCTGCAACCACCGCGCAGATCAAGCGGGCCGCTGCCGAGACTCATATTGATGACATCAGAGCCAACATCAGCCGCATATTTGATCCCAGAGATGACCTGTTCATCGGTGCCGAAACCGAGATCGCGCGAAAGCACCTGGACGGCAACAATTTCAGCTTCTGGCGCGACACCGATCAGACCAACGCCGTTGTCGGACGCTGCAACGATGCCCGCCACGTGCGTACCATGATTGAAGTAGAAGCCAGGAGGCGGATTCCAATCTTCACCCGGAACAAAGGACTTGCTCAGGGTCGGGTTAACGCGGTCAATGAGATCAGGATGATCGGCATCAACGCCTTCGTCCAGAATAGCGACACGCGCCCCTGCGCCCCGCCGTCCCGCTTCCCAAGATTCGGGCGCATTAACGGCATCCAAACCCCATTGAATGTTGTAATAAGGGTCATCTTCGGTGGTGTTGTTGGGCGGGCTAACGGCCTGACTGGACGAAACCAGTTGGACACGCTCTGGTTCGATCAGGCGCATTTTGATGCTGCGAACCACACCACGCGCGCTGCGTACACGCGACTCAAAGTTGGGGTTGGCGCTGGAGACAAAAACGAGGCCAAGCTGAGAAATGGACTTGGTAACAGTGCCACCTGCTGACCGGATTTCTCTCAAGAGTGCAGAGGGAATCTGGTTGCTGGTGTTGGCGATAACGACATAAGTGCTGGCTGCTGGCTGCGCCGACACCGCCGAAATCGACAGCGCTGCGGCAAATACAATCAGAAGCCCTACAAAAATAAAGCTACGTTTGAACATCCTTCTACTCCTTATTAATGCTGTATGCTTTGCTCTAAGTTTACCCTCAATACCCTTAGCGCAATCGAATTATAACTTGGGCTAAGCTTATTACAAGAAAAAAGTAAAGGTTTATTTGAATTTCTTTACGTTCTTTAGCCCAATTTTGAAAATTGTAAACGTAACACCTTGCACGCGCCTTGCGAGATGAAAGTCTGATGAGAGATTTGTTCGTGTTGCTGATTTTGGATGATGGTTTTTTGTGCAATATGACTACATGTTGAAAGGAAAATCTCGCTTTCCTTACAAATGCAACCTGTCAATTGAGATGTAAAAATAAATCGGGTTAACCCTACATTAACCCGATCAACGACTGAAGAATCCGAATATTGACCGACCAGATCGGTTATGAGCGTTCATTACTTCACGTCATGCCACGCCGCGTAAACTTCGTTTTCGCCTTTGCGCATGGCACGCAGCAGCGCATCCTGATCGACAGGAATGCTGAACACGCGCACAGCAACGGCATTATAGATCGCGTTGGCGATGGCGGGCGACGTGTTGATTGACGGAATTTCGCCGACGCCCTTCGCACCATATGGCCCTTCGGAGGAGCGATGCTCGACCAGATGGCTGATAATTTCCGGCGTGTGCTTGATGCTGGGCATTTTGTAACGCGCCAGCAGGGTTGACCAGGGAACGCCGTTTTCGACAATATAGCTTTCGGTCAGGCAGTTGCCCATCGCCATGATGATGCCGCCTTCGATCTGTCCCTGGAGCAGCAGCGGATTGATCGCGCGCCCGATGTCGGTGGCGGAGATGATTTTTTCAACATTCACCGCTCCGGTGTTCAGATCAACAGCCACCAGCGCCGCCTGCGTTGCGTACGAAAACGCGAAGTGCATATCGCCGCCTGTGCCGAGCGGCTGCGTTTTTGGCCCCCAGTATTCGTGGAGGATGCGGGTCGAAATGCCTTGTTTTTTCGCCATTTTCACGGCATCGCCGAACGAAATGCTGCTGCCGTTGACGCGGACAAGCCCTTCTTCAAAACGCAGGCGATCCGGCGGGTAATCCAATTCTTCGGAGACGATGGTTGTCAGCGCATCTCGCAGATTGGCGGCGGCGTGGCGCACGGCGTTGCCGCTCATGAAGGTCTGGCGGCTGGCGGTGGTCGGGCCGCCGTTGGGGGTGAGGTCGGTGTCGGAGAGCAGCACGCGCACGTGGCTGTAGGGCAGGCCGAGTTCTTCGGCGGCACATTGCGCCAGCACCGCGACCAAACCCTGACCCATATCAGCCGACGATGAGCGCACTTCGACGCTGCCGTCCTCAAAGGCTTCAATTTCGGCATCCGATTTATCCGGTGCGCCGCCGCCCAAGCCCGTATTTTTGTACGCGCAGGCGATGCCCCAACCATAGGCCATGTCGCCCTCGCGCCATCCCCATTGGAAATGACCGTTCGGGCGCATGTCAGCATCGACTTTTTCAATCGTTTCGATCAGGCCGACACTTTCGCGCAAAAGCTGACCTGTGCCTGTGGTAACGCCGACTTTTTGCGCATTTTTCAGCCGGAACTCGACGGCATCCATGCCAATCGCTTCCGCAATCAAGTCCATATTTTGCTCAACGGCGAAAGCGCTCTGCGTAACGCCAAAACCCCGGAACGCGCCCGATGGCGGGTTATTGGTGTACATGGCGTAGCAGTCGATTTTGGCGTTGGGGACGTTGTACGGCCCGGTGGCATGAGTCGTGGCGCGCGTCATCACTTTATCGCTCAGGCTGGCATATGCGCCGCCGTCGCCGTAAAGCTCGGCCTCAACTGCCATCAGTGTGCCGTCTTTTTTCGCGCCCGTTTTGATTCGAATGATCGTCGCGTGGCGCTTGGGGTGGAACAGCAGCGATTCCTGGCGCGTGTAGAGCATCTTGACGGGACGCTGCGTGACTTCCGCCAGCATCGAAACGTGAATCTGTCCGGCGATGTCCTCTTTGCCGCCAAAGCCGCCTCCGATGAGCGTTCCTCGCACCCGCACCGCCTCGTCCGGCAATTTCATCGCCCGCGCAATCTGATTGCGATCCTGATACGGAATCTGCGACCCGACGTAAATCGTCAATTTTTCGTGTTCGGCGTCGTAGCCCGCCGGGATGCCGATGGCGCACTCTGGCTCTAAAAAGGCGTGTTCGGTGGTCGGCGTGTGGTAGGTGCGTTCGATAACCACGTCAGATTCAGCAAATCCGCGTTCCATATCGCCGTGACGCACCTTGATATGCTTGAGCAGATTGCCGCCCTCGCGTCCTTCATGCAAGACAGACGCTTCGGGTGTCCGCGCATAAACCGGATCGGCAACCACGCCCAGCGGCTCATATTCGACCAGAATGAGCGCAATGGCTTGATCGGCGATCTCCTGGGTATCGGCGGCGACAATGGCAACGGCATCGCCCATGTAGCGTACTTTATCGCCGCACAGCACCGGCCAATCGAAATGAACGAGGCCATGCAGATTTTCGCCGGGGACATCGGCAGCGGTCAGCACCGCACGAACGCCGGGGAGCGCCTTCGCCGCGCTGGTATCGATATTCAAAATCCGCGCATGGGGATAACGCGAACGCAGAGTCCGCGCGAATAACATGCCGTCGAAAACATAATCGTCGGTATATTTGGCGCGTCCGGTCACGCGCTCGACAATATCCTGCACTTTTTCGCTGTGACCGACGACGTTCATCGGCTCGTCAATGGGTGGATCGTTGACAGGCAGTGGGCCTTCGCCGCGTATGACGCTGCCCGCCGATTTAATCGCCGCCATCACGCTCGTATAGCCTGTGCAGCGGCAGTAAGTGTCCTTGAGCGCGACTTTAATATCCTTATCGCTCGGATTTGGATTTTCGTTGAGCAGCGCCGCTGATGTCATCATCAGGCCGGGGGTGCAAAAACCGCATTGCACCGCGCAGTGATTGATGAACGCCTCCTGAACCGGATGCAAATGTTCGCCGCCTTCGTCCACCATCGCTAACCCTTCAATGGTAACGATGGTTTTGCCCTGAGCGCGGAAGGCCGGATAAATGCAGGAGTTGACGGGTGTGCCGTTGACGTGAACCGTGCAGATGCCACATTCGGCCTCGTTGCAGCCAATTTTTGTCCCAGTCAGGCCGAGATCGTAGCGCAGCATTTCAGCTAAGGTTCGAGATTGCGGCACATCGAGCGTGTGTTGGACGCCGTTTACGGTTAATTTAAGTTCGCTCATCGTCATCTATCCTTGTTTCTCACCGAGCATTTCTTGAACCATCATGTAAATTGTCTTGCCGCCGGGGAGTTCATCCTGCCAGAGAATTTTGGGATCGAGCGCGAATCCGGGCAGCAGAGACGAAATTAATTGCCCCTGGCTATTCAAATCTACGCGACGATAGCGATTCTCATTGTCTGCTATCGGAGTCAGGACATAAATATCGACTTGCTTTCGCAGCGGATCAATACGCCAATATTCACGCACTCCCGCTTCTTCATATTCGATGAATTTCTTGCCGTAATCGCGCTCGACACTTTCTGGCGAGACAATCTCAACAACGATGTCCGCTGCGCCTTCAAGATAAGTTGGCTTAATTTTTTCGGTATTTTCATTTAAGACAATCATCAGGTCAGGTTCACGCCCCGGCTTATCATCACCGAGGTGCATACTGATACCTGCCAGCAGCACTTTTCCGATAGGTTCAAAATCTAAAAAAATATTGAGCAGCGTCGATAAAAACAGCAAAATCATATTATGCGCGGTATTGTTCGTCACGTGAATCTCGACCTTGCCCATGACCCACTCAGCATATTGGCCTTCGTAAGTGGTGAGGTATTCCTGAAAGCTGATGGATTTTTCAGTTGCTTCTTTCGTTGGTAATGTTGGCGTATTAAGTGCCATACAACCTCATTTCCTTAGCCGCGTATTTGCGAACTCGACGGAGTCCCCAAACACCTATACTTGATAAACCGAGTGTCAGGCCAAAATTCATTAAGGCAAAAGTTTGAGCTAAAACGGGTAGATTGGCTCGATAACGTTCAAAAGCGTCTTCTGAATAAAAACCGCGATAATGCTCTGGAAGGGGATTGGCGAGTTGCCAAAAGCCGAATGTCAAAAATAGGGATAGTACACCCAAAATTAAGATTATGTTGACTATGCTCTTGTGGTATTGGTGTCGGTAATTATCCCATAGAAAAAATATTGAAAAAACACTTCCAATAATTATCAAGAAGAGAAGAAAAATGACGTGATTAAAAAAACTCTCTACTTCTGTCGGGTACATCTTTATCCCATCCCCACGCCTTCGGCCTGAGCGACGCCTGTTTGTGCGCGTTTGACCGCCAGCGGGAGCGCCTGCCGCAGCAGTGTTTCAATCATATAATCGCGATATTCCGCCGTCGCGCGATACTTGCTGGTGCGCGGGTGAAGCGATTCATGGGCGATTTGCACGGCTTTTTCCAGTGTATCATCATTTATCGGCTGCCCGTACAGCGCAAGTTCGACTTCGGTTGCTCGTGTCGGCACCGAACCAATCGGGCCGATGCAGATGCGCGCGCAGTCATATTTTTGCTTGCTCTCATCTAATCGCACCCACACAGCGCAGCCAAGTACAGGCAGCGCGACTCCCTGTGGGCGCATAATCCGTTTGAAAGCCGTTGCTTCGCCATCTTTAGACAATTTGAAGCGGAAGGCGACGAGCAAATCGCGGCTTGAGTCCAGCGCAGAGACGCCGGGGCCTTTATATAATTCAAGGATCGGGAGCCATTCGCGCCGACCATCGCCCCAGGCAACTTCGGCCTGTGCATCCAGCGCAACCAGCGAAGTCGTGCCGTCGCCAGCGGGCAGGGCATGAGCCACATTACCGCCCAGTGTGCCGACATTGCGCACCTGTGGCCCGCCGACCACGCCGCAGCTTTCGACCAGACAGGTCGCTTTGGCCTCGATCAGCGCCGACTTAACGATATTGGTGTGCGTGACTGCCGCGCCAACGATTAATGAGCCATCCTGCTCGGACATGCGCGTCATTTCAGGAATCGCCGTTACGTCGATCAGCGCGTCGAGCATCGGCCCGGAGTGACTAAATTGCAGATCGATGAGCAAGTCCGTGCCGCCCGCGATGATGCGTGAGTTGCCCGCATAGGACGACAAAAGTTGAATGGTTTCTTCGACGGATGTTGGGGTATGGTAGTCTTGCCAGAGCTGCATTTTTATCCTGCCAGAACTAGCAGCACTTTTCGAGGGATTTTGTGCGTATCCCACGCCGGGGCATCGCCCCGACTGCAAAACGAGGAAGTATTATTTACTATAACATGCCGCCGATGGGTAAGACAAGTGAAGTTGAAAAATCGGATTCTCAAATTTTTGATACCATGCTTGTTAATTTTACCGGAAATTTGAACATGCTCTTTGAATCTTAAAGCTTTTCTGTCGATATTGAACAGGTGTTTTTGGCAACGTTAGGTACTTTTCGCCAAATCTTATCGATGCAATTTGTGGCATATTGACACCTTGCCTGGGTAAACTAGAGAGAGTATGTTAATGTCGCTTAACAATCATGTCGGGAAGTCATGAAAATACAAAAGCGAATTTTTGGCGGTGATCCGGCTGCCGCGTTTGCTCCTGTTATCGCTGTCGTTCTGGCGCTGGCGCTGGCTGGAGTGCTGCTGGTGGCATTGGGGAAAAACCCGTTTGAGGCCTACGCATCGATGATCGAAGGCGCATTTGGCAGTGACACGCGCATTTTCAACACCATTAGCCGTGCCGTGCCACTCATGCTCGTCGCGATTGGAATCTGCATCGCTTTTCGCGGTGGCGTGATTAATATTGGCGCGGAAGGCCAATTATTCGTCGGTGCGGTATCGGCTACAGCTTTTGCCGTTGCCGTTGGCGACAGCCTGACGCCGCTTCTGTTCGTGCCGCTTACGCTTGTGGTTGGGTTCGCGGGCGGTGCAGCCTGGGGAGCAATTCCAGGCTTTCTCAAAGCGCGTTTTGACGTGAATGAGATCCTCACTACCGTTATGATGAACGAAATCGCGATCCGGCTGCTCCTGTTTTTATTGAGTGGGCCGATGATCGACCCCAAAGAGGTCGCACAGGGAACGCATATTCCGCAGTCCGCGCCGCTGCCCGAAGGGTCATGGCTGGGTCGGCTTGCACCGCCGTCACGCCTGCATATGGGCATTTTTATTGCAATTATCGCCGCGATCATTGTCTACGTTTTACTGTGGCGAACGCCGCTGGGTTATCGAATCCGTGCGGTGGGGCAGAGCAAAGCAGCATCACTCTATGCAGGCATCTCAGTTCCGACTTATCTGACACTGGCGTTGGTTCTCAGCGGAGGCCTCGCAGGATTGGCTGGCGCGGTGGAAGTGACGGGCGTTACCCACCGCATGGTCGAAGGATTTGCCGTCGGCTATGGATTTTCGGGCATTGTCGTGGCGCTGTTCGGACGTTTGCATCCAATTGGCGCGATCCCGTCTGCATTTTTATTTGGCGCGCTTTTGACGGGCGCAGAGCGTATGCAGCGCGATCTGCAAGTGCCGTCGGCGACGATCACCGCTTTGCAAGGGCTGGTCGTGCTGTTCGTCGTCAGCAGTGACATCTGGGTGCGGCGGCGGGCTGCTCGCCGAGCGACACAAATGCTCGCTGAGCCAACTGCTGCCGAGTCGAATGTTCAGCCGATCATTTCTGAGGCGAAATAATCATGGGTAATGACTTAACGCTGACTCAGATTTTGGTTTCGGCGTTTGCGCTCACATTGGGCGCGGCGACACCCTATCTCTATGCGTCAATTGGCGAAATTTTCTCTCAGCGCTCCGGCGTTCTCAACCTCGGCGTTGAGGGGATCATGCTGATGGGCGCGTTCGTCGCGATTTTCTTTGTCTCGGACAAAGGCTTGCAGGCTGCGCCGATAGTCGGCGTGCTGGCGGCGATGTTTGTCGGCGGCCTGATGGGGATTTTGGCGGCGGTCATCAATGTCACGTTTAAAGCCGAGCAGGGCATCAGTGGTATTGGGCTGACGCTGTTTGGGCTAGGGATGTCGAGCCTGCTTTTTAAGATGCTGGCGGAAGGTGTTATTACCGCGCCAGTTTTTCCCAAGCTGGATATCGCTGGCTTGAGTGATCTGCCCATTGTTGGCGAAATTTTCTTCCAGCAAAATGTGCTCGTGTATATCGCCTTTGCGCTCGTGCCGATTTCCGTTTGGGTGCTGAATAAGACGACCTGGGGATTGCAGATTCGCGCTGTCGGTCAGAATCCTAAAGCTGCCGATGCGATGGGCGTAAACGTCAACCGTGTACGCTATTCAACCGTGATTCTCGGCGCTACTTTGGCGGGCGCAGCGGGAGCGGCGCTTTCGATTGGCCTGACGGGCGTTTTTCAGGAGAATATGACTGCCGGACGCGGATTTATCGCCGTCGCGCTAGTTTATTTCGGCGGCTGGTCGCCCTGGCGTGTGATGTTGGGAGCGCTGCTGTTTAGCGCGGCGAATAACCTGCAAATCTGGGCGCAAATTCTCGATATTCGCGTGGGGGGGACGCCGATTCCATCGAACTTACTGGGCATGATTCCATATATTCTGACGATTCTGGTGCTGGTTTTTACCCGCCAGCGCCACAACCTGGAACCCGCTGCGCTGACCAAAGCCTTTGAGCGCGGCGAAAACTAACCTTGGCGTTTAACGCACAGCCGCCAGATTTTGGCGCTGTGGACGATTGATACTTTTGAGGAGGAATACTGATGAAACGCAAAGTTTTACTGATCGCGCTTCTGTCGCTGGCTCTGATGGCGTTTGGCGGTTTCGCCAGTGCGCAAGACGGCCCAGTACGGGTGGCGATTGTCATGCCCAGCACCATTACTGATCTTTCCTGGAGTCAGGCGATTTATAGCGGCCTGGTTGCAGTGCAGACCGAAATGGGCGGTGAAAGCGCGATGGAAATTGCTTACTCGGAAAATATGTTTGATGTAACAGCAGCGGCGCAGGCCTTGCGCGATTATGCGGAAGACGGTTATGACATCGTGATCGCGCATGGTACGCAGTACGGCACATCACTTTTTGAACTGGCACCGGATTATCCTGACACATCGTTTGCCTGGGGTACGGCTACCGATACAGGCACGGAGGCTGGTTTGGAAAATATCTTTGCCTATGAAGCTGCGGCTGAAGAAGGTGGCTATATCAACGGTGTGATGGCAGGTCTGATGACCAAGAGCAATGTGATCGGCGTGGTTGGGCCGGTGAAGGCGGGTGACGCGCTTCTGTACATTAACGGCTTTATTCAGGGTGTTGCGGCATCCAACCCGGATGCAACCGTGAACGTCACCTATACCAATTCCTTTAGCGAAGTGGCGGCAGGCACCGATGCCGCGAACGCTCACATCGCTGCGGGCGCAGATGTTCTGACAGGCTCATCACAGATGGTTGTCGGCGCGATTCAACTGATTCAGGATGAAGGCGGCTATTGGTTCGGCACACAGAGCGACCAGAGCGCCCAGTGGCCCGCGACTGTCGTTGCTTCTCAGGTTTATGACTGGACAGCCGTGATCCGTGACATCATCGCCCAGCGCGCGAATGGCGTCAAAGGTGGCGTGGCTTATAACCTGACACTGGAAAACGGCGGCCTGAAATTCGCGTTTGGTGATGTCGAGATTTCGCCTGCACTGCTGATCGCCGCTGGTGAAGCTGCGAAAGGCATCGAATCGGGCGAGATTGAAGTCCTGACTGAACTGCCGGAATAGTTTCGCGTTTCTTGCGGAAAGTGGGCGAGGCAGCACCTCGCCCCTACGAAAGCAGATATGACCAATATCCTCCCGTCCGGTCACAAGCGAATCGATCATGCTGAATTGGTCGGCATCGTCAAGCGCTTTCCTGGCGTTTTGGCAAACGATCACATCAACTTTGACGTAAAAGCGGGCGAAATTCACGCGCTGCTGGGCGAAAATGGTGCTGGCAAAAGCACATTGATGAAGATTCTGTATGGGCTGTATCATCCCGATACAGGCGAAATTCGACTCAACGGTCAGCCGGTGGCATTTCATTCCCCAGCCGACGCGCTGACGCAGGGTATAGGAATGATTCATCAGCATTTTATGCTGGTGCCGACACTGACCGTCGCCGAAAATGTTGCGTTGGGGATGAAATCCAGCCTCGTTGTAAACCTGAAGCAGGTCAAAAAACGCCTCGGCGAACTTTCAGCGGCTTATGGACTGAAAATTAACCCTGACGCTTATGTCTGGCAGCTTTCAGTAGGTGAGCAGCAGCGTGTCGAAATTGTAAAAGCGCTGTATCTCGGTGGGGCATTGATTATTCTGGACGAGCCGACGGCGGTGCTGACCCCCCAGGAAGTGAACGAATTATTTGTCACGCTGCGGCAGATGCGCGAACAGGGACATGCGCTGATTTTCATTTCGCATAAATTGCACGAAGTCCAGAGCCTCACAGACCGCATCACGGTCATGCGCGACGGGCGCGTGGTCGATACGATTGCCAATAACGGTGTTGAGCAGCGCACCCTGGCGCGCATGATGGTTGGACGTGACGTGCAGTTCCAGCCAGATCGCCCTACAGTACAGGCTGGTGACATTAAATTGTCAATTCGCAATTTGTGCGCGCTGAATGACCAGGATTTGCCAGCGCTGAAAAATGTTTCGCTTGATATTCATGGCGGCGAAATTCTGGGGATCGCGGGTGTCTCTGGCAATGGTCAGCGTGAACTGGCAGAGTGTATCGCGGGGCTGCGCAAAGCCAGCAGTGGAGAGGTTGTGCTGAATGGGAAATCGATTCTAGGCTTGCCTGTTACAGATCGGCTGAGCGCGGGATTATCCTTTATCCCAGAGGAGCGCAATCGGCACGGCGTTATCGGCTCGTTTTCGGTTGCCGAAAATGCGATTTTGCAGACTCACGCCGAACCCGCTTATAAACGGGGAATCCTCTTTAATTTTAGTGCGATTGCGCGTCATACAGACGATCTTATTCAGCGCTTCAACGTTAAAACACCTACACACGAAACGCCGATTAAGAATCTGTCCGGTGGTAATGTTCAAAAATTGATCTTGGCCCGCGAACTCTCACGCAACCCTGCGGTGTTGATCGCTGCACAGCCAACACGCGGCGTCGATATTGGCGCGACGGAATATATCCGCAATATTTTGATTCAACAGCGCAGTCAACAGGTTGCGATGCTGCTCATCTCCGAAGATTTAGACGAAATTTTGGCGCTTTCAGATCGAATCGCCGTCCTCTATGAAGGGGAAATTGTCGGCATTGTCAACCGCGACCAGGCTGATGTCGAATCGCTTGGCATGATGATGGCTGGCGTGCGTCACTCGTCGTAGATCGTTAACGGTGGTTGCCCGGTTGCGACCAGCATCTCATTTAGCTCACGTCCTATTGCGATCAGGCATGAACCCGCAGGACGATCTTTGAGCCGCCACTCAGTAGAGGTATCGGCAGACATGGCGCGAACCAGGCCTGCCCGGATGTCTGCTCCAAATACGATCGCGATGTCAAACGGAATTTGAGATGGATTGATCGTCCAGTTGATATAACGCTCCATCTGGCTGAGTTTCTGCTCTGAATAATCGGTACAAGCTCTTACTCTTACCTGAAAGTCTGTCCATTTTTGCGCTTCCTCGCCGCTGAGCGAGGGCATATCGGGTAACTGCGTCATGTTAGCGATAATGGTCGGATCCATGGTCGCTATCGCTCCTGGAGCGGCAGGCCGCTGTCGGGGGACGAGCGAGATTAATCCAATGACCAGTACCAGCGCAAGCAGCGCTAAGACGGCCATTTGAGCCGGATGGAGTTTTTTAGGCATTGCTTACTCAGCAGATAACGACAAGATATATTGATAAAGATTTTTACCGCCGCTTTCGCTGAGGCGGTTGGTCGCGAATTGATGGGAGACACCTATGGTTCCACCAGAACGCAGGAAGGCGATGAAATCTGTTTCGGAAAGGGTTATCCCCGCCAGCGCAGGGCCTTGGCCTTCGATACCTTCGCCATTGGCACCATGACACGTCCCACACTCTAATGCTTCATAACGCCCTAGCCCCCGTTCGACAGCTACAGGATCGAGCGCCCCTGCGCTGGCACGCTCGGTTGCTGCAATAGCGGTAGCTGCGCTGGCGGTTGCAACCTGCGGGGCTTCCGTCGGTGCGTTATAGGCATAGGTTGGAAACTGAAACGGGGTAGCGGTTATCGTCGGCTCTGCCGCAACAGATGTCGCAGCCTGCTGTTGCGGCTGTGGACTGCACGAAACCAGCACGATCACAAGGATCAAACCGAAAACAAGGGCATTTCGTGTCATAGAATTTCCAGCCTTATTGGATAATTGTTACTCAGACCGTGTTACATCCAGCGCTTCTTGCAAACCATCGCCAACAAATGAGAAACCGAGCATGGTGATTGCGACCATCAGTGTCGGCAGCAGCGCCAGGTGCCAGTACACGCGGATTGTATTACCGACGCCGCTGTTGACCATTTGCCCCCAGCTTGCAGTAGGTTCGGCGATGCCCAACCCCAGGAAGCTGAGTCCTGCCTCGGCGAAGATAACACCGGGTATGGAGAACGTGAACGCGATCAGGAGTGGCGAAATCGCGTTGGGCAAGATATGGCTGACGATAATATTGCGGTCTTTAGAGCCAATTGCTCGTGCCGCCGTAATAAATTCACGTTCGCGCATTGCAAGAAACTGCGCTCTCGCCAACCGTGCTGGGCCTATCCAGCCCGTAATACAAAGCACGATAATGACATTCGTGATCCCTGTGCCAAAAATACTGAGCAGCATGAGCGCGAAAAGTAAAACTGGCACAGCAGTTCCAATTTCTACAATGCGCTGCACCATGAAATCAAAAATGCCGCCCATATAGCCGGCTAGCGCGCCCAGCGTGATGCCGATAGAAAATGTGATGAGCGGAACGAGCAGGCCAAGATACATCGAAGTTCGCGCACCATAGATCAGGCGGGTCAGATAATCGCGCCCGATACGATCCGTTCCCAAGGGGTGATTCGGATTGGTAAATGGCAGAACGCGCACGACGGAAAAGTCGGCTTTATCATAGGCATAAGGCGAAATGATGTCGGCAAATAGCGCCAGGAACAACAAAAATAACACAACGCCTAATCCGACCATTGCCAGACGGTTGCGGCTGAATCGTCGCGCGGCGTCCAACCAGAGTGAACGCCGATAAATGCGAACTTCTTCGAGCGAAACGGGTTTACCTGTCAAATTTTTGGCTTCGAGTGCCGATCCTTGCCCAGCCATTAGGCGCTCCTTACCCTACCACCAACGCGAATGCGGGGATCAATGACAGTATAAAGCACATCAGTAATGAGATACGTTAAGCCCCAC
>Ga0268299_1003602_pt1 | contig 13823 bp, 12 predicted proteins | sample NOBtaG_FD_193484 | JGI IMG/M metagenome (GOLD analysis project Ga0268299, IMG submission 193484) | Activated sludge microbial communities from bioreactor in Nijmegen, Gelderland, Netherland - NOB reactor | ecosystem: Engineered > Bioreactor > Aerobic > Activated sludge | place: Netherlands...
AAAAGAGTCCTTAAATGCAGGATCAATCATATCTGCACCATCTTCTAAAACAGCAGCGATAAAACGTAAAAACCGGGAGTCAGGATTATTTTTATGGATAAATCCATAAGCTGGTGGAGGTTCGACGGCTTTAACTATTTTGCGAATTTCATTGATATAAATTTCATGTGGGAATTGTGTCCAGAAAATAATTCTAGCTGCTGGGAAACTACGCCAAATCGAGCGTGCTGCTTTTACCCCAGAAAGCCCTGGCATTTGAATATCTAAAATACATAAGTTAGGTCTATGTTTTAAGGTTAAAGTAACTGTAGTTTCTCCGTCCGCAGCCTCAATAATTGGGCCGTGACTGGAAAATTCTCTTTCTAGTAGTTCTCTAAGATAATGTCTTTGTGCAACATTATCTTCTGCAATTAAAATTGACATGTTTTTTAAGATTAAGGTTAAATGTTGAGTGTTTCAAATAAAGTAGCATAAAAATTAGTATCTGACATCTACTTTAAAGAATAGATCTAACTCTAAAATAGTTGAAGTAATTTCTAAGCAATTGTTATTCAAGTAATTAAAATTTATACTATTTTTGGCTTACCTTTAATCCCAGTTTTGCATTGCTTTTTTTTTATAAAAAGTGATACCCTTTAATACCACTAATAATCCTAAGTGCTTAAAGGTTAAAATATAGCAGAATTTTTACTATTATATTTAGCCTAAGTAAATAAGCTAAAAATAAGCCAACTTATTTTTTATAACTTTTAGTAATATTTCTAGTTATGCAAACAGCAACAAATAATTCAATGAGTATTGAAAAAGCACCAACTCGTTTTAATGAAGCAATAGGAATTGTGCTTTTAGCCTTTAGTCTCACGGTGATACTTAGTTTATTTTCTTATGATCCACAAGATCCATCTTGGAATGTAGTTTCTGAGCGTGAACAAGCAGCTAATTGGATTGGTAGTTTAGGTGCTTGGATAGCTGACTTTTTATTTCAAATATTTGGCTTATCTGCCTTTTTAGTGCCAGTGCTGCTAACTACTCTAGGTTGGCGGACTTTACGACTACGAGAGATCAAATTCTTACATCGTAGATTTATAGGGTTATTATTGATTCTATTATCAATAGCAGGTCTTTTTAGTCTGCCACAAATGCCTTTTTATCGTGAAAATGTACAATTTGGCGGTGCAGTAGGTACTCTAATAGCACAACTTCTTGAAACTCAACTAAATAAAACTGGCACAGGTATTACCCTAATAGTTTTGCTAGTATTTGCCTTAATGCTAATTACTGAACTATCTGTTAATGCTGTTCTAGAAAGCACTGGAGTAAAAGCAATGATAAGCGGATTTAATGCTTTTACTATTTATTTAAGAGAAAAAAATTTAGCGACTAAAGAGAAAGTTTTTGCTATTCGTTCTAGCTGGAAAGAGCATCGTTTAGCACAGAAAAAAGCTAAGGAAGATAGGGAAAAACTCCGTCAACAGCTAAGGCAAGAAGAAGCTCTTAAACGTGAAAAAGAAAGAACATCCCGCTTAAAAGAGGAAAAAATAAAAATTACTGAAGAAAACCTTAGCACTAATGCTATTGAAGTAAATAAAAAATCCCCAATTAACGCCCAAGTTAATGGCAAAATAAAAACTGCTGCTAGTTCTGTTGCAACTATTGAAAACAATAGAGTACCTGTTGCTACAGTGCAAAAAACTGCAAGTGCAGTTGTTGAACCTGTTGGAGTTGTGAGAAATGCAGTAAAACAAAATATTGAAGCAAATAATTTTGTTTATGGTAATAAAGCCCAACCTGATTTAGCAGAATTACATAGATTAGTTTATGGGGATGACCAAAGAATTGAAACTTTAGAGGAGTTTTCCTTAAGTGGCGCACTAGCCCCTTTACCAGATTTAGTAATAAATCAAGCACATATTGTTACTCAAAATGCCGGTGAACCTGTTGTTAATCCTGTTAGAAGACCTAGTGATACTGCCCGTGTCCCTCAACAGCCTGCACGAGTTCCAAAATCACAGCAAGATACAGCACCAGCTATTGCTAAATCAGCTATTGTTCAAAAGAGTTTTGAACAAGAAGAAATCAATTATTTAGGCAATGATAATAGCAATTCTACTAGTAATGAAAATGGTGAAATTGTAATTAACCGTCGAGTTAATACAGATGAACAAAATATTCCTACTCCTATAGCTTCCAAAGTAGTTTCTAAAGTTTCTAAATCTATTGCTTTTTCTCCTTTGCCAACTTATGAACTTCCTAGTTTTGATATGTTAGCTACACCAGCAGCAAAACAATTTCAAGCCGATGAAGATTTGCGAGAACGCGCCCATGTTCTTGTAGAAAAATTTAAGGAATTTTCTGTCACTGGTGAAGTTACTGCTATTAGTCCTGGGCCAGTTGTTACTACTTTTGAATTTAAGCCAGACCCAGGTGTTAAATATAGTCGTATCACTGGTTTAACCGAAGACCTTTGCCTAGCTTTAGAAGCTGAATCTGTTCGTATTGACCGTATGCCAGGTAAATCTACTGTAGGCATTGAAGTCCCTAATAATAATAGAGAGATAATTTATTTACGTGAAATATTTGAGTCAGATAAATATGAGAATATTACTTCACCTCTAGCATTAGCTTTAGGTAAAAGTATAGATGGAGCAACTTATGTAGCAGACCTAGCAAAAATGCCACATTTATTAATTGCTGGTGCTACCGGAACAGGTAAGTCTGTTTGCTTAAATTCGGTAATTGTTTCACTACTTTATAAAGCTTCTCCAGATGATGTAAAAATGATTATGGTTGACCCAAAACGCCTTGAATTAGGGCTTTATGAGGGAATACCACATTTGTTAACCCCAATTGTGTTAGATCCAAAACGTGCTTCTAACGCCTTGAAATGGGCAGTTGGTGAAATGGAACGACGCTATAAATTACTTGCGGGTTATAGTGTTCGTAATATTGCCCAATATAATCAACAGGTGCGCCAAGAATGGGAAATTATTCCTGCGCTTCATCCTGACCGCTTACGTAAGCCACTGCCTTATATTGTAATTATTATTGATGAATTAGCAGATTTAATGATGGTAGCTTCTAACGATGTAGAAACCTCTATAACTCGACTTGCTCAAATGGCTCGTGCTGTGGGTATTCACCTAATAATTGCCACACAACGTCCTTCTGTAGATGTAATTACAGGTCTTATTAAAGCTAATTTTCCTTCTCGTATATCTTTTAGAGTTTCTTCTAAAGTAGACTCACGAACTATTTTAGATGGCAATGGAGCAGAAACCCTTCTAGGACAAGGCGATATGCTCTTTTTACCACCTGGAACATCTCGCTTAGTTCGGGTACATGGTGCTTATGTAGGTGAAAGAGAGATAGAAGCAATTGTTGACCATATTCGCAGCCAAAGACAGCCAGACTATGACGAAAGTATTCAATCTTCAGAGGATGAAGACGAGTTTGGCGGTGGAATGGGTGAAAAAGACGAGTTTTTTGATGATGCCGTGCGAGTAGTTTGTCAAATGGGTAAAGCTTCAACCTCAGTTTTACAACGTCGTTTGCGTATTGGCTATGGTCGGGCTGCTGCAATTATTGATATGATGGAGCGTGAAGGCTTAGTTGGCCCACCTGATGGAAGTAAACCACGTGTAGTAAAACAAAGTGCTTATGATTACATAGAACGTCTAGATCAAATGAAAGAGGAATAACTTTCTAATGAGTAGTTTTATTGATGATAAAAAGTTAATGGATTATTTAAGGGATGAAGTTGTAACAATAGGCGATCCTTTACTAAGAGAACCTACAAAACAAATTACTAACCTAAAAGAAGCTGAAGAACTTTGTAATTTGATGGTTGAGAAAGTCAGAGAGCTAAAAGGGGCCGGACTTGCTGCTAATCAAATTGGAGTTCCAGCACGAATTTTTGTTGCTGAACTTAGGAAAAATGAGCTTTTTCCAAACCGTCCAGAATCCCCCCTCTACATAATGATAAACCCAGAAATTATTAGCACTTCTAAGGAAATGATTGAAGGTTGGGAAGGTTGTTTTAGCGTGCCAAATATGGTTGGTCTAGTCCCTCGTCATGAGTCAATTACAGTAAAATACCTTACTTTAGACGGAATTGAGCATCAAGAAACTTTTTCAACACATCTAGCCCGCACTATTCAACATGAAGTTGACCATTTAGACGGAATAATTTACTTTGAAAGAATGAAAGATCTAAGTAAACTGATGACAAAAAACCATTTTGTGCAATCTATGACACAAAAAAGCTAAGGTAAAATTGCTATAAAAAGTTTAATGTGGAGGGTTAAAAGATGTCTGACGAAAATAAAATTCAAATGGCCCAACAAATTGCAGGCGACGTAGTAACAGCAACAGCCGAAGTAGTAGCAGATCCAGTAATAGAAACTGTTATAGATACAGTGGTTGACACTGTTGTAGAAACAGCCTCAGCCGTAGCCGAAGCAATAATAAGCAATATAGTCTAACTTAATTTATTGGCACGTTCTCTTAACTCTACACGGCGAATTTTCCCGCTAATTGTTTTAGGAAGATCCTCAACAAACTCTATTTCTCTAGGGTATTTATAAGGTGCTGTTATATGTTTAACAAAATCTTGTAAAGTTGTAGCTAGAGCATCAGATTTTTCTACACCAGATTTAAGCACTACATAAGCCTTAACAATTTGTCCTCTTTGACTATCAGCTTTTCCAACTACAGCAGTTTCTAAAACGCTAGGATGCTCAACCAAAGCACTTTCTACTTCAAAAGGGCCAATTCTATAACCAGCACTGATAATTACATCATCAGCCCGGCCAATAAACCATAAATAGCCGTCTTGATCACGAAAACCACGATCTCCTGTAATATACCAATCACCTCGAATAGAATTATTTGTAGCTTCTGAGTCATTCCAATACTCTTGAAATAGTCCAACAGGGCGAACAGGCTTAAGTTTTACTCCAATATCTCCTTCCTCATGGTCTTGAGCAATATTTCCATCTTTATTAATAATATCTACAACAAAGCCTGGGGCAGATTTACCCATTGAACCAGGTTTTATTGTTTGGCCAGGAAATGTTCCTACTAGTAAACAAGTTTCTGTTTGTCCATAACCTTCACGAATCATTAAAGAAGTTTTTTGCTGCCAAATATCTATAATTTCTGGGTTTAGTGGCTCACCTGCACTAACACAACTTCGTAGGGAGGTTAAATTATATTTTTCAAAATCTGCTGTCACCAACATTCGGTAAGCTGTTGGTGGAGCGCAAAAACTAGTAATGTTATGTGTAGCTAGTAATTCTAATGTTAATTCAGGAGCAAATTTTCCTTTTCCATTATGAACAAAAAGTGTTGCTCCACAGTTCCAAGGGCCAAAAAGACTACTCCAAGCAGCTTTTGCCCATCCTGTGTCGGATAAATTCCAATGCAAGTCTTGGGGTTGTAAATCTAGCCAATAACGACCAGTAACTTGATGACCTATTGGATAACTGCTATGTGTGTGAAGTACCATTTTAGGATAACCAGTTGTCCCGCTAGTAAAATAAAGTAGTAGTGGGTCATCCTGGCGAGTTTTTTCTAACGGAATAAATTTTATTTTGGAGATTGCTATTAGTTCATCATAGCTATACCAATTATCTTGTGTTCCACCAACTAATAAAAAGTTTTTTACTTCTTTTAACTGATCACGTACAGAATCAAACTTAGTAAAATTATCTAGATCAGTAATTACAGTTGTTGCTTCAGCCATTTGGACACGATAAACAATATCTTTGCTTGTTAGCTGTGTGGTAGCAGGCATAAAAACAACGCCTAATTTTATCATTGCTAGCACTAGTTCCCACCATTCAGGAATTTTAGCAAGTAGCAGCAAGACCTTATCACCTTTTTTTAAGCCTAGAGATTCTAATAGCTTAGCTGCTTGATTAGATCGATCTTTAAAATATTCATAAGAAAGTTTTTTTGTTGTCTGGTTGTCTTCATCCACCCAAATCATAGCTAATTTTTCAGGGTCTTTTGCAAATGAGTCAAAAACATCAAAAGCAAAATTAAAATATTCTGGGATTTGCCAAGTAAACTGTTGATATGTGGTTTGATAGTCACCAATGTTGCTCATAAGTAAGTTTCCTAGAGTGTATTATTTTATTTGTTGTTCCCAAGCTTTAGCATATTTAAGAAAAACATAGTAAGCGGCAAAATAAGCGATAATTATTCCAGCAAAGCCATCTAAAAAACCTAGTCTCCAAAAATAGCTGCGAAATGCTGCAATAACAGGGCGTAGCAGCAAGTCTAATGAACTAACCTTTTTACCTCGAGAAACTAAATCATTAGCAGCTAAACTAGTATAACTATTTAAGCGGTTATGGTGAGCCGCCAGACTTTGAATAGAATAATGTGATAATTTAGCTTTTAATTTACCAACATTTCCATTAACTTTTACTGATTCATGGACAAACTGTCCTTGCCAAAAGCCTTTGCCACGACGATAAAGCCTTAATTGATAATCTGGCGACCAACCAGAATGATAAATAGCTTTGTTTAAGTAATAATTTTGACGGCTTAAGTAAAATCCATCATAGGTATTATTTTGGTCATAAATAACTTTTTGAATCTCTTTAGCAAGCTCTATTGTAACTTGCTCATCGGCATCAATGCTTAATATCCAGTCAGAAGTAGCTTGTTCAGAGGCAAATTGTTTTTGTGCTGCATAGCCGGGCCAAGAGTTAATAATTACTTTATCTGTAAACCGGTTAGCTAGTTTGATGGTGTTATCTGTGCTGTTAGAATCTACTACAATAATTTCATCAGCCCATTTTACAGACTCAAGAGCAGCAACAATATTTTTTTCTTCATTATAAGTAATAATGGTGACAGAAAGAGTCATAGCAATTAGAAAAGAGTTAAAACAATCTAAGAAAATAAATAAGGGCTGAGTTTATCCCAGCCCTTATTTTAAGAACAAGTTATTTTTATTAACTATGGTAGATTGTTTGCCATTACTCTTTGAAGGTCTGCTCTAGCTTTGTTGTAATCAGTTTTAGCACGTAACTCATTACCACGAGCAACAGAAAGTTCATTTTGACGTTGTAGGACAAAAAATGTTGTGGAAAGACCCGCCTCAAATTTTTGTCTTTCCCCTCTATATTGTTCTTCTGCTGCTTTTACAGAAGCACGTGCTGCTTCAACACGTTGTAGGGAAGAATCAACAGCCTGAAGCGCATTGCGAACATCAGTCATAATGGTTAGCACCATTTGACGTTTTTGGTTATCTAATTGTCTTGCAACTACTTCTGTACGGCCTAAACTAGCTTGTACTGCACGGTTTTTGTAAGGGAAGGTAATTGAGATACCGCCTTGATAGCTACGAAACTTAAATAAGTTAACAAGAGATTGACCAATGCCACCATCAAATTCAGTGCCATTTAATGAAGGAAAACCTGGAATAGCAGTAGCAGGTTGACCAGCTAAACCTTGAGCAGTAAATGTTCCTGTTATATCCACTTGGGGTTTAAGTTGATTTTTGAAAAATTCTTTGTCTATATCATTTAATTCGCCTTGTAGTTGAAGTTGTTTTAATTCTGGACGACGATCCATTGCAATACCAATAGCAGCATTTAGATCTATTTTTTCACCAGACACATCAATAATATCTGTAGGGATTATTTGATAATTCATTAAATCGCTAAGAGGGTCATCTATTACTAAGAGTTTTAAGGCATTTTCAGCTTGGGTAATAGGTACTAAGGCAGAAATAGCAGCGTCTTTACGGCGTTCAAGCTCAGCTTGGGCAGAAACAATATCAATTGGTGCCGCAGTACCAGCTTTGACCTGGATTTCGTTATTCTGTAGTTGTACAGCAGCAAGCTCTACAGAATCACGTTGAATTTCTGCATTTTTAATTGAAAATGCGAGATCGTAATAAGAAGATTGAACACGAGCAATTAAGTCTACAAGTCTTTGTCTAAAAGCAACATCAGCTAGGTCTAATCGTTTCTTTAAGGATTTGATATTACGGCTACTTTGATTAATTTTATAATTTCTTAGTATTGGTTGACGGAAAGTCATTTCAAATCTTGGTTGGTAAACTGGGCTTAAGCCAGATGAATTACTATTAGTTGAAGTGCGGGTAGTAGAAAAAGTGGCATCTCCTGTAGCACCGCTATTAAATAGTTTAGTAGCATTTACCCCAAAGTTAAGATTTTGAAAACTTACTGAATTTGATCCAACACCAACGTTAAAAGGGTTAGCTGAAGGAACATTATTACGAGAATATAAAAGGCTACCACCAACTACAGGATCAAAAACTCCATATGCGCCTTCTAAATCAAATTGAGCAAGCTTAATGTTATCTTGATCATTCTTAATACCTAAGTTATGTTCCAGTACCATAGTGACAGCATCAGCTAAAGAAAGAGGCATTACTTTGCTTGGGTCAACTCCAGTTCGTAAGGTTGGTAAATCAACTTTAGGGGTGGGGGGTTGTTGTGGGGTTGGAGTATTGTTTTGAGTTTGGTTATCTTGAGTAATTGTTACAATACCGCTGCCTTCTGATGGCCCTTGAGCTTTAGTAATAGGAGTAAAATTACTAAGTATTAAAGTTAACATTCCATAGCTGACTATCTGCTTATGCCAAGACATGTATGATTTCTCCTAAATTAATGTTAGTTGAAGCTAACAAAATGATTAAATAATAGAAATAAAGAATTATTTTTGATTGATGTTTCTCGCGCTTTATACGCACAGCCATTTTTTGTAGTTTCAACAAATTTCTGTTTATCCGTCAAGTATATTTGTCTAACTACCTTCTGACAATAGTAGACTTGGCAAACTAAAACCAGTATACTCCACTTTAACAGTTAATTACCTGTAATTTCACTAGTTTTTAGAGGAAATATTTATGTATGAAGTAATGATTGAAACTGAGTTTTCATCAGCACACGCGCTACGCAACTATCATGGAAAATGTGAAAACTTGCATGGTCATAATTGGAAAGTAGAGGTTTATGTTAGAGGAACAAAATTAGATGAAACAGGTTTATTGATCGACTTTAAAGAGTTAAAAACAGCTACCAAGCAAATAATGGATAAAATAGATCATAAAGTGTTAAATGAAATTCCACCTTTTGATGAAGTTTGTAACCCTTCTTCAGAAAATATTGCTCGATATGTTTTAGAAGAACTAGCTCCAAAAATAAACAATGTTAATAGAATTGTTTACAAAGTACGTGCATGGGAAACACCTTTTACTGCTGCTAGTTATCAAATTCCTGAAGAAAAATAAAAAGTAGCCTATTTAAGGCTACTTTTATAGATGTTTTACTTAGCGTAAACTCTTTTAATTTATAAAAATTTTAATGCTTCTTCAGGATGACTGCTAGCATCTACTTTACCAAATGAATGTGCAATTTTGCCGTCTGGCCCAATTAAATAAGAAATTCTTTTTGCATTAGCTGCCTGCGCATCATCACAAGCACCATAGGCGAGTCCTATTTCTCTTTTAGTATCACAAAGTAGAGGAAAGTTATATTCATATTTTTCTGCAAATGCTAGATTTTCTTCTACAGTATCAAAACTTACTCCTAAAATTTGAGCATTTTTCTTTTCAAATTCAGGTAGACGATCACGAAATCCGCATCCTTCGCGAGTACAACCTGGAGTATCTGCTTTTGGGTAAAACCAAAGAAGTACAGATTTTCCCTTATAATCAGAAAGTTTAAGCTCTTGACCTGTGTGAGACTTAACACAAAAATCAGGGGCCACATCACCAACAGAAAGATTTCCCATACTAACTCCTTAACCAAGAAATTTACTTAATACATAGTACAATAATTTATATTTTGAAAAGTTTATAGCTTATTGAGATAAGAAATTCTAGTAAAAGCTCCTAAGATTAACCTAATGATTTAGATTATTATTACTTTTACAATGATTTAGAGATTATAAAATAACTAAGATGCGGTGAGTTTTAAGGCTTGTTTTATTAGGTTAGTAGGAGGTATAAGAAAACTATTTACTTTATTTAGTAATTATTCAGCATTATATAAAACAATTTTCATACAAAATTTTGGCCCTAGACGAAGTTGATCACCTGAATTTATTTTTGATCTTGTAATACGAGACTCATTAATAAAAGTACCATTAAGGGAAGTGTCAAATATTTCTGCTGTTCCATCAGTATGAATCACTACAGAACAATGACGACGTGAAAGCATTCTTTCTTCATCATAAATAACAATATCATTATCTGTAAAACGGCCAATTGTATTGCAACCTATTTTTAATCGATGGAGAGCAGTTCCTGTCATTAGAACAAAACCTGAGTCATTAGGAGAAGCAAATTGAGGTTCTTCAACAATAACTGAACCAACAGGTACTTCAGGATATTGATGTGATAAGGTTATGGTTTGTGTCCCAATAGTTTGTAGCATCAAATCACGCATCACTCGAAACTGTTCTTGTCTTAAACCGTTAAGGTGTGAGCTATCTAGTCTTTCGTAAATATCCATAAATCCTCTTAAATAAAAGCCAAGTTTATTGTTTACATGACTACAAAACTACTTTAACTATTTTGACACATTGACTTTTGATTATAAGCTTGGAAGAAGAGATTTGCAATTTTAAGATTACAATATAGTTACTAGTTATTGAGCTAATTCACTTTTTTCAACAGGTGAAATTACTTCCGTAAGATCTTCTAATTCATCAGATAAGTCTGTGTCTTCTGCTGTTTCTGATAGTAGCAGGGTATTGGATTCATTGGGGTTAGCAAAAATATCACCTTCAAACATAGCTAATATGGCAGTAACATTGTCATCTGCTGTTAGGTCATTAGCCGTAGTAATTAATTGTTGTGAAGCAGTGATAACATCTTTATTTTTAAGAATAATTTCTAGTATTGTTTCTTCTGGTAAATTTTTACTTAATCCATCTGAGCAGAGTAGCAGACGGTCATCTTGAGCTAGTTCTAAGCTAGTTACTACAGGAACAACTGAACCTTTTGCTCCTAGAGATTGCAAAACAACATTACGGTAAGGATGTATTTTGGCTGTATTTGGGGTAATAATTCCTCCATCAATTAGCATTTGTACCATTGATTGGTCTCTAGTAATTTGTCTAATTGTTTCCCCACGAACTAAATAACAGCGGGAATCACCTACTTCAACAATATAAACTTGTGGCGGTACTATCCAGGCGGCAGTTAAAGTGCTTGCCATACCAGCAATACTAGGGTTACGGTTGGATTGTTGCCAGATCATTTCATTAGCTGTAGTTGCTGCTTGAATTAATATATCTCCAATCCCTAAGTTATTATTATACTTAGAAAAAATTTCTGTTTGAAAAATATCTACTGCTAATTTTGCTGCTACACCACCTCGACCATCACCACCTGATCCATCACATACTACAAGTAAAAAACCTGTATTACCTACTTCTCCTTTATAAGTCTCAAAAGTATCTTTTGTAGCAATATTCAATATGGCAAAGCGATCTTCATTTAATTTGCGTACTTTACCTATATCACTAAGACCATGAATTGTTATAAAAGCAGATGGGTTTGCATTCACAGGGTTCATTTTTATATTTTGTGGGTAAGGCGAGTTACCTAGAAAGATTTAGTTTTCCTATTATAACGACATACTCTAGTAAAGTATATTTCTATATCATAATTTGTACTAAATTTTATTTTTGATGTAACTAAATATTTAATTAACAAATCCATAATTAGCTAGCTAAAATCAAAAACTTATAGTTCAAAAACTCATAATTTATAGGAGGTAATATTACTTATACTTTATTCTTAGTATATTTGATTAAAAACAGGAAAAAAATATTTTGATATTGTGGATCAACAATAAATATTTTCTATAGTTACTAATTTTTCTAAAATTTTAAAATTTAATTTTGTTCTTGGTTTTCTCCTTGTTGTTGTGGAGGAGTAGTTGTCAATAATGGTTGTGGAGGAGGCATAAAAATAAATAGCCATTTGTTATAATTTACTTCCTTGCCATATAAACGCCGAAAAGCCTTGCGTTTACTACTACTTACAACACCAATTATTGGACGACTAGAATCATCAATGTTTTCAAAAGCATTATTTCGTGTAAAAGTACTAGTTGAATCTACTCCTAGAGAACCTTGAACATTATTATTAGAAACTCCATTAGATGGAATAGTGTTTGGTTTTTCCTTATCGTCATCCTCATCATCCTCGTCGTCGTCCTCGTCATCCTCGTCATCATCCTCGTCATCATCCTCTTCTTCTTCTTTGTCAGTATTACCATCTAAACCATTTTGATCACCATTGGTTGTAGTAAAACCAGCGAGTTGTAAGTAATTTGGTGGAATCTGTTGTTTGTTATATTCTGCCCAAGCTTTTAAGTAATCTAAAATACGTGGATCACCTGCACGAACAGGAAGCCATTCACCATCTCCAGCTAAAATATCCTTCATAGCGAATTTACGTACATAGATTACCTTTTTGCCATTTAATGTTGCAAGTTTTCCTAAATCTTCTAATTTAGTAGGAAAGGGTGCGCCTAACTGTAAAGGAAGCAAAATGCCAAAGTGATTGAATTTAGCAATAGCTCTAGCCATCTCGTCACCACGAAAGATGAACTCTTCTTCTTTACTACGCATTATTTCTGCCTGATAAGTATCTATAGAGCTAGCTAAGATCATTGAAGTAATACCTATTACTATAACCAAACCTAATAAAGAATATCCCTTATTATTTTTTTTAATTATTTTAATTAAGTATTTGAGCATATTTTATTTCTTCTTTTCTTTATTTTCTCGCATAACTGCACGTTTTTCCCACAACTCTTTACTAGTCATAGGTTTATCCGATCGGACAAATAAATTTGTTTCTATTTTATTGTTGATTTTTTCTTCGATTTTTTTTGGTGTTTCAGCAATTAATTGTTTTTCAACAGAAGGCAATTTAGGTTGCTTTCCTTTTTGTAAACGGTGTTTTAAGTTTAGCTCTAGATCCTCAACAATTAAAAAATCACCTTCTAAAGAAACAAGTTGCCACTTTTCTTTTATTGTTTCGCCAACACTTGTAATTATCTGATTTTTTCCAAAGGTTAAAATAATCTTACTGGTATTTTCGTCAGAAATTGTTCCAACAAAAACAAAGTCTGGAGCAGAAGATTTTTCTATTTCTAAATATATAGCATTAGAACTTACATTATTTTCTTTAACTTCTATTGATAGTTTTCCTAGTTTAGAGACTAGGTTAACAGGTAAAAAAACTTCTAGCTCTGTTGGACTAATAAAATTAAATTTTGCTAGCTCATTTTGAACATAAACTTGAGTTTTATTAGTAAAATTTAAGCCTTTAAGTAAAATAGTTATAGATTTATTTTGTTGGTATATTTTGTTAGGCGAAACTTCAACTAATGTTATAAATTTTGTTTTATTTTCAAATTTACCTGCAACTGGCAAAATATTTTGGTCAGAAGTGTTTTGAAATAAATTACGGCCAATTAATAAGGGAGGCGTTTCTGTCTCTTCTATTTGATCTATTGCTGAGAATTTATTTAGTATGTCTACGGATTTAATTAAACGCTTATTATCTATTTCTATTTGTGAAGAAGGTTTTTCTAAAATTTTTTTATCTTCAACCTTTTTATTGGTAAATATTTGATAACATAACAATACTGCTAGAAATAACAGTGTTACTTTTAAGAAATTATATATATTTTTACTCTTTTTCCACATTTTATTTATGAAAATATGCTTTAACTTTTAGTTGGACAGTTAACTCTCCATTGTTTTGAGTAGAGCTTTGCAATGTACTAACTCTTTGGGGGCCACCACCTAAATTA
>Ga0268299_1003603_pt1 | contig 13820 bp, 15 predicted proteins | sample NOBtaG_FD_193484 | JGI IMG/M metagenome (GOLD analysis project Ga0268299, IMG submission 193484) | Activated sludge microbial communities from bioreactor in Nijmegen, Gelderland, Netherland - NOB reactor | ecosystem: Engineered > Bioreactor > Aerobic > Activated sludge | place: Netherlands...
CCTGGGCTGGGACGGCTCTCGGTGAACGCCGTCATCCAGCGCGATTATCCCGTCGTCATGGCTGTGACCATCATTACCGCTGTCGCGACAATTCTCGGCTATTTATTATCCGACATTCTCTATGCGGTGATCGATCCGCGCATCCGGTTTCGGTAGCTGAAAGGCTAAAAAAGTGTCCGCACAAACGAATGTTCAAAAAATCGGTGCTGCCGAAGTGCGTGAAGTGGGCGAATCGCTGATGACGCGCGCGCTCCGCCGCCTGCGCCGCGACAAATTGACGATCACCGCCATCACCATCATTGTGATTCTGGCGCTGCTGGCGATTTTCGCGCCGTTTTTGACCAGTCAGGTTTTTCATGTTGACCCCAACCGCACCGATTCCGATCTGCGATTTGCGCCGATTGGTACGCCGGGACACCCCCTCGGCACCGATGACCTGGGACGCGATCATCTGGCGCGGCTGCTCCACGCGGGGCAGATTTCACTGGGAATCGGCTTCACAGGCGCATTTTTAATCCTGATAATCGGCCTGTCGTTCGGCACGATCACGGGTTACTTTGGCGGCGCAGTGGACGACATCATGAATTGGGTCATCACGACGCTGGATTCTGTGCCAACGCTCTATCTGCTGCTGATTATTTCGGCGATTCTGTCGCCGTCTGCCGAGGCATTAGTCATTGTACTGGCGCTGGCGGGCTGGACAGGGACAACCCGCCTGATTCGCGGCGAAACGCTGACCATCCGTGAACGGGAGTATATTCTCAGCGCGCGGGCGGTGGGCGCATCCCCCTGGCGCATCATGTTCTCGCATATTTTGCCAAATCTCACGTCGATCACGGCGATTTCGCTGGCAACCAGTATCGGCAATCTGATTCTGATCGAATCAGCGCTGAGTTTTTTAAATGTCGGTGTCCAGCCACCAACGCCGACCTGGGGCAATATGCTCAGTAATTCGCAAACATTTTTTACGCTCGGCGGGCATCTGGTGCTGCTGCCGGGGCTGCTCATCGTCACGACAGTGCTGTGCTTGTACGTGATCGGCGATGGTGTGCGCGACGCTTTTGATCCGACGATTGTGGATTAGGGATTGATGCATCATACCCAAAAATTCGCCTGCCTCGCTCAAGTTGGTGCGCTTGACGAAGCGGAACACATGAGCTAAATTTGGGCTAATAATGCACATCAGGGAAACAAAGATGCCCAAACTTTTCGTCGAAAAATCGATTGAAATCAACGCACACGCGCACCACGTCTGGAACGCGCTGACACAAGCCGAACAGACCCGCCAATGGATCGGCGGTTTTGGCCTGGATGGCGAAATGGTGTCCGATTGGCAACTGAACAGTGCGGTACTGTGGAAAAACAACGATGGCACAATCATTGTCGAAGGTCGTGTCACGGCGCTGGAGCCGGAGAGGCTGCTGCGCTTTACCGTTTTTGACGTTCGCAGCGAAAAACCGCCCGTAACCCCGGAGGACGGCATCACCTATCAACTTTCCGAGAACGGTGGCAGGACGACTCTCCACATTCGACAAGGCGATTTTTCCGCGATGCCCGATGGCGAAAAATTCCGCGATAGGTCGGCGCAAATCTGGGATCGCGTCCTGGTGAAGGTCAAAGAAATAGCCGAAATTTTGGAGATGCAGGCCGAACCCACCTGCGGCAAAGGGGTGGCGCTCAATTCGGGGATGTCCCAAAAAGTAGGAAATGTGATGGCGGCGATGGCGGATATGCTGGCGGCGCACATGACCGCGCTCGACCTGAGCGACCCCGCCGCTAAAGTCGAATATGATGCCTATGACAGTTTAGTCAAAAAATATCGCGGCATCGCGGCGCAGTTAGCGGCGACGGCGGCGGAAATGAACGGTTATTACAGCCTGCCAATAGCCCAGCACGATATGGACGTGATGTCACAGCCTCAAATGCGCGACACGTTTGAAAAGCTGGTGAAAGAAAAACAAGCGCTGCTCGATCTGCTGCAAAAAACAACGGCTGAAGATCAACACATGCTGGACGAGTGGTAAACGAGTAGTAGCCGACGGCTCACCCTGCGCTATAATCGTGAGGAAGTGAAAGGGTTTGACATGCGACAAGTTCTACTCTACCAGGACGAAGAAGGCGTATGGATCGCTGAAGTACCAAGCCTCCCTGGCTGTGGCAGCGATGGTGAAACCCGCGATGAGGCGCTGACCAATGTTCGCGAAGCGATTGAGTTGTGGATTGAGGATGCCCAGGCGCGTGGTGAAGCTATCCCCGAAGATTATCCACCCCTACTGGTTGAAGTGGCATGACCAAATTGCCGCTTGTATCCAGTCGAGAGTGTATCAACGTTTTGTTGAAAGCCGGATTTACCATCTCTCGGCAGCGCGGCAGCCATATTATTCTCATCCGCGATGATCCTTTTGCAAAGGCGGTGGTGCCAGAGCGTCGGCAATTACCCAAAGGAACTCTACGCCGTATCATTCGCGATTCTGGATTGACTATCGACGAATTTGTTGAACTGCTCTGATCGTTTTTATGCACCAACACGGATATTCATTTGCGAGTCTCAGCGGCGCGAATCATTCAAATTCTGGGCATATTGGGGCTGCTGTTTATCGCGCTGCTCACGATAGACGTACAGCAAAGCGGCGACCCGGCCAGCCGTGCGGTCAATGGCATGACTTGGGGGCTGATTTTGCTGTGGGTCGTCCTCGGCGGCCTTCTGACTTTGCGATTTCGCAGCCCCACTCGCCAGCGGATTCTCAAAATTGACCTGAACTGGCGCATCAAATTTGTGCTGATGGCTGTTGCGCTGGCGCTGGTCGAAGAAGCGATCACCACGACGATGACCAACCTCGCACCGCTGTTCGGCGTCCGCGTGGGTGAAGCCTATATCACCGCCTCCGCCAATTATTTCGATGTGGTACTGTTCCACAGTGTCATCGTTTTTGTGCCGATGTTCATCGCCTGGGCGTGGCTGTTGAGCCGCTATGACTTCAGCCCAAATGCGGTGTTTCTGTTGTTTGGGCTGACCGGAATGCTTGGCGAAATCATCAGCTTTGGGCCGGGAAACCTCATCAATATCGGCTTCTGGACATACGTCTACGGCCTGATGATTTACCTGCCCGCCTATTCACTCCCAGCACGCGCTGTCAAAACGCCCCGATTTTATCACTATCCGCTGGCGGTGATTTTCCCTGTTCTCTGTTCCGCTCCGGTTGCGATTATCGTCGGTTTGGCTCATCCTGTCGGGATTCACTTTGCGCGGATTGGATAGCAAAAGGTGATTATCTCCTAGATAGCCCTTGCCTCTCGCCTCGATTTCTACATTCGAGGCGATGTCCTATTCCTGATTAGCTCGACGGGCGGCGCAAATAACCAGAGTACGGAAGGGAACGCAAGGGTAGCGAGACGAAATCCTCTCAGTGTCTGCGATCAAGGAATAATCCCCTAATAAAATCCACCTTAAAACCACTCGCCTATTGCGTCGCGCGCCTCACGCAATTTTTTCACATGCTCATCCAGCGTTTTATAGCCCATGCCCATTGTGCTGATGCTCAAATGTGTCGCACCCAGTTCCTCCCAGCCGCGCACCATATCCGCCAATTCTGTGATAGGCAGTTGTGCCAGATGCAATCGCGGCTCGATGCCAACATCCTCAATTTTTCGCCCTGCCTCGATAATATAAGCGCGAATCTGCGCAACCAGGGCGCGACCACGATCATTCAACTGCGCCTGGGGAAACCAGCCATCACCCATTCGCGCCGTCCGTTTCAATACGAGATCGTGTTCACCACCCAACCAGATGGGAATCGGGCGCTGAATCGGCATCGGCAAAATTCCGGCTTCGGGGATGTGATGCCACTGACCGTCAAATTTCACGACAGGCTGTGTCCAGAGCAGGCGCAAAACTTCGATCTGTTCTTCGCTGCGTTTGCCACGATTGTGAAAATCCTCGTTGAGCGACTCGTATTCGACCTCGTTCCAGCCCGTGCCGATGCCCAACCGGACGCGCCCGCCGCTGAACAGATCAAGCTGCGCCGCCTGTTTCGCGACCAGCGCCGTTTGACGCTGTGGGAGAATCAAAACGCCGGTCACAAATTCCAAGTGGGTCGTGATCGCCGCCGCATAGCCGAACAGCATAAAAATCTCATGGAACAGTGTTTCCGAGTTGTACGGCCCCTTCCAGTTTGGGCGGTTGGCGAGTCCCGCGCCTAGAACATGATCGTAGGCCAGCAGGTGCTTATACCCCATGCCTTCTACCGCCTGGATGTAGTCGCGAATCGCGGTCATATCTGTCCCGCTTTCGGTCTGCGGGAAAACGACTCCAACTTTTATCATGATGATTTTCCTTTAATTAATAAAAAACGATTGAGATTAACAGTATTTTTCATATATTTACGATAATTAACTTTGATCTTTAAATAATTTATTGTTACTGATTTACTTTATCATAGTTTCGTTATATTATTTGTGAGTCTTTATGTAATTTAAAATACTAATAAAGAAAGGACTTTAAATTGAAATATATTCTCACCCTTCTGTTGATAGTGCTAGCAATTCCTTTTTTGTCCACAGAAATCCAGGCGCAAGATTTGCGACAACAGGGTACAGTAGAAGAAGCTGTTGAACCAAGAGTGGTCTACTATAGCTTAAAAACTACATTTCAAGAACTTGAAACTTTAGCACCAAACTTGAAAGGTTTGTACTGTGCGCAAATTATCACACCCGATATTGCTGCTCGTGGTTATTTCGATGCACGTACCGACAGTGTAGCTTGTTTTAACACCGATGCAGAAGCTCGGCGACAAAGAGATGCTAACGTACCCATTATTCGTCGATATGCTCCACTTGCTCTCGAACTACCAGTACCTATTCACTTACAGACATTAACCCTCTCAAGGCAGATGAATACTTCCAAACCTAATCGGATTTTTGCAGCATCTTGTACTGGCAACAGAGGGACAATGTTTGCAAATGTAGGTTATCTTAATGCCTATGCTGACGTTTGTGCAGCTGACACGACAACCAGCGTGGGCGGCGTTACTTTAAGATCCGTATGGTTAGAAGGTGGTTCTTGCGCAGCCATAAATGTAAAGATGAATAAATACCCCTGGCCCGCATATCAATATGTAAATTTTTCGTCAGCAGCCTACCAATTTCTCTATGTATTAGAATATACTTGGTCGACTCCACCAGGATGCTAGGCATTTGATTGGTGAGGGCGGAAGATATTTATCCGCCCTCATTCAATTCGTAAAAATCGAAGGGAGCGAAAAAATTATGACAAAATCACGAGCTATTTTTTTGGCAATTGGAATAATTTTGCTCACCGGAGTCGTAATTTACGTTGCATCGTTATATTTTGACCCTATAGTCAACTACTATGGGGTTCGAATGCGCACGTCTCAATTTGACGCTTTTCTGTATGCTCATACACCAGAGGATCCCGATTTTGCCCTCTATTGCATTGCACAACCACTAACCAACCTCCACGAACAATCTATTTGCTTTGACTCTGAAATAGAGTTTCAGCAATTCAATGAACGACGCATAGAAATTGAGCGCTTGCTGTCAAACTAAAGCTGAACAAGCCATGTACATCCCATAATATTCCTACGGGCAAGCCTATGCTATAGTGGAATCATAACCACACCACACCAGGGAAATTTTTGCTATGACCCGCGAATCGCGTTGGGCGCACCGTTCGCCCTTAAAAATGCTCATTCTGGCGTTCATATTGTTGATGCCTATGTTCGTCCACGCGCAGGAGGCCGAAGAAACGGAACAGCCGCCGGAACATTTCTGGCTGCGCGTGTTCGTGGACAGCGCTTTTTTGCGCGCCGAGCCGCTGCTGGTTGCGCCTCCGGTGGGGTCGGTTTTTGAGGGCGAGAGCCTGCAAGCAGTGGGACGCAACGCCGACGGCACGTGGTTCGAAGCGCGTCGGGCGGGCAGCCGAGGCACAGGCTGGATTTTTAACGAGATGGTCAGCAAGGAATTTGAGGTGTGGGACTTGCCGCTCACCAGTTCCGCCGGGGCAGATGGAGCGGAGGAAGTCGTCGAGACGGGTCTTGACGTTTTTGTGCTGTCGAACACCCGCCTGCGCGACGAACCTACGATGAGCGGCGAACAGCTTATGCTCATCCCCCACAGCGTCACGATTCCGGTGGTCGGACGCAACCAGGATGCGTCATGGCTGCGCGTCAATTTTAACGGATACCTGGGCTGGATTGCCGAGTCGCTCACCCGCGCGTCCGGCGATTTGATGACCGCGCCGCTCGGTTTTGAACTGCCGCCGCTGACGTTTGCCGTCCTGATTATCCCACCCGAATTGCAATTGGCGCAGGTGGATCGGCTGCAAGAATTTGTCCAGGCGCAGGTGGATTTGTCAGAAAATTTGCGCGATTACTGGTGGCAGGTTTTCCGGGGCGAAATTTTGCCGTGTACGCCCCCGCCCTTCTCGTCCGATTATCAGTATACGCCGCAGGATATTCAACAGCTTCCCGAACTGGATCGTTTTATCCCCAATTTGCAGGAGGCCGTCGATTCGGTCAATGCGTCGCTCGAACCGCTGCAAAATTGCGGCGCATATATGCCGGATTCGCTCATCAACGCGCGCAATTCCGCCATCAACGCGCGCCTGATCCTGCTTAATATTTTAGATCGGCTGGAGGACGTGCGGGCGATTATTCGGTAGCTTGTCAGCGTCTGTACACACTACGCGCAAAATCCATATTTGATTTTTAAACGATAGATACTAAGCACAGCCTGTTCATTTCGCTGAGGCTTTTGCGCGACGCCGGAGGATACGCACCCGCAGATTGTCACCCGGCGTCGGGACAGGGGCGAAATACATGCGGACTTTAAAATCCGGCGGGTCGAGCGCCAGATCAAAATGGTGCAACAGGTGCGCGATCAAAACCATCACCTGCGTTTCGGCTATCCCTGCCCCCAAACAGGTATGCCCGCCAAATGAATAGGGTGCGAAGGCATTTGGTGGGCGTGTTTTTCGCGCTTCAGACGTGTGACGGCTGATGTCAAATCGCTCAGGGTCAGGAAAATAGTCGGGTAGAAAATGCGTCAGGCCATTGACGACAAACAGCGGCGTTCCAGCCTTTACGCGATAGCCAGCAAAATCAAATGTCTTGGCGGCGGTGCGCGGCAGCATCGGCGCAGCCGGATACAGCCGCAGCGTTTCGAGGGCGGTTAAATGGAGGGTGGTCATCTCCTTCAAGGCGTCTACCGTGATGTCGCGGTTAGCGAACAGGGTATCTGCCTCCTGCTGCACACGCGCCAGCAAATCCGGCGATTTGAGAATGGCGTACAGCATAAACGAAACCGTCCCGGCTATCGTGTCCATACCCGCATTGTACGAGCCTATCATTTCGGCGACGATCTCTCGCTCGGTCAGTGGATTCCCCTGTGCATCACGCTCTTTCAGCAGCGCATCGACCAGATCAGGCAAGCGATCTGTATGGGCGTGGTGTTCGGCGATGATGTTGTGTCCGTCTCGAAAAAGCTGCTTTTTTGCCGAGACATAAGCTGGGTGTTTCAAAAAAATACGCGGCAGCACCTTGACGATATTCACCAACATATTCATGCGGATGACCATCCGAACGCTTTCAAAATGATCGCCTGGGGCGCGGTTTAGTAACACCATACCCAATTGGCACACGACGATGCGTTGCAGAGTCCTAAAAACCGGGATGGTCTGCCCGACCTGCCAGCCGCAAAATTCCGACTCGGTTGTGGCGATCAGTTGAGGGAGGCGCGCAAGAAATTGGTCGCGGGAATAGCTGGCGCGCTGTAATTTCCGGCGTTCCCGATGCGTTGCACCATCTATCGCGACCAACAGCTTATCCGTACCGAGTTCATGCTTCAAGTCCGCAAAAACCTCGGTGCTGGAAAGGCAGTCATCGCCCGTCGCCATGAATTGGTTGGCTCCCAGCCCAGCCAGGATGGTGAATTCGCGCCCTGGCATTTTGATGCGAAAAATTGAGCCGTGCTGCCGATACATTTTCAAAAAATAGCGCAGCGGGTCATTTAGCATCGGCAATGAACTGCCCAGCAGCGGTAAAGCTTTCGCCAGCGGCGGCTGTGCGCTGCTGACTTCAGACGATAAGGTATTAATTTCCATAGCCAGCCTTTATTTTACCTTACCATAATAAGCTGAAATGCTAATTCGCTATCGAAACGCATTCGGTACGCTGCTGTCGGTTTCCGGCTTATCAAATGTCCCGCCTGTGCGCAGGAGGCAAACCTGCTGCCATTGATAACGCTCCGTCCCGGTTGTCCAGTACGGCACGACGCGCCAGGTATACGTCCCAGCCTGCGCGGGCAGTTGATCGAGCGGAATCACGGCTGAGGTTGTCTCGGTGTCGAAGGCGATGCGGAACTGCGCGGGCGTGATGACGATCACGCTGTAAAGGGTCGCGCCTGTCAGCGGCGGAAACGTGACGATGAGTTCTGAATTTCCAGCCATAAAATCGCCGGAGCGTGTGAAATCACCTTGCCAGCCGCTGCAAAAATCCGTTGATAAATCGAAAACATCCGGCACACGTCCGTTGGCGTCACGCGGGGGCATAATCCCCGTGACTGGAATGCTGTTAAACGCTTTACTCGTCCGCACCAGGCGCGCATAAATCCAGGCGCGGCGGTCTCCATAATCGATTTGCAGCCATTGCCGCCCATCCCAGCTTGAGTAAAAATCGCCCGCGCGCCCCCGAATCGTCACCGACGTGTTGAGCGGAAGCTGACCAACGGTATCGAACGCGAAATCCGGCCCAGCGCGCACCTCAGCGGTATCGACGGAGATCAGGCCGTAGATCGTGCCATCCTGTGCCGAGGCAGCAAACACCGATCCTGCCAGTAAAATCATAAAAATCATCACGATGCGCTTCATAGTTCCCCCTCACAAGCAAATCGGTATCTTCACCATACCATCAATATCGTCCGGCACGTCAAAAATGTTATCCGGGTCAGATGAATAGCGATGACCGCTGTAATCGTAAAATCCGTACTTTATAATCGTTTCGTCGTCCAGTCTTTCGGTGAAATATTCGATTTTTGGATCGTCGGCGCTGTGCAGCGTTTCAAAAAATGTGGTCGGCTCATCGGCAAAATGGCGGCATTGCAGCGTCAGCGTCTCCCCCTGCCACTGGTAAATCATATCAATCGGGCGCACGTGCGTGAGTTCAATATAGGCCTGCGCGTTTTCTTCCTCATAGGCATAATAATAGCCGACGATCATTTCCAGCGTAGCCGGATTTTCATCCAGATTCAGCAGGCGCACATCACGGAACGCGCCATAATTTGGCCCTTCCCTGAAGGTCAGCGCTAAATTTTCGCCATCCCATTCGCCCATCCCGGCGCGCGATGACACGATCCAGGCGCGGGCGTTCTTCCTGATGGATATGCAGGTCGGCTTTCGGCAGAGAAGCGATCACGGGATTGACGAGTATATCCGCCAATGGCTTAACAGGTTTCATGCTGCCCCGCCACAGGATAAGCGATTTTCGACGGCCAAAGCACGGTCACGCCAGGTTGGGAATGCCAAACGGCTGGCACATGTCGCAATCGACTCCGGCCAGATTGAACAAAAATTTTGTCCCTGCTGCTGGCGCGCAATCACAGACGGGTGCTGATTCATGCCGTTTGCGTCAAACGACAGCCCCTCCCCCATCAACCCTACTGAATCGTTCAAATCGAGCGCCAACGTGGCATCGCGAATCGATTCTGCGGTGATCTCACCTTCGATATTTTGCAGCACGTAGCGGAGCAGCAGATACACCCCCGATGCGCTCAAATCGGCGGTTGCGCTCGGCGCTGTGCCATAATTTTTCTGATAAGCTGCGCGGTACAGGTCATAAATTTCGCCAATCTGTTCATCGCGATATGGTTGACTCACTGGCCCCGCCGTGTTGATGGAGATAAAACCTTCGCTGTTGGCACTCTGGCAGATGTCGCGGCGATAGCCCTCGCTGCCGACGTGAATCCAGGCGTCGATATTGGCATCGGCCTCGCGCAGCGCATACCACATCCGTTCACCGTCGCGGTCAAACACGCTCAAAATAACGACGTTGATTTTCGCCTCGCGCATGTCCACCGCCAGCGAATAAGCGTCGATGCAGCAGATTTCGTCCGAGTAGCCGTAGTCGATTAAAGGCGGTTGATTCAGCCTATCGCGAACCCCTTCGGCGACCTCGGCGCGGCGTTCTTCATAGATGAGGGCGACTTGGGGTTCTTCAAAATGAGTCTGCGCGAAATCCGCTGCTGCTGCCCCCAATTGTTGAAAATCCGCCGCCAGCGAAAAAATCCAATCGCCTTTCGCGTTAGCGGGTGGCGAATCAGTCACGTCCCAATACACGATGCCCGCATCCTGGGCAATGGCGCTTGCCCCTTCACTTACGGCGCTCAAGCCGCTGCCGATGATGAGCGGAACGCCCTCCTCCACCAGCGTTTGTGCGGCGGTTTCGGCGTCAGCGCGGTCAGTGGCGGGCTGGTAGTGCCATTCGACTGGACGGCTGTCCACACCGCCGCACTGGTTGATGGCCTGACGCATGGCCTCTGCGCCCTGATAGCTTTCGGCACTTCGAGCGCTGAAAAGTGAACCTTGAGGGAAAATCGCGCCTAAAGTAATCGGTTCACCGCTTGCGGGTTCACAGGCTTCATCAGGGGTATTTTGACTATACGAAATTCCTGTACTCATCACAATTGCCATCACGACCACAAAAATAACAAAAAGCCTTTGCGTACCTTTGCGCCCTTTGTATCTTTGCGTTAAAAGTATTTTCGTCCCCGCCTTCAAATTCTTCATGCTTCCCCTGTTGTTGTGGCTCTTGATTTCTGCTTTAGATGTAAATTATAGGGGCGTTTGTATCAGGGTAGAACAAACATGGGGCAAGCGTCAGGGAGGCGGCGCTTATCACTTCACCGATAGAACGCGCTATCACTTCACCGGCGGCCTGCCGACGATCCAACCTGCACTTAATCGCTGCTGCACGCCTGGAAATTCATAGCCAAAATCTTCGCGCCGCGTCCCACGCACAAACAGCCGATCCAACACCTGCTTGTTGTAGTGAACGATGCCGACAGACGCTATCGCAATCGCTGCCGCCACGAGTCCCAGCAGCATATTCGTCATTTGATCGCCAATGGGTGCCATTGTCGCGGCTATTGCGCCCAGCCCTGCCACAAATCCGATCAGCAGAAACGGAATTGACGCGGCGATGAATTTTTTTGCAGGTCGGGCAGCGCGGCACACCCATCAACGCCGTCTGAAACTTGATGTCTCCGATGCGCTCCTGATACTGCTTTTCCTGAAGCTGGGTTAACGCCGCCAGAGCGGGTTGGTTCGCCGCCAGCAGTTCCGCAATCTGCGCGATTACGGAATAATTCGCCCAATGACCGCCGCTCTGCGCCTTTTGAATAATTTCTGTCGCCAGATTGACCTTGCGAGGTTCGTAAAGCTTCACTACGTCGAGCAGTTGTTGGGCATGGGTTTCGAAAAAATCGACCTTTTTATAGATAGGCATCGCCGCCAGCGCGCCATCTTCGGCGCGTCCCGTCTTGCAGTACCAGCACGTTTTGAGCATCGCTTCCGTAACCATCACGCCCCCCAGATTTTCGTTTTTAGAATGATACTAGCACCATTCATTATCTTTGCAGCCGATTCCGCATATGATAGATGAAACAACCTATCGCTCTATAGAACAAGCGCTGGGCAAGCGTTGGTCAATGATGAAGCAGACGACAGTCGTCATCTGATAAAGTTGAATAATTATGCGCCAAACTGAAGTGGATTCCATGTTGGCGACGGCCTTAAAATTCAGCCACGATGACCTCATCGCCAACCGCGATGGCTATATGACTAAGAAGCAGCGTAAACGATTGCATCGAATCGGCCTAAGTCAGTATCTACCATCAGCAGTCGGTTCAATTGTTTTCGGTGCGGCTTTCTTTTTATGCCTTTCGCTATTTTTGATGGCGCTGCGTGACGACACGCTTTCAATTTTGTTAGCGACTTTTGGGTTTATGTCGTTATGGTTAGCTGGATATGCCTATGTGCAATGGCGTAAGTTCAAGGCCGATCTTGAAAAAGGCGCTGTAGAGTTAACAGAAGGCCAAATCAGGCTGAATATTTACGGCTTCAGCAGGCATATTGGTTTTAGCATTGGCATCGAAAAACAGAGTTTTAGCGTCAAGCGAGGGATTTTACTGGCATTCAAAAACGGTGAACCCTACCGGATTTATTATGCGCCGCGCACCAGAACGCTGCTTTCAGCCGAGCAAATATCGTAGGGGCGCACGGCGGTGCGCTGTGCCTGGTTGTTTGATGAACGAAAGATCACTTTATGCGAAACATGCGATTTATTTTCGCCATTTTTTTAATTGCGATTGCCCTGGTCGGTGTCACGCTGGCGCAGCAAGGCGAACTTTCCGGCACAGCCTTCGAGGTCGTCTCGGAGCTAGGCCGCGCCGTTCCCAAGAGCATGATTTATGACCCAAATTTTGAGCGTTATGCCATCATTGACGCCTATGGCAAATTGTCGCTGGTCGATGCGCTGACATTCGAGGAACAGCATGTCCTCTACGAATTTGGCGCGTTTAACGATCTGGCCTTCAGCCACGATGGGCGCTGGCTGGCGCTGGCAGTAGATACGCGCATCGAATTGTGGAACACCGAAACGGGCGAACTCGCCGCCGACCTCACCGATCTGAGTCAGGCCAAGCGCATTCACGGCCCGATCACATTTGCGCGCGACGATAATTTGCTGCTGTTTTTTGGCACTTACCCTGCCCCACCGGAACTGCGCCGTTTCGAAGATGACACGACGACTGTCCCCTGGCTCTGGAATCTGACCAAAGCGCGTGACGAAGGCGACTCGACCTTCCCGCGCAACGTCGAAGCGCTGGCTTTTTTTGATTATCGCAACGGCTTCGTGCTGGGGCCTGATAACCGCATCGTCGCCGCGCTGCCGGGGCGTCTCAATGTCATCGATGCCTATTCGACAGACGTGTTATACGACATTGATACCACCCGCTACGAGCAAGACCCGATGGACGTGTGGTTCAGCCGCCGCGACAACCGCATTTATATCCGTCCTGTCGAAGAAGCCAGTTTGATTCAGGTCGATACGCAGCGCGGGGTGCTGGTCGATTTTCCGCTGTGGAAAGATTTGACGCTCAACGACCTGCAAACCATCGGCGGCATCGAACTCGGCACGACTGCCCAGGTCATCGGCGGCCCTGCTTCGACGCGCAAAATCCCGCTGGTCGAAGTCCTGCTCGGCTACGATTATCGCGATTATGAACCCTGGCTCAACCACCCGCTGACAATCACGCTGATCGATGCGCTGGAGCCGCCCACCGGGGATGAAGCTCAACTGCGCCCGCTGCTGTTCGTGTTTGATGAAGAAACGCAGAAAGGTCAGTTCGTTTTCAGCCGTTCCTACATCACCTCACAATTGGTTTTCAGCAACGATGACCAGCGCGTCCTGGTACGCAATGTCGGAGGCGAAGAAGAACAGATCGAAATTTATGATCTCGCGTCGGGGCGCTTGGAACAATCCCTGATCCCTGCCCTGCGCGACAGCTACTACTATCCAGCGCGCAAAAATCGCATCCTGGCCTACAACCAGAGCGGTGATGTGATTATCAGCGATTTCCAGCGCTACAACGCCGCCACAACGGACGTAATTGCCGAAGATTTGCGCTACTCGCAGCGTTTTGACCGCTTTTTCTTCTCCGGCGACAACATCGTCACCCTCAGCGGCTCGGAATGGCGCTTGTGGAATGCCAGCACAGGCGAGGTGCTGGAACGCAAAGTCTTGAATTTT
>Ga0268299_1003604_pt1 | contig 13819 bp, 12 predicted proteins | sample NOBtaG_FD_193484 | JGI IMG/M metagenome (GOLD analysis project Ga0268299, IMG submission 193484) | Activated sludge microbial communities from bioreactor in Nijmegen, Gelderland, Netherland - NOB reactor | ecosystem: Engineered > Bioreactor > Aerobic > Activated sludge | place: Netherlands...
GGAAATTACCGAATATATCGAAATATTCTATAACCGACAGCGCAAGCAAGAAAAATTGGGCCATTTATCGCCTGCACAATTTTCGCAGCAGTACTATGCAAATCTACTCGTTGCTTAAACCTATGGACTCCATTTTTGACAACACATATCACTATTTTGTTTTTGCAGCAAATGGCAATTCATGGTGCAAGCAACTTTGGTTCTACCAGTCAACCCGCACAGCGGATAATCAGCGGATTTTTATTGGACTTAATAAGCAAATTGATGCTTCCTGAGCATCCTCTAAATCGGAAGAGCTGGCAAGTTGATGACTCAAAGCTGATGCCTGAACAGGCATTGCAGGTTATTGCGGCGGAAATCATCGGAGACCATTCTCGCTCACAAAACGTGCACTAATACTCTCTAGCTTGTAAGTCTTCATGATGTGTGATTTATAAATCTACAGTTACACCCAATAATCTACCGACTGTTGCAGTCAAGCCCATTGCTAGGGCCCCCCAGAATGTAACTCTGATCGCACCGACAGACATTGCTGCACCGCCTGCGTGTGCGGCAAGACTGCCCAAGATTGCTAGAAATGCAAGTGATGATACTGCGACGATGGGTATGAGTTGAGTTCCTGGCATATTCCATGCCACTAATAATGGTAAGGCAGCACCCAGAGTGAATGCGCCCGCCGAGAACAATGCAGCTTGAATGGGGCGAGCCCTAGTGTCTTCCACTAAGCCTAATTCATCTCTTGCATGTGCACCCAATGCATCATGTGCCATTAGCTGCTTTGCTACTTGTAAGGCTAGAGCTGATTCCAATCCTCTTTTCTCATAAATATTGGCCAGTTCATTCAATTCAAATTCAAAGTCATTTTTTAAGGAATCCTTTTCAAGCTCGAGATCCGCTTGTTCTGTATCTGATTGAGAACTGACCGATACGTATTCACCGGCAGCCATGGACATGGCGCCTGCAACCAAGCCGGCAACACCAGCAATAAGAATATCAGTATGCATTGCCTGAGCCGATGCTACACCGATAATAAGACTTGCGGTTGAAACGATGCCGTCATTGGCGCCGAGAACAGCGGCACGTAACCATCCCGTGCGATGTGATCGATGTTTCTTATAGCGGCTCATATATTCCCCGAGGTGTTTTTTTAGGTGCTTTTGAACAAACTGTTTTAATTTTTATTGTGAATTTCCCAGGCTATTCAGTTTTTATTTATCTTTATTGGTATAAATTAGCAACGATAGGAATAGACTTGTATCAACTAATTGTATCGAAAAGCTTGTTTAAGGGTATATTGAATTTATGCAATGAAAACTCGATTCCAATTACGAGAATGCGTAACAATCATGACTAAATTATTGAAGTATTTCAGTATCAATGTAATGTTTTTGTTACTTATGTTGATTTCTGCCCCGAAATGGATTGCTGCTGGGCCGCTACTGCATACCACGGAAGGTTACGCCTCCGGTCAATTAAGTAGAATAAGCCGTGATAATAATGTAACCAGAGCCTATGTTGGGGAAATTTCACTTGGGCATGAAAGTATGACTTTTATCAGTGTTGGAAATCAACCTCCTAATCTGGTTTCCAATCCCTGGCAGTTTTGTTTTGAAAAGGATCGATACGAGGAGCTTGAGAATCTCATCGGCAATGACGTTGTGCTGGAATTTAAAACACCTAAAAATAATTCCCTGTTATCTTGCGCATCTGTAAACGAGTTAGTGGAAGTTTATCCGGTTATTCAGAATCAACCACTGGAACAAAAGCATTTTGTTGGTAACATTTATACTATGGACCGGGAGATTTCCCACGGTGTTGAGTTCGGAAGAATAACAAATTTGATTAAAAACAAGGGTACCAATAGAAGTTACTTTATGACGATACAAGTAGGTACTGGCGGGAGTAAATTCCGTCATTTCGTCATAGATGATCATGATTTATATGATTTCGCAATTACCGCTTTAAAGAATGCTGTCATTGTTAAAGTGCACTATAGCGATCGGCTTGCTTTTTTCACTAATTTTTATGGATTTGGATCCAGATCGGTTGTTTCAGAAATTGAGGCTGTTGATTAGATTTCAAATTAAAGTAATTTTAAGATCGTGCGCTTGGAGTGGATAATTCTTAACATGCTATGAATATTAAGATAATTGCGGATTCCATCTGTTGGTAAAGTAAACTGGATCAATTTGGATGCTATTTTAGATATAACAAAAATAAGGGTGTCGTTGGCGATTTTATCAAATGCGACACATTTCTCGGCAAGATTTCAGGTAAGCACACAACCCTTTGTTCTTTATCAGAAGATATATCTGAATTGTTACAAGCATAACCGCATGGATGGTATTTGCAACCTAGCTTGATTAAGGTCTCTGCTCTCAAAATACAGTGATTTTGTTTTTTAATAACAACGATTACTTTGTACTTTTATTTATTGAATTTGTAATCTTGTATATGATGATGAGAAAGTTTGGAGCTAATTTAATTTAGTAATTGATTTTTATATGTTAGATTTGAAGTTTAAATTTTCTTGCTTAAGGTAAATTAAGTAAATGGGGGCGTGAATCTAGGTGACTTTGTTTTGACAATAACAGACACGATTGGGAAATTCGATCCGCAGTAATTGATAGCCGAAATTTCATATCACTAGGTAGATAAAACTATGAACACAACAGAACACAGAGAATTCCGGGAAAGAATGCGCTTGTTATTAGCATTATTTGCACACGAGCTTCCGGATAGAATGGATGAAATTGAAGTCCTCTGGGATAAATTACAAATCGAATGGGATATCAAAGTGCTTCAAGAGCTGCATCGTTCTGTGCATAATTTAGTCAGCAACGGCAAAACTTTTGGCTATCCCGAGTTGAGCATAGAAGCGAGGGCATTGGAGCAAGTTCTCAAGAGCCTGATGCAGAAAGATACATCAGCCGATACTTTGCAAGCTTCACGAATTTTGCAGCAGATTCTTGAATTAAAGAAAATTGCGACTGAAAAAGAATCCATATTAACCATTGAAGTGATTTCAAAAGCTGCAGATGAGCATGTGCTTGTTCCGGGTATTCCTGCATCTAATTTGATTTTTGTGGTGGAAGATGATTTCGAGGCAGCGCAAGAGCTTGCTTTGCAGTTACGTTATTATGGTTATGAAGTAGAAGTTTACAATCATCTCGATAAGTTCCGTGCCGCTGTTGAACAAAACCCCCATGCAATTATTCTGATGGATATTGAATTTCCCGAGAATGAAATGGGTGGGATTCAAATCATGGAACAAATTCAGAAAGGGCGCACTCAACCCATTCGGGTGATATTTATTTCAGCTCATGATGAAATGGCGTATCGGCTAGGTGCAGTACGCGCCGGCAGTGTGGCATATTTCACAAAACCCATTAACTCCAATGAATTAATTGATCAACTGGATTTGATCACCGCATCGCAAATTCAGGAACCGTTCCGTGTATTAATTGTGGATGATAGCCCCACGCTGCTTGCTTACCATGCGGCTATATTGGAGCAAGCTGAAATGCATGTAAAAACGGTATCCGAGCCAATGCAGTTATTGGAAAAGCTGAATGATTTTAATCCGGATATTATTTTGATGGATCTGTATATGCCAGGATGCAATGGCCTGGAATTGGCAAGAATTATCCGGCAGATCGATGGTTTTCTGAGTACGCCTATCGTCTATCTTTCTTCTGAGAACGATTTCAATACGCAACCGGAAGCTATGAGTTTAAGTGGGGATGACTTTTTGGTTAAGCCCATCGATCCTGCCTATTTAATTTCAGCGGTAACAACTCGCGTAACTCGATCGCGGTTTTTAAGGTCTTTAATGATCCATGACGGATTGACCGGTTTATTGAACCATACCGCTATTAAGGAAGAATTGGCACGTGAAGTAATACGTTCCAGTCGACTGAAAACTTCATTATCTTTTGCGATGGTGGATATTGATTTCTTTAAGAAAATCAATGACACTTATGGCCATGCAGCGGGAGATCGGGTAATCAAAAGCTTGGCGCGATTGTTGAAGCAACGCTTGCGAGAAACGGATATTGTCGGGCGTTACGGCGGCGAAGAATTTGCAATTATTATGAATGATACTGATGCAACTTCGGCGGCAAAAGTGATTGACGAGATACGGAATGTTTTCTCACGGCTATTGCATTTAAGCCATGATGAAGAATTTTCGGTAAATTTTAGTTGCGGGATAGCGGATCTTGCGCATTTTCCTGATGCTGCAAGCTTGAGCGAAGCAGCCGATGCTGCGCTTTATCAAGCAAAACAAAGAGGGCGGAACAAAGTCATTGTCAATAAAAATGATTAAAATGTGTATTGGTGCTAAGTCTAATTTTGCATGAGCTCCTGAAGTCAAAGGTCATCGCTGCGTGTGCGTAGGTGACGAGGAGGGTGAACATCTGCATCAACGGCGAAGTGAGTTTTGCTGAAAGCAGCGCGTAATTGTGGATTGGGATCAATGGTTCTAAGCGCCTCGATTATGGCTACACGTGGTGCTAAACCAGCGAAATTGGCCACCTGGATCGCCAAACCGGGACGCGCATTGAGTTCGATAATCATGGGGCCTTGATCCCTGTCCAATACCAGATCAGCACCCAAATACCCCAAGCCGGTCATTTCATAACAAGCAGCGGCAAGCTGCAATAGTTTATCCCAATGAGGAACAGTTAATTCTGAAAATGTCTTGCGGGTATCGGGGTGATGCGAAATGGTATCACCATATTGCACGGCATGCAGCGCTTTGCCTGAACCTATATCGATCCCGACACCCACGGCACCCTGATGCAAATTGGCTTTGCCATCCGAGACATGTGTTGTCAGCCGTAGCATTGCCATGATGGGGTAACCCCGAAATACAATAATACGAATATCCGGAATACCCTCGTAACTATAGTCGGAGAAAACCGGATCCAACTGTATCAATGATTCAATCATGACGGTATCGGGCTTGCCACCCAGGCTATGTAAGCCGCTCAGAATATTTGATACATGTCTTTCAATATCCACTAACTGAATCGAATCACCACTGGGTTTAAAATAGAGATTATGATCATGTTCGGTAATGACCAAAATACCTTTGCCGCCACTTCCTTTAACGGGTTTTATAACAAACTGATCATGTGGGCGTAGTAATTCTTTCAGTAGTTTGACATCATGCTGATATTGAACGGTACCGAGTAGTTTTGGCACTGTAATGCCGGATTTTTGCGCTAACAGCTTGGTCTTAAGCTTATCGTCAACGAGTGGATATAAATGGCGGGGATTATAGCGGGAGATCAAACCGAAGTTTCTTTGATTCATCCCGATAATGCCCAAGCTTCTGAGTTTTCTAGCGCTTGCCAGAAACATTGCGTCTTTCCAATGAATGAAAACGATACAATTCGGATAAACGATAACCGGTATATTGTCCCAGAACCAGGATGAGAGCCAAATTAACCAGCATCAATTCGGGAAAGTTAAAAGACAGATATTCAACGGTCCGGTTGGTCATAAATAAATAGGCAATCACCGCTGTCAACAAGCTTCCGCTTCCCTGGATAAATACTTCCCGGGGACCATCTTCCTCCCATAACACCGACATACGTTCAATGGTCCATGACAAAATGATCATCGGGAAGAAAGTGACTGTCATAGCCTGATCAAGTCCGAGTTTGTTGCTGATAATGCTGATACTGGCGATGATTGCGATCACTACAATGATTACAGCTGAAATGCGCGCAACAAACAGAAGATTTAGGCGCGATAAATAAGATCTTATCAGTAATCCAATTCCAACAACTGTCAGAAAAATGATGATTCCAGTCAGCAAGGTTGTCTGTATCAATGCTAATGCGATCAGGATGGGCATAAAGGTGCCGGAAGTTCTTATACCTATCAGTAAGCGCATGATAACGACGATTAAAGCGCCAATGGGTAATAATAAAATCATTTTGAACGCATTTTGCTGTTCAATGGGCAGACTGTAGATGGAGAAATCCACCAAGCCGGCTTGCTTGTTCATGCCATCCCTAACCACCAGATTGCGGGTTGAGTGAACATTCTTAATAATTGCGAAAGATATTTGTGAATTCTTGCCACCCACTACATCAAGCAAAGATTGATCACCACGTTGCCAGATCAGAAAATTTTCCGGCTTTCCATGAACTCCGGAATTCTGATTAAATAAGAGCCATTGCCCCCCAATATAAACTTCCACAAAGTTGATCAGCGATTGCCTGCGTCGGCCATCTTCCAGATATAACCCTCGAACGATGCGTGCGCTGATACCTTCCATTGCCAAGAGATTGATAATCAAATGCGTCTTATAGTCTTCAGTGGATTTCTCATTTAATAGCAGGCTTTGATTCTGGCTGGGCGTTTTGGAGTTTAATGTAGTAATCAATTCACGAGTGAAAATTTCAGTATTGGCAGATTTGCCATGCACTTGTTCCAACAGGGTGATTGCCGCTGTTTTGATCACTTCATCAAATTCAGGTTTTTCAGGTTCTAGTGGAAGATCGTCTGTTATTTGGGCAGCTACAATTTGCTCGGTTTCATACAGGCTGAGTCGGTAATAAGCTGTTTGCGCGCCGTTTGCGGTTCTTTTGCTCCATTCGGCACGGCGTCCAGTAGGTGAAATGACTTCACTAAAACCGTAATCAGGGGAAGCGAAATCTTCTTTCATAAAAACAATATCCGGGGTCTGCGGAGGCAATGCAAAAGATACAACCACAGGGTCGCCTCGCGCGACAAAATTTATCCGGGCTTCAATAGTCCAGACTGATTTCTTGTCATCCGGTAACAAGGGAAATCCTAAAGCAAAGTGTTTGTATAAAATCAGACCAATTCCAAATCCCATGATCAGGATAACCAGAATATAGAGTCTTAGTCTTGCATGCATTATTTGATCTCGCTCGCTGTATCCGAATTTTCTATTTTGGGAGTCGCAACGTTTTTCTTGCTGACATCGACGATAGCCAGATCCTGCAGTAAATTGCGCCCGATCAGTACTTGATGTTTGAAGCGGCTACGATCTTCCAGCGTGAAATTGATCTGCTCATCGATATCGGCAAGCATTACACGAATTCTGACCACCGGACGGCGATGGGACTCCCTACCACCGCGCCCTTTAATACGTACGTACCGCCGTAGCCGCCGGGTCAGTTCCAGTTTATCTCCAGTTAATGGATGGATTAAACTGAATTTAACAAAAGGTTTCCCATCTCTTTCAAACTCGATAATATCAAGCGCGTTCAACGATGAAGTTTGGGCGCCGGTGTCGATTCTCGCACTAAATTCCATACCGGGGGGATCAAGAAAAGCATTCTCTATACCGCCCAATAATGTTTTAGTTTTAGTCTCGACGATCTCCGGTGGCTCTTTTACGGGTGCTACATCAAGGTTTGAATCGCAAGCACACGTTTTTTCCGTTGAGTTCTTCATTGTATCGGGAAGATCTTTGGAATCATTTTTTTCTAACAATTTTTTTTGTTCGGTCATCTCGGCAAACAGAGTAACTAGCTCTGATTCTCTAGCACTAATCATAGTTTCACGTTCTGTCAGCTGATTCTCACGTGTGTTGCAGGCTAATAAAACGAATACTGCAAGCATTAACAGTAAATAACGACAACAAGTTTTTGCGTAAGACCGATGAGCAATTCTCATAACTTTCTTATTCTTAATTATTCATTTATAGCTTTGCACTATCAAATAGTGTCAGGGATTGCTTAACTGAATGGATAGTGTTTGATTTTTATAAGTACAAGCGTATCGATGGATTTCCAGACAATGTGATGTGACGGTGAATTGATAAGTACCTGGGGGTTCGTTTTTAGTATTAAATTTGAATTTAAAATGACCTTTATGATTGCTGGGATAGGATTGATCCACTACTGGCGACCCATCAGAACGGATCAATTTAAAATTAAGTAAGACATCGGGCGCAGGCTGTGCATTGTATTCTACCCATCCGTGTAGAGCCACGGGGTTGCCAACAGTATAGTGGGTTTTAGGGTCGATCAAGATAGGTTTTGAAATATGCGTCGCAAACGAATTTTTTGTACCGCTGCATATAATAAGCAGGGTGATAAATGAAAGGAGATAATTTTTTTTAGCGGTCATTATAGAAATTAAAATAGTGATGAAGAATGCCCTGTTGACAAAATAACCCGTTGGTTTATTGATAGGGTCATTTCTTAGGTACAAAAAGATCAGTGATGGTTCCTTCTGCCATTTCAGCAGCAAATAAAACTGTTTCTGAGAGCGTGGGATGCGGGTGGATTGTCAAACTGATATCTTGCATGTCAGCACTCATTTCCAATGCCAGTACGGTTTCAGCAATCAGCTCACCGGCATTGATGCCTGTAATGCCGGCGCCGAGGATGCGGCGTGTATTTTTATCCAAGAGCAATTGTGTCAATCCTTCTTCACGTGCCGTCGAGATTGCTCTGCCACTTGCGGCCCAAGGGAAACTGGTTTTCTCGTAATCAATGCCCAGTTGAATGGCTTCCTTCTCGGTCAGCCCCATCCACGCAATCTCAGGATCAGTATACGCCACTGAAGGAATGGTGCGGGCATCAAAGATAGCCTTATCTCCAGCAATTATCTCGGCTGCCAGTTTGCCTTCATAGGTCGCTTTATGAGCTAGCATCGGTTCACTGGCAATATCCCCGATTGCCAGGATATGCGGAAGATTGGTGCGCATGTGTTGATCCACGGTAATGAAACCGCGTGCATTGATTTTGATGCCAATTTTCTCAGCATCGATCTCCCGTCCGTTGGGGCGGCGTCCGACCGCCATTAGAATGCGATCATAAGTTTGAGGTTCCGGAGCATGCTTACCCTCAAAAGTTACAGTCAATCCGGTTCCCCCGGTTTCAATCCGGGTCACTTTGGTTTCAAGGTAAATCGCTTCGTAGCGTTTCTTGATGCGGCGGTACAATGGCTTCACCAGATCGGTATCAGCGCCAGGAATCAATTGATTCATCCATTCCACTACACTGATTCTGCTTCCCAACGCGTCATAGACTGTCGCCATTTCCAGGCCGATAATGCCGCCACCGATAATCAGCATGCGTTGAGGTATATCGCTCAGCTGAAGAGCATCGGTGGAATCCATCAGACGTGGGTCATCATAAGGAAAACCGGGAATACGGGTCACGCTGGAACCTGCCGCAATAATGCAGTTGTCAAATGATACCGTTTTTACACCTTCACTGGTTTCAACTTGTATTAGATGCGGTGTGGTAAATTTTCCGGTACCGTGAATGATTGTCACCTTGCGTTGCTTAGCCAGTGCTTTCAGGCCTTTGGTCAGCTTGTTAATCACCGACTCCTTCCAGGTACGCAGCTTGTTAATATCGACTTGAGGCTTACCAAATACGATTCCCTGTGCTTGCGCTTCTTCCGCTTCAGTAATGATTTTAGCGGTATGTAGCAGAGCTTTGGATGGAATACAGCCAACATTTAAGCATACCCCGCCGAGGGCGGTATGACGTTCGATCAAAACCACTTTTTTTCCTAAATCAGCGGCACGGAAAGCGGCTGTATACCCTCCAGGACCAGCACCAAGCACCACTACTTCAGCGTGGATATCGCTTGGTGATCCGGATTGGGTTGATGATGTTGCAGAAGCCGGGGTCGTAATCGGCATTTCCCGATTGATTCCGGTTTCTTTTTTTTGATTCTCTGCGCCTTCGGATTGCTCGGTTGCCGTCAAGGTGAGGATAACTGAACCTTCGGATACTTTGTCGCCAACTTGGACTTTGATTTCCTTAATCACCCCGGCGTGGGGTGAAGGTACTTCCATTGAAGCCTTATCCGTTTCCAGCGTAATGAGAGAAGTCTCCTTCTCAACGGATGCACCAGGTGCAACGAGCACTTCAATAACCGGAACATCCTTAAAGTCACCGATATCAGGAATTTTTATTTCAACAATTCGCGTCATAACAACCTTTTGTTGATGAATTTACTGCCTTATCTGGCCGTCACCCAACACTATAAATTTTTGACTGGTCAATCCTTCCAGGCCGACCGGGCCGCGTGCATGAATTTTGTCGGTGGAAATGCCAATCTCCGCACCCAGGCCGTATTCAAATCCGTCCGCGAAACGCGGGGTAGTGTTGACCATCACCGAGCTGGAATCGACTTCACGCAGAAAGCGGCGTGCCCGCGTATAGTTTTCGGTAACAATCGCATCGGTATGCTGCGAGCCATACTGCGTAATGTGATCAATCGCTTGATCCAATCCCGCCACAATGCGTATGCTCAGTATCGGTGCCAGATATTCCTCATGCCAATCCTGCTCAGTCGCTGTTTTCATTTGTGGAATAATGTCGCATGCTGTTTCATCGCCGCGTAGTTCAACACCTTTATCGATATAAATTTTGGTCAGCACGGGCAAGATTCTCGGTGCAATCTCTGCGTGGATCAGTAGTGTTTCCATCGTGTTGCAAGTGCCGTAACGTTGGGTTTTTGCGTTATCCGCTATGCGCACCGCTTTGTCAAAGTCCGCTTCATCGTCTATATACACGTGACAAACACCATCCAGATGTTTAATCACCGGGACGCGCGCTTCTTTTGTAATGCGTTCGATCAGGCCTTTGCCGCCACGAGGCACAATCACATCAACAAAATTTTCCATGGTGATCAGTTCGCCAACAACTGCGCGATCGATGGTTTCAATCACTTGTACTGCTGTTTCCGGCAATCCGGCAAGGCGCAATCCTTCTTTTACACACGCAGCAATTGCCTGATTACTATTAATGGCTTCCGAGCCGCCACGCAGAATTGCCGCATTACCCGCTTTTAAGCACAAGCCTGCAGCGTCAGCCGTCACATTCGGGCGTGCTTCATAAATAATGCCGATTACTCCCAGAGGCACGCGCATTTTCCCCACCTGAATACCCGATGGACGGTAATTCAATCCACTGATCTCTCCTACCGGATCAGCCAACGCAGCTATCTGCATTAAACCCTCCGCCATTGTGGTCACGCCCTTGGCCGACAAAGCCAGGCGGTCGATCATTGAGGCTTCAAGGCCTTTCGCGCGCGCATTTTCCAGATCTTTGGCATTGGCCGTTAATAGTAATGATTCATCACGTCGGAGGGCATTGGCCATGGCGATTAATGCTTGGTTTTTAGTTGCAGTATCGGCCTTCGCAATCAAGCGAGAAGCTGTTCGTGCCTCATGGCCGATGAAATACATATAACTTTTGATGTCTGTGGTGTCCATGGATTAAATTTTAATCAAAATATGAATCTGCAAATAACTTGAAATTATAGTACAAGATAAGGCTTCTATTATAAGCCGCCACGGATGTAATCGGTTGCAAAACTATTTATTATTCAATCCTCACAGGCAAAATGTACGAGAAATGGCTTCGATTAGTTGCTTTTTTTGTTAATTTATTTTTTAACATCGTAGCGTAGTCTGAGAGCTGGACAAAACAACTCATATGTCGCCTGGTACAGTGGATAGAGGTATTTATGGAAAAAAGTGTAATATTAGGTGTATTGGCAGCCGAAGTAGAACAAGGGCGATTGATTTTTCCGACATCCGCTACGGCGGCGATCAAGGTCAAGGAAAAATTGGAAGATCCCGATTGTAGTATGGATTCTATGGCACGATTGATCCAAGCTGAGCCGCTGCTATCGACAAAAGTGGTTGCAATAGCCAATTCCCCTGTATTTAATCGCTCAGGCAGGAAAATTACCGACGTACGCTCAGCAGTTACATTAATCGGTATGCGAACGGTGCGAAATTTGGCAACAGCTGTGGTGGTACAGCAGCTGGTAGGGCCGCTGGCTAAAAGCGAGCAGGTTGCCCAGCTGTGGAAACATTCCGCTTATGTGGCTGCTCTGGCCCAAGTTATCGCACGCCGAATCACCCGGCAAGATCCTGAAACAGCCCTGTTCGCCGGAATGATTCATGAAATTAGCTGGTTTTACCTATTGGCTCGGGAGAAGTATTATCCAGGATTAATTGATGAAAGCATGGCGAGTTCATGGAGCAATGACGAAGAATTGGAGGACGATGGTGAACTCAATTGTGAAATTATCATCGGTACTGCCGTCTTAAAAGCACTTTCAGTTCCGGATCTGGTATTGGAAAATATTATTTATCTATGGCAAGGGTACTTAACATTTCCACCCAGCTCGCTCGGCGATACACTGTTAATTGCCAATCAACTGGCTCCGGTCAAATCTCCTTTTACTTTGCCCTCTGATCAGAGATATAGCGATGTCCCCGTTAACATTAATTTGTTGATCGATGATACAACACTGGGCGAAATATTAAAGGATTCGGAAGATGAAGTGCGATTATTGACGGAGGCTTTATGTGCATGATCTGGTCCCGATGAATATAAAATCTATTGCTTAAACTGCTTTGATCAAGGATGCTCAGGAAATTATCATCACGCATGAAGAATGGATGTCTTCGTATCAATTGATACGGATGAAATCTGATAACGTACGGTGATTGCAGCAGCTATTGCCAATATCGGTACCTCTAGGTCGATCAGAATAAATAAAATCTACGGTTAATTTCCACTGGCGACGATTGGTCATTTGCCACCTCATTAAAACAACGGAACATCCTGACCATCAATAGTAATTTTTACTATTACGGTATAACCTGGCATCAAAATATACTCTATACAAAGTGAAGGTTGTCGAACAGTGGATTTCGTATTCAAAAAGATTATCCGCTGTTTTTAGATATCAACCATCAGTTAGGAAGGAATTGTATATCTTACTGATTACATTTATATAGTCTTGTGGGAGCGGTACGAATGTACTATGCGGGGTTGTGCAGGCATAGTAAGAAATGAGTAGGAATTTCCTATAGATACAATCAAATAATGAACCTAGAATGCCACCTGTATTGAATTAAAACCTAAGTAAATCCAAGGCGGTTGGTTTTTTAATATTTTTCTTTATTTACTCTATCGGAGATTCAAATGAGAAACAGTTTTAGACTGAAATTATTAACAGCTGCAATTCTGATGGTCAGTGGTGTTACTCACGCAGCGCCGACTGTTATGGGCAATTGGGGTGTTCACGATGATCCTGTCGAGCATGCGAGTGTATTGCTAGGAGCTGGTGCCGGATCGTTTGATCATGTGTTTACATTTAACTTAGCTAATTGGAATGGCCTAGTGTCTATCGCGGTTACCAATGATTTCGGAAAATTTAATGTTAATGGCTCCTCTTTGCAGTTATGGAAAGAAACCAGTGTTGATGGCGACTACACTAATGACATCTCTTTAGGTTCATTTGCATTTGATTCTTCATCGGTGGGAATGGATTTTGGCAATCTGGGACCCGGTAATTATTATTATGAAATTACAGGTACTGTACTGGGCCTAAAGGGAGGGTCTTACACAGTGGATTCTTACATCTCTCCAGTTCCGGAACCGGAAACCTATGCAATGTTATTGGTTGGGTTAGGGATGATTGGTTTTTCTATGCGTCGCCGACCAATTTAGAACAGATAATAATAATAAAATTCTGAGTAGTGATCTTAAGCCACAGGGGAGATTCTTCTGTGGTTTTTTATTGATTTGGAGAGTAATTGTATGTCGTCAAAGCAATCTGGACAGATAGTTGCGTAGATTAAGAGATGGTTTAGCTCATCGGGATTGGATTAATTGATTTATCGGCATAAAACATCTGTCGCCGCATAGATAAGGCTCGCTGTTTTATTTTTTCACGTTCATTCAAGATAGATTGCCCTCGATTATAAAAGACATCAGCGGGTGTTAGATTATTCAATGACTCATGGTAGCGTTGGTGATTGTAATAATCGACAAACTGTCGG